>Ga0302323_100001133_pt1 | contig 21549 bp, 19 predicted proteins | sample Fen_T0_3_FD_201950 | JGI IMG/M metagenome (GOLD analysis project Ga0302323, IMG submission 201950) | Peat permafrost microbial communities from Stordalen Mire near Abisko, Sweden - Fen_T0_3 | ecosystem: Environmental > Terrestrial > Soil > Wetlands > Permafrost | place: Sweden: Abisko... | reverse complement strand
CGTCTGCGCGCCAGCGAGCGCGTACGGCCGCAGCAAGTGGCAGGGCGAGCAGCGCCTCTTGGCGACAAAAGACACCGTTTCGCGTGCTCGCGCGGTCCAAGTCGTCCGCACCTCTTGGCTGTTCGGCGAGGGCGGGAAGAACTTCGTCAGCACCATGCTCGCGCTGATGGCCGATCGCGAAGAGCTACGCGTGGTCGTCGACCAACTCGGCCGTCCCACTTACACTCGGGATTTAGCAGACGCGGCGCTGTCCTTGATCGGGCTCGGCGCGGATCGGAAGGCCGCCGAGTCGGGCCTTTTCCATTTTGCGAACGCGAACGCGACCAGCTGGCATGGCTTCGCGACGCGCATCCTGGAGCTCGGCCGTGAGTTGGGCTTCAGCCTTCGTGCCCAAACGGTCAAACCCGTTTCGACGTCGGAATTTCCCAGGCCCGCGCCGCGCCCAGCTTATTCAGTGCTGGCAACGCAGAAGATCGAACGAACACTTTCCCGAACTCCACGCAGCTGGGACGACGCGCTTCGCGCGTACCTCAGCTCAGTCCGGCAGGATCAGGACAGTGCCGCACCGGGAGCCGCGACAGGCAGCGGGCGTTCCGTCTGACGACCGTAGATGTCCGCGGTATCGACCCTTGGCACGCCCAGTTGGCGCGCATTCTCCAGCATGCGATAGACCATCGCCAACGCCTGCTCGGCTGCAGCATCGCGAGTGCTTCCATAGGCATGCACGCCGGGCAACTGAGGCACCTCGGCGAACCAACGGCCTTCGAACTCTTTTACGCATTCAACGGTGAGAGTCATGGCGATGGGGACCAGTATCGCACTCGTATTAGGCGCGGCTAGCGCCAATTGACCAAGCTGCAACACACAGAAATCACTGACGGAAATCGCCCGGCGAGAGGAGCGTGCCGGAGCCGTCACTGGAGCGTCACACAAACGACACCGAATTGCAGCGGCGAATTGCGGGCATTGCGCCCGCGCTCCTTCATCACCGCTCCCCTCGCGATCGCGCTCTTCCTCACCCGCTGGCTGCCACGCTGCCCCTTCTGCCACCAACCGCACGACCCATCAGGATGCTCGCAGCACCAAGCTACCCGAGCCGCCTGACCAACTCTCTGGCAGTAGTGCTAAGGCAACACGCCCACCCCGCGAGCCGTAATGGTGTTGGGGGGACACACGGCGATGCTGGTATCGGTGAAGATGATCGTGCGGACTTCTTCACCGACGGACATGGGCGAAAAGACCACGCTCCATCCGAACTTCGCTCCCGCTTGCCAACTCGGTGGCCCCGCATCTACTAGCTTAAACGTCGAGCTATTGTTCGAGATCATGGCGCGCTCCCCGGGCCACGAGCTGCCGAGCGCGCTAGTCTCGATGATGGTGCTCACTGTCGACCCGATGGGCACGTTCCCAAAGTCGATATTCGGCGGCAGTGTGGCGGGGGGAGCTACGCCATTCATTGCCAACATCGCGTTTACGGTTTGCGCTGGGGCAATATCGCTTTCGATCGTGACGAACGAAACCGGGGGCGCAAAGGGAGCCGGTAGAATGCCGACATCCACAGTTTGACCTGGCGTCAGAGTCGAACCACTGGGGGTCACTGTGGTGGACGACACATTGACTGTCGCGTGCCACGTGAGGTTTACACTCGACGTATTGGTTATGGTGACCTGCTCAGGCGAGACCGTGCACGTCCCGAAGAACAAGATGCTGGTTCTCGAGAGCGTGAAGCTACCCTGTGCAGCACCGCCGCCCGTTCCGCCTATGGCGGCGCCAGCTGCTGAAGATCCTCCGGCTGAAGAGCCGCCACCAGCAGTTCCTCCGAATGCGGCGCCTCCAACGGAGGAGCCACCCGCGCCGGAAGAGCCGCCCGCGCCGGAAGAGCCGCCCGCGCCGGAAGAGCCGCTCGCGCCGGAAGAGCCGCTCGTGCCAGAAGAACCACTCGTGCCAGAAGAGCCGCTCGCGCCGGAAGAGCCACCCGCGCCGGAAGAGCCGCTCGTGCCAGAAGTACCACTCGTGCCAGAAGAGCCGCTAGCACCTGACGAGCCACTCGTCCCAGAAGAGCCGCTGGTACCAGACGAACCACTCGTGCCACAAGAGCCGCTCGCGCCAGCCACTTCTGAATTGCCGTCGCCGCCGGTGTTGGATGTGCCGCTGCTACCGCCGCTGTGGGCGCCGCTGATTGCAGAGCCCCCGTGACCAGCTGCACCGCCTCGAGCGCCCGCCCCAGCCGACGCGCCTGCGCCGCCGTGGTATTCACCGCGATTGCCGCCACCTGCTGAAGGAAACGGATCCACGGAATCATCCGAACAACTCACACAAGCGAGCGAGGTCGTGCTTGCTACGAGCCACGCGCAGCCGCGCATCCAAATGCGACTCGCCCTGAGATTTTTGCCGGCATGATTGCTAGAACGCATTGATTCACCCCGCCAGTCGTCGAGCACTCGACGCGACGAGGAATCTTAGCCCTCATGCATGCACCGCAACAAGCAGAACCGCGTAAACAAGCCAAACAAGCGGTTCTCTGTATGAGGCAGTTTGCAGCATCCACGTCGCCACGTCGGTCTCGTTTCCCGATGCGTTCGATGATGCTTCTGCAATCGGTAGGCGAGCGTCCACCGAGTCGGCGCATAGGACTGAAATAATACCTATGCTCCCGGTGTGTCCCGCGTTCGAGCGGCCGGCGTTCGCGAATGCAACTCTCAAACTCGATCGATGAGCCGGCCTCCATGGTCGCCTTCAACCAGAGGGATCATGTGAACTGGTTGGTGCCAGGCAAGCCCAAGCAAAGAAGACTCGAGGGCTGTATACCAAGGAGTCTACCAAGCCTTGGTATTCCCCAATGAGCTGGTCGACGCTCGACGTACCAGCGCCAACCACTTGAGGGGCGCTCGCAAGACGCCCACTGCACCTCGCAGCACCGTCAGGTGCTCGCGATCGGAAGGTCCTCGTAGACCGGGCGAGTTTGATATCCTGGACCAGGACCCCAACGTCTTTCAACGCTTTCGCTACATCTGCGCCGAAATTCACGGCGAGCCCGAGTCCGGGACGCCTTTGCCCGTCGCTTAGGCGCGCTGAATTTCAATATTTTGGCTCGAAACAGCAGTGTCTACCCGTGTGAGATGCTTTATGCCTAATACACAACCACAGATGGGTCGTGCTTCGCATGGTCGGCGCGCCCCGCTGCTCGAGCTCACTGATCTTTGCATGCAGCTAGTGCCCGCCGATGGCGTGGTGCTTTAGTCTAAGCTGAGCGAGCCAAGGTCGGTAGACTGCGCTTCGCTTGTCCGCCGGAGATGTTTAAGGCATCCTCCGCGAGGCATGATTGCAGCAAAAATCAAGCGGCTCGTGAAGAACGTCGCTCCTAAGCGTGCGTTGCGTGGGTTTCATCGTATTCAGCGCGCTCTTCAGCAAGCTCACAACGCCAAGCTCACGCCCGAGCAAGTGTTCTCGGAAATCTATCGGCAAGGAAAATGGGGTGGCAAAGGCACGACTCAGTTTCACTCGGGAGCGGGCTCAGCCACCCAGTCGATCGTCGAGCCGTACGTCGCTGCCATCACCGGATTCCTAGCTTCTCTTCCCGAGGGCTCACGACGAGTCGTCGACTTGGGTTGTGGGGATTTTGGCGTGGGCAAGCGCCTATTGCCCGTTTGCTCGTCGTACGTCGGGGTCGACGTAGTTCCTGATCTAATTCGACACCACCAGGCGACCTTCATCGACGCCAAGGTCGAATTCCGTTGCTCAGACGTCATCGACGGGGAGCTGCCGGCTGGGGATGTTTGCCTCATTCGGCAAGTGTTTCAGCATCTATCCAACGCTCAAATTGCGAAGGTGCTCGCCAAGCTCCCTCGCTATCGTACGGTGTTCATCACCGAACACTATCCCGCCGACGACGTAGCTGTCGTTCCGAACAAAGACAAGGTCCACGGCGGCGACATTCGGCTTTACGACGACTCAGCAGTCTACGTCGATCGACCGCCTTTCAATTTTTCTCCATCCCGAAAGGAGTTGTTTCTGGAGGTCCCCGATCACGGCTTCAATGATCTCTTCAAGTCGGGCGTGATCCGGACGTTCAAGTTCGACTTCGGCTGAAGAGTACGCAAGGTCGCACGCTAGCTGCCGCGCGCCGACTGAGCCCACTCGCGGCTTCGCCAGCCGCAAGGACTCATTGACCGGGTCAACATGACGTGAAAGCCTCCGCCAGTTATGACGAACAAGCACGGCGACGGCCCGGTCGGTAGTGACGTATCTGCTTACCAGGCGCGTGTAGCGGGACTCTCCCCCGAACCGATCCGGGACGGACTGTGGGAGCTCGTCGAGAAGGACCTCTCGGGGGCTGTCCTCGATGCCGGTTCGGGCGGGGGCGGATGGCTACGACGGGTGATGCAGAAGTCGGCTGCGCTAACTCGGCTTGCCAGCGTCGACCTGGTCGACTCGGGCGCGAGCAATATCGCGGGGGTCGACTTTCACCTCGCCGACTTGTCTATTGATCGGTTGCCGTTCGACGACGCGAGCTTCGATTGGGTGTTCGCGCTGGAAGTCATGGAGCACCTCGCCAATCCCCGCCACTTCGTGACGGAGGTGGCGCGCATCCTCAAGCCCAAGGGTCGATTCGTTCTCACCACCCCAAACAATGACTGCGTTACGTCCCGGCTTTCGCTGCTGATGCGTGGCTACTTTCCGGCTTTCAACGATCGGGACTACCGCGAGTCTGGGCACATCACACCGATACTCGAGATTGACCTTCAGCGAATGGCAACGGAAGCCCGATACTCGGACGTCGAGTTCTTCTTCCCGCTCGAGGGCCGTTTGCCGAAGCTCAAAGTCACTTGGCAGCAGTTCTTGCCCAATCTTCGGGGCAAGCTTTGGAGCGATTCGCTGTTCTGTCAGATGACGAAATGATTTGTGTCTCACCGCCCCTCGATCAGAGCAGCGCAGTTTCCTCCAGCTCGCGCCCGCGAGTTTCCGGCAGATTGAGCCAGATTAACATCAACGCGAGCAATGGAAACGCGGTGGTCGCTGCCAAAGTCGTGCCCCAACCGAAGCGCGGAATCAGCGCTCCCACCGCAATCGGCGACAGACAATAGCCGATGCGCCCGATCAAGTTGTTGGACCAGGCGAACGCCGAGCCGCGGTAGCGGGTCGGAAATAGCTCAGTGGTGAAGGCGTTGAGCACGGTGAGCACGGTGTTCACACCCAATACGGCGAACACTAGCGAGACGGTCAGCGCGGTCACGCTGTGTGCGGTGTACGCGCCGATGACGCCGATGATGGTCGAGGCGTAGATCAAGGTCGCGCCGACTTTGCGACCGACTACGTCGAGTAGCTTCCCGGCCGCGAATGCTAGAGGCATCGACGCCAGGGCCGACAGCTTGACCGCGTTGCCCACCTGAGCGTCGCTCAGGCCGCGCTCCGCGACCGCGAACTCTTTCCAAAAGGTAACCGCGTTCTGGGTGCAGATGTAGGTCAGAAACCAGATCGCGGCCAATTGCAGCATTCGCTTGCGATGATTCGTGCTCCAGATTGCAAACAGACTTTCTTGCTCGGCTTCCTGCTTTTGTTCACTGAAACGCCCGGTTTCTCGAAGGCCGCGCCGCGCGATCGCCAACACCACCAGTGGCACGATGCTTACGAAGTACACGCTGCGCCAACCGTACGCTGTGGCAAGCAGCAGCGGCACCACACCGGCGCACACGATGGCACCGAAGCCGCCAGCAGCGCTGACCACGCCGAGCACCGTGCCGCGTCCCTTGGCTGGGAATTCTTCGGCAGCGATCACCATGCTCGTTGCCCATTCGGCGATTAGGAAGATGCGCGCGACCATCTGCAGGGCAGCGAACACGTAGACGTTGGGCGACAAGCCAGACAAGAAGGTGAACACCGTGTAGCCGGCGATGGTCGCAGTGAGCACCGGCTTTCGCCCCCAGCGGTCGGCCTTGCGCGCCAAGATGAACGCCAAGATCGTGCCCACGTTGATAAAGCCGACGAGCAGGCCGCCACCCGCGATGCCCACGTGCAAATCGGCTCGCAAATTGGGCAAAATCTGCGTCAGTGCAAAAAAATCGTAGCCCTCGAAGAAGCTTGCTACGCTCAAGAACAAGAGCAGCCGCCGTTGGTAGCTCGACAGCGGGGGCGATTTTTCGGAGTTTTGGTTCGGGCTCGACGCGGGGCCACCACTCATTCGATAAGTCCCGCTTCGGGGCTGGAGGCGTTGGCGTAAAGCTGCTTCGGCATGCGGCCCGCGAGGAACGCTTTGCGGCCCGCGATCACCGCGCCACTCATGGCCTCGGCCATGAGCACCGGCTTTTTGGCATGAGCGATGGCCGTGTTGAGCAAGATGCCGTGGCAGCCGAGCTCCATCGCCACCGCAGCGTCGCTGGCCGTGCCAACGCCAGCGTCGACGATCACCGGCACTTTGGCGTTTTCCAAAATGATCCGCAAATTATAGGGATTCCGGATGCCGAGCCCGGAACCAATCGGGGCTGCCAGGGGCATGACTGCAGCGCACCCGAGGTCCTCCAACTTGCGACAGACGATCGGGTCGTCAATGCAGTAGGGCAAGACGGTAAAGCCTTCCTTAACCAAGATCTTCGCGGCTTCGAGCGTCTGCTCATTGTCCGGGTACAAGGTCTTTGGATCGCCGATCACCTCGAGCTTGACGAGATCGGCAATGCCCAACTCGCGCGCTAGGCGGAGCGTGCGCACGGCGTCATCCGCGGTGTAGCAGCCGGCCGTGTTCGGTAAGATCGTCCAGCGTTTGCTGAGGACTAGGCTCATCAGCGAGCCCGAGCTGCGATCCTTCAAGTCGACGCGGCGGAGGGCCACAGTGATCACCTCGGCCCCCGAGGCCGTCAGCGCCTGCTCCGTTTCCTCGACGCTCTTGTACTTGCCCGTACCGACGATGAGCCGGGACTGGAACAGGTGAGAGCCGATTTTCAGGCCATCTTGCTCGGTCATGCAAGCTTGGTTAGCGCCGCCCCGGGCGCGCGGCAACGCCAAAGCGCGCTACAGTGTCAAGGCGATGAGCGACTGGCCGAGCGACGTATTGATTCACCCGAGCGCGTGCGTCGACCCCGGTTGCTCGATTGGCAGCGGCACGCGGGTCTGGCATTTTTCCCACGTGATGGCCGGTGCTCTGATCGGCAGAGACTGCACCATCGGCCAGAATGTGTTCGTGGCAGCCGGTGCCCGCATTGGTAACCACGTCAAAATCCAGAACAACGTCTCGGTGTACGATGGGGTCGAGCTGGAGGACGAAGTGTTCTGCGGGCCATCGTGCGTGTTTACGAACGTAAAAAGCCCGCGCTCGGAGCTGTCTCGTCGGAACGAGTTCGTACCGACACGGGTGCGCCGCGGCGCTTCGCTCGGCGCAAACTCGACCGTGATCTGCGGCGCCGAGCTCGGTCGCTACAGCCTGCTCGGCGCGGGCGCGGTGGTCAGCGGTCAGCACCCGGACTACGCCCTGCTGCTCGGAGTTCCCGCCCGCCAAGTGGGCTGGGTCAGCCGCCATGGACATCGGCTCGAAGCGCGCGACAGCGACGGAAACCTGCTATGCCCCGAGAGCGGCTTTCGCTATCGCGAAACCGCGAGAGGCACGCTCAGCTGCCTCGATCACCCGGAAGATCTGCCTCTGCCGTGAAGACCCCCTCCCCGACCGCGCGCGTGGTCCCCGCCCCAGCGAGGATCCCTTTCTTCGATTCGACAGCTCAGACCTCAGAGCTAATGGACGAGATCCGGCCCGCGATGGAGCGAGTGATCCACTCGCAGCGCTTCATTCTGGGCGAAGAGGTGGCCGCGTTCGAACGCGAGATCGCGGCTTACATCGGCGTCAAGCACGCGATCGGCGTCTCCTCGGGCACTGACGCGCTGACGATTGCGCTCTCCGCGTTGGGCATCGGTAAGGGGGATGAAGTGATCACCACGCCGTTCACGTTCTTTGCCACGACCGGCGCCATCTTGCGCGTCGGTGCGACCCCGGTGTTCGTAGATATCGAACCGGATAGCTTCAACCTCGACGCGCACCGAGTCAGCGAAGCGCTGACGTCGCGCACGCGCGCGATCCTCCCCGTGCATCTATTTGGCCAGGCCGCAGACATGCGCGCACTGCGGGCACTCGCCAATCAGCACCAGCTAGCGTTGGTCGAAGACGCGGCTCAAGCACTCGGAGCCGCGCTCCACGGCAAGCGGGCTGGGGGGCTCGCAGATATCGGCTGCTTCAGCTTCTTTCCGACCAAAAACCTGGGCGCGTTCGGCGACGGCGGTCTAGTCACCACCGACGACGACGGCCTCGCCGAGCTCGCCCGGTCGCTCAGGGGCCACGGCTTCAGCGCCAAACACTTCAGCCAGCGCCTAGGCGGAAACTACCGGCTCGACGCACTGCAGGCCGCGGTCCTACGCGTCAAGCTTCCCTACTTGGAAGGCCTCAACGCGCGCCGTCGCAAAAACGCGCAGCATTACCTGGACGCAGCCTCGGGCGCGCTCGGCCTACCGCGCGAGCTGCCAGGACGGACGCACGTCTACAATCAGTTCGTCGTGCGTAGCCCGGAGCGTGAGGCCCTCGCAGCGCACCTTTGGGCGCGCGGGATCTCGAGCGAGCACTACTACCCTTTCCCGATCCACCTTCAGCCGGCGTGCGCGCACCTCGGCTATCGAATCGGGTCGTTTCCAGAAGCCGAAGCGGCAGCGCGACAATCGCTCGCGCTGCCCATTTTCCCGGAACTCGAAGATTGGATGCTGAACGCGGTTGCCGAGGCGCTCCGCACCTTCAGCCCAACGGCTTAGCCAACCGACGCTACGCGCTCAGGCGAAGCCGGCTTTCCGAGAGGTCGCCGTCGGGCCCTCGATGGCCCCCGCGTACACGTCGCTAATCGACAACAAATACAGCTCACCGCGGTTGGTGCGCGCGTGCACCAGCTTGCCTTCGATGCGCAGTGCTTCGACGCGGCCCACGGTCAAAGCCGCCCCATTGAAGGCGACGTACAGGGTAAACAGCCGGCCGTCGGCCGCGCCCACCCAGCCCTTGTCGTCCTTCTTTGCTTCCGCAGCGTTGAGCAGCGAGGTCAGGTGTTCTTCGGTCATGCGCTAAAGTTTTTCTTTTCCGGCCCGAAGTCAAGGCGCGCGCGCTTTTATCGTGGAGGTGGGCACAACTCGCTCTATCGTGCCCGAGTGCCCGAGCCCGTCACCCAGGAAAAAGCCAACAAAAGCGACGCAGAGCGCGCTGCGGCCGACGGCGGAGGCCCGCACCTCGAAGTGCGGGGCGTGCACAAGAACTTCGGCGACACCAAAGTCTTGACCGACGTGAACATGAGCATCGGGCGCGGACACATTGCCGTGATCATCGGTGGCTCGGGCGCGGGCAAGACCACACTCTTGCGCATTCTGATCGGGCTCGAGCGACCGAGCTCTGGCTCGGTGGAGATCAGCGGCCAGGATATCGCCAGTCTGAGCGACCGCGAGCTAAACGTCATGCGCCGCAAGTTCGGCATGGTCTTCCAGTACTCGGCGCTGCTCGATTCGATGAACGTGATGGACAACGTCGCCTTCCCCATGCGCGAGCACACCGACCTCTCGGAAAAAGAAATCAAGGCCAAAGTCACCGAGAAGCTGAATTCGCTCGGCTTGGACAACGTGGAGAAGCGCTTCCCAAGCGAGCTCTCCGGCGGCATGCGCAAGCGGGTCGCATTGGCGCGCGCACTGATGCTCGAGCCCGAGGTCATCATGTACGACGAGCCGACCAGCGGCCTCGACCCCGTGACCAGCCGCATGGTCGACGACATGATCGTCGACACGCGAAAAAAATTCGGCGTCACGAGCGTCATCATCTCTCACGATATGGTCGGCGCCCTGCAAATCGCCGACGAGATCTACCTGCTCTCCAAAGGCACGATCGTGGCTTCGGGGCCGCCGAAAGAGCTGATCAAAGGCGACAATGAGCTCTTGCATCAATTCCTGAAGTCGAGCGGCGTTACGGACATGCCTGGCGCAGCAGACAAGCTCGCGCCTGAGGGATCAAAGCCCGAGGGGGGGCCGAGGGACTAGCCCCCAGAAGTCCGTTATGCTTCTGACCATGCCGGTCAGCCAACTCGCCGATCACGACGATACCCTGTGCGCGCTGCGGCTGAGACGGAAAGCCGCCGGAGCATCATGATGCTCTTGCATCAATTCCTGAAATCGAGCGGCGCACCGAAGCGGGCAACGGAAGTGGCCAAATACGCCCGGCCATCTCGCTCAGAGCTCACCAAAAAATTCCAAGTAACTTCGAGCAACCACAGGCCATGCGTAGCGCTCACGTGCTTGCGTCAGCCCGGCAGCTGAAAGTTCGACGCGTCGATTTGGGCTTGCCAATAGGTCAGAGATCGCACTCACCCATCCCTGCAGATCTGTTTCGCCGACGATCACGCCGGCGTTGCCGATGACGGCCGGGATTTCTCCGCTATCGCTACCGATCACTGGTACTCCGCAGGCCGCCGCCTCGACGAGCATTCGCCCAAACTGTTCTCGCCACTCTGGTGTGCTCTGACTCGGGGCACACAGCAGGTCCATGGCATTGATGTACTTCGGCATCTCGTTGTGCGGCACATGGAGAACGCGTCCACGGTCTGGGTGCCGGCCGCAGAACTGCAGCAGCTCCGCCTGCAATTCGCCCGCCCCCAGAAAAAGCACACGAAAGTTTTCCTTGAGCAGGTCGAGTGCCCGCATCAAAAAGCGCAAGCCCTTGGCCGGGACGAAGCGACCGATGAAGCCAACGACTGGTGGCCCGTGCGCGGCCCAACCCAAAGCATCGAGCGCCGCCGAGCGCGCGAACGGATCTGCCTTAAAGGCATCTAGGTCGACGCCGAGCGGGATCACGCGATGCGGACGATTGTACCCCGGTCTTTCCAATAAATTTCGCTCGCTCGAGTACCCGCAGCTGACCCAGCCTGCGGCACGCGCCATACTGTCTCTTTCGAACCACGAAAACGGTGGCGGATAGCGCTTGGGGTTGCTTTGCATGGTCAAAAACACGAGCTTCGAGCTGTTGCTGGTGAGGCGCGCGATCTCCCAACCAGCCAAGATATAAGGTTCCTCCCAGGCATGCACGATGTCCCAGTCTTGACGGAGCAAGGCACGCAAGCGTGCGCCCCATGAAAATATGTGCACTTCACTCGTCAGGTATGCGTCGAGCGCGACGAGTGGAACGTCGTCATCCGGCGTCCGGACGAGTTCAACGGGAGCCAAATCATTGGTCCCACGAAAAAACTTTGGAGCGGCACAAGTGACCTCCCACTTTCCGCGTCCCGCAGTCGACATCTCGTGAGCAAGGCGCCGATTCAGCGAGACCGCGTAAGAATGGCCGATTGAAAGGAGTCGTCTTGACTTCATGAGAGCGCGACCGGAAACAGTTGCGGCGGGCCTGGTCGGTTCAGACGTTACTCTACGGCGGCCGAAACCGCCACAAGTCCGGGCAATCCTTGCCACTCGATAGCTCACGAGCCTCGAACGAGGTGTGTAGCAGAACTCCCCTTCGAGCGCCGCACAGCACCGAATGGTGGTCGGCTCCAACGAAGCTCAGACCTTTGACTCGCAGCATGACGAGGCGCCTTCGGCGAGCAGACAACGGAAGCAAAACGCAGAGCCGCCCGTGCAACGGCTTGATGTGTCACTGGCGCCGGACTAGCGTCGCTACTCCATGCTGCCGCCGCGCGCTCGCACGTTCCTGGTAACTGGCGTTGCCGGTTTTATTGGCAGCTACACCGCGATTCGCTTGCTCCGGCGCGGGGACCACGTCGTCGGCCTCGACAATTTCAACGACTATTATGACCCAGCGCGCAAGCGCTCGAACTTGGAAGACGTACGCACGGCGGCCGAGGGGAGCGGAACGTTCACGTTCGTCGAAGGCGATATTCGCAATCGCGCGCTGCTCGCCGAGTTGTTCCAAGCCCACGCTCTGAGCGGCGTGGCCCACTTGGCAGCGATGGCCGGCGTGCGTAGCTCGGTCGAGGACCCTTGGCTCTACTACGAATGCAACCTGACCGGCACGCTCAACCTGCTAGATGCCGCGCATCGCTTCAACAACCCGAATTTCGTGTTTGCCTCCACGTCTTCCGCATACGGCAACACCAAGGTGGTTCCATTCGTCGAGACCGATTGCGCTGATCGTCCGCTCGCGCCCTACCCCGCTAGCAAACGCGCCGCCGAGCTTCTGGGCCACTCCTACCACCACATTCAGGAACTGGACTTCACCGCGCTGCGCTTCTTCACCGTTTACGGCCCCCGTGGTCGTCCGGATATGATGACTTACAAGATCTTCGAGGCCATCCGCACCGGGGTGCCGATGCCCCTATTCAACGGCGGCAACATGCACCGCGATTGGACTTTCGTGGGCGACGTCGTCGACGGAATCGTCGCGGCTCTGGACAAGCGCCTGGGCTATGAAGTGATCAACATCGGCCGCGGCGAGCCGGTGCTCGTCGCCGATTACATCAAGGCGATTGAGCGGCTCGCCGGCAAGAAGGCGCCGTTCACGACCGAGCCAATGATGAAAGCCGATGTCGACTTCACCTTCGCCAACATCGAAAAGGCGAAGTCTTTGCTCGGTTACGCCCCGCGCGTTTCCGTCGAAGAAGGCGTGCGGCGCTCGTACGAATGGTACATAGGAGCGGTGGGGGATCCCAGTGCTTAACGCGACATCAATCACGCCCTGCCGCAAGTTCACGGGCCGGCCGAACGGGCGTCGGTCCGAACCCTGTAGAAGGCGCCTTGGCAGCGCGTCGGGCTCCGAAGTCATTTTCGCCCTAGAGTCATTTTCACGTTGCTGGGAATGCAAATTCGGGCACGCTCCGCGACACCCAAATGACTCCCGAGGATGTTGAATACGTACGACGGCTGGTGGCTGCCGGCACAATCCAGGGGCCTGTCCTGGAATTGGGTGCTGGCTACGGAGGCAACACTAGCCGCCAGCAGATACAGGACGCCGGACTCGAGTACAAGACGACTGACCTCACCGCCGGGCCGGGCGTGGACTACGCCGCAGATTTCGAGGCCGACGACGTGACATCTGCTTTCCCCCGCGCAGACTTTGGCAGTGTCCTCATCCTGAATGTCCTCGAACATGTATTCGCTCCGATTACTGTCCTCGACAACGCGCTTCGCATTGCACGTGTGGGCGGAACGATCGTTACTGTCACCCCCGCCATGTGGCCGGTGCACAACTATCCTCGCGACTGCCAGAGGCTTCTCCCGGACTGGTATGTAACCTTTGCAGAGCGACGCCCGAAGGTGCGGCTGATCGAGCCGCTGTTCGAGTTTCTGGGTCGGGGACACGTCTCCAAGTTCGCTGACGGGCAAGTTCGAAACCTTCCGCCACCGTGGCACAGCGGCATTACCAGCCTCTATACGCGGGGAGTGAACAAAGTTCTGCGAACCGCCAGCCGAGGCCAATGGGCGGCTTCTCATTGTGCGATCGGCGCAGTGTTCGAGAAGCTATAGGCACACCGTAGCGACGACGACGACCGAAGTGAGTTACGCTGACTAAGCCAGCAGAGCGCAAAACGCCGGCATTCGCACGCCCGGCCGCAACATTTCGTGGCAAGGTTTGATCATGCGCATCGCGATCGTCGCGGCCAATCAAGAATTGGTGGGCGGCATTGAAACCTATCTTAGGTGGCTCTTGGCAGCCCTGGTGGACCGCGGTCATGACGTGGCGTTCGCTTTCGAACAAGCGAGCACGCAGCCGGAACGTGCGGTAGATGAAGGAATTGCAACGCTCGTGCGCTGGGATCTCCAAGTCGTCGATCGAAAAGCTTTCCTCGAGCAGCTTTCGGGTTTCCGCCCAGACCTCGTGTTCTTGCAGGGCTGTCGAGACGAGACGCTCGATCTTGCGCTAGCAGAGCGGTTTCGCTCGGTTCTGTTTGCGCATGTGTTCTATGCAGCCTGCGCGGCCGGTTCGCGAGTTCATCGCATCCCGCAGCGGCAAGTCTGCACGCGGCGCTTCGGTCCAGCGTGCCTACCCATCAACTACCTGCGGGGCTGTGGGGTTCGAAATCCGCTTCGGCTGCTCACGCAATATTCGGAACAGCGTGACCGCTCGAAAGTGTTGCCATTTCTCGCCGGTCTGGTTGTAGCGAGCGACTACATGCGGAGCGTGTTCCAGCATCATGGAGTTCGTGACAACCACGTGCACGTCGTACCGTATCCGGCGGAGTTTCCGCCCGACCCCACGCCGCCCTCAGCACGCGCGTCACGCAACAAGGTGCTTTTCCTCGGCCGGCTCACGAAGGAAAAGGGTGCCGCAAAAGCAGTGGAAGTCGCTGCCCGCTGTCAGCACGCCCTCGGGCGACCACTACACCTCACCTTAGCTGGCGAGGGGCCAGAGCTCGCGCATTGTCAACGACTCGCGGTCGATCTCGGTATCGAGACGGATTTTGCAGGCTGGGTCGGAGCCGATCGGCGCATGGCGCTCCTGCGCAGAGCGGACGTCTTGATCGTCCCGAGCCTATGGCCAGAACCGTTCGGAATCGTCGGCATTGAAGCGGCTTCGGTGGGATTGCCGGCGGTCGCATACCGAGTGGGAGGCATTGTCGATTGGCTGCATTCGGGCGAAAGCGGCGAGCTCGCAGACGGCGAGCAATTCGACACTGAAGCCCTAGCTGAGGCCATGGAACGCGCTCTGCGCGACCGGGACCACTATCGGCGGCTGCAACTGGGGGCGTGGCGGGTTTCGCACGAGTTTAGCGGCGAGCGGCACCTTGCCCGGCTCGAAGATTTATTCGACGAAGTCCGGTTAGGACCTAGTTAGGTTAGGTTCGGTACGTATCCGCGACGTACTGGGCATCGATTGGGAGGCCTGGCGGCCCGCCAGTTCCTCAGGTAGCGTCGCCATGGAATGCTTCGGTCCAATTACGCCCAGGTGCGCCAAGACCGGATGAGTCTTGAGGATTGGATGGACTTGGACTCAGCCCAGGCCTTCCTTGACGTCGGTTGCAACGTGGGAGGTCTACTGCAAGGGGTTTCGCAGCTAAGACCGGCGATGCGCTTGGCCGGCGTCGAAGTAAATCGAGACGCCATCATCGAGGCGCAGCGCGTCTTACCGGCGGCGTCGCTTCATGTGTGCGGTGCTGAGGCAATGCCGTTCGGGGACGCAGAATTCGACTGCATAACCTGTATCGAGGTCTTGGAGCATATCCCGGCCGCGCTCCGCCGCCCCGCGTTGCAAGAAATTTTCCGCGTGCTCAAGCCAGGTGGCCAGCTTATGCTCCAGGTGCCTCATGCAGGGGCATTCGCATGGCTCGATCCTGGGAATGCGCGGTTTCGTTTTCCGAAACTGTACTCACGCCTAGTGCACCGCGGTTTGCGCGACGACGGACTCCAGGAGCGAGCGGAGGGAGTGCTTTGGCACCACCACTTCAGTATTGACGAACTCGAAGCGCTCACCGCCGGGCTATTCACGACCAGGCGGGTACATCACGGGGGCCTGATCCTGTGCCCGCTGAGTGATCTAGCTCGGTGGCCTTTCTACAGGCTCAAGGTGTTCAATGGCAGCCTGTTTCACGCGCTGTGCAAGCTCGCCGCGTGGGACCTCAACAGAGACTACGGACGCCGGTCGTACGACGTTCGGCTCCTGCTCGAGAAGCCGCGCACTGAAGCCAGTGCATTGCCGGCCGTCACCGGCCTTCCTTTCTCGCGCTCGGCTGATCATCGCGCCCGCGGCTGATCACTTGAAGCTGCTCGACAGTCCGGACTGGTCCGGGGCACCGACCCAGTGGACGGATCCGTCTCGCCTTGTGCAGTGGAAAGCGAGTGTGCGGTCGTTGACATCTAGGTTGAATTGGGCAATCTGTCGAAATTGCCACTAGAGGGAAAGCATTGAGCGACCTAATGGCTCCGTTGAGCGCAAGAAATGTAAGCCGTCAGGCTCTTTGTAAAGCTACAGGAAGTAGCTTCGGACGCGTCGAAACCTTCCTGGCGACGCCCGCTGTGTATAACCGCAACAACGCCGGAAGGCTCTCGGGCGTCAATTCAATTGGCGAGTGATTGGCAGCGTGCGGCCAGGTTCAATGAGCCTGGCAAAGCCAACAGTGGCCCGGCCGGTCGTGCTGGGCTTTCGCGAGCTAGCGCCGGCGCTCTAATCATCTTGCTGTGCGTGGCGTGGTCCGCTTGGCACTGGCTTCGTTTGAATAGCCTTCTGAACGGCGACCACCTGCGCTGGATGTTCGAAGCGCGACGAGCCGCCAACGGGGAGCTCATCTACCGCGACTTCGCGTCAATGTACCCTCCCCTGGGGATATTGGTGTACAGCACCGCGTATCGCTGGTTCGGCGCAACCTTTGCTGTTACTAACGCGCTCACGGATGTGCTCAGCACGCTCACGATTCTCGTGACGTGGCGGCTCGCCTTGCGCTTGTTGGACGACCGGCTCGCCCTGGCAATCGCTGTCGCGTTCACGTTTCTCGGTGCGACCAATGGTGGGACCTTCGCGCTGTTCTCGCTGATGCTCTATACGCCCGCCATCTTGCTGGGAGCGATTGGCCTCGCCTTGACGATCATCAGCGCCCTTGATTTGGTGTCGGACGACTCGAAATTCGCACCGAAAGGCCTACTGGTCCTTGGCGTTACAATCGCGCTACTGAGCAAACTCGAGCATGGCGCTGCCGCGTGCATTACAATCGCCGTTCTCGCACTCTGCAAGTTACCGACACAGCGAACGTCACGACTCATCGCTCGCTGGGCCGTCGGCTATCTGATTCTCGGAACCGCTTCGATCGCTCCCAGTGCTGTCGCGTATACCCTCCTCGCTCGAGCGGCCGGGGCAGACAACTTGATAGCAGGGGTTTCGGGCTATGGTATCCCCGCGCACGTTTGCCCGCTTTGGCCCAACGGACTCGGGTTGCTTGGTGCGATGGGTGCCCTCGGACTATCTGTGGCCATCATCGCTACACTCACCCTTTTCTACACTCGCCCGTGGCGGCGCCGCAGCGCGTCTACGAGGACATGCTTGGCCGTCCTGTCGGTAGGAGCATTGATGTGGGCGTACCATCTGCGGTTTGCGCTCGCTGATTTCCGCGGCTCCCAGCCCAGCTTGAGTGGCTTCCGGCTCTTTGCAAGTTACTGCCTTTCAATGTCCGGTTTTTTAGCCCCCTTCATGTGGTCGGGGATTGTTTTGTTGCTCGTGCTGATCGCCCGTGTGCCGCGTTCGATGCGCGCGGGCAGCCTGTCCCACAGGGACGCATCACTCTTGCTCGTGTCGATTCCGCTATCATTGCTCGCATCACGCGGCATGTTCGGCAGCATGTTCGGCAATGTCACGACTGTGCATCAGGCAGCGTACTCCCTGCTGATTCCGTTTGCGCCCTACCTTCTGCTCTACACGCAAGAGCTCGTTGACGCAGCCAGCTCAGCAGGCGGCGGATTTCGCGTTCCTGCTTTGCCTCCTCTAGGGGCTCGACCTAGCCGCCGCGCGTGGGCGCTGCTTGCGATCGTTGGCCTTGTCTTCACCGTGCCCCGACTGGTGAAGGAACTGAGTCGAGGTTCCGCGCCAGTTCTGAATACGTTGGCCGGGCGTGTCTACCCGGCAGATGCGCTGTCGCGTGCTGCGTATGAGTACGTGTGTTTGCACACACGGCTTACGGACCGAATAATGGAATTACCCAACGGCGGCGGACTGAGCTTTGCGACACATCGTTTGCCCACAACCTACTCGACCCAGTTCACTGGGCTGCTCACGCCCCAACGGCTCATGCATGTCGACGCAGAGCTCGTGCGCGCACATCCTCCACAGCTCGTTTTCACCTATGACAACGCGAATCTAGGAGCGATGTTCGGACTCTGTGCTCCCGTCGAGTGTGTGCTTCCGCGTCTGGTGTGGCGCTCTGATCGGATGGCATGCGACCCGACCCGAAGTTTCGAAGCGGTGGAATTCGTGCGTGCCAACTACGAGCCGAGAGCACGTTTTGGGACATTCGTAGTGCTTTCGCCCCGGTTGAGCTCATGAAGTGCCGGCACCGTTTGGTTCGACCGTGTCAAGGCCAGGCGGCGATCGGCGCCGCCAATGTGCCGGAAGCGCGACACGTCTCAAGTCGTTCGCGAGCAGTCTCTGCTGAGGCCAAAGAGCACGACGTAGTCGTAGTCTAACGCTGTCACACACCCTCCATGGGCTACCCGAACGTGCGCCAGTGGCTTTGCGCGGCGGGTGCACGACACTGGCGAAATGCGCGACCGCAGCCTCACTTTACAGATTTACGCCGCCGTGGCATGGGTCATGAATGATCGGAGAGCTAGACGGCACCGCTTGGGGGCGGCTCGTAAACATGGTGACCGAGGGTTACCCTGAGCATGCGGAATTCGTTGCGAAGAGCTTTGCATCGTGTTCGCCGACCGCGAAGGAAACCGCCTTTCGCACGGCCGAGTCGATCGAGCGCCTAGTTCGGGGGCGCGAGGGCAATGTGCTGCAAGGCTACCGCTGGATGTGCGAGATGGTGCTTGAAGAGGAGCTGCATTTTCGCCGCAACGGGACGTACCGCTACAGCCGATTCGTCGATGCCAATCGCGAGGTTTACTCAAATGAATCGCTCATGGACAAGTACATGTCGGGCCTGCTGCTGTCGCAAATCTTGTGGGCCAACCACCTGGCGGTGTTCGACTTTTACTCGCGCGAATTCGTCAATCGATTGCGGACCAAGGATCGACACCTAGAGGTCGGCCCGGGACATGGACTTTTTTTGTATGAAGCCGCCAAGCGCCCAGTGAACGAGGTGGTCGGCTGGGACGTCAGCAAGACAAGCCTGGATAGAACAAAGCACTGTTTGAGCGAGTTGGGCGTTACCACTGCGGTAAAGTTGGAGGAGCGCAATGTTTTCGAACCTCTCGCTGCCGAGGATCGATCGCGCTTCGATAGCATTGTGATCAGCGAAGTTCTGGAGCACGTCGAGCAACCGCTCGAAGCCTTGGTCGCACTCCGTTCGTGCCTTGCCCCAGGCGGGCAGCTATTCGTAAATGCTCCGGTGAACAGCCCGGCGCTCGATCACATCTACCTGTTTCAAGAACCGGAAGAATTGGTCGACCTCGTTCGAACCGCTGGGTTCACTGTCGACAAGACGCGATTTGCGCCTGTCACCGGCTATTCGGAAGCTCACGCGCGAAAGCGTCGTTTCCCCATTTCTGCCGCGGTGATCGCGCACGTTTAGATGCTCGACCTACGCTTTCATCATGTTGGGATTGGAACCACCGATTTCGACGGGGCGATCGACGTGTATTGCCGTCTTGGGCATCGCTTGCACAGCCGCGTCGACGATCGGGGACTGAACGTGCGCGTCGCGTTCCTTCGTGCCCCGGGGGAAGGAGGGCCGTGGATCGAGATCTTGGCGCCGCTTGCCGCCGGAGGCCCGCTCGACTCTCTGATCGCACGCAAAGCTTTACCCTCGCCTTACCACACCTGCTATTCGACAACGGTGCTGGAGGGTGCGGCGGCCGGCCTAGTGGACCTGGGATTCGCACAGATCAGCAAATCCCGATCCGCGGTCGCGTTCGGCGGCGCGCGTGTGGCATTTTTCTATAGCGGAGAGGTGGGCATGCTCGAACTAGTGGAAAATCCGCCGGATTGGTCAGGACCATGAGGTCCGTCTGCAGCGGGTTCTTTCCGCTTTCTTAGGGCCCGGATCTCGATCATCACGCTGTGTAGATGGAGGTCGCGGTTCCTTGACGGGCGCACGCTTCGTGCTTTTGACGAGGGCGAAGGCATGACCTAGGCTACCGCCCGCAAACGGTTCTTGTCCGATATGGTTACCGTGCCTTTGCTCGACTAAAGCATGAATCTGAGCGACATCAAAAATCTGCTTCTTCAAAACGATCCCTCATTTTGGCTCTCGATGACGACCCTGACCGAGCAAGCCAGGGATTTCGAAGAGTTGATTTCCTTGTCGACATTGCGCAAGAGGGCCATCGCTCGAGGGGTTCCTCGGATCAGTGGCCAGGACAAACCGTTGCGGCTCGCCGTTTTGGGTGGGTGCAGCCTGTATCCTCTGCATGAACTGCTAACGCAGATGCTGGATGCTGCTGGAGTTGCGTGCGAGCTATTCCTCGGGGAGTTCGATAACTACGCCTCAGAGATCATCGAGGCGAACGGGGCGCTCTACTCATTCCGCCCCGATGCAGTCCTCCTCGTACCGGGTCCGCAGCGATGCAAGTACCTTGGTGAAGTTACCGATGAACGCGAGACTGCACAGGCGGCGGCTACGGCTACGGCCGACCAGTTGCTGGCACTTTGCCGCACGTTGCACGAACGCACGACGGCGGAGATTGTCCTCTGCAATTTCATGCTGCCTGCCCGACGGGACCTCGGCGAACTTCGCTCGCGAACGCTTACCTCGGACTGGAGCTTTCGAAAGTGGGTCAATCTAGAGTTGGGGCTGAGCGCGCCGGGTTTCGTCCGCATTTGTGATCTCGAGTTCCTAGCCAACCGTCAAGGCGCATTGACGGCCGAAGATGCGCGAGGATGGTTCGAAAGCAAGCAACTCTGCTCTCCTGCGTTGTTGGTTGAATTGTGCCGTGAGGCTTCGCGCCTGCTTCTTGGAGCGCGTCGTCCGCCGAAAAAGGTACTCGTGCTCGACCTAGACAATACTCTTTGGGGGGGGGTCGTGGCCGACGACGGATTGGAGGGTATCGAGATCGGCGACACGTCTCCGCGTGGCGAGGCATTCAAGGCTTTCCAAAACGCCATCGCTGCACTCAAAGCGCGGGGGGTCTTGCTCGCAGTGTGCAGCAAGAACGATCATGAGCGCGCCAAGGAGCCTTTCGAACGCCATCCAGAGATGGTCCTTCGCATGAGCGACTTCGTGGCGTTCAAGGCGAATTGGGAGCCGAAAGCCGATAACCTTCACCAGATCGCCGCCGAATTGGGGCTGGGCATCGACAGCTTCGTTTTCGCGGATGACAACCCCGCCGAGATCGAGATCGTTCGGCAGTTTGCGTCCGAAGTGACCACGATTTCATTGGACGGCGACCCAGCGAGCTTCGTCGGAAGGCTGCAAGACTGCGGGCTCTTCGAGGCTAGGAACATCACACGCGAGGATGCTCAACGAACGACGCAATATGCAGCCGAGCGAAGCCGGCAAGTTGCGCTCACTTCGGCCACTGACATGGATGCGTATCTTTCTTCGCTCGAGATGAACGCGACCATCAGCGAGTTTGCCAGGGAGGACGTGCCGCGCCTCGCTCAGTTGATCAACAAAAGCAACCAATTCAACCTGACGACGCGTCGTCGCAGCGAGGCGGAAGTGGAGAGCCTCTTGGCTCGAACGGACTACGTTTGCCTGGCCGCGCGCTTGCGGGACCGGTTTGGTGATCACGGTCTCATATCGATCGTCATTGGTCACGTGGTCGGCGGCTCGCTGGAGATCGATACTTGGCTGATGAGCTGTCGGGTGCTCAAGCGACAGGTCGAGGAAACGTTGCTGAACGAGGCGTGCCGACTCGCCTTGCTCAGGAACTGCTCTCGGCTCGAGGGCACCTATCGCGCGACACCAAAAAACGAAATGGTCCGTGATTTCTACCCGCGCATGGGCTTCCAGACCCGAATCA
>Ga0302323_100001132_pt1 | contig 21558 bp, 18 predicted proteins | sample Fen_T0_3_FD_201950 | JGI IMG/M metagenome (GOLD analysis project Ga0302323, IMG submission 201950) | Peat permafrost microbial communities from Stordalen Mire near Abisko, Sweden - Fen_T0_3 | ecosystem: Environmental > Terrestrial > Soil > Wetlands > Permafrost | place: Sweden: Abisko... | reverse complement strand
GCTACCGAAGTGGTTTCCGCAACGGGAGCTTTGTACAGCTCGGACGAACGGGTCGTGGACGAAGAAGATGCGGTCCGAGCTGCGCATACCCGCAATCCGACCCTTCAGTTGGCGGTCGCGCGCGCAGAGCAAGCGAGCCGCGAGGTGCAGCTCACCTCGGCGATGTTAGGGCCAAGCGTTAGCCTGGGCGCGACGTACGTGCGTGAAGGGACGGGCGACAAAGTCTTGCTCGGCTTCGTTGGCTTCCCCATCCCGCTCTTCGATGCAGGCGGCTTCGAGACCGCTCGTCAGCGCGCCACGCAAAAAACTTCCGAATCTCAAGTGGAGTTGACGCGTGCAGAAGCGGCCCGCGATATTCGCCTGGCGCTGCACGACCGCGAACATTGGCGAGAGGTGCGCAATGCCCTCCAAAATGGCGCCCTTGCGGCTTTCCGCGAGGCGTTTCGCTTGGCGAAAACGCAATATGAGGTTGGTACGGCGGAGATCGGCACGGTGATCCTCGCCCGGCAACGCCTTCTCGGCGTTCAAGAACACTTGGCTGAAGTAGCGGCTCGCGTTCAGCGCGCCGACATCGCTCTGGCCCGAGCTACGGGTTCTCTGCTCGACGAGGCAATCCGATGAGACTTTGTTGGGTGATCGGCGCAACCTTGGCGATTTGGGGCTGTCAAAAGGCGGCACCGCCGACATCGGGCGTGACGCCGCCCGCAGACCGCAGCGACGCGGGCAAAGACCGAGTCACGGTCGACCGACAGCTGATGACGAGTGGTCGGATCAAGCTTGCGACCATCACCACGCGCGCGCTATCGGGCGAGCTTCGCGTGGCAGGTGAGGTGCGGTCGACGGAATCCGGGAGCGCGGAGGCGGGCACACTCGTCGCCGGCCGCATCGCATCGCTCGAGGTTCGGGAGGGCGCGAAGGTGAAGCGCGGACAAGTACTGGCTTGGGTCGACGCGCCGGAGGTGGCCCGGGCCGCGGCGGACCTGCTCTTGGCCCGCGCGCGCGCCGTCGTGGCCAAACGCAAGCGGGCTCGACAAGAGACGCTCGACAGCGCATCGGCGACCAGCAAGAACGCACTCGACGACGCTCGCGCCGAGGACGATGCGGCGCGAGCAGAGCTTCTGGCAGCACGCACACTGCTGACGAGCCTCGGCGGAGCGGAGCCGCCTTCCGATCCCGACGTTACCGCCCTGATCGTACGCGTGCCGGTGCGCGCACCCATCGCCGGGATCGTGGCCGAACGAAACACGGTGCTCGGAGGCGCAGTCTCTCCAGAGAAGACGCTATTTCGCATCGTTGCCGACTCGCAGACGTCGTTCTCGATCTTGGCTCGAGTACCAGAGACGGTGGACGCGAAGCCAGAGGCCGGTGCCAGCGCGACGATCGTGCCCCGTGGAACCGGCTCCCGTACGTGTCAGGCGTTGGTTGAAGGGAGCCTCGGCGGAATCGACACGCAGACCCGAACGCTCGCGGTTCGGCTAGCCCCCGACAAGAGCTGTGCGTGGCTGATTCCCGGTTCGTTCGTGGACGTCGTCTTCGCCTCCGCGAGTGGCGCCGCCATCCTGCCTGCCGGCCTGGTCGTGCCGCGAAATGCGATCGTCGATGTGCGCGGCAAACCCACGGTCTTCATCGCGGGCTCGGCCCCCGGGGAATTCGATGCGCACGCCGTGCAGGCAGGCTCGGGCGACGCCAATGAGCTCACCATCGAATCTGGTGTGTCCGCCGGCGAGCAAGTCGTCGTCGAAGGCGCTCTGCTGCTCAAAGGCGAGCTGATGCGCGCCGATCTAGAGGGGACCTGATGATCGGCCAGCTCGTCGCTTGGGTGCTCAAGAGTCGACTCCTGGTCGCGCTCGGCGTCCTGGCGTTGATCGCGATTGGCGTGCGTTCATACCTCACGCTCCCCGTCGATGCCGTTCCAGACATCACCAACGTTCAAGTACAGGTGCTGACCAACGCGCCGGGCCTCTCGCCGCTCGAAGTCGAATCGCTGGTGACGCGACCGGTCGAGCTGTCACTGACGGGCCTTCCGGGAGCGGAAACTCTGCGTTCGATATCGCGCGCGGGTGTTTCGCAGGTGACGGTCGTCTTCAATGATGACGTGAGCCTTGCGTCGGCGCGTGCCCTGGTTTCTCAACGCCTACCCGCGGCGCGTGAATCGATCCCCGCTACGGCAAGCCGCCCCGACATGGGTCCCCTCACCTCGGGCTTGGGCGAAGTTTATCACTTCACCATGCGTTGGCCGGGGCACAGCGCTCGCGACCTGCGCACGCTACTCGAATGGGACATCGGGCGCGATCTGCGCACGGTGCCCGGAGTCGTCGAGGTCAACCCTTGGGGCGGCGCAGCCCGGCAGATCGAGGTGCGGCTACGCAGCTCCGACCTGCAGGCGCAGGGCGTCACCCAACTTCAGGTCGAACAAGCGCTCCTGGCGGGCGGCGAAAATGCGGGCGGGGGCTCACTCGAACGGGGCGACGAGCAGGCATTGGTGCGCCTCGACGGCCAATATCGAACTCTCGACGCGGTCGCAAACCAGGTCGTCGCGACCGGCAAATTCGGGGTTCCCATCCTCGTCAAGGACGTCGCGAACGTGATTGACGGCGAGGGCTACCGAACGTCCGCCGCCTCTACGGACGGCGCCGAAACGGTATACGCGATGATCCAGATGGTGGCAGGGGGCAACGCCAGTGAGCTCATGGGCCGCGTCGAGACCCGGCTCGCGGAGATCGAAAAGCGCCTGCCTCCGGGCGCGACGATCGAGCCATTCTACAATCGTGCCGCGCTCGTCCAGCGCGTGCTCGGCACCGTCGGACACTCGCTGATCGAGGGCGGCGTGATCGTCGTGATCGTGCTCCTGATTTTCCTAGGCGATCTGGGCGCCGGGCTCGTCGTAGCGACGACGATTCCGCTCGCCATGCTCGGCGCTTTCGCGCTGATGAAAGCGTTCGGCATGACGGGCAACCTGATGAGCCTCGGGGCCATCGATTTCGGCTTGGTCGTCGACGGTGCGGTCGTGGTCGTGGAAGGCGCCTTGGCAACCATGGCGGCCCGCCACGTCAAAGCGAGCACGGCGCTCGGCATCGAAGCCGCCGCCGTCGGCCGACCGATTGCGTTCGGGGTATTCATCATCGGCATCGTCTACGTGCCCATCCTGCTGCTCGAGGGCGTGGAAGCCAAAATGTTCGCGCCCATGGCGTGGACCGTACTGTTCGCGCTGGGCACGGCGCTGGTTCTCGCCTTCACTTGGGTCCCTGCCCTCGCCTCGATCGTCCTACGCAAAGCGGATCCGGGTGACGTTTGGCTCTTGCGCCACGTCCGACGTATCTACGACCCAACGCTCGAATGGCTCTTGAAGCGGGCACGCCTCGCGGCGCTGTTCGCCGTCGCGTTGGCCTTGGTCGGAGTAGCGGTAGGCGCTTTCCTCGGAACCGAATTCGTGCCGCGCCTGGAGGAAGGCGATCTGGTAGTCCAAGTGACCCGGCCCCCGAGCGTTTCGGTGGCCGAGTCGCTGCGCGGAACGACGACGATCGAACGCACGTTGAAGCGCTTCCCCGAAGTGCGTCGTGTGGTCTCGCGAAGTGGTAGCCCGGACGTTGCGACCGACGTAATGGGCATCGAGCAGAGCGACGTGTTCGTCATTCTCGCACCGCGACAAGAGTGGCACAGCGCGCCGGATCGGGAAGCGCTGATTGCTCTCTTCGATCGCGAGCTACGCAAAGCACTGCCCGGCACCGGCTTCAGCTGGACTCAACCGATAGAAATGCGTTCCCAAGAGCTGCTCGGCGGGCTGAAGAGTGACGTGGGCGTCAAAGTGTATGGCGACGACCTGCCTACCCTGACTCGGCTCGCTGGTGAGGTAACCCAGGTTCTCGCAAGCATCTCGGGGTCCGCCGACGTTCGTGTCGAGCCGACGTCTGGGCTCCCGCTGCTGACGATCCGCCCCGCCCCCGACAAGATGGGGCGGTTGGGGATTCGCACCGATGAAGTACGAGCCGCGGTTCAAGCCATGAAGACCGGCCGCATCGTTGGCTCGCTCGCGGAGGGTGACCGTCGCTTCCCAGTCGCCGTACGCATGGACACGCCACCGAGCTCCAACGTCGTCGCGCTGGCCCGGACTCCGATTACATTCTCCACGGGGCGCACCTTGCCGCTCGGAGACGTGTGTGATATCGGTTTCGAAGAGGGTCCCGCGCAAATCAGCCGCGAACAAGGTCGCCGTCGCATTCTGATCGAAGCAAATGTGCGGCAGCGCGACCTGGGCTCGTTCGTTCAAGAACTGCAGAAGCGGATCGCCACCCTCAAACTTCCACCGGGCTATTACGTCAAGTTCGCCGGCCAGTACGAGAACTTGGTACATGCCGCGATCCGCCTGGCGATCATCGTCCCGGTCACGTTGGGCGTCATCTTCGTGCTGCTGTTTCTTACATTTGGTGAGGCCGGTCCGGCCTTGCTGATCTTCATGAACATTCCAATCGCGGCCAGCGGCGGGCTGGTCGCTTTGGCATCTCGCGGGCTGCCCTTGTCGATCTCCGCCGCAGTTGGCTTCATCGCGTTGTTCGGAGTGGCCACGCTGAACGGTGTGGTGCTGCTATCCGCGGCAAGGCGGCTCGAGGACGAGGGGCTATCTTCGCTGGACGCGGCGCGCCGCGCCGCGCATGAGCGGCTCAGGCCCGTGCTCACCACGGCCGTAGTCGCGTCGCTGGGCTTCCTGCCCATGGCCCTGGCGAGCGGCACCGGCGCCGAGGTGCAACGACCCCTGGCCACCGTCGTCATCGGTGGTCTCGTCACGGCGACGGCCCTGACTTTGCTCCTCTTGCCGTCCTTGTTCGCGAGAGCGCGGCGCTTTCGCCAGTCGAACACGGCACCTCCCGCGCAATGACCAAGCGACCACGCCCGATCTTGCCGAAGAGCCGGGCGTGAGCCACGGGTGCCCGGCTCGGGACGACGCACGAGTAGCCGCCTGCGAAATGAAACCCGCGCGCAACGCCGCGGATCGCCGGTCGAAAGACCCGCTGCGCTTATGCTCGCTTCATGACTGGACTCGGCGGACTCAACAAATCACCCAACGGTGTCGTCGTTGGATTGGTGCAGATGCAGTTACCCAATGTGGTGACGCCTGCAGATCTCAAGGCCCAAGCGGAGCGCATCGCAACGCTGGCTTGCAAGGCGCGGCGCGGCTCAGCGGCCATGGATTTGGTCGTGTTCCCCGAGTACTCGCTGCACGGGCTCTCGATGGACACCAACCCCGCCATCATGTGCAAGTTGGACGGACCGGAGGTGGCGTTGTTCCGCGCGACTTGTCGCGAACAGCGAATTTGGGGTTGCTTTTCGCTGATGGAACTGAATCCCGGCGGCTACCCATACAACAGCGGTATCATCATCGATGATCGCGGGGAGCTCCGGCTCTATTATCGCAAATTGCATCCGTGGGTCCCGGTCGAGCCGTGGGAGCCGGGCAATCTGGGCATTCCGGTGTGCGAAGGTCCCAACGGCAGCAAGCTCGCGCTGATCATTTGCCACGACGGCATGTTCCCGGAGATGGCGCGCGAGTGCGCCTATAAGGGCGCGGAGATCATGATTCGCACCGCCGGCTACACGGCGCCGATTCGGCACGCCTGGCACGTCACCAATCAATCGAACGCTTTTTGCAATCTGATGTACACGGCTTCAGTCTGCATGTGCGGCACTGATGGCACATTCGATTCTATGGGTGAGGCCAGCATTTGCGGCTTCGACGGCGTGCCAATCGCCACCGGCGGCGGTCGCCCGGACGAGATTGTCGCGGCCGAAGTGCGACCGGAGTTGGTGCGCGAGGCGCGACGCGGGTGGGGCGTCGAAAACAACATCTATCAGTTTGGACATCGTGGATACGTCGCCGTGAAGGGCGGCGCGCAGGACTGTCCCTACACTTACATGACCGACTTGGCCGCCGGGCGCTACCGCTTGCCATGGGAAGCGGAGGTCACACACACGGACGGAACATCCTGCGGCTTTCCAGAGCCGGTACGTGAGTACGTGGCTGCGGGTCCGAGCGCGGTCTCGACAGTCGGCGCTTCACGCGTGGCGTGACGCGCTCGAGTGGCAATGGCACGCCGGCCCGCCAGGCCGCGTCACACAGCTTCAGCCGTCGCTGATGGCGAGCGATGCGAAGTTCGGGACGAGCGGGAGTCGGCCACCTGAATGTATTCGCACCCCTGATACTGCACAGGTGAATTCGCGCCCGACTGTTCCCCGTCTTTCTGTTGCATTTTGCTCGATGCGACCTCGGTGCGGCCGATGGGGCGGCTTCTCGGGGCCGGTAAGCACTCGTCCCTTCGTAAGAGTCTTGATATCATTCGAGCATGGCAGTGACTCCGCCCGCTTTGCTCACCGGGCGCCGTGGCGAGCTCGTGCTCTTGGTACAGTCCGCGCTCGATCCCACGCTGAGTGAATGGGACGGCTTCCTCGATGTCACCACGCGCGCCATGGCAGACCACGACGGCACCTGTCGGGTGATCGTATTCACCGATGGCGGCAGACCAGATTCGGAGATGCGCGAGAAGTCGCTCGACCGCGGCTGGCGCGACAATCCGAACTCGCCCGTGGTGGTGATCACCGATCAGGCGCTCGCGCGTGGAGTGATTACCGTGTTTTCGTGGTTTGGGCTCAATATCCAAGGTTTTGCTCCAGACAAGCTCGAGCAAGCGTTTGCCCGAATCGGTCTGACGGCGGCCGAGCGTTCTTGGGTCCTCGCGGAGCGCGCAGCGCTCGAAGCCCGGCTCGCAGGAGGAGCGTCGGCCCGAAAGCAAACTTAAACTTGCCCGGCAGAACCGCAAATTTCGACCACGGCTCTGGCGGAGCGACCGCGAAGACGAGCGCCGAACTTTTTTCAGCGGCGCGGCCCCGCCTTGACTAGAGTCGGCGCATGGGTAACGGGTGGCTCTTGAATGCTTTGCTTTCGAGTCTGGGTGCGCTCGTGCTTTGTTGCCAATCTCCGGCTGCCCCGAGCAATACCGCGAAGCCAATCATGCCTACCCCCACCCCGACTCCCCGATCGACCGGCAAGACGTTCGAAGACGACGTCGCGTTCTTATCACAGCACGGTACGGTCAAAGTGCTGACCGCCGCCAATGGTGGACGAATCGCCGTTTCAGGCCAATACCAGGCGCGCGTGATGACGAGCGCGGTGGGGGCAGGCAAGGCGAGCCTCGGCTTCATCAATAGGCAGTTCATCGAGGGTGGCCAGACTGGTACCGCCTTCGACAACTACGGTGGTGAAGACCGCTTTTGGCTCGGTCCGGAGGGCGGGCAGTACGGGTTGTACTTCCCTGCGTCCAAGCCGTTCAGCTTCGACTTTTGGCAAACACCGCACGAGTTGCAAGAAGGCGCCTGGCTGGTTCGCGACGAGAACCCAGCGAGCATCACCTACGCCCACGCCTTCTCCGTTACCAACTACGAACAGCGCGCGTTCAAGATCCAGGTGGAGCGCAAGCTCACGTTGCTTTCCGCGGAGCAAGCCAAGCGGCAGCTGGGCATGGCGTTGCCGCCTTCGCTCCACTGGGTGGGTTTTGCGAGCGAGAACAAGCTCACGAACGGCGGCAGTGATGCGTGGCTGGAAACGAGCGGCTTACTCAGCGTGTGGATATTGGGCATGTTCGCGCCCGTCCCCGGGACGCAGGTGATCATCCCATTCGACACCGCCGCTTCCGGCGAAATCGTCAACGATCGCTACTTCGGCAAGGTGCCCGCGGATCGCTTACTCGTGAGCGAGCAGAAGGGCTTTCTCGCATTCCGTGCGGACGGGCAGTATCGCAGCAAAATCGGCCTGGGACCGGCACGCGCCAAGCGCGCACTCGGCAGCTACAGCGAGCCCGCGCAGCTGCTCACGCTGGTGCTGTACACGAAGCCGAGCGGGGCCACCCGCTACGTGAACAGCATGTGGGAACGTCAAGCCGCACCCTACGCCGGTGACGTCATCAACAGCTACAACGATGGGCCGCCCGCGCCGGGCAAGCCCCCCCTCGGCGGCTTCTACGAAGTCGAGTCGAGCTCGCCGGCAGCGGCGCTGGCACCCGGCGAGTCCATGACCCACGAGCACCAGACGTATCACTTCAGCGGGCCGCGCGCGGACCTCGAGGCCCTGGCGCGGCAAGTCTTGGGCGTGAGCCTCAGCGATCTGCCGCCGCGTTGAGGCGGTCGCGCGGCTCGGGCTGCTGATCTCTGCATTGGGCCAAAGCCCACGCTCCACGGCGGGCCCACGCGAAGGTGCCGCTCGTCAGCCGCTGTACTCACGGGAGCGTGTGCTTCTTGAGAGCGGGCCAGCCCACCTTGGCGTTGCCCGGTTCATGAGTGCCCCCTTGCTTGGTGCAGAGCGTTACTTCAATACCAGCTGGACATCCCGCGTACGTGGCGCAGCCGTTCGCGTCCTCGGCAGATGCCGCTCCGGTGCATTGGTTGATCTCTGCCCACTTTTGGAAGGTGCCTTTGGCGCCGAGGAACGTAATGGGCATGCCTTGCACGGCCATCGAGGCTCCGCCTGCGTAGGCAACGACATTGTCACCCGTGCTGCGAAACGTGATCTCGGCGATGGGCCGCGGAGGCTTGCAGTCCCCGACGTTTTCCTGGAGCAGATCGAAGGCCGCTGGCGCGACGGCCGCGAAGACGTCGGCGGCGTGACAGGCGATGTAATGCGACATGCCCCCGCCCATCGAGAAACCGACGGCGTACACGCGCTTGGTGTCGATGCAAGCTGTCTTCTCGATTTCGGTCACCAGCGCTTTTGCGAAGGCGACGTCGTCCGTGTTCTTGACGCAACAGGGACCAACGTTCCAAGCGTTGCCGCCAGGACCCGCGAGCCCCGTCGGAAACGCCATGATCACCCCGTCCGGGTCTGTCTGCGCCGGATAAGGAGACGAAGTGCTCTCACCCTTGCCGTTGCCCCCGAGGCCATGAAAGTCCAGAACGAGCGGTACGGCGTTGCTCCCGGTGTAAGCCGCGGGGACGTGCAGTGTGTAGCTTCGACTCATGCCGCCGACCATCAACGTCTTGTCGGTATTGCCCGCTTTCAGCGCCGGCATGGGACAGGCGTTCGACCCGCCACCGGCGCTACCACCGACGCCGCTTCCCGCACCACCAGCTGGACCCGTGCCGCCTGTGCTCGCTCCGCCGCTCGGCGCTCCGCCGATACTGGATGCGCCCCCAGCTGGCGCGCCGCCGGTGCTCGATGCTCCACCGGATGGCGCGCCACCTACGGCGTTCGACCCTCCACTCCCAGCCGACGAGTTCGGCGAGCCGGCAGTGACGCCCATTCCGGCACTGGACGGCGAACCGGCGTTCGCCATCCCCGAGCCTGCGCTGCCGGGCTTGCCGCCCGAAGAGGACGACTGTCCGCCGCCAGCGTCGCTGCCGCACGCGAGCAGGACCGTGGCAGAGAGCGACATTGCCAGGATCCACCCGTGTCGTGAAGAACCGAGACGCGGGGTGAGCCGCGCCGGGCAGCCGCTCACGAACCAGCGGACGGGAGACTTCACGCAACTGATAGCGTCGGTTCGGCTCATGGGGCGAACTATGATAGCGCGAAGCAAGTGTGAAACGAGGAGACAAAACCGTCCCCCGTCTCGAAAGCGTAGCGACGAAAATTATGCGCCCACGTCAATCCCGGTCTGACGCGGCCGCCGAGCCCTGCGCAGGCGGCTGATCGGGGTAGAGCTCGTCATCCCGCTTAGCGCTCAGGCCGGTGCACGTTCGAGGCGCGCTTCGGCGGCAAGCACGGCCTCCGCAAATGATGGGTCCACTGGCGCAACCAGCGAGACGACGTCCTCCGGTGATGCGTCCGCTTCGATCGCGGTGCGCGCGGCGGCCGATCCGCTGAGCAAGTCGAACGCGGGGACCTCGGTTTCGAACTCGTACGGGGAGTTACGGAACACGAACGCGTCGGGCGCCTGCGCGCGCGCCAGCGTGATCAACCGCAAATAAGTCGCGACGGGTCGGAACAAGAGCGGGTTGGTCACGTGCAGCATCACGCCCCGGCAGGTTTGGCCGGCGTGCTTTTCGAAGCTGGGACGAAACGCGACCGGCCGAACCTGAACGCCAGGCGAACCCGAAGCGATCAAGGCCTCGGCCAAGGCCTCACCATCCAAGAACGGCGCGCCGATTAGCTGAAACGGCGCCGTGGTGCCGCGGCCCTCCGACAGATTGGTCCCCTCTACCAGGCAGCCACCCGGGTAAACCAAGGCCGTCTCGGCAGTAGGCATGTTAGGCGAAGGCATCACGAATGGACGACCCCAGGCTTCTGCGCCGCGGTGCCGCTCCCAACCGAGCAGCGAGACGACGGACAACGCGCCCTCCGCCCCGAGCGCCTGGCCGTCGCGCTCCATGAACAGAGCGAGCAGCTCGCCGATGCTCAGCGCGTGGCGGATCGGCAACGGCTCCAAGCCCACGAACGACAAGAAGCCCTCCCGCTGAGGCGCGCCCTCGAGCGTGGCTGGATCACCGGAGATCGGATTGGGTCGATCGAGCACGACGGTATGAATCGAGGCGGCGCTGGCAGCACGCGCCGCGAGCAACGCCGTCCAAGCGTAGGTGTAGTAACGACTGCCGACGTCGGCGAGATCGATCAACAGCAAGTCGATCTCCGCAAGGTGCTCGGCGGCGGGCGTGAGCGCTTCTTTGGTCTTGCCGTACAGGCTCACGATTGGCGTCTTGCCCTCCGCGGACTCGGAGCCGACGGGTTCCTCGGCCTGTGCCGCGGCTTCGAGGCCGTGCTCGGGCGCGAAGATCAAGCGCGGCGATGCGCCCAACTCTTCGAGCACGCTCAGCAGGTGCCGCCCGCGGCGGTCGACGGCTGCGGCGTGCGTCAGTACCCCCAAACGACTGCCACGCAGGCGACGGCGTAGGCCAGAGAGCTGGCCGGTGAACAGTTGATCGACTCCGCAAAGCATGGTGAGTGGTCCTTGTCTTTGTAGGCGGCAGGAGCCGGATTGGCAGTTCGAGCGCCCGCTCTGGTTCCGAGAACCTGCGGGATTCCCTATCAGATTCGCGGGGATAACGAAATGTGCCCCCGACGGGAGTCACTATGCAGCAGTTGCTGGATCGGGGGGGGTAGGCTAGCATTTTTTGCACAGTGCGCCGTGTCCTAGTTGTCGATGACGAAGAGAATTTGCGGTTGGTGCTGCGCACCCTCCTGCGGCGTCACGGTTACGAGGTCGAGACCGCGGAAAGCGGCGAAGACGCCCTGGGCATGGTCGACTCATTCGGCCCGGACGTGGTGCTGACCGACGTGAGGATGCCCAAGATGGGCGGGCTGGACCTGCTCACGACCCTAAAGGCCAAGGGTAACGAGGCCACCGTGATCGTGATGAGCGCGTACGGGAACATGGACCTGGCGCTCGAAGCCATGAAGGCGGGCGCGTATGACTACGTCCAAAAGCCGTTCAAACCCGACGAAGTGGTGCTCGCTCTCCGCAAGGCGGAGGAACGAGAGCTGCTCCGGCGCGAGAACCGCGCGCTGCGCGACGAAATCCGCAAAGAGCATCGCTACGACGATATCCTGGCCAAGAGCCAGAAGATGCTCGACATCTTCCGCACGATCTCCAAAATTGCGGAGTATAAGACGACGGTGCTCGTCGCGGGCGAGAGCGGCGTGGGCAAAGAGCTGGTCGCGCGCGCGATTCACCACCGCAGCACGCGTCGCGGGGGATCGTTCGTGGCCGTCAACTGCGGCGCAATCCCAGAGAACCTGCTGGAGAGCGAGCTGTTCGGGCACAAGAAGGGCGCCTTCACGGACGCCGTTCAGGATCGCCGTGGACTGTTCGAGGAAGCCGACGGAGGCTCTCTGTTCTTGGACGAGATCGGCGAGCTACCCCTCGCGCTGCAAGTGAAACTCTTGCGGGTTTTGGAAGAAGAGAAGATAAGGCGCGTCGGTGACGTGCGCGATATCAAGATCGACGTGCGCATCATCACCGCGACGCACCGCGATTTGCTGGCCGAGACCAAGGCCGGGCGCTTTCGGGAGGACCTTTTCTATCGCCTGAACGTGCTACCCATTCTGGTGCCGCCACTGCGCGATCGGCGGGAGGACATCCCGCTCTTAATCGACCATTTCGTAGCCAGAAACAACGTGCGCTTGGGAACGTCTATCCGTGGGCTCGACACTGAATCCCGGCGCTTGCTCTTCGAGTACCCCTGGCCGGGTAACGTGCGTGAACTCGAGAACACCATCGAACGGGCGATGGTGTTGGCGGAGGGCGATCAGATCGTGGCCCAAGATCTGCCTGACCGGCTGCGCGAAGCGCGGGACCCAGTGCAGATGCAGCTGGCCAGCGGTGAGCTGAGCGTGAAAAAGACCATGCGCATCGTGGAAGAGATTTTGATTCGCCGCGCGTTGCAGCGAACCAAGGGCAACCGCACGCGCGCGGCCGAAGTCCTGGAGATCAGCCACCGCGCGCTACTTTACAAGATCAAAGACTATCAGATCACCGATCTCTGACCGCCGCTTCGACCTCGTCGACCGTCTTCGGGATGGCGCTCGTCAGCACCTCCGACCCGCTCGAGGTGACGAGTACGTCGTCTTCGATGCGGATACCGCGCACGTCGGCGAACTCGGCCAGGCGCTTGCGATCGAGCGCGGACTCGAGCCCCGCCGTTTCGGATGCGTCGCGGAGCAACGCCGGAATTTGATAAAAGCCGGGCTCGATGGTCACGCACATGCCCGCTCGCAAATCGCGATCCAGCCGCAAATATCGGTCGCCCGCGTTGCTGCTGCGCACGCGCCCGGGCGCATACCCAGCTCGATCGCCCAAGTCTTCCATGTCGTGTACGTCGAGCCCGAGCAGGTGCCCAATGCCGTGGGGGAAGAACAGCGCCGCGGCACCCCGCGCGTACAGATCTTGCAGATCACCGCGGAAAATTCCGAGTTCGATCAGCCCGCGTAGCATCTCGAGGCCGGCGGTGCGATGCACGTCCAAGTAGCGCACTCCCGGTTTCAGCGCCGTGATGGCGGCGCGCTGCGAGGCAAACACCAGATCGTAGATTGCGCGCTGGGTGCTCGAGAATCGGCCACTTGCCGGCCAGACTCGGGTCACGTCCGAAGCCCAGCCCTCGGGGGTTTCTGCGCCCACGTCCGCCAGCAACAGATCATTTTCCGCGAGCAGGCCGTCGTGACGCTCGTTGTGCAGCACCTCACCGTGAACGGTGACGATCGAGTTGTACGAACACGTGCAGCCCGAGCCGATGATGGCCGCCTCCATCGGGCCGCGCACGCCGAATTCACGCATTCCGGGTCGTGTCGCGCGCATCCCAGCGCGGTGCGCTTGCTCGGCAATGCCCGCAGCAAAGCGCAGCTGCGCGATCGCGGGCTCGTCATGTTGCAGGCGTATCTCGATCACGGCCTCGGCCAAATCTCGATCCGCACCTTCGAGTTCGAAGCCCGAGCCGTGAATCACGTCGCGACCGCAGAGCTCACTCTGCCAGACTGCGCTCTCGGAGTCTTGCGCGGGCAACGTGGCGAGAAGCTCGGGCAATTTCAGCTCTTCGATGGGGCGCACATCGAGCCCGAGCTCACGCGACAGCTCGTCCAGCCCGGGCTGTCGCCCGGCCCAGAGTTCCGCCTCGGGGTCCGGCGGCGGGGCAAACAGCGTATTTTTTCCGCCCTCGACGAGCAGCGCGGCGCCCTCGATCGCGCGCCCAACGAAATATAGAAAATGGCTCTCCGCCCGAAATGGATAGCGGTTGCCAGCAAAATTTCTGGGCCGCGACAAGCCCGAAACGAACAAGGCAGGTCCTGGATATCGCGCGCGAAGTCGATTTCGGCGGGCGGCAAATGCGGAAGGGTCCGTTACGGGCGGGAGCATTGCGCGCTAGTCTAGCCGATCCGGGGCGCGCGGCCTCTCGTACCATCACGGGCGCATTGCCCGAGCCGGAGAAAACCATGTCGTTCAGCTTTTCCAAATCGATCGCGCAGGCCGCATCCGCCGGCCTGATGCTCGGAACGATGACCACCGCTTGTGGTGGCGGCACACCGCAAGCCGAGTCGCCCGCGGCGGCGGCCGAACCCGAGTCCGCGAGCGCGGGCGCCAAAGAGTGCTGCCGGGGCAAGAACGAGTGCAAAGGTCAGGGAGGCTGCAAGACCGCGACCAACGCCTGCGCCGGCTTGAACGAATGCAAGCTCAAGGGCGGATGTAACGGACACTGCCCGAAGGAGTGAGCGTGGCTTGGTCGACGTCTGGCGCGCGCCTCGGTCTGCCCGACCTCGGAATCGGGGTCGGCCTGCGCGTGCCGCACTACCCGCACGTGCTGACGAAACTGCCCGCGATGGACTTCTTCGAGATCATCAGCGAAAACTTCATGGTCGAGGGTGGCAAGCCCCGCTACCACTTGGCGCGCGTGCTCGAATCGTACCGCGTGGTGCAACACGGTGTGTCGCTGGGCATCGCGGGGCCGCAGCCACTCGACCGTGAGTATTTGAAACGATTGAAGCGCCTGCTCAAAGAAGTCAAATCACCTTGGTTGAGCGATCATTTCTGTTGGTCCGGCGCGGATGGCGCTCACCTCCACGATCTATTGCCTATCCCATACACCCGACAAGCCGTCGAGCGCGTGGCGGAGCGAGCGAGACAAGTGCAAGATTTCTTGGAGGTGCGCTTCGCGCTGGAGAACACTTCGAGCTATCTGACGTTCGAGTCGAGCACGTTGAGTGAGTGGGATTTCATCACCGAGATCGTGGAACGGGCGGACATTGGTCTCTTGTTCGACGTGAACAACGTATACGTTTCAGCGTATAACCACGGCTTCGACCCCTTCGAGTTCGTGGAGCACGTGCCCCATCGGCGCATCGTGCAGATTCATCTGGCCGGTCACACCAACCTCGGTGCGTACATAATCGACACGCATCGCGGCCAAGTCGGCGACGCGGTGTGGGATTTGTACCGGCGCACGCTCGAGCTCAGCGGGCCGATCTCGACCCTAATCGAATGGGACGACGAGATCCCGGAGTTCGAAGTTTTGGAAGCCGAAGCCGAAAAAGCGCGCCGCGTGCGTGACTCGGTGATCGCGGGCGCCCGGCTGGACCCGGTGCCGCGCGGCGTTCCGGTCCAGGTCCAAGCGCGGCAAGTGCATGCACCCTTCTGGCAGCAGGGCGGACCGCGCGAGAGCCCTCAGGGGGCCGATCCATGAACGAGCTCGACGAAATCCAGGCCTTCTTCGCGGAGCAGCTGCGTAGCCGTCGCGCGCTGCCAAGGGATACGTCGGTGCGTGAACGAGCCGAGCGTTTGCTGAAGAACAGCGGGCGATTGTCCGCTATCGAACGGCTCGAAATTTATCGCGAGCAGTTTTGGCTCCGGCATACCTCGTCGCTCGTGGAAGATTTTCCGGGGCTGAGTGGCATTTTGGGGCAAGAAGCGTGGGCCGCGCTGATCGAGGGGTACCTCGACGCCTACCCCCCTCGAAGCTTCACGCTGCGCGACCTCGGCCTGCATTTGCCGGAATACATCGCGTCACGTCGCTCGCTCGAGAACCAACGCTTGTGCCAGGAAATGGCGGCCCTCGAAGTCGCTTACGTAGAAATTTTTGATGCCGCCGACGCTGTCCCTGTGTCCCACGCCACCGTTGCGTCGGTTCCAGAGTCTGCCTGGGCCGGCGCGCGCCTCGTCGTCCACCCTGCCTTGCGGCTGCTGGAACTCGAGTATCCGGTCGCCGCCCTACGCCGGAAACTTATCGAAGCGCCGCCCGGCGCGGAGCGGCCGCCGCTCCCCGCCCGCGAACCGCAGTGTTTGCTGGTCTTTCGGCGCGAGCTGCAGATGTTTCACGAAACCACGAACAAAGCTGCGTTTCGCATCCTGAGGGCCTTGACGCGGCGCGTTCCGCTGACAGCGGCCTGCGAGCTGGCCGCAGCGGAGGTACCCGAAGAAGCAGCGACCATCGCCGAAAACGTCGGGCGTTGGTTTCAGTCCTGGGCGGCTCGTGGGTTCATCATTGGCATCGAAGTTTGAGCGCAGTAGACGAAGCGCGGACGAGGATCGAGCCAAGGCTTGCGAGTGCTTGCGCGACGGCGCACATCTTGCTACCGCATACTGGTGGGACCTGTCTCGACTCGCATCGAAGATCTGCGCCGCGAGCGCGGGACGTTGCTCATGGGAGTGCTCAACGTCACTCCGGATTCCTTCTTCGACGGAGGTCGCTACGAAGTCGCCGGGGCCGCCGAGCGCCGCGTCGATCAACTTCTCGAAGATGGCGCGGACCTGATAGACATCGGCGCGGAATCCACGCGTCCGGGCGCGGCCGCCATTTCGGCTGAAGAGCAAATCGCGCGGCTCGAGCCCGCGCTGCGGCATGCATTGCACAGGCGAGCACTGGTCTCGGTCGATACGGCGAGTCCAGCCGTGGCTCGCCATGCGCTCGCGCTCGGCGCGCAGTTGATCAACGACGTTTCGTGTTTGGCCGATGACGACCTCGCGCGCGCGTGCGCCGAGCATGGCGCGCCCTTGGTCATCATGCACTCGCGTGGTCCGGCGGCGAGCATGGCTGGCTTTTCCGTTTACCCAGACGCCGGCTATCGCAACGTCGTGGAAGACGTGCGGAGTGAGTGGCGCGCTGCCCGCATGCGTGCCGTCGCTGCCGGCATGGCGGCCGAAGACGTGTACTTCGATCCTGGCCTCGGCTTTGCCAAGAACGCGCGCCAGTCATACACACTGCTCGCGCGCCTGGCGGAGTTCCAGAGCGAGGGGCCGATCGTCGTCGGCGCCAGCCGCAAATCTTTTCTCGCTTCCGTCGACGGCGCTCCGCCCGAACACCGCCTCGGGGGCAGTGTCGCCGCTTGCCTGATTGCCGCCACGCGCGGAGCGGCCATCCTGCGCGTTCACGACGTGCGTGAGGTGCGCCAAGCGCTGCGCGTCGCGGCCGTGGTCGAGAAGGAATTCGGGCTCCAAGCGGGGGCGGCCCATGCTGGGTAGCCTGTACGCTTTCTTCGAGTCGCTCACGCCGCTGCAAGTCGTGCGCGATATCCTGGATATTTTCCTAGTTTACTACATCGTCTACCGCGCGCTCCTCGTGCTGCGCGGGACGCGTGCGATGCAGGTCGGCGTGGGCCTGGCGATGGTGTTCGTGCTCTACATCGTCGCACAGCTGCTGCAGCTGGTGACCGTGCTCAACATCATGGGTGCGCTGATCTCGAGCATGATCTTGATCATCGTGGTCGTGTTTCAGAACGACATCCGGCGCGGTTTGCAGCGGGTCGGTAGCCGCGCCTGGTTCGGCGGTTTGGTCCGAACTCAGGAGTCCAAGCTGATCGATGCCGTGGTCGAGGCCGCGACGGACCTCGCTCGGCATCGCATCGGCGCGCTCATCACCTTCGAGCAGGACGCCAATCTGGATGAGTTCGTGGGCGTGCACAAAGGGCACGTGCTCGACGCTCAGGTGACCCGAGAGTTATTGGTCACGCTGTTCATTCCCGAGGGCGTGAACAAGCTGCACGACGGCTCGGTCATCATTCGCAACTACCGCATCGCCAAGGCCGGTGTGTTCTTCCCGATGCCGGAGGGGCGCGTGGTCGATGACAGTTTCGGCTCCCGGCACCGCGCCGCGCTCGGCATCACCGAAGAAACCGACGCCGTCGTGGTGATCGTCAGCGAAGAGCGCGGCACGATCAGCTTCTGCTTCAACGGCAACATCGCCAGTAACCTCGATGGAGCAAAGCTTCGCACCATGTTGGAAGCGATCTTCAGCCCGAAGGTGCGGAAGAAGAGCAGGAAAGCTCCGGGCAAGACGCTGCGCGACACCGCATCCGCGGACGTGCCGCTGTCGCGCCGCACTCTGGATGCAGTTACGTCACGTTTCGCTGGGGACTCGGCCGACAGCGGGCGTCACTCCCGCCGCTCCTCGGAGCCAGAACCGGCAGCGCACCCGCGCATCAGCCTGGCCGAGCCGGAGCCCTCGCCGACGCGCCCGCGCGTTCGCCCGATCAGTGAGGCTCCGCCCCCCTTGCGTCCTTCGCTGACTCCACCACCGCCGACCGCGATCGCGCCGCTTCGCACGCCAATCACGACCTCGACCCCCGAAGGGCGCTCACGCAAGGCGAGCGATCCGGACGCCAGCGACGATCCCTCCGATGACGGCGGATCTCGCCAAAGTGAGCCCTGAGTGTTGTCCTCGCTGCTGGCCACTACGCTCAACTTCCTGCGTGAGTCTTTCAGCGAAAACCTGGGGCTCAAAGCTCTGGCACTCACGTTTGCGCTCGGATTGTTCGCGTTTTTGCAGGGGCAAACCGACGAACAGCAACGCACCATCCCGGTGCCCATCGTGATGCGCCTGCCGCCCGAGAGCGCCGAGCGTGAGTTGATGACGCCCATTCCAGCCAGCATTCACGTGACCCTGCGGGGTCCGGCGCACGCTATCGATCGCCAAATCCAAACCGGCGTCGTGCCGATCGAAATCGATCTCCGCGATGGGCACCGTGAGTCGATCAGCTTCGAGCCAAAATCCTTTTCTTTTCCGCCGGAAACGACGATTACCATCATCGACCCTCCGAGCATCGAGCTGGAGTGGGAAGACGTCGTCACCCGTCAAATCCCGCTGCAAGCCGCCATCACCGGGCAACCCGCCGAGGGCTACGTCGTCAAAGGCGAGCCGGATGTCGATCCGACCCAACTCACCGTACGCGGCCCAGTGAGCGTGGTGGAAGTAATGCAGTTCGCTCGGCTCGCAGCGTTCGACGTTTCCGGGCTGAGCGCGGGCGTGCACCGCCGCCGGATCGCCATCGACGCCGCGCCCGTGCGTGCGCGATACATCGGCCCCTCGTCGGCGAACGTCGCGGTCACCGTGGCACGCCGGGTCAGTGAGGCCAAGTTCGAGAATCGCCCCGTAGAAGTCGTCGGCATGCCCGGCAGTAACACCGTGCCGCGGACGGTAGACGTCACCGTCAGCGGGCCTCCGGAAACCATCCACGCGCTCCGGCCCGAGCAGGTGATTCCGCGAGCCGATCTGAGCAAGCTGCCCAATCTCGATCTCAAGAAGCACGGCTCGGCCGTGGTCAAAGTGGTGGTCGAACTCGGCCACGCCGATGCCGAGCTGCAGCCGCCGAGCGTAACCGTGAAGTGGTAGCGGCGGTCAGGGGGAGGCGCGCAAGGACAGATCCCGTGCCGCATCGTAGTCACTGTCCGGCTCGACGAAGATCTTGCTCATCGCCGGCACTTCCGCGCGCACGCGCGCTTCGATGTCGTCGATCACCCGCTCGACTTCTTCGACCAGCATCTTTGGCTGAAAACGCACTTTGAGGGCGAGAATGACGGCATCGGGACCGAGGTGCATGCTCAAGAACTGAGTCACCTTGAGCACCCCCGGAGTGCCTTCCACGAGCGCCAAGGTGCGCTCGCGAACTGCAGGGGTGACCCCCTCACCCAGCAGCAGACTGCGCGTGTAGCGGGCGAGCAGCAAGCCGACCGTGCACAGCAAGAGTCCAATCACGATCGACCCCGCTGCGTCCAACATGGGGTTGTTCGTGAGCGCGGAGACCCCAATCGCCAGAAACGCGACCACCAAACCGAATACCGCAGCCGTATCCTCCAACAGGACGACCGGGATCGTCGGATCTTTACTGCTGAACAGGGCTTCGAAAAAGCCGGCATCACCCCGGCCCTTGTTGAACTCCTTGAATGCGACCAAGAAGCTGCCGCCCTCCATCAGCAGCGAAACAGCCAGCACCGCGAGTGGGATGAGTGGCGAGCCATGGCTCGCTTCCACGGCGAACAGCTTGTGCACGCCCTCGTACACCGCGAACACTCCGCCGACGAAGAACAACAGCAGAGCCACGATGAAAGCCCAGAAGTACGACTCTTTGTCGCGCCCGAGAGGGTACAGCTCCGGCCGGTGCTGCTTGGCCAGGCCCATCCCGACCAAGAGCAGTCCCTGATTGCCTGTGTCCGCGAGCGAATGCACGCCTTCTGCCAAGATCGCCGTACTGCCTGAGAGCCATGCGGCCACGAACTTCGCTACCGCGATGCCCAGGTTGCCGAGCAACGCAGCGATGACGACCTTGTGAGCGCCGGATTTCGCGTGAGGCTTCATTTTCGGGTCGAAGAGCGGCGGTTATCGTTGGAGGATCGTCACGTCGATGCGAGAGCGCGCGTTCTCGTAAAACGAGGCCACCGCCGCATTGAGGCGCCGGGAGACGTACCAACGCAAGAGCGCGGCGCGAATGGTGTCGAAGGGCGCGTCTCGGAAGGGTGTCATCGTGGACTTGTGCAGGCTGCGAAGCTCCGCCTCGCTCGGCTCGAGCATGGGCGTGACCATGCGATCGAGATACAAGCTCGCGCGCGCCTTCTGCAGCAAGAGCCGACCGAACTCACGCTCACTGATGCCCTCGCTTTCACGCGCGGCGTCGAGCGCATCAGGACCGCCGGCGCGGTCGCTCAGTATGCGACGGGCGAGCTGACTCTGGTGCTCGAGTTCGGCCGACGTGGGCTCGGGTTCGATCCGCAACGCCCCGAGAATGGTCTCGGCGATGTGTCGATCGAGCGCGGCCGTCACGTGCCGCTCGCGATACGGCGCGTCGCCGAGCGCCGCGCGATCGGGATCGGCAAGGGCTTCCAGACGCGCCTCGAACGACAGCTCGCGCTCGAATACGAAACGCGGCCGACGCGCACCGCCCGTTTCCGGGGCCTCGAAGCGCACCACCGCGCGATCCACGAGCACGGGCTCTGCGGAAAGTGGCCCGGAGAGGGCACCCAGTGACAGCACCAGCCCCAAGGCGAGCGAGCGCTTCATCGTGCGGCGGGGCGTTTGCGCGAAGAGGGTGTCGCCTCTTCGTCATCCGCGGCGTCTTTTTCTCCCGCGGTCTCGGGTAGCGAGACTTCGCCGCTGGAATCCGCTGCTGCGTCGCCGTCCGCGCCAGTCGAGCTGCCCTCCGAGCGGTGCGCGAAGCCGCGCGCTGCGCGGCGGGCTTTCACGAACTCCGCAAAAGTGGTGACTTTTTCCAGATCGCGAGCGCCCAGGCTATCGGCCAGCTCGCGCAGTTGCTTGCGCAGTGCTTCGGCGCTGCTCTTGCGGCGCGCCACCAGCACGTCTTGCGCGACGACCGGCTCGGCCGGCGCATCCGACGGCCAAACTGGGCGGGCGACGGGCGCGAGCCCATGGGCCGTCAACCAGGCTTCCATGAACACACGCAGCCGTTCGCTGCGGAAGGCGAACCAGCGCTCTCGCTCCGTCCCGTAGGTCATCAGCACGTCTTTGAAACGCCGAAACGCGCCCTTGCCGTCGATCGCAGAAGTGAGCTGATCGCGCAGCTCTCCTTCTTCGACCATGGGGATGAAGCGCTCCATCCAACGGTATTGCTCGCGGGAACTCACTGGCTCGATGCGCATGTAGGTCGTATCCGAAGCGATTCGCGAATGCATCTCCGGATCGGCAATGCCATCCACCACGCGCAACACCTCGCCGCTCACCAAGTGCAGGTAGCTATGCACCTCCGGCGCGTTGTTCTCGAAGGCATCCTCGAGCGCCTCCCAATCCACGGGGATGTCGCGCAACTGCTGGCCCCCGCCCGTGCCCGAGTCAGAGTCAGCCATAACTATCCTCTTTTCCAAAAGCCCATCGAGA
>Ga0302323_100001130_pt1 | contig 21563 bp, 18 predicted proteins | sample Fen_T0_3_FD_201950 | JGI IMG/M metagenome (GOLD analysis project Ga0302323, IMG submission 201950) | Peat permafrost microbial communities from Stordalen Mire near Abisko, Sweden - Fen_T0_3 | ecosystem: Environmental > Terrestrial > Soil > Wetlands > Permafrost | place: Sweden: Abisko... | reverse complement strand
TGGCCCGGATCGTCTCCGTGGACAGCGCCGACGTGACGCCGACCGGAGAGCCCGGCTTCACGATCAGCCACTCCACCGCAGGAGTGGGTGAGCGGTCGATGGTGCCTCCCGACACCGCCACCTGCGACGACTGCCTCGGTGAGCTGAGCGACCCCGCCGACCGCCGCTACCGTCATCCGTTCATCACGTGCACGAACTGCGGCCCGCGCTTCACGATCACCCTGGACCTGCCCTACGACCGGCCGGTGACCACGATGGCCGGCTTCCCGCTGTGCACCGCCTGCGCCGAGGAGTACGCCGACCCTCGCGACCGTCGCTACCACGCGCAGCCGATCGCCTGCCACGACTGCGGGCCGACCCTGCGGGTCCTGGCGAAGGACGGCACCGAGCTGGCGCGAGGCACCGAGGCCGCCTTGCGCGCGACCGTGGCCGCTCTGCGCGGCGGGGCCCTGGTGGCGATCAAGGGCCTCGGCGGCTACCACCTGGCCTGCGACGCGTCGTCGTGCACGGCCGCGACCGTGCTCCGGCGCCGCAAGCACCGCCCCGACCAGCCGTTCGCGGTGATGGTCGCCGACCTGGCCGCCGCCGAGCGGCTCGTCGAGGTCGGCGACGCCGCGGCCCTGCTCGCCTCGCCCGAGCGGCCGATCGTGCTGCTCCCGGCCCGCCCCGGGGCCCCGGTGGCCACATGCGTCGCACCGGGGCTCGACGACCTCGGTGTGATGCTCGCCTACACGCCCCTGCACCACCTGCTGTTCGCCGAGCTGCCGGACGGCTCTCCCGGTGCCCCGGAGACGCTGGTGATGACGTCGGGGAACCTCAGTGGCGAGCCGCTCTGCTTCACCGAGGCCGACGCACTGGCCCGGCTCGGTGACATAGCCGACCTCTTCCTCACCCACGACCGCGAGATCGTCGTCCCGTGCGAGGACTCCGTGGTCGCGTGGACTGCGCAGGCGGACGGGTCCCCCGTTCCCGTCCGCCGGTCGCGGGGGTACGCCCCCCTGCCGGTGCCCCTGGGCTCGACCACCGACGGGGTCGCCGGGGTCGTGCTCGCCGCCGGCGCCGAGATCAAGAACACCTTCGCCCTGTCGCGTGGTGGTGACGCCTTCGTGTCGGCCCACGTGGGCGACCTCGGCACCCTCGAGAGCCGGACGGCGTACGAGCGCTCGACCGCCCAGCTCCTCCGCTTCCATCGCAGCGCCCCCGAGCTCGTCGTCGCCGACCGCCATCCCGGCTACGCCTCCACCGCGTGGGCGCGGCGGTTCGCGGCCGACCTCGGCGTCCCACTGCTGGAGGTGCAGCACCACCACGCGCACCTGGCATCCCTGGCCGCCGAGCACGGCCGCCTCGACGAGCCACTGCTGGGCCTGGTCTTCGACGGCACCGGCTACGGCTGCGACGCGACGGTGTGGGGTGGCGAGCTCCTGGTGCTCGGCGACGGCGGCACCACCGCCGAGCGGGTCGGCCACCTCGGCACCGTCCGGCTGCCGGGCGGCGACGGCGGCGTACGCAACCCGGTACGTCAGGCGGCGCTCGCGCTGCTGACAGCCGGCGTGGAGCTCCGCGGTACGCCGGTCGACGCCGAGCTCACGGACCTGGAGCGGTCCTTCCTGACCGGACTCGACGAGGCCGACGCGGGCTGGGTCGCGACCAGCAGCGTCGGCCGCCTCTTCGACGTCGTCTCCTCGCTGGTCGGCGTCCGCCACCGGGTCAGCTACGAGGCACAAGCCGCCATCGAGCTCGAGGCCGCGGCCCGGCGCTGGCGTGGGGGCCACGGCGCCGACGCGGTCGCCCTTCCCTTCCCGGTCGTCACCGGCGACGGTCCCGACCGGCTGGACCCCGACCCACTGGTCCGAGCGCTGGCTGCCGAGGTCGGACGGGGCACGGCAGCCGGGCGGCTGGCCTGGAGCTTCCACGTCGCTCTCGCCGAGGGCGCGGCGCGTCTCGCCGCCGGACGGGCGAGCGCGCGAGGGCTGGGCACGGTCGGGCTCACCGGTGGCGTGTTCGCCAACCGGCTCCTGGTCACGCTGCTGCGCGACCGGCTCTCCGGGGCCGGGCTCGAGGCGCTGACCCACCGGGTGGTCCCGCCCAACGACGGTGGACTGGCCCTCGGCCAGGTCGCGATCGGCGTACGTTCGTTGCACGACCCACGAGAGACGAGGTCCTGACATGTGCCTGGGAGTCCCCGGCAGGATCACCGAACGCTGGCAGGCCGACGACGGCGCCCTGCTCGCGCACGCGGACTTCGCCGGCGAGAGCCGGATGATCCGGCTCAACTACCTGCCGGACCTCCAGGTCGGCGACTACACGATCGTGCACGCGGGCTACGCGCTCACCAAGCTCGACCCAGACGAGGCGGACCGGACGCTCGCGCTGCTGCGCGACGTCGGCCTGCTCGAGGACGCCGTCCCCACCGACTGACCGACCGCATCGCCGAGAACGAGGAGAACACCATGTGTCTGGCAGTCCCAGGACGCGTCCTGTCGGTCGCCGAGCAGGACGGTACGACGATGGCCCAGGTCGACTTCGGCGGCCTGCAGAAGGAGGTCTGCCTGGCCTACATCCCCGACGTCCGGGTCGGTGAGTACGTCATCGTGCATGTCGGCTTCGCGATCCAGCGGCTCGACGAGAAGTCCGCCCAGGAGACCCTGGCGAACTTCGAGAAGCTCGGCATCCTCGAGGAGGAGTTCGGCGACGGCTTCGCGCTCGCCGCCCGGCAGGCCGGGCGCCCTGAAGGAGCCACGTCGTGAAGTACCTCGACGAGTTCAGCGACCCGGACCTCGCGGCCCGGCTGGTCGACGAGATCCACGCGGTCACCACCAGGCCCTGGGCGATGATGGAGGTGTGCGGTGGCCAGACCCACTCGATCATCCGCCACGGCATTGACCAGCTCCTGCCGGAGGGCGTGGAGATGATCCACGGGCCTGGTTGTCCCGTGTGCGTGACGCCGCTGGAGACCATCGACAAGGCGCTGGCGATCGCCGAGCAACCGGGCGTCATCTTCTGCTCCTTCGGCGACATGCTCCGCGTGCCGGGCAGCAGCAAGGACCTGTTCTCGATCAAGAGCGCAGGGGGCGACGTACGCGTCGTCTACTCGCCGCTCGACGCGCTCAAGCTGGCGCGCGACAACCCCGACCGTCAGGTCGTCTTCTTCGGCATCGGCTTCGAGACCACGGCCCCGGCCAACGCGATGACCGTCTACCAGGCCAAGCGGCAGGGCATCACGAACTTCTCCCTGCTCGTCTCCCACGTGCTGGTACCGCCGGCGATCGCCGCGATCATGGAGTCGCCGAGGTGCCGCGTGCAGGCGTTCCTCGCCGCGGGCCACGTGTGCAGCGTGATGGGCACGAGCGAGTACCCGCCGCTGGCCGAGAGGTACGGCGTGCCGATCGTGGTCACGGGGTTCGAGCCGCTCGACATCCTCGAGGGCATCCGCCGCACGCTGCTCCAGCTCGAGTCCGGCCGCCACGAGCTCGAGAACGCCTACCCCCGCGCCGTCACCGACCAGGGCAACCTCGCGGCGATGGAGATGCTGCGCGACGTCTTCGAGGTCACCGACCGCACCTGGCGGGGCATCGGGATGATCCCGGGCAGCGGCTGGAAGCTCTCCGAGCGCTACGCCGACTTCGACGCCGAGCGGCGCTTCTCGGTCACCGACATCCACACCGCCGAGTCGGCCCTGTGCCGCTCCGGTGAGGTGCTGCAGGGGCTGATCAAGCCGCACGAGTGCGCGGCGTTCGGCAAGGAGTGCACGCCGCGGAAGCCGCTCGGCGCGACGATGGTGTCCTCCGAGGGTGCCTGCGCGGCGTACTACACCTACCGTCGTCTCGACTTGCTGACCACCACCAGCTCGTGACCAGGAGGACCCGGTGACCAACGACCTCGACTTCGAGGGCTGGACCTGTCCACTCCCGCTGCGCGACACCCCCACGATCGTGATGGGCCACGGCGGCGGCGGTGCCATGTCGGGCGAGCTGATCGAGCAGCTCTTCCTGCCCGCGTTCGGAGGGGCCGCCCGCGCCGAGCTGGGCGACTCGGCGGTGCTGACCGTGCCGCACGGCCGGCTGGCGTTCTCGACCGACTCGTTCGTGGTCAAGCCGATGTTCTTCCCCGGAGGCTCGATCGGCGACCTCGCGGTCAACGGCACCGTCAACGACCTGGCCATGTCGGGGGCCACGCCGCTCTACCTCTCGACCGCGTTCATCCTGGCCGAGGGCACCCCGATGTCAGACATCGGCCGGGTGGCGACGGCGATCGGCAAGGCCGCCGAGGTGGCAGGCGTCCAGCTCGTGACCGGTGACACCAAGGTCGTCGACAGCGGCAGCGGTGACGGCATCTACGTCAACACCGCCGGGATCGGCGTGATCGCCGACGGCGTCGAGATCGGCCCGCACCGGGCCCGGGCCGGCGACGCCGTCCTGGTGAGTGGCGACATCGGCGTGCACGGCGTGGCCGTGATGAGCTGCCGCGAGGGGCTGGAGTTCGGCACCACGATCGAGAGCGACTCGGCCCCCCTCCACGGCCTGGTCGCCGAGATGCTCGCGACCGGGATCGACGTACGCGTGCTCAGGGACCCCACCCGGGGCGGGGTCTCGGCCACCCTGAACGAGATCGCCAGGGCCTCCGGCGTCGGCATCGAGCTGGTCGAGCGTGACCTCCCGATCCCGCCCGGGGTGCGCGACGCGTGCGGGCTCCTCGGGCTCGACCCGCTCCAGGTCGCCAATGAAGGCAAGCTGCTCGCGATCGTCCCGGCCGACCGGGCCGAGGAGATGCTCGAGGCGATGCGCCGTCATCCGAACGGCGCACGGGCCCGCCGGATCGGCGCCTGCGTCGAGGACCACCCGCGGATGGTCGTGGCCCGCACCGGCCTGGGTGGCACGCGCGTGATCGACCTCCCGATCGGCGAGCAGCTCCCCCGGATCTGTTGACGTGTCGGCCGAGGGCGCGCTGCAGTTCGCTCGCTACGCCTACCCGCCCAACGAGCTCGGCTACTGCGGGCCGGAGGGGGCTCAGGCGATGCTCCGACCGGGTGCCGAGGACGACATCGCCGCGCGAGCGCGCCGGTTCGACGGGGCGTGGGTCTATCTGGAGGTCCTGGCCGAGGCGCTCGGCAGCGACGACCCGTTGGCTGCCGAGGTGGTCGAGGCCTACTGGGTCGGGTCGGACCTGCTCGACCGCGTCGGGTCGAGGGCGCTCGTCGACCGCCTGCTCACCCGCTTCGCGAGCCAGCAGGGCGGCACCTGGCGCGAGTCGGCCACCCGGGCGCGGGCACACCACAGCTTCCAGGTCTTCGAGGTCTACCCGTGGGCGGCCATGCTGCGGGCCGGCCTGCCCCCGGGGCCGGCCGTCTCGGTGCTGGACCGGTGCCGGATCCGGACGGGCGTCGTCCGGGCGGTCGTGGGCGAGACCGTGACGGTCGGGACGAGCGTGCTCGCCTGGGACGGCGCGAGGCTCACGCCCGGTCCGGGGGTGGTCGAGACGGCCCGCTGGTCGACCGACGGGCTGAGCCTGATCGACCCACCGGCGCCCGGCGACGTGGTCGCGCTGCACTGGGACTGGGTCTGCGAGGTCCTGACGGTCGAGCAGGCCGAGCGGGTGGACCGGCTCGAGGAGGCCCAGCGCGAGGCCGTGGGACTGCTCCCGAGCTGAGCCCTCACCACTCAGCCTGGCGCCTTGCCGACCGTCAGCAGGACCACGGAGTCCTCTTCGGCCTGGAGGGAATGGCGGGAGTCGGGGATGGTGATCAGGTCCCCGGGTGACCCGTTCCACCGGTTCTCCCCCGCCACGAGGGTCACGCGGCCGTGCAGCACCTGCAGCGTGGCCTCGCCCGGGTTCTCGTGCTCGTCGAGGTTGCTGCCTGCCCGCAGAGCGATCAGGGTCTGGCGCAGGACGTGCTCGTGCCCGCCGTACACCGTATGGGCGCTTCGACCACTCGATGCCGTCGTGGCTGCCGCCAGGTGGTGACGGGCCAGCGCGGTCAGTGACTCTTTCTGCATGTGCTCTCCCCTTCCTGGGGCGGCTGTCCGCCTGATGGATCGAGCAGCAGGCCCGGAGAAACGACGTGGCCTGGCCGATCATCGTCCAGCCATCGCCCCGATGGTGCCATGGAGACGGAGCGGACTCCGAGCCTGGCCATCGCTGCGCGGAGTCCGCGATCGGTTCGCAGTCCGAGGACCGGCATACCCAACACAGGCGATATCGGCCCTGGGCCTTGCAGTATCGGGCTGTGTGGAGGACGGTGCCCGCAGAGGAGCATGGGGGTGCTCCGACGGGGGGGTTCATCGTGCGCGTCCGCAGATCCGTTCTCGTTCTCATGTGTGCTGGGGCACTGCTCGGCCTGGGGGTCCCACCTGCCTCGGCCCAGAACCTGTCCTCACATCCGGCCCCGTCGGTGTCGTTCAACGGCACGGTCACGGCGATGGTCACCCGGGGCTCGACCGTGTACGTCGTGGGCGCCTTCACCGAAGCGGAGGACGTCGACGGCGCGCATCTGCGGCAGCATCTCGCCGCGGTGGACCTCGTCACGGGTGACCTGCTGCCGTGGCACAGCCGGACCAACGGAACTCCGCTGGCTGTGAGCAGGTACCGGAACCAGCTGTTCGTGGGCGGTGACTTCACCAAGGCCGGCAAGGTCTCCGTCTCGGGACTGGCCCGGATCTCGGCCGTGACGGGCCGGGTCGCGCGCTCCTTCCATCCCCGGATCGACGCCGAGGTCAGTGCGCTCGCCAGCACCAAGCGGGCGGTCTACCTCGGCGGCGACTTCGGACGGGTCAACGGCGCTCATCGCTCCCGTCTGGCCGCCGTGGGCCGGACATCGGGGTCGCTGCTGCCGTGGCGGCCGCAGGCCGACAGCAAGGTGTGGACGCTGCGGCTCCATCGCGGCTCGGTCTACGCCGGTGGTGACTTCAGGAACATCCACCGGACACGGCATCCCCACCTCGTCGCCCTCCGGGCGACCGGAGCGGGCTCGGTGATCCCGGCGTTCCACCCCCGGGAGAGGTTCCCGGTCCATGACATCGGCTTCGGCCCGCGGATCGTCGTAGCGGCTGAAGCGGGCTCGGGGGGAAGGCTCACCGTCTTTGGCCCCCACGGGAAGATCAACTGGCGGCAGACCTTCGACGGTGACGTGCAGACCTTGGCCATCATGGGGGGCGACATCTACGTCGGTGGGCACTGGATCAACATCTGCTCCACGCCTCGAGTCGCCCCGGGGAACGGCGACTGCCTGGACGCCGAGACCTTCCAACCCCGGCTGGCGGCGTACACGTTGGACGGCCAGCTGACCGACTGGGCGCCCCATCCCGACTCCGGGGAAGGGGTGACGGCGATGGCGAAGGGCCGGAACCGGCTGGCTGTCGGTGGCGCGTTCGACCACTTCCTGGCGGGCACCGTCACCCAACCCCGGTTCGCCCTCTTCGCCCCGTGATCTTCAGGCCCAGAAGGCGGTCACCGCAGGTGGGTCCCCGATGAACTGGTCGACGGTGCGCGCCAGGCCGTCCTCCAGGGTGAAGTAGAGGATCTGGGTGTCGTCGAAGGTGCGGCCGTCCGGACGGTGGCCGCTGATCCTGGTCAGCACGGACACATGTCCCGCACCGTCGGACATGAAGAGCTCGGGCACCGGACGCAGGGTGCCTGCGGTCAGCTCCATCGACTCGGCCAGGAACTCGACGATGGCGTCGACGCCGGCCTTGACGCCGCCGAGGCGGTCGGGGTTGCGGTGGTTCCAGGTGGCGTCAGGGTGGAAGACGGCGGCGAAACCGGCCATGTCCCCGGCAGCGACGGCCTGGAAGCCTGCGCGAACGGCGGCGACGTCGGCCGAGGTCGCGTCACGGCCGGAGAGGGTGTCGGAGGTCATGATGTGCTCCTGGGGGCGACGGTGATGTTCGTGGAGCTCCACACTAGGAAGGCGCCAGACGGCTGCCTATCGACTGTTCGATCGATCTGACGCAGCGATCCCCTTCCCGTCACGGGAGCTGCGTGGACAGCCCTTGACGCATCGCGAACATCGCCAGTCCGGCACGGGTCGAGACGCCGCACTTGGCATAGATGTGCACCGTGTGGGTGTGCACGGTCGAGTGCGAGATGAACAGCCGGGCCGCCACCTGTCGCTTGGTGAGGCCGGCGGCCAGGAGCTGGAGGACCTCGAGCTCGCGCTCGGTGAGATCGACCGGGAGCGCAGGGAACGACGGACGCGGAGCCTCCGCCGCCGCGAGGACAGCGCGGACGGCGTCGCGGTCGAGGGGCATCCCGGCCATCCGGCGCGACGCCTCGTCCGGTGTCAGCGCCGCGCGGTGCGGACGGTTCTCGGAGAACGTGCGCCACACGTCCGCCACGGCCAGGAGCCGCGAGGCCGGGTCGAGGTCGCTGCCGCGCATCCCCGCCGGGTAGCCCGAACCGTCGAGGCGCTCGTGGTGACGACTCACGATCGCCGCCAGGGGCTCCAGCACTCGTGACCGGGCCACGATCCGACCGGACTGGTAGGGATGCAGTCGCACCAGCTCCCACTCCTCCGGCCGCAACGGTCCGGGCCGCTCCCAGACACCCGTGGGTACGGCGACCCGACCGAGGTCGTGGAGCAGTCCGGCCCGGTACGCGATCGAGGGATCGACGCCTACCGCGCTCGCCGATACGCGTGCGAGTTCGGCGACACCGCGGGAGTGGCCCTGGAAGAACGGAGCCTTGAGGTCTGCCGCGTCGCCGTAGCCCGCGAGAGCCTCCTCGAGGTGTGCTCCGTCGTGGAAGAACCGCGGCGGCTGGGGCTCGGTGTCCACGACCGTGGCCCAGAGGTCGTCCGGGTCGGCGCTCGCCAACAGCTCCACGGGCGCCTCGAGGAAGAGTGCCGCGATCGACGGGTCGAGCGCTCGGCCCGACCACCGACCCACGGTGTCGGCCGCCAGGCCCGGGCCGCCGACCGCATCGAACATGACGGCAGCGAACCCGACCGCGGCGAACCGAGCTGCCTCGGACACGTCGTCGCCCGCCAGTCCGGACGGCGACCCCTTGCCGTCGTACCGCTCGAAGGCACACAGCACTGCCTGGGCGACCGCCACCGGCAGCTGCAACCGCCTCACCAGCTCGGCACCGACCTCACAGTCCGCCCGTGCCGACTCCTCGATGATCCCGGCGACGCGAGGGGCGCGGGCCAGCACCCGCAGCTTCTCGAGGCCGGAGCCCAGCCCGGCCAGGAACGTGACCGCCTCCACCGGGCGGGAAGGGTCGATCAGGTCACCGCGCGCGCGAACTGCTACGTCGTCACCGCCGAAGGCGGCAGCCGCCTCGTGTGAGGTCGCCGCACACCCTGCGAAGCGCATCAGCGCTGAGTAGTAGACCTCTCCCCTGCTGGCCGACCCGAAGCCGGCGCGGCGCGCCAGCTCGGTGGCCACCAAGCAGGCACGCATCGCTTCTCCGGGTGGATGACCGCGCGTCAGGTCACTCACCACCGACAACGCCGCGACCACACCGGCAACGCCAACCCGCTCGGGCACCGCCTCAGTCTAGGGAAGCCCGTGAGCGGATCAGCTCGGCGACCGACCAGGCCTGGAAGGGGCAACCCGTCGCGGCGTGGGGTGCGTCGCCGTCGGCGGTCTCGGAGACCGAGCCGAGCCCGACCTCGGACAGGTGGAGCTCGAGGCCGTCGAGCACCCGGGAGGTGTCACCGCCGGCACGGCGTACGGCGTCGCAGTAGGGGCCGATGAGCCAGGGCCACACGGTGCCCTGGTGGTACGCCGCGTCGCGGTCGGCCGGGCCGCCCCGATGACGGCCGCGGTAGCCGGGGTCGCGGGGCGAGAGCGACCGCAACCCGATCGACGTCACCAGGTCGTCGCGGCAGGCGGCCACGATCTGCGCGGCCTCGTCGGGGTCGGTCACGGGTCCGAAAGGCAGGGCGGCGGCCAGCAGCTGGTTCGGCCGTCGTTCGGCCACCACAGCCCCGGTCGGGTCGAGCGCATCGGCCAGCCCCGAGTCGCCGAGCCCGAACCGCGGCCCGAAGGAGGTGAGTGCCTGCGCGCGCAGCGCCGACCACCTCTGGCCGTCCCGGCCGACCCGGGCCAGGAGGTCGGCGGCAGTGCCCAGCGCGTTGATCCAGAGCGCCTCGATCTCGACCGGGAACCCGGCCCGTGGTGTGACCGGGCGGCCGCCGATCCGCGCGTCCATCCAGGTCAGTGCCCACCCGTCCGCTCCGCCGCGCAGCAGGCCGGTCGCGTGGTCGACCCCGATGCCGAACCGGGTACCGGCCACGTGGGCCGAGAGAATGTCCACGACCGTGCCGGACAGCTCCGCGGCGAGGTCGACGTCGTCGGTCTGTGCCACGTGCCGGCCCAGGGCGTGCAGGAACCACAGCGTGGCGTCGATGGTGTTGTACTCCAGCGTGCCCACGTCGGCGGTGTTGGCGAGCATGCCCTCCGACACGGTCGCGGCCGCTCGTTGCAGCACCGCCCGTCCCTCCTCGGCCCGCCCCGTGCCCAGGAACAGTCCCTCGTAGGACGTGAACAGGTCGCGCGACCACTCGCCGAACCAGGGGTAGCCCGCGACGGCCGTGGGCCCGTCGGCGGTCCGTACGACGAACCGGTCGGCGGCCACGGCCAGGATCCGGCCGACGTCGTCGTCGGCGCCGGCCCGGACCGCGAGCGCCGCGGCCCGGGTCCGTGCATCGGCCACGATCGACGCGGCGTCGGGCGGGGCGGTGGCGAGCTCCGTCGTCGCCACCACGTCGAGCGACGCACCCGCGGCCAGGGTCGCCCGGAACGTGCCCGCCGCCCAGAGGTCCTCGCTCGCGCCCAGGCCGCGCGCCGACTCCTCGCGGTGGTAGATGCCCCGGTACCACGCACCCGCGGGCTGGTAGCCCGGACCCTGCACCCGGTAGGCCGACTCGAAGGCGAAGCCCGAGGCGCCCGACTCCACTGCGGGATCGGCGCCGGCGAACCGGTCGCCGTGCTGGTCGCGCCAGGTGCACAGCGGGGTGACCTCCAGCTCGGCTTCACCCGCGAGCAGACGGTGCACCACGCCGACCGTGCACACGCCGTACGCCATGGCCAGCTCGACCTCGAGCTGGACCGGACCCAGGTCGTAGCGCCAGCGGGGTACGCCGTCGTCGAGGTCGAAGGAGGCGAGGTGCTCGTGTCCGCGCGGGTCGACCGCCCCGCCGACCCACTCGTGGGTGGCCAGCCGGATGCGCTGGTCGCCGATCACCACCACCGCGTCGAGGGCGGCAAGGCCGAGGCTCCGCGCACCTCCCGCCGGCGCGGTCGCGTGCATCAACAGCCCGTGGTAGCGACGGGTGTGCAGCCCGGCCACCGTGCCGCACGCGTAGCCGCCCAGGCCGTCGGTGACCAGCCACTCGCGCGCTGCGCTCTCGTCGAGGGTGCCGCACACCTCCCGACCGAACGCGATCCCGCGGCTCGTCACAGCTCCCACGGCAGGTCGTCGCCCGCGAACGGGTCGGGTCGGCAGATCAGGTCGGCCACGAGCCCCGTCCAGCCGGTCTGGTGGGAGGCGCCGAGCCCGGCTCCGTTGTCGCCGTGGAAGTACTCGTTGAACGTGATGTTGTCACGCCAGCGGGCGTCGTTCTGGAGCTTGTCGACCCATCCGTGGCAGGGGCGGCGTCCGTCGGGCCCGCGGAGGAACAGCGCGACCAGGCGGCCTCGCAGGTCGTCGGCACAGGCGGTCAGCGCGATCGTCTCGCCGCTCCCCGTGGGGTACTCGAACCGCCCGGCCTCGCCCAACGAGCGCGCATAGCGCTGGAGGTTGCGCAGCAGGAGGTAGTTCACCGGCATCCAGACCGGGCCGCGCCAGTTGGAGTTGCCGCCGAACATGCCGGAGTGGGACTCGCCGGGCTCGTAGTCGACGGAGACGTGTGCGCCGGCGAGGTCGACCCAGAGCGGGTGCTCCTCGTGGTACTTCGACACCGCTCGCAGTCCGTACGGCGAGAGGAACTCGCCCTCGTCGAACACCCTCGCCAGCACGCGACGTCCCTCGCCGGGAGGGACGACGCCGATCGCGAGGGCGTCGGTGCCGGGGACCTGGAACACGCGTCCACCGGTGAGCGCGCGGTCGGTCTGGCCGAGGAACCCGGCGAACCGCTTCCGCAGGGTCCCGAGGGTCTCCAGCAGGTCCGGGCTGAGCGCCACCATGCCCAGGAGCGGGAGGACCCCCACCATCGAGCGCACCTTGATCGGGGTCGTCGTGCCGTCGGCAGCGTGGAAGACGTCGTAGAAGAAGCCGTCCTCCTCGTCCCACAGACCCTGGCTGTGCATCGCGTCGACGATGAGCACGAAGTGCTCGATGAACTTCACCTCGATGTCGGTCCAGGCGTCGTCCTTCGCCGCCAGGATCCGCGCCATCTCCAGGAGCGTCAGGGCGTAGAAGGCCATCCAGCTCGTGCCGTCGGCCTGCTCGAGCCGGCCGCCCGGCGGGAGGTTCGAACGGTCGATCGCACTGATGTTGTCGAGGCCGAGGAAGCCGCCGGCGAAGAGGTGGTCGCCCTCCGGGTCCATCCGGTTGACCCACCAGGTGAAGTTCATCAGCAGCTTCGGCATCAGCCGCGCCAGGAAGTCGGTGTCGCGTCGTCCGTCGATGTCCCACACGTGCAGCGCCGCCCAGGCATGCACCGGTGGGTTCGCGTCGCCGAACGCCCATTCGTACGCCGGCAGCGCGCCGTTGGGGTTCTGGAACCACTCCCGGCACATCGCCAGGAGCTGGTACTTGGCGAACGCCGGGTCCACATGGGCCAGCGCCACGGTGTGGAAGGCGAGGTCCCAGGCAGCGAACCAGGGGTACTCCCACGGGTCGGGCATCGAGAGGATGTCCTTGGCATCGACGTTGAGCCAGGCGGAGTTGCGGCCCTGGCGACGTTCGGGCGGTGGCGGGGGCTGGGTGGGGTCGCCGTCGAGCCAGCGCTTCACGTCGTAGCAGTAGAACTGCTTGCTCCAGAGCATCCCGGCGAAGGCCTGCCGAGCGACCAGACGCGCGTCGTCGTCGACCGAGGGCGGGATCACCTCGGCGTAGAACTCGTCGGCCTCCTCCCGGCGCCGCGTGAGCACCTGGTCGAACGCCGTGCCGAACGCGGGCGCGGGCGACGGCGGGCGGAGTCGGACCCGGACCACCTGGGTCTCCCCCGGCGCGACGGTGAGGAGGTACCACCCGGCAGCCTTGGTGCCGACACGGTCCGGGTTCACGGTCGCCGCCCCTCCGACCACGTGGTCGTTGATCCCGTCCTTCGGGAACGCCGGGGAGTCCGGGGAGCCGTAGAGCCTGCGCACGTTGGTGTCGTTGTCGCAGAAGACCAGCTCGGGGGGCGAGCCGTCCGGGCCGGCGTCGAGCTCCCAGGTCAGCTCGCCGAACCGCGGATGGTCCACCGACACCGAGCTCGGCGCGGTGGCCCGCAGGGACGGCCGTTCGGCCCCGGCGTCCCACGACCAGGTGTTGCGGAACCACAGATGGGGCAGCACGTGGAGGGTCGAGGTCTCGGGCCCGGCGTTGGTGACGCTCACCTCCATGAGCAGGTCGTGCGGGTCGTCCTTCGCGTGGGTCACCTCGACCACCCAGTACCGGTCGTCCTCGAACACCCCGGTGTCGAGCAGCTCGTACTCGGGCCGACCCTGGTCACGTCGACCGTTCTCGGCCACGAGGTCGCCGTAGGGGAACTCCGCCTGCGGGTAGTGGTAGCGCCACCGCAGCCAGGCATGGCTGGGAACGGCGTCGGTGAACCACCAGTACTCCTTGACGTCCTCGCCGTGGTTGCCCTGCGGGCCGGTCAGGCCGAACATCCGCTCCTTCAGGATCGGGTCGCGGCCGTTCCACAGCGCCAGCGCCATGCACAGCTGCTGGCCGACGTCACTGACGCCGGCCATCCCGTCCTCACCCCAGCGGTAGGCCCGGGAACGGGCATGATCGTGCGGGAAGTAGTCCCAGGCCTCGCCCCCGGCGCTGTAGTCCTCACGCACCGTCCCCCACGCGCGCTCCGACAGGTAGGGACCCCACTGGTACCAGGGTGTGGCCTGCTCCAGCCCGTCCTCGGCATGCCCGAACGACTCCACACGCGTGCGCTCCGCACCAGACATCGGCCCACTCCCTCGCTGGCTCTGCTGCCTGCCTCGGGCCGACCTGGTGGAGCTCCGCTGCGGCAGACGAGTTCATGCCAGTAGACAGGGCAGGGATTTCAGGCCAGTAAACACCCTGGGCCGGGATCATGAACGCGCCGGAGCCGTCGGCCCGCCTCGCTCTCCACCGGCGGGGGCGCGGGCCGGTGCCGTCGTCACGAGGGCGGCTCGCCCGCCTGGTGCCGGGCTACCCACACCGCCGCGCCCACCAGGGCGCCACCGGTGACGATCAGCGTGAGGGCGGCCGAGAGACGGCCGGGGAACCACTCGACGGCCGCGCGCGGCGACACGTAGAGCATCGCGATCGCTGCGACGCCGAGCCACGGCAGACTGCGCTCCCGGAGCGACAGGGCCACCATCGCCACCGCCGTCAGCAGCCCCAGGGCGATGCCGAGGTCGTTGTTCATGATCAGCGCGCCGAAGACCGCGCCGAGAACCCCGACGGAGACGCCCATCACCCGTGGTGAGAGCCAGCCCGCCCCGGCGAGCAGCGTCCAGGTCACGGCGACGGCCCACACGGTGAAGCCCGGCGCCGACGAGTCGGGGCTGGTGAGCTGGATGCCGACAGCCACCGCGGACAGCAGCACCGGCCCGAACAGAGCCAGCTGCTGCAGCCAGGTGGGGCGCCTCCACCACAGCAACGCGGCGACCGCAGCCGTGGCGGGTCCGATCACGATCAGCGCGTGCTCGTCGTACCGATGCAGAACGTCGTTCGACAGCACGGTGAAGAATGCGCACGAGGCCACGACGGCGGCCGCCCAGAGCACCGAGCGAAGCCGTCCTGCGGCCTCCCCGAGGTCAGGCATGGCGAAGCCGGCACCGACCAGCGCGAGCGCCGTCCCGCCCACGAGCACGAGACGCAGCGCCACCGGCAGGTCCGACCAGTAGAGCCCGACCAGGATCAGGGCGCCGACGGTCATGACGACCCCACCGAGATAGCCGAGGGCCTCGACGACCAACGACGGCCCGGCGGGGCCGGTGGGTACGAGGGTCAGCGCGGCGCGAGGCACGGGCGAGCCCGCCTCATGGTGCCCGATCGACAGTGCCTGCTCGCGCGTGATGAGACCCGCGTCGACCCAGTCGTCCAGCAGATCGGACAGCGACCGAGACGGTGCGGGATGGTGGACCCGGTTGCTCCGCATAGCGACCTCCCAGGACGCTGCAGGACGGGAACCCGTCCCGCACTACGTATGCTCGTCGCCCCGGTGAGCGCGCACCAGGGCCGAAAGCACCGTGGGCCCCGGGATGTCGTGGGCAGTCCGTCAGTGGGTCCGCGCGAGCAAGGAGGCGTGTCCGGTCTTCGCGTCCCACCGAGACCAGACGACCAAGGCGTCGCCGTGCCGCATGGCTGCCCAGGTCGACTCGCCGTCCGGGACCTGTGGTCCACCCAGCCGGGCTTGCGCTTCCCAGGTGCCCTGAGGGCTCATCACCCTCGCCCAGACACCGTCGCAGATACCCTCACCCTGGCAACGGGTCCAGGCGACCACGGCGCCTCCGGCCGGGTCGCGAGCAGCGTCCCAGCCGCTGATGAACCGGCCCTGCGGAGCCACCGTCGTCGCGTGGTGCCACGACGCCCGCGCGGGGCGCAGCGCCGCCAGGACCGTCGAGTAGCTGCGGACCGCGACGACGAGCACGGACCGGTCGCCGGCGGCCATCACATCGATGCGGTGCTCGGAGCCCATGCGCGGGATGACCAGTCGGGGCGGGCTCCAGCCCGCACCGAGCGCCGCGCGGGACGATGCGACGCCCTGCCGCGGGCGCTTCGGAACGGTGCCGTACCACGCCACGGTGGCGGTGCCGGCGGTGTCGACGGTGATCCCTGCCGGCCCCGGCCAGGACGGGTCCATGCCTTGGTCACGGTCGCGCTGGAGCACCACCGGTCGGCTCCAGCTGCCACCGAAGCGCTGCCTGGTCACCTCGACCACTCGGGTGCCCACGTCCGGGTGGCCGGCGTTGGGAACGAACGTGGTCAGGACGGCGGCCGCCAGTCCGTGCCCGCCCAGCTCCACGTCGGCGTCGACGACCCTCCGCCAGCGTGTGGGCGGCGACCAGGCCCCGTCGGGGCTACGCCGTTTCACCACGACGCCGGTCCCCGTGTGGACCGCCACCAAGGCTGCCCCGCTGGCAGCGACGTCATAGTCAGCCAAGACGGCGTGGCCCCGGTGGCGCATCACGATGATGGCAGGAGACCATGCGCCACCCGGCAGGGAGTGCTTCTCCTCGAGCTTCCAGACGCGGCCCTGCACCGTCCAGGTGAGGTAGAGCGTGCCCCGTCGATCGACCTCGAGCCGGGGCGAGCCGCCGCGGCGCACCACCACGCTCGGCGTGGTCCACGCCGCGGCAGGGCCGCGGCGGGCGAACTCGACGCGGCCGGCACGCGCCCAGGCTGCCGACATCGTGCCGTTGCCAGCGACCACGACGTCCGCCGGCCAGCCTCCCGGTGCTGACAGCACCGTGCGCGGGCTCCAGCCACTGCCAGCGTTCACGTCAGCGACGGACGCGGGCACCGCGAGCGCCGGCGCGCACATCAGCGCCGCCGCCGTCATGACGCGGCTCCCGTTGGTGAGCATGATCTGACTCCTCCTCCTCACGGACCGGGGCTGTCAGCGCGGTGACCGTGCTGGAGCCGCGGACGCCGAGCGCGCGAGCGGGTGCCGGGGGTCCGGCTCGTGCTCGAATGTCACCGGGACCACCTCGACGGGACACTGCGCGTGCTGCAGCACGCCGCGGGTGGTGGGGCCGAGGACCCGGCCGGGCCACCATCCCGTGGTGCGCGACAGCAACACGACCGTGCCGGGTAGCGCAGCCGACGACAGCGCCTCACCCGGAGACGCACACACCACGTCGACGCCCACACGGACCGCAGGATGGCCGCGCCGAAGCGGCGCCAGGCGATCGTCGATCAGCGCCGCCAGTCCGGCCATCCAGCCCGGGTCGTGCCGGGTCTGGGCGAGCAGGTCCCCGTGTGCCGGATGGACCTTGCAGGCATGGACGACCTTCACGTCGCAGTGCCGGCGCTCGGCCAGGTCGAACGCCTCTCCCAGCAGCGCCTCGTCGCCGTGCGGTGGCCACTTCAGCCCCACGACCACCCGGGGAACCGAGGTCTGCGGCCATCCGTCGCAGGGGACGACCACCGCTGGACACGGAGCGTCGAGGACCGCCGCCGTCACCACGGACCCGGGATGTGGCCGTGCGGAGACGACCGCTCTGGGCGCGCCGACGACCAGGAGAGCCGCGCGCTCCGCACCGGTCAGCAAGGACTCTGCGCGCCGGCCGCTGGTCAGGGTGAGGGTCACCGGCACACGCGCAGCCTCGAGCGCCACGCGCTCGGCCTCCTTCAGCGTGGCCGACCCGAACGCCTGCAGCGATCCCGCACGGTGGAGCGGACGAGCGCTGAGCGGAAGGTCGGGCGGGATCACGTGCAGCAGCTCCAGCGCGGTGCCACGCAGAGCAGCCTCGTGGGCCGCGTACGCGACCGCGTCACGAGACGCACGGCCACCAGCCACGCCGGCCACCACGTGGTTGCGGAGTCCAGTCACGACGATCGCCGCCTTCAGGGAGTCGGAGCTACCTGGCGTGGCGGGTCGTCGGGAAGGCCCTCAGGGTCGTAGTGCTCGACGAACGCGTCGGGACCCGGGACGACGAGGGACTCGTGGCCCGTGTCCGCCCAGAGCACGACGTAGGGAGGACCTCCGTTCTCCCCGTGCACCTCGAGGATCTCACCGTCACGGACGGGTCCGTCGGTGTGAGCGCTCTGGACGACGAGGCGGTCACCCTTCACGGCGTACATCTCAGGTCACCCCGACCGTCTCTGCCCCAGGACTGGTCTTACCGCTTGCATGCACGCTCATCTCGATCCCTCGCTTCCGATCGCTCTGTGCGGCCACCGCCACCGGTGTCCACCTCCACAGTGCATCGCCGCGGACCACTGAGCGAGGGCCATTGCTCCCGCCACGCGTGGGGACCTTCGTCCCGCCCCACCGGACACCACGCGGCACTCCGTGGCACGATCTGGTGGGTGACCGGCACCACCGCCTCGGAGCAGCGGCTGAGCGACCTCGTCCGGCTGCGGCGGGTCCGCGACCGGATGGACCGGGAGTACGCACAGCCCCTCGACGTCGAGGCGCTCGCCGCCGGTGAGCACATGTCGGCCGGTCACCTCAGCCGTCAGTTCCGGCTCGCCTACGGCGAGTCGCCGTACGCCTACCTGATGACGCGGCGGATCGAGCGGGCGATGGCGCTGCTCCGGCGGGGCGACCTCAGCGTCACCGAGGTGTGCTTTGCGGTGGGCTGCCAGTCCCTGGGCACGTTCAGTACCCGCTTCACCGAGCTGGTCGGGGTGCCGCCGAGCACCTACCGGCGTGAGGCGATGCAGACGACCGAGGGGCTGCCGGCCTGCGTGGAGAAGCAGGTGACCAGACCGGTCAGGAATCGAGAAGCGCCCCTGAGCCGGGCTCACCTACCGTGACGTGCATGGACATCACCATTCACTCCAGCTTCCTCCCCCACGACGACCCCGAGGCCTCGCTGGCGTTCTACCGCGACACGCTCGGCTTCGAGGTCCGCCTCGACGTCGGACAAGGCACGATGCGCTGGATCACGGTCGGCCCCGCCGACCAGCCCGGCACGAACATCGTCCTCTACCCACCGACCGCCACCCCGGGGCTCACCGACGACGAGCGCCGCACGATCGTCGAGATGATGGCCAAGGGCACGTTCGCGACACTCCTGCTGGCCACCCACGACCTGGACGGCACGTTCGAGAAGGTGCAGTCCGGCGACGTCGACGTCGTCCAGGAGCCCACCGAGCAGCCGTACGGCGTGCGCGACTGCGCCTTGCGCGACCCCGCGGGGAACATGGTCCGCATCCAGGAGGTGCGCTCGTGAAGACGATGAGGTGCCAGCAGCTGGGCGGCGCCTGCGACCTCGGGCTCCAGGGCATGGGCTGGTATCGCGACACCGAGCGGGCGTTCGCAGCGCTTCCGGATGACTGAACGAGACGGCCGGGCGCCCACGTCGTACGTCGCGGACGCCCACGACGTGATCCGCGTGCACGGCGCCCGCGTGAACAACCTCAAGGACGTCACCCTCGATCTCCCGAAGCGCCGGCTGACGGCGTTCACCGGCGTCTCCGGATCGGGCAAGAGCTCGTTGGTCTTCGGCACGATCGCCGCCGAGTCGCAGCGCTTGATCAACGAGACCTACAGCGCCTTCGTGCAGGGCTTCATGCCGACGCTGGCGCGGCCCGACGTCGACGTCCTCGAGGGACTGACGACCGCGATCATCGTCGACCAGGAGCGGATGGGAGCCGACCCTCGCTCCACGGTCGGCACGGCCACCGACGCGAACGCCATGCTGCGGATCCTCTTCAGCCGGCTCGGCAAGCCCCACATCGGCTCACCCCAGGCCTTCTCGTTCAACGTCGCCTCGATCTCCGGGGCCGGCGCGGTCACGGTCGAGAGGGGCGGTCGGACGACGAAGGAGCGGCGCAGCTTCAGCGTCCTCGGCGGCATGTGCTCCCGGTGCGAGGGCCGGGGCTCGGTGAACGACATCGACCTCACGCAGCTGTACGACGACACCTTGTCCCTCAACGAGGGTCCGTTCTCGATCCCGGGCTACAGCATGGATGGCTGGTACGGCCGGATCTTCAAGGGCAGCGGCTTCTTCGACCCGGACAAGCCGATCCGGACCTACACCAAGCGCGAGCTGGACGACCTCCTCTACAAGGCGCCGACGAAGATCAAGGTCGAGGGCATCAACCTGACCTACGAGGGCCTGATCCCCCGGCTCCAGAAGTCGATGCTGTCGAAGGACGTCGACGCGCTGCAGCCCCATGTGCGGGCGTTCGTGGAGCGCGCGGTCACGTTCGCTGTCTGTCCCGACTGTGACGGCACCCGGCTCAGCCCGGAGGCCCGGTCGTCGAAGATCGACGGGACCACCATCGCCGACGCGTGCGCGATGCAGATCACCGACTTGGCCGCCTGGGTCAACGCCCTCGCCGAACCATCGGTGGCGCCGCTGCTCGAGGCACTGGGAGAGACGCTCGACTCGTTCGTGGAGATCGGGCTGGGCTATCTCTCGCTCGACCGGCCGGCGGGCACGTTGTCGGGCGGCGAGGCGCAGCGGACGAAGATGATCCGGCATCTCGGGTCTTCGCTCACCGATGTCACCTACGTCTTCGACGAGCCGACGATCGGGCTGCACCCCCACGACATCGCCCGGATGAACGACCTGCTCCTCCGGCTGCGCGACAAGGGCAACACCGTGCTCGTGGTGGAGCACAAGCCGGAGGCCATCGCGATCGCCGACCACGTCGTCGACCTCGGCCCGAAGGCCGGGACCGAGGGCGGTGAGGTGGTGTTCGAGGGGACCGTCGAGGGGCTCCGGGCGAGCGGCACGATCACCGGTCGGCACCTCGACGACCGAGCCTCGCTCAAGGAGACGGTCCGGACGTCATCGGAGGTCCTGGAGGTGCGCGGCGCCGACCTCCACAACCTGCAGGACGTCGACGTCGACCTCCCGCTCGGCGTGCTCGTCGTGCTCACCGGCGTGGCCGGCTCGGGCAAGAGCTCACTGATCCGTGGCTCGGTGTCGGGGCAGGAGGGCGTGGTCACCGTCGACCAGGGGGCGATCAGAGGTTCACGGCGCAGCAACCCGGCGACGTACACCGGCCTCCTCGACCCCATCCGCAAGGCGTTCGCGAAGGCGAACGACGTGAAGCCGGCGCTCTTCAGCGCGAACTCCGAGGGCGCCTGCCCGAACTGCAACGGCGCCGGTGTCATCTACACCGACCTCGGCGTCATGGCGGGCGTCGCCGTCCCGTGCGAGGTGTGTGAGGGGCGGCGTTTCGACGCGTCGGTCCTGGAGTACGCCCTGGGCGGTCGCAGCATCGCCGACGTGCTCGCGATGCCGGTCACCGAGGCCGAGGCGTTCTTCGCCGAGGGCGACGCGAGGCTCCCCGCGGCGCGCACGATCCTTGCCCGGCTCGCCGACGTCGGCCTGGGCTACCTCACCCTCGGGCAGCCGCTCCCCACGCTGTCGGGCGGCGAGCGGCAGCGGCTGAAGCTGGCCACCCACCTGGGCCAGAAGGGCGGGGTCTACGTGCTCGACGAGCCCACCAGCGGCCTCCACCTCGCCGACGTGGAGCAGCTGCTCGCCCTGCTCGACCGACTCGTCGACTCCGGTACGTCGGTCATCGTGGTCGAGCACCACCAGGCGGTGATGGCGCATGCCGACTGGATCATCGACCTCGGCCCCGGCGCCGGCCACGACGGCGGCCGGGTCGTCTTCGAGGGCACCCCGGCCGACCTCGTGGCCCGCCGCTCCACCCTGACCGGCGAGTACCTCGCGGCGTACGTCGGCGCCTGACCGGCGCCGTGTGGCGCCGGCGCAGGGTCGGGATCAGCAGGTCGCCTGGACGTCGCTGACGAGGGTCTGCAGGTCCGTGAGCATGGTGGTCGCCGCCGCTGC
>Ga0302323_100001128_pt1 | contig 21573 bp, 14 predicted proteins | sample Fen_T0_3_FD_201950 | JGI IMG/M metagenome (GOLD analysis project Ga0302323, IMG submission 201950) | Peat permafrost microbial communities from Stordalen Mire near Abisko, Sweden - Fen_T0_3 | ecosystem: Environmental > Terrestrial > Soil > Wetlands > Permafrost | place: Sweden: Abisko... | reverse complement strand
CCCGTCGCCGCGGTCACCTTGTCGAAGAACACGTGCTGGTAGCCGAGGTCGATGCGCACGCCCGGGACCACGTCGTAGCCGGCGCCGACCGAACCGGCCGTGCTGTTGCCGTCGGTGAGCGACGGCGACACGGTGTCGTGCGGCTGGTCCGACACGCTGCGCAGGCCGCCGACCCGCAGGGTCAGCCCCGGCAGGAACGGCACGTGCTGCCACTCACCACCGATCCGGTATATGAACGCGTTCTTGTAATTGCGCGGCACCGAGGCCATGAAGCCATCGGCGCCGACGAACGTGTCCTTGTCGTAAACCGACCAGCGCTCGAGGCTCACCGATGCCATCACCTTCAGGTCCGGCATGACCTCGTAGGCCGCGCCGAGGTCGGCGAAGTCGGGGAACGTGACGTGCTCGGTGACCCCTTGATCGTGGAGCTGGACCTGATCCGCCGGCGGCACGGCGGTGAAGTGGGCGTCGCCGGACATCGACAGCGTCGCCGAGCGCCGGTAGGTCGCGCCGATCGTCAGCGGGATCGTCGGCACGCGGAACTCGGCGGCCACGCCGAACGAGTTGCCGCCGCCAGACACCGCGAGCCCGGCATCGCCATAGTGATCGAGGTAGTTGAGCGCCTGGTGCAGCTCCAGGGTCTCGTGATAGCGGATGTAGTCCGCGCCCACCTTGAGGTACGGCAGCGGCTGGAACGCCACGCCGGCGGCCATCTGATAGACCCGCTGGGTGACCGACTGGATCTGCTCCTGGCCCGCCCAGCCGTTCGGCCACTTGATCGTGCCGCCGCCGATCACGCCGAAGCCGATGCCGGCGCCCCAGCCCATGCCGTTGTCGAGCCGGCCGCCGTAGCCGACCGAGGCGGTCGGCGGCATGCTGTTCTGCGGGACCAGCGAGGCCGAACCCAGGTCTGGAGCGGACCAGTCGGTGCGGTTATTGAGCAGCGCGCCGGCCAGCGAGGCGTCGAGGCCCTCCTGGCCTGCGAGCGCGGACACGTTGAGCAGGATCGCGTCGGCGCCGGTCTGCGCGGCCACCGCGGATTGTGATAGCGCCAGATCGCGCGGGCTCTCGGTGGGGATGGCGTAGCCACCCGCGAGCGCTGCGGCCGGCGCCAGGATCGTGGTCGTGAAGAGGATCGTGCGCATGGGCGTGTTTCCCGTTCCGGTCGTTACTGTGTGGAACCGAACTTGCGGACGCTGAGAGGCAGCGTTCCTCCGAGGAAGAAGTTGACGATGTCGGTCTGGGCCGCCGTCGCGAGCGCGGCGTTGGTCCAGTCGGTCAAGAAGCCGTGGGACACCGCGCCGACGTCGCCGGCCGCGCACGCGCCAAACCTGCCGGCGGGGATCGTGGCCGAGGTGAACAGCTGCGCGGTGCCGCTGGTCGCGGGCGCAGCCACGTTGCCGTCGGTCGACAGCGGCCCCGTGCCGATATTGCTCGCCCACACGAAGTTGGTCGAGAACGGCACCACGGAATCACAATAGGCATTCTGGGTGAGGATGGCTTTGACGGCCTGGAGCGGCGGCCCGGTCGGGGTCGCCGGGACGAGCAGATTGGGCAGCATGCTCGGCGCGGCGGTCAGGTGGCCGGCGAAGTTGATCGGGTCCGCCGGGTCGAGCACGGTCTTGGCGACGACCAGGAACTGGAGATACGCCGCGGTGCCCGGCTCGATCCCCAGGCCCGCGAGCAGCTGGTTGGTCGTCCCGACGAACTCCGGCGACTGCGTGAAGATATCGACGAGCGTGCCGCCGCCGACATTGAACGCTGCCTTCGAGATCCGCGGGTTGGCCGCGACGTCGACGGTGCCCTGGATCGCGCCCAGCGACTGACCGGTGAAGTAGATCTTCGTGGGGTCGATGACGAGCCCCAGGTCGGCGAGGTGCGCGAACACCGCGCTGTTGGCCGACGCCGCCGCGGTGGGATCGAGGGCGAGCGCGCGGATCAGCTGCGACTGGTCGATCACATCCTGGCGCAGCGTGTCGCGGGTGCGGAAGAAGTTCGCGCTGACCAGGTAGTTGCCCGAGACCGCCGGGACGCCATCGGTGGCGTCGTTGGCGGCGGGGTTGAGCGGGACCTTGATGAAGCCGCCGTCGCACGTGCCGGGTGGATGCGCGTCGCCCTGGCCGGCAGCCCCGGCGATCGCCGTGCAGGTCGTCGCCGGCAGGCAGCCGGTCTGGACCGCGCCGGACGAGCACAGCGCGCGATCGCCGTGCTTGGCGGCGTCGATCGCCACCGTGACCATGCCGTTGGCCGCGAACGTGTCGGCGACCGTCAACATGTCGATCCGACCGCGGCTGAGGCCGTGGCGGAACACCACCAGCGGCGCGCAACGGGCCGGGCTGCCACCGCCGCAGCTGGGAGCGACGCCGGTCACGGGGGTCGTGATCAGCACGTGGATCGGCACCGGCTTGGCGAGCGTCGGATCTGGATGGAACGCGCCGGTCGCGGGATCGAGCAAGTCGAAGGTCAGGATGTCGGCCTCGATGACCTCGGCGATGTGGCTGTGCGGCAACGCGCTGCCGCCGTACTTCTTGAAGACATCGTCGACCGTGCTCGGCGCGTACGGCTCGGGCAACGGGTAGCTCGGCAACGCCGTGGCAGCCGGCGTGCTGTAGGGCAGCGCGGCCAGCTGAACCGCCGGGGTCAGGATCGTCTGGGTGTGGAACGTGTAGGCCATCGCGACGTCGGTCTTCTTGGCGCCCGCCGCGACGACCGCGGCGTAGACCGGCTGGAGCTGGAGCCGCATCTTGTCGAGCGCGGCCGCCGTGGCGTCGTCGACCCCGAGCAGCGCCGAGTGGCCGCCGACGACCACGGGGTTGGTGAAGCCGAGGATCCGCGCCACCGTGCCCGCGCCGATCGGCCGGCCGGTCTTGTCGTGGATCGCGTTGGTGATGACGACCGCGTAGTCGGTGTTGTCCTTGAGCGGCTTGGTCCGGTAGATCGACGTCGCGTCGCCGGCCGTCGCCCCTGCGGGCTGGAGCGCGATCACCGGCGACAGCGCGGTGGGCGAGCCGCAGTCCGAGGTGAACTCGCACGGCTCGCGGACGAGCGTCGCGTCCGGCACCCGCGCGGGGTGATCCGGCACGCTGAGATCGTAGAGCTGGAGCGCGTCCGCCGTGACGGTGGCGGCCTGGATGAGCCCCGAGGTCGGCGCCAGGATCGCGCCGGTCGTCGAGAACCCGTCGAGCGCGAGGAACCCCGCGGCGCCTGGGTTACTGCAGGTGCCGGCGGCGGACAGCGCGCCGCCCGCCAGGGTGCACGCGGCGACCGGCGTCAGCTTGCCATCGGCCCCGCGCAGCAGATCGATCGGCAGCGGCAGCGCGCCGCGCGCCGCATCGATCGGCACGTTGGTATCCGCGCTGATCTTGAACGTCGTGAGGATCGCCAGCTCCTGGTGCGGGAACACCGGATCGACGAGCGGGAACGCCGCCGCGTTGTACAGGGCGACCAGGGGGGCGAGCATCTGGCCCTGCGCGACCGCCGCGGCCGTGGAGCCTGCGGCCGCACGGAGCAGGCCCAGGTTCGCCGGATCGGTCAGATCCTTGCCCTGCGCGATGAGCGCGAAGATCTGTGAGGGGCTGACCGCGATGTTGTCGGTCGTGTGGACGCCGGCATCGCCGCCGCGCACGAACACCGCGTAGCTGCCGGGCGCCCACGGCGCGTGGTGGAGGTTGTGCAGCGTCAGCGTGCCGTGATCGGTGGACTTCACGTAATCGCTGTCGGCGATCGGATCGATCGGCAGCGCGCCGCCCCCGCTCGCCGTGTCGGCGACCACCAGGAACGTCGACGGCGTGAAGCTCTTCACGTCGAGCGACGGCGCGGTCTGGGTCACCGTGCCATCGGCGGCGATCGCGGTCTGGGCGAAGTCGATCGTGATCGCGACTTCCTGATCATTGGGAAACTGACCTGCAAAGCTTGCCAGCAGCTCGGCCTGCGCGCACATCGGCGGCGTGCCCATCGCGGCCGTGTTGGCGGGCGGCGGACACGTCGCGTTGAGCGAGCCGAGAAACACCAGATCGTTGGGCAACGGCACCTTCGACGCCGTGGGATCGAACACCGCCGTGACGAAAGTCTGCGGCGGGGTGTGTGGGAGATCGGGCTTGCACGCGGCCACGCCCAGGAGCGAGGCGACCGCGGCCGCGGACGAGAGGCCAGTCGTGATAGGGCCACGCAGAGCGGTGTTCAGGAAGGACATGATCATGGGGCCTTGAAGGTCTGGCTGGACACCGCCACACCGTTGATCTGATCGCCAATGGCGAAGTCGAAATATTGATTGCGAACCCACTGGCCGAGCAGGTCGGGGCCGCCGAACAGCGTGGGACCATCGCGTTCGGGGCCGGGCAGCTGCATCTTGACCACCGGCTTGGCCGGATCCATCAGCGAGATGTGACGGACGTTGCCACCCGCGTGGTACGGAAAGTCGAGGCCGATCCCCGACAGCGCCGGGCTGCCGACATCGACGGTGAACGCCCCGCCGGGCCGGGCATACGGGCCGGGCGAGTAGCTCGTGGTCACCAGCGGGAGCAGGCTGACCGGCTGGATCGTGTGGACCCGCCCCCATACCCACTTGCTGGGATCTGCGCCGAACTGCGCGGCGATCGTATCGTAGGCCTGGACCAGCGCTTTGACGACCTGCGCCGGACAGCTCGACGCGACCGGCTTGGCGATCGCGGAGACGTCGTTGCAGAACGAGGTATCCGGGTCGTCCGGCTGCAGACCGAGCATGTAGATCATCGCCTTGATCGCCGCGACCCCGTCGACCTGCTCGCCGACGAGCGCCAGATCATCGGCGAACACGTTGTGGATCAGGATGCGGAGGAACGCGTGGAACAGAAAGCACCCCGCCGAGTCCTGCTGCACCGTCACGCTGGGATCCGCCGCGCTGGTCTGCGGGTCGCTGCCGGTCAGGCCCGACGGGCAATCCCAGCCGTTCTGCGCCCACTGGGCGAGCACCGCGCGCGCCGCGGTGAACTCCGGCGGGACCGGAGGATCGACCGGGATCGCCGCGACCACCGGGATCGCCGCGATGATCGACGTGAACACCATGCCCGGCCGCGACACGTGGTCGGCCTGGATCGCCTGCATGTCGTCGAGCGAGACCTTGCCGTGTGCGGCGATCGCCGCCTCGATCATCTGCTCGATCCGCGTGGCGCGGAACCCGGTCGAGTCGGACCAGTTGAAGCTGAGATACGGCGGATGCAAGAGCGGGTTATTGTCATCGGTCTTGGTCGTCGGATCGGCGTTGGCCGTGAAGAAGTAGCCCTTGCCAGGGTTGGTGCCCTGGGGCAGATCCGCGTCGGCGATCCAGCACGTCGCCGGCACCGGCGTGGCGGTCGCCGTGGCGCACACCGCGGGATCGCCCCACTCCGCCGTGCCATCGCCGGGCAGCGGCAGCCACGGCGGCTTCATCGTGGTCGGATCCGAGTGCTTGGTCAGATCGGCGAAGTCGCGCACCGGGACCAGCGCGTGTGGATCATAGGCAATGTTGCCCTGATCGTCGGCGAGCACGAAGTTCTGCGCGCCGGTCGAGAACCCCTTGAGCGCCTCGATCGCGGCGTCGACGTTGACCGCCGTGTTGAGGCCGTAGATCGCCTTGACGTCCTGCGTGTTGCCCTCCTGGCCGGTCCAGCGCACGCTGACGGCTTTGCCCGCGGCGTCGGGCGCCTGGATCACCGGTCCGTGCTGCGGGATGACCACCACCGGCGGCGGCGCCGTGACCCCGGGGATCGCCGTGGCCGAGACCAGGCCGTTCGCGGTGCGAACCAGGTACGCCTGCGGCACCTCGATCACGGAGGTCGGCACGCCCTTGTACAGCACGCACCGCGCGGTGCTGGGGCAGTTCGCCTGCAGCAGGAACTGCTCGAGATACAGGTCAGTGACGTCGTAGCCGACGACGGTCACCCCCCACGCGACGTGCGCGCCGCGGCCGACCAGCGCGCCCGGGATGCCGGGGAACGCGCCGCCGGCGAGGTTCAGGTTGTCGGCGGCGTTGCTCGACGTCATCACCGAGAGGTGAAACAGCGGCGGGTACTGCAGCGCCAGGTGCGGATCGTTGGCGACCATCGCCGTGCCGGTCGCCGACACCTTGGGCGCGATCACCCAGTTGTTGGAGCCCACCGTGACGCCGGCCGGCCGCAGCCGGTCGCGCAGATCGCGCGCCGCCGAGGACGCCTTCGCGAGCACGCCGGCCCAGCGCGCCGTCGCCTTGCTCGGCGGCCGGAGGCTCGCCGTGTGGCCGCCGACGGCCGGCGGCGCCTGCACGGACAGCGTGTGGGCGCGCTCGGTCGGCGGTGACGCCGCGCGGAACCACGCGTGGATCTTGCCGCCATCCGCCAGCGGGCCGGCGCTCCACGCCACCGCGAGCTTGCCCATCGCCGACTCGGGCTCGATCGTCTCGGACAGCTGGAACTGCTGGAGCCGCGCGATCGCCAGCGTGTCCTGCGCCGTCCAGTCGGGGATGTCGGCCGCCGCGATCGGGAACGGCAGCTGCGCGTACTCGCCTGGCAGCGCGCCGTGGCTGGCGCGCAGCGCGGCGAGGTACGCGTTGATGCCGCCGACGTAGGCGGCGATCAGCGCCGCGGTCGGCGCGTCCAGCGCGGCGGTGAGATCGTCCTCGAGGCGATGCCCGGCGCGGGTCGTGAACAGCGTGCGCAGCTGGGTGTCCTGGGCCAGGCCATCGAGGCCGATCAGCTCGGCGAGCTTGCCGCGCGCGGCGTGGCGCAAGAAGTCCATCGGAAACAGCCGGTCGCGGGCCTGCAGGTAGCCCTGGACGGCGAGGCAATCGACGGCCTGGGCGCACTGGATGTGCGGAATGTCCTGGGCGTCGTACTGCACCGTGACCTGCGCCGTCAGGTTCGGGATCGAGACCGCCGCCGGGGTCGCGGCGATCTGGACCTGCGCCGTCAGGCCGGCCGCCGCCGCGGTCAGCGTGGCGCTCGCCGTGCCGACCGGCGGGGCGTAGGTCACGTGGTAACCCGCCGTGCTCGACAGCGTGCCGCCCCCGGTCAGGGTCCAGGTCACCGGCTCGCTGCTGTTGGTCAGCAGCGCGCTGAACTGCGTCGGCGCGCTGACCGTCACGGTTCCTGACTCGCCCGCCGGGCTGATCGTCAGCGCCGGCCCAGGGTTATCCTGATTACATCCAAGGCTACTTGCCATCCCCAGCGCGGCGACAATCCCTGTGACCGCGACAATTCTAGCGTGCATCGATAAAGCCTCCAATGAGCTGCGACTACCTCGTCGCCAGCAGCGCTCGCACACGGCATTGTGAAAATACGCGGTGCAGTCTGCTAGCTTTATCAAAGGATGGCTGCGCTGTCGCGTGCGACGAAGAGAAACCCACGAAGATCTAGATTCGCGCCATGACGCATCACGACAATCACGAGTCTTCACGTGACTGAGCGCGTCGAGATAGGGAGTCGGCTCATGCCGCATGACGCTGCAGGGCGCGCCGCGCCGGCCCGGCCACCAGGCCACGCGGTTTCCGGTGGCGCGGACCCCGGCTGCGCGTATCCAGGATCGACCGGGCAGCGGCCGCCGGTCGGGTAATTCTGACCCGGGTCGAACGCACCGGGCGCGGGCGCGCGGTATCGTCGGACGTGGACGTGTTCTCGAGCCTCGGCGCCGGCGCGCTGCGCAGCGCCCAGGCAATCGGCGGCATCGTGCTGCTGGCCGGGCAGGTCGCCCGCGCCCTCGTCCCGCCGCGGATCGATGGCCGCGAGCTGTGGCGCAACCTCTACAAGATGGGCAATCGCTCCGTGCCCATTGTCGTCCTCACGGCCGGCTTCGCCGGGGGGCTGATGGCGCTCCAGAGCGGGCCGTTCGTCAAGCAGTACGGCGCCACGGCGCTCGCCGGCTGGGGCGCCGGGTACGCGGTGCTCCGCGAGATCGGCCCGATCCTGATCGCCCTCATGTTCTCCGGCCGGGTCGGCGCCAACACCACGGCCGAGCTGTCGACCATGACGGTGACCGAGCAGCTCGACGGCCTGCGCGCCCTGGCGATCGACCCGCTGCGGTTCCTGATCGTCCCCCGCGTGCTCGCCATGGTGATCGCGCTGACCGCGCTGACCGCGATCGGCGACCTGGTGGCGCTCGCCGGGGCCGCGATCGTCGACCATGCCATGCTGGACATCGAGTGGTCGACGATGTTCCACAGCTTCGCCGACAACCTGCGGCCGTACGACCTGCTGCACGGCATCTACAAATCCGTCGCGTTCGGCGCGGCGATCGCCGTGTCGTCGTGCTACTTCGGCGTGACGGTGCGCGGCGGCGCGGTCGGGGTCGGCCGCGCGGTCAACGCCGCGGTGGTGGCCGCCGCGGTCTCGATCATGCTGCTCGACTTCTTCCTCACCTACCTCACGGGCTGATGAGCGAGCCGTCCCCACCTGCCCCCTGGCTGGCGCGGCCGATCGAAGGCGCTGGCCGCGCGGCGCTCGCCGCCGGGCGCGCCGCGGTCGGGCTGTGGCGGGTCTACGTCGCCACGTGGGCCGGGATCGTGCGCTGGGCCGCCCGCCGCCATGCCCCGGGCCGGCCACGCGGCGCCCTGATCGAGCAGCTCGCGTCGATCGGCACTCGCTCGGTGGTGTTCATCGTCGTCACGCTGGGCTTCATCGGCATGGTGATGACCTACGAAGCGTGCCTGCAGCTGTCGCGGGTCACCGGGGACTTCTCGCAGCTCGGCGCCCAGTACCTGCGGCTCGTGGTGTCCGACTTCGGCCCCACGCTGACCGGGCTCATGCTGGCGACCCGGGTCGGCGCCGGGATCGCCGCCGAGCTCGGATCGATGAAGGTGACCGAGCAGATCGACGCGCTGCGCATGACGGGCGTCTTGCCGATCGACTACCTGATCGTGCCGCGGTTCCTCGCGTCGCTCGTCATGACCCTGGTGCTCACGGTGCTCGGTGGCGCCGTCATGTACACCGCCGGCGGGCTCACGGCGCGGTACTCGTTCGCGGTCAACCCCAGCCTGTTCTTCGACGCCTCGCAGCTGCGCGGCCGCCACGTCGCGCTGATGGCGATCAAGGCGCTCGCGTTCGGCGCCGCGATCCCCGTGATCGCCGGGTTCTGCGGCCTGGGGGCGCGCGGCAGCTCCGAGGGCGTGGGCACGGCGACCACCCGGGCGGTGATCGGCGGATCGCTCGCGGTGATCATCCTGGATTTTCTGATCTCGGCGGCGGCGCTGATCGTCTCCGGAGGCGAGCTGTGACCGGGTTCGTCGAGTGGCGGGGCGTCACCAAGGCGTTCGGCGGCGTCGCCGTGCTGCGCGGCATGGACCTCGCGGTCGCGCGCGGCGAGGTGATGTTCCTGATCGGGACCTCCGGGGTCGGCAAGTCGGTGGCGATCAAGCACCTGATCGGCCTCTTGCGCATCGACGGCGGCGAGCTGTGGTTCGACGGCGCGCGCATCGATCAGCTGCCCGAGCACGCGATGGCCCCGCTGCGCAAGCGGATCGGCATGGTGTTCCAGAGCTCCACGCTGTTCGACGCCATGACGCTGGCCGAGAACGTCGCGCTGCCGCTGCGCAAGCACCAGCGGAGGGCGTGGCCGGTCGCGCTGGCCGAGGCGACCCAGCGGCTCGCGCAGGTCGGCATGGCGGAGCACGCCGAGCGCTACCCGGCCGAGCTGTCCGATGGCATGCGCAAGCGCGCCGCGATCGCCCGCACCCTCGCGCTCGAGCCCGACGTCGTGCTGCTCGATGAACCCACCACCGGGCTCGATCCGATGAACGCGCGGCGGATCGACCGCCTGATCCGCGAGCGCGCGACCGCGCTCGGCGCGACCGCGATCGTCGTGTCGCACGATCTGCCGTCGATCTTCGCGATCGCCGACCGCGTCGCGTTCCTCTACCAGGGGGTGGTCCACGCGGTCGCGACACCGGCGGAGCTGCGCGCCTCGCGCGACCCGATCGTCCAGCAGTTCATCCGCGGCCAGTCGGCCGGGCCGATGGAGACCCCCGGGTTTTGACGCCGCCAGTGTCCGGGTTCCGGACAAAAATTGCACGCCGCACGCCCGAGGCCGGGCCGGGCGATCGCGGCAAGACCCGGCGACCCCAGGCAGCCGCCGGCGTGGCTCGAAGATCTGTCGGCTCGAGCGGCGATCGCGCTACAGTTGGCTATCGTGGGCGACAAGCTCGATCGGACGACCGGGCAGAAGGCGATCATCGATCTGCCGCCCGGCGGCGCGTGGTACCTGATCGTCGCCCGCGGCGACGACCACAGCACCCGCGTGATCGCGCTCGACGATGGCGCCGAGCTGGTGTTCGGCCGCAGCGCGGAGGCCGGCGTGATCGTGGACCACGAGGCGGTGTCGCGCCGGCATACCGCGATCCGGCGGCGCGGCGAGGCGGTGCTGGTCGAGGACCTGCGCAGCCGCAACGGGACGACGCTCAACGGCAGCCCGCTGACCGGCGTGCGGCGCGCCGCGGCGGGCGACGTGATCGGCATCGGGCCGGTCACCGCGATCGTCGCCCGGTCGAACGCGCCCGGTGCGCAGGCGCCGCCCGCCGCGCCGCGCGTGATCGTCGCCGATCCGGTCATGAAGCAGGTGTTCGCGCTGGCCGAGCGCGCGGCGCAGGCGCCGATCAGCGTGCTGATCGTCGGTGAGACCGGCACCGGCAAGGAGGTGATCGCCGAGGCGATCCACCGGCTGAGCCCGCGGGCGACCGCGCCGCTGGTCCGGGTCAACTGCGCGGCGCTGACCGAGTCGCTGGTCGAGTCCGAGCTGTTCGGCCACGAGCGCCACGCGTTCACCGGCGCGACCGCGATGAAGCACGGGTTCTTCGAGGCCGGCCACGGCGGCACGGTGTTCCTCGACGAGATCGGCGAGCTGCCGCTCGCCACCCAGGTCAAGCTGCTGCGCGTGCTCGAGCGCTGGCACGTCGTGCGGGTCGGCGGCACCACCGAGATCGCCGTCGACGTCCGGTTGATCTGCGCGACCCACCGCGATCTCGAGGCCGAGGTCGAGCGCGGCCGGTTCCGCGAGGACCTGTTCTTCCGGATCGCCGCGTTCGTGATCCCCGTGCCGCCGCTGCGCGAGCGCAGGGCCGAGATCCTGCCGCTCGCGCTCCACTTCGCCCAGCAGCTCGCCGTCGAGCTGCGCCGGCCGCGCGTGGCGTTCACGCAGGACGCGCTCGATGCGCTGCAGCAGGCGAGCTGGCCGGGCAACGTGCGCGAGCTCCGCAACGCGATCGAGCGCGCGATCGTGCTCGGCGAGGGCGGCATGATCGGCCGCGAGCACCTCCCCGAGCAGGTGCTCGAGCCGGCGCGCACCACCGCGAGCGGCGCGCTCGACGTCCGCCAGCGGGTCGCCGACGTCGAGCGCGGGACCGTGATCTCCGCGCTCGACGCGGCGGACGGCAACCAGACCCAGGCGGCCAGAAAGCTCGGCGTGTCGCGGTTCGCGCTGATCCGCCTGATGGCCAAGCACGACATCAAGCGCCGCTAGGGCCGGCGCGCTGGCCTACTTGCAGTAGCGGATGTCGAGGTGGTCGGTGTGCGCCACCTGGTCCGCGGTCTGCCACGTGACGATCACGCGATCGCGCCCGATGCCGGAGTTGCCGACGTGGTCGCAGTCCGCCTGTGTCACGACGAACGCGGTGCCGGCCTGGAGCTCGGTCAGCCGCCAGGTGCTGTCCTCCATGGCGACCGAGACGATCGCGGCGGGCTGGCTGCCCAGCTCGGCGAACGCGTCGACGATCGGCTGCACGGTCGCCTGGAGCTGGGGCCGCACGTCGTACGGCAGGCCGTCGCGCACGCCGTCCTCGCCGGGGCGCTCGTCGCAGTCGCGATCGTCAGGAATGCCGTCGCCGTCGCGATCGCCGCTGGCGTGCGTCCCCTTGTCGTCATTCTTGTCGTGGTTCGGGCTCGCGGCGCCGTGATCGTCGCCCTGGTCGTGGGGCTCGCCGTCGCCGTCCTCATCGATATCCTGGCAGGTCGACGAGCCGCTACCCGACCCGCTACCCGAGCCCGAGCCCGAGCCCGAGCCGGTGCCAGTGCCGCAGCGCAAGATCGCGCCGGTGGTCGGGTCGGTATCACACGTGATCATCTGGCCGGTGGTGCCGACGTGCGTCGACGAACACGCGGGCGCGAGGACGCCGACGGGGAGGAGCGCGAGAAGGGTCCATGAGAGCTTGGAGTGGAGTTGCATGTTGAGCCGCTATAGCGAGCGGCGTGCCACGGACAACGGCAGGCAGATCCGGCAGTTGGCGCGCCGACGCTGTACGCGCGCCTCGCGTTCGTACAGTTCGCGTGCGGACGCCGCACGATCGGGAAGATCTCTCGGCGCGAGGACTCGAACCGTCAGTCCTTGGGCCGCTCGAGGATCCGCCACGGGTGCCGCTTCATGATCTTGCCGAGGTCCTTCGCGTCGTCGGCAAACTCGGGATCGGCCATCAGGCGGCCCAGCGAGCCCTCGCCGCTGGCGATCCGGGCGCCGAGCTCCTCGAGCCTTCCGAGCAGGGGATCGACCATGGCCAGCGCGGCGCGCATCGCGTCGATCGCCCGCTCGGCGCGCAGGGCCGCCACGTGCCCGCGGATCCGCGCGATCGCGGCGACGACGGCGTCGCCGCGCGGCGCCAGCCGATCGAGCGCGGCGCGGAGCCGGGCGACCTCCCTGCGCGCGTCGCCGATCGTGGCCCGGAGCTGCGCCAGCTCCGCGTCGCCGCCGAGCGACGTCTGGTAGGTCTGCCGCGCCGCGCCTCCGAGGGCGCGAACCTGGGCCACCAGCGCGCCGCCGCCGGCCTCGTCCGCCAGGCGGGAGACCTGGCCGGCGAGCTCTCCGAGCTGGGCCATCAGCGCGTCGAGCTCGGGCCGCACCGTCTCGACGAACGCCTTGAACACCGTCAGGTGGAGCCACGCGCGCTCGAGCACGTTATCGAGGCTCGGCGGATCGATGCCGCGCAGCTCCTGGCCGTCGTGGATCGCGGGGCCCGGGTCGCCCGCCGGCGGCGCGACCTCGAGGTAGCGGTCGGACAGCGGGCCGCGCGACGCGATGAAGATGTCGCCGTTGGCCGGAACCTTCCACGCGCTGCCGCGATCGACCGCGATGGTCACCGCCACCCCGACCTCCCCCGCCAGCAGCCCGGCGGCGCCATGGGGAACCGGCACGATCGCCTCGATCCGGCCGACCGGCTGGCCGGCCACGACGAGGGCGGCCTGCTCGCGCAGCCCCGCCGCGTGGCGGAACACGACGCGGATCCGGGTCGGCGCGCCGAGCGCTGTGCCGCCAAGCAAGAACACGCTGCCGGCGATCGCCGCCGCGAGCACGACGATCGCGATCGCCCCGACGCGCACCGCGAGCCGGTCCTCGGGGACCAGGCTCACGCTACTCCTTCCAGAACAGCTTCCACGGGTTGCGCTTGAGATCGCGGATCAGCTCCCGGAGGTCGCTGTACAGCTCGTCGCGCGAGAGCAGCGCCCCGGCGGTGCCCTTGCCGGCCCGCAGGTCGACGACCAGGCCGCTGGTGGTGTCGAGCAGCGCCGCCGCACGCCCGGCCGCGGTCGCTGCGCCGTCGAGCGCGCGGTCGACCCCGGCGAGCCGCTGCTCGGTCACGAGCTCCGTGACCCGCGCCGCGTCGCCGAGCAGCGCGGCGGCAGGCGGCGTCAGGCTCTGGAGCGACGACCGCGCGGCGACCAGCGCCAGGTCGGCGTCGCCGAGGAGCCGCGCCACCGGCTTGCCATCACCGAGCCCGACGTCGAGCTTGGCGAGCGTCGCGGTCCCCTGCTTGGCGAGCGCCGCGGCGCCGCCGATCAGCTCGCCGATCTGCGCGCGGTTGTCGGTCAAGATCTGGTTGACCTGAGCCACCGCGCTCGCGCCGTTCGACAGCAGGTGCTTGATCGCGTCGCGATCGTCGCGCAGCACGCTCGACACGCCGTCGAGCACCTCGTAGAGCCGCGCGACCACGAGGTCGGTGCGCGGCGGGTCGTGGACGAGGTGGCGATCGTGAATCACCGTTTCGGGCTGGATCGGCGGGTGCGACCAGTCGGTGCCCGGCACGATCTCGAGGTACTGCTCGCCGAGCACGCCCGCGGTGTTGATGAAGAACTCGGCGTCGCTGCGGATCGCGTCGGCAACGCGGTCCTCGACCCACGCCGTGACCCGGACCTGGACGCGCTGATGGATCGCCGGGTCCTCCTTGCCGCCGTACAGCTCGACCGCCTGGACCTTGCCCACCTTGATGCCGGAGAGCTTCACCGGGGCGCCGGCCGCGAGGCTGCCGACGTAGTCGTAGTCGACGTGGATCGCGAACCCCGAGCGCAGCGAGAAATTGCCGAGGATGGCGATCAAGCCAACGAGGATCGCGCTCGACACCGCGATCAAAAGCCCGACCTTGAATTCGAGGCCGCGTTCGCGCATGCACCGAGGGTAGCCGATTCCTCGGCGCGCGAGCCTCCTACTGCCAGCCGCCGCCGCTGCCGCCGCTGCCGCCCTGCGGAGGATACCCACCGCCGCCTTGCGGCGGGTAGCCGCCCCCCTGGGGAGGATAGCCGCCGCCTTGCGGCGGGTAACCGCCCCCCTGGGGAGGATAGCCGCCGCCCGGCGGCGAGTAACCGCCGCTCGGAGGCAAGTAGCCGCCGCCCGACGAGCCGCCCTTGCCAAACATCGCCTTGGCCTCCTCGTAGGCCGCCGGCGACGCCATCATGAGCACGCCGAAGTACGCGAGGATCGGCAAGAGGCCGTGCGCGATCTGCAGGACCTCATCGACGACGCGCTTGGGATCCGAGACGATGCCCGCGACCCCGGACAGCACGACGAACAGCGGCAACCAGACGATCAGGATGGCGGCGAGCAGGGGCGCGAACGCATCGATCGACTGCAGCGCCGGTGGGAGCTTGGCCGGCGGCACCACGAAGACGATGCACAGCACACCGAGCGTGATGACCAGGAACGACACCACGAGCATCAGCAGGAACACGATCGATCGCAGGTCGGCACCGCTGAACATCTTGAAGATCACGAACCCATCGATCCACGTCGGGATCAGGCAGGCGGCGCCGACCGCGATGACGATGCGCGCGATCTGATCCTGCGGCTGCGCGATGCGTGCCAGCAGACCGAACACCAGCGCCGAGTAGCCGAGGATGAAGAGGCTGTTGCCGCCGCCAAACCCGCTCATGTGCGAGATGAAGATGCCGGCGTAGGCGACCGCGAACGGAATCCACTGCAGCACCACCGGCGGCACCTTCGCGCGCAGATCCGGGGGCGCGACGGTGAGCAGCAGGTACGCGGCGCCGGCGATGAGCGGCCACACGAAGTTCGCGAAGCCGCCCAGCTTCCACGGAAACACCAGCGGGCTGATCGACACCGGGACGACGATCGAGGCGATCAGCGCGACGCCGGCGAGGAACAGCAGCTTCTTCTGGAGCCCCGGATCGCGCAGCTGCGCGACCGGGAAGCCGAAGATCGTCCCGGGGGCCGACTGCGCGAGCTTGTGCGCAAAGTCGCTCCCGCCGCCAGCCACGTCCTGGGATGGCTGCGCGTACGGGTTGGCGGCCTGCGGATACCCCCCGTGCTGCGGATAGCCCTGCGGCTGGCCGTACGGATTGCCCTGCGGCTGACCGTACGGATTTGGCTGCTGCGGCTGGCCGTACGGATTTGCCTGCTGCGGCTGGCCGTACGGATTTGCCTGCTGCGGCTGGCCGTACGGATTTGGCTGCGGCTGTTGCGGCTGCCCATAGGGATTGCCCGCCGGCTGGCCATACGGATTTTGCTGCGGCTGGCCGTACGGATTGGCCTGCGGTTGCTGCGGCTGGCCGTACGGATTTTGCGGTTGCTGCGGCTGGCCGTACGGATTTTGCGGTTGCTGCGGCTGGCCGTACGGATTGGCCTGCGGTTGCTGCGGCTGGCCGTACGGGTTGGCCTGTGGTTGCTGCGGCTGGCCGTAGGGATTCGCCGCCGGCTGCGGCGGCTGACCGTACGGATTCGCCGGCTGCGCGGCCGGTGGAAAGCCAGCCGGCTGGGGCGGCTGACCGAACCCCTGGGGCTGGCCCTGGGGTTGGGACGGTGGAAAGCCTTGTGGGGGGGCGGGCGGGAAGCCCCCCTGGGAAGGCGGTTGTCCGGTCGGTGCACCCGGGCGCGGCGGGCTCGACGGGGCTGGCTGGGGCGCTCCCGGGCGCGCCGGCTGACCGGGGAGGACGGGCGCGGCGTAGCCGAACATCGTCTTCGCGGGCTGTCCGCTTGGCGCACCTGAACCAGCCTGCGCCGGTGGCATGGGTCGGCCGCACGAACCGCAGGCGGCCGCGCTGGTGAGCACCGCGGCGCCGCAGTACGGGCATGGCCTAGTTGGAGTCGCCATTCGAGATCCCCTGTCCTTTCAAGACGCAACGGTATCGCACGCCAAGCGACCTCTGCAACCAGGTGGCGTGTTATGTGTGGTACATGGCGCGACGCCTCCAGGGACACGACGCCGTGCGCGGCGACGCGATCGAAGTGCGGATCGCCGACACCGCGGTCCGGGCGTTTCCCGACGAGAGCATCGCCGCCGCGGCGATCGCGAGCGGCACGCGGGTGCTCGCCCGATCGCTCAAGTACCACCGCCCGCGCACGTTCTTCTGTCTGGAAGGCCACTGCAGCGGCTGCCTGGTGCGACTGTCGGGTGTGCCGAATCTGCGGGCCTGTCAGACCGCGTGCTCGGCGGGCGCAGAGATCTCCGGACAGAACGCGTTCCCGTCCGCCGAGGTCGATCTGCTGGGCGCCGTCGACTTCTTGTTCTCTCGCGGCATGGACCACCACACGCTGATGACCGGCTCCTCGGTGCTGAACAAGCTGGCGAACAAGGTGGTTCGCCAGCTATCGGGGCTGGGGAAATTGCCCGATCAGGCGTCGACCGAGCTACCCGAGGTCGCGCTGCGCAGCGTCGATGTCTGCGTGATCGGGGGTGGTCCCGCCGGGCTCGCCGCCGCCACGGCGACCGCTCGCGCCGGCCGCACGACCGTGCTCATCGACGACCAGCTGCGCCCGGGCGGCAGCCTGCGCGCCGATCCGCGGACCGGGCGCGCCGCCGCCGAGACCGGCTGGGCCGACGCGGTCGGCGCCGGGGTCGAGGTGCTCGCGCGGTCCACCGCGATCGGCTACTTCCCCGAGGATGATCGCGGCGTGCTCGCGGTCCTGGCGCCCGATCGCATGTACCGCGTCCACGCCGCGCAGTGGATCTGGGCGACCGGCGGCTACCCGGTCAACCTGCCGTTTCCGGACAACGATCGCCCCGGCGTGCTCGCCGCGCGCGCGGTGGGCCGCCTGCTCATCGACCACGGCATCCTCGGCGGCGAGAAGATCTGCATGGTCGAGGTCCCCGAGATGGCGGCCGATGCCACCTCGCTCGCGATGGCGCTCTACGAGGCTGGCGCGGAGGTCGTGCGCGTCGCGCTCGGCAATGCCACCGGCACGCGCGGCCGCAGCTGGGTCTCGGCGCTCGACACCGCGGGCGGAAAAGTCGATTGCGACCTGGTGGCCGTTGCGGGAATTCCAGCCCCGGCGTCCGAGGGCCCCCGGCAGCAGGGCTGTCGCGTCGTGCTCGATCCAGGTGTCGGCGGGTTCCGCGTCGTCGTCGATGAGCATGGCCAGACCACCGTCCCGGGGGTGTGGGCGTGCGGCGATGTCACGGGGTATGTCGGCCCCAGCGCCGCTGCCGCGGATGGAAACCGTGTTGGCGGCAACGTCGTGGCACGCTCCTAACCGAGCAGCGGCGCGTCATTGCGGGCGTGACACGACGTCGCTACGCGCAAGTTCACGTCGGCATGCCGCGCCAAGCCGCGAGGATTTGGCTATCGTGTTCCGGTGGCGGGAAAGATCGTCTTGTGCCGCTGCGAAGATGTCACGCTGGCGGACCTCGAGCACAGCGTGTCTCGTGGCTATCGTGACATCGAAGAAGTCAAGCGCTACACTGGCTTCGGCACCGGTCCGTGCCAGGGCAAGGAGTGCCTCGCCGCGGTCGCCACCCAGCTGGCGATCTTGACCGGTCAGCCGGCGTCGGCGATCCCGCCGTTCACATCGCGGCCGCCGCTGTCGCCCACCCCGCTGCGCCTGCTCGCACGCGATCCGGGCGCGCACCGGTTCGCCGATGATCCCGCCGACCCCGTGGCAGTTGAAAGCGAGCCGAAGAAGTAGTGCAGCCCGTGATGGACGAGGAGGAGGATGCCTCCCGCGCCGACGTGTCGGGAGAGATCCGGCTGCCGGCCACGCTCGAAGGCGCGGGCCCTTTGCCCGACTCCGCCGAGATCGCGATCATCGGCGGCGGCGTCGTCGGCCTGTCGATCGCCTACTCGCTCGCCAAGCGCGGCGTCGCGGACGTGGTCGTCGTCGAGCGCGGCTACCTCGCCGAGGGCGCCTCGGGCCGCAACGGCGGCGGCGTTCGCCAGCAGTGGTCGACCGAGCTCAACATCCGGCTGATGCAGGAGTCGGTCGAGCTGTGCCGGCGGTTCGCCGTCGACCTCGGCGTCAACGTCTGGTTCCGCCAGGGCGGCTATCTCTTCCTGGCCCGCAGCGCCAAGGAGATCGCCCGGCTCGAGAAGAACATCGCGCTGCAGAACCGCTGCGGCGTCGCGACCCGGATGCTCGATCCCAAGCAGGCCAAAGCGATCGTGCCCGAGCTCGATCTGACCGGGATCGTCGGCGCAGCCTACAACCCGACCGACGGCATCCTGTTCCCGTGGCCGTTCCTGTGGGGCTACGCGCGGCAAGCCGCGGCCCACGGCGCGCGGATCTTCACCCAGACCCCGGTCGCCGGGCTCGAGCGCCAGAAGGCCGGCGGCTACATCGTCCACACGCCGCGCGGCTCGCTGCGCGCTCGCCGCGTCGTCAACGCCACGGGCGCCTGGTCGCCCAAGCTCGGCCAGATGATCGGCGTCGACATCCCGACCTACCCGATCCGCCACGAGATCTGCTCGTCGGAGCCGCTCAAGCCGTTCCTCCGGCCGATGGTCAGCGAGCTGTCGAGCGGCCTCTACTGCAGCCAGTCGATGCGCGGCGAGATCGTCGGCGGCGTCACCATCCCGGGCCACGGCTCGACCTACGGCATGGGCTCGACCCTCGAGTTCCTCGCGACCTACGCGCGCCGCCTGGTCCGCCTCATGCCGATCCTGGGCGACATCAAGATCCTGCGCCAGTGGGCGGGCCCCTACGACCAATCGCCGGACGGCAACCCGATCCTCGGCGCCGCCCCCGGCCACCCCGACTTCCTGCTGGCCTGCGGCTTCGTCGGCCACGGCTTCATGATGGCGCCGATCGTCGGCAAGCTGTACGGCGACTGGCTCACCGGCGGTGCGCCCCACGAGATCTTCACGCGCTACACGCTGGGCCGGTTCACCGACGGCAGCGCCGCGGCCCACGCCAAGGAAGACTTCAACATCGGCTGAGCGCCGAGCCCCGAGCGCAGAGACCATGGCTTGCGGTCCGAGGCGCGCGACCGGTCTGCAACATCGGGTACGCTGGGGCAGATGGTGCTGTCATCGGGGACCGCTGCAGGTCCGCTGCGTCTGGTCTGCTTCGAGCTGCGCGGGCAGGAGCTCGCGCTGCCGATCGACTGTGTGCGAGAAACCCTGCCGGTGCCGCCGATCACCCGCGTGTTCCTCGCGCCGGCGTGCCTGGCCGGGGTGTTCAGCCTGCGCGGCGACATCGTGCCGGCGATCGATCTGGGGGTGCTGCTCGGCCTGGCCGCGACGGCAGTCGGCGACGACAGCAAGATCGTCGTGGTCGACCACGCCGCCGGGGTCGCGGGGATCGTCGTCGATCGGCTGCGCGACCTCCGCACGATCGAGGGGCCGCTCGATCCGCCGCCGCCCGGGCTCGCGCCCGAAGTGGCGGCGCTGCTCGCCGGCGTGGTCGCGACGCCGACCGGCAGCGTCCGGGTGCTCGATGCACGCGCCGTGTTGACCGCCGAACCGCTGCGCGCGCTGGCCCGCGCCGACGTCGAAAGCAGGATGTCATGATCGCCCGGAAGCTGCGCTTCCCGATGTTCTTCAAGTTCCTGGTCGGCTGCCTCGCGCTCGCGGCGCTGCTGATCGTCGGCGGCGCGCTGGTCGTCAAGAACGAGACCCGGCTGCGGTCGCGCGGCAACTACCTGCAGAAGCAGGTGCGGCGGCTCGATGGCTACGTCGAGCGGGTCGGTCGCGACATGACGGCGACGCTCGAGCTCCTGGCGTCCGACGAGGAGCTGTGCAAGGCGATGGCGCAGGCGGCGGAGGGCGCGCCGGCGGCGGCCGAGACCGGCCACGCCGCGGCGGTCCTGCACGCCCGCCAGATGTACGAGGCGCTGTCGTCGAAGAATGGCATGCAGCCCGATGTGTTCGCGCTGTTCACCACGACGAACCGGCTCGCGTTCGCCGCGCCGGCCAGGAGCCTCGACGAGCAGACGCTGCCCCAGCTGGCGGCGGTCGAGAAGGCGCGCGGCGGCAGCGTGTTCGCGCACCGGATCCAGCTGCTCGACGGCGTGCCGTACCAGATGTCGGCGGCCCCGCTGCGCGGCGACCGGGACGCGGTGGTCGGCGGCATGCTGGTCGGCGTCAAGCTGCAGCGGCTGTTCGACGAGTTCGCCGACCAGAGCGATGATCAGATCGACCAGCAGATCCGGCCGACGCTGATCGACGGCCGGACCATCCTGGCGTCAGCGTGGCCGGCGGCGCAGCGCGGCGAGCTGGCGCGCGCGATGCAGCCCGACAAGTACGTGCGGATGACGGTCGGCGACGACTCGCGCGACGTGATCCGGCTCAAGGACGGCGACTTCGACTTCTTCAGCGAGGACAGCCTGGAGGGCTACAAGGGCGGCGACGCCGGCTCGCTCGGCCGGCTCGTCATCACGCGCAGCCGGGCGACCCTGGTCGACCCCGCGTCGAGGCTGCCGTGGCCCGAGATCCTCGTCGGGATCGGCGGCTCGGTCGCGATCGCGCTCTTGATGGGCTGGCTGATCGTGCGGCCGATCAAGCAGTTCGTGTCGCAGTCGCGCCGCCTGCTCGAGGGCGAGACCGATCTGACCCAGCGGCTGGTGATCAGCTCCCACGACGAGACCTCGGACCTCGCGGAGAACATCAACCGGGTGTTCGTGCGGCTCCACCAGCTGGCGACCGGCGTGCAGTCGGCCGCGTTCCAGGTCGGGGCGTCGAGCGCCGAGATCAGCGCGGCGTCGCGCCAGATGCTGTCGGGGCTCAAGGATCAGACGCTCAAGATCGAGAGCTCGACGACCGCGGTGACCGAGCTGTCGGCGTCGATCCAGACCGTGGCCGGCAACGCGGCGCAGGCGACCGACGTCGCCGAGCAGTCGAGCACCGCGGTGACCTCGGCGGTCCAGCGCATGGAGTCGATCCGCGCCGCGGTCGCCGACGCGGCCGCGAAGATGAGCGAGCTCGGCGAGAGCAGCAAGCGGATCGGCAACATCGTCGAGGTGATCCGCCAGATCAGCGAGCAGACCTCGATGCTGGCGCTCAACGCGTCGATCGAAGCGGCGCACGCCGGCGAGCAGGGCCGCGGGTTCGCGGTGGTCGCCGACGAGGTGTCGTCGCTGGCGCGCCGGGTCGGCCAGTCGGCCAAGGACATCGAGGCGCTGATCCAGACCGTGAAGGAGCAGACCCAGGCGGTGATGGCGTCGATGGA
>Ga0302323_100001127_pt1 | contig 21577 bp, 20 predicted proteins | sample Fen_T0_3_FD_201950 | JGI IMG/M metagenome (GOLD analysis project Ga0302323, IMG submission 201950) | Peat permafrost microbial communities from Stordalen Mire near Abisko, Sweden - Fen_T0_3 | ecosystem: Environmental > Terrestrial > Soil > Wetlands > Permafrost | place: Sweden: Abisko... | reverse complement strand
CTCCTACGAGAAAGAGCAACCCGAATCCGACGATGACCTCTTCGCGCCAGCGTTCATCCTCAGATCCATCGCCCCAGAGCACCCGGAAACCGCAGCCCTGCTGGCCAAGGTTTCGCGGAGCGTGCGCGACTTGCTCGCGCGGCTGTGACTACGCGGCTCGGCGATGCGAGCCGATAAGAACATCGGCCGAGATCCCCAGCTTGTCGCGCAGCTTCGCAATCATGGCGATGGTGAGTGGTCGGCGGCGATTGAGCACTTCCGAGACGCGGGCGCGGGTTCCCATGATTTCCACCAGGTCACCGCGGGCGAGGCCCATTTGCTCCAGACGAAAGAGGATGGCGTCAATGGGATCCGGCGGAGCGATGGGGTGGCGAGTTGCTTCGTATGCGTCGACCAGGGTGATGAGGACTTCCAGATCGTCGGCATCCCTGCTCCCCCGTCGTGCGCCCCACAGGCGTTCGATCTTGCGCAAAGCTTCGGCGTGATCGCGGGAAGTCCTTATGGGGTGAATGACCATGGTGCTGACTCCTCTACAAATCCTTCACGTCGATCTGGTCGTAGCGTGCGTGCGTGCCGATGAACTTGATCCATGCTGCTTTCCCGGCGAACCAAACATTGGCTACCAATCGGTACCTGTTGCCTCCCACGTTGAAGACGACGCGTTCGCTGTCGACAACGCTTGCCGTCGCGTACTGCCTCTTGATGTCGACCATCCCGCGCCAGGTCGCGCGACTCGTTTCCGCGAACCAGGCCTTGAGCGGGCCTTCGGCATCGGGATGTTTTCTCCAGAAGTCGCATAGAGTCTTCCTGGCGATGGTTCGCATCAAGCACGCGATGCTCTGAAGCGTAGCATGGTCCCAATTTGGGAACAAGGTGCAGCCGCCTCGCGCCCCTCACCCGCCACCGCGGACGTTGGCGGCCTCTCCCCTGCGGGGCGAGGCGAATACGCGGAACTAGCTCCCGACGACCGTCTTGAAATACGCAATCGTCGCGGCGATGCCCTCTTCGAGCGGCACCTTGGGGCCCCAGCCGCCGAGCAGCTTCTTGGCGCGGGTGATGTCGGGATTGCGGCGCACGGGATCGTCCTTGGGCAGAGGCTCGTGGATGATCTCGGATTTCGATCCGGTCATCTGTTTGATCAGCGTGGCCAGCTCGATCATGGTGCTCTCGCGCGGGTTACCCAGATTCACGGGGTCGCAGCCGTGTTCGCTGGCCATCAGGCGCACGAAGCCTTCGACCAGATCGCTGACGAAACAGAAGGAACGGGTCTGTTTGCCCTCGCCGAAGATGGTCAGGGGTTTGCCGCACAGGGCCTGCACCACGAAGTTGGAAACCACGCGGCCGTCGTTTTCGTGCATGCGCGGGCCGTAGGTGTTGAAGATGCGCGCGATGCGGACCTGGACACCGTATTGGATGGCGTACGACGTGGCCAGGGCCTCGGCGCAACGCTTGCCCTCGTCGTAGCAGGCGCGCGGGCCGATGGGGTTGACGTTGCCCCAGTAGGACTCCGTCTGCGGGTGCTCGGCCGGGTCGCCGTACACTTCGCTGGTCGAGGCAATCATCATGCGCGCGCCGCACTCGCGGGCCACGTCGAGCAGGTTCAGCGTGCCCTCGACGGCGGTGCGAATGGTGCGCACGGGGTTGCGCGGGTAGTGGATGGGCGACGCCGGACAAGCGAGGTGGAAGATTTGGTCCACCTCCATGGTCAGCTTTTCCTGTACGTCGTGACGGAACAGCTCGAAGCGAGAGTTGTCTCGCAGGTGCGCCACGTTGGCGTGGGTGCCGGTGAAGAAGTTGTCCAGGCACACGACTTCGTGCCCGTCGGCCAGCAGCCGTTCGCACAAGTGCGAGCCCACGAAGCCCGCGCCTCCCGTCACCAAAACGCGCTTACGAATCATGCTACACGTACGCCAGCCACGCGGGCTTGGGCTCGCCCGGGCCCTTCACCACGGCGGTGTAGGCGGCTTGCAGCTTGCGGGTCACCGGACCGGGCTGTCCGCTGCCGATGGTGCGGCAGTCGATCTCGCGCACGGGCGTGACCTCGCAGGCCGTGCCCGTGAAGAAGACCTCGGACACCTGGTACAAAAAGTCGCGCGTGAAGGATTGCTCGACGATTTCGTAGCCAGCTTCCTTGGCCAGGGTGATGACCGCGTCGCGCGTGATGCCTTCGAGAATCGGCATGTCGAGCGGTGGCGTGTAGATACGGCCCTTATGCACCGCGAAGATGTTCTCGCCCGTGCCCTCGGCCACGCGGCCATCGGCGTCGAGCATGACAGCCTCGTCGAAGCCCTGGCGCTGCGCTTCGCGCTTGGCCAGCACGGAGTTCACGTACTGGCCCGAGATCTTGGCCTTGCTCATGATGTTGTTCACGTGCCCGCGCACGAAGGTGGACACGTGGGCGCGGATGCCTTTGGTCAGCGCCTCTTCGCCAAGGTAGGCGCCCCACGGAAAGGCAATCACGACGGCTTCGATGGGCGCATCTTTCGAGCCCAGGCCCAGCGAACCGGCACCGGCGTAAACCAGCGGTCGCAAGTAGGCTTCGGCCAGCTTGTTGGCGCGCAGAACTTCCAGGCAGCCCGCCTCGACTTGCTCGATGGAATAGGGGACCTCGTTTCCGCATACCTTCATCGAACCAAACAAGCGTTCGATGTGTTCGCGCAGGCGAAACACGGCGCTGCGCCCGTCGGCGCGCTTGTAGCAGCGGATGCCTTCGAACGCCGCGACCCCGTAGTGCAGGGTGAAGGCCGAGATATGCGTGGTCGCCTGGGCGAACGGGATCATCTTCCCATTCATCCAAGCGAAATCGGACTGGATCATGAGGCTCCTTTGAGACGGCGGATTTCTTCTTCGATATCAGAAAGCCCGGGGCTCATGCGCAGAACTTCCTCAAAGATGCGGATGGCCTCGTCGGGCATGCCGGTTTCGGCATAGAACCGGCCCAGCGACACGCGCGACCAGGGATTCTTGGGATCCGAGTCAGCGGCGCGCAAAAGCTCGCCCAGGCCGGCGGCCACCGCGCGCGGATCCGCGGGTGCTTGCCGGTACAGGGCCCAACCGAGGGCGCTGCGGTAGCTGGCCTGGCCGGGCGCCAGGGCCGTGGCCTGGCGAAACGCTTCGGCGGCGTCGCGGTAGCGGCGGGCGCGCAAGTGCGCCACGCCTTGGAAATAAATGCGCTCGGCCACCACCTGCGGCGACTCGCTGGGCGCGGTTGCCTCGTCGGCGCTGGGCGATTTGGGCCGGTTTTTGTCGAGCTGGGCGACGTAGCGCCGGCGCGCGGTTGCGTCGGACAGCACGGCGTGGGCCTCTTCCAAGCGCTCGAAGATCCGCTCGGCCACCACGCGCACGCCTTCGGTGCGCATGCGGAAGCGGTCGGGGTGAAAATCGCGGGCGCGCACTTCGTAGACGGTATCGACTTCGGCCTGGGTGGCCTCGCGATCCAGGGCCAGCACCTCGAAGTGGGTCTGGTGGTGCATGACTTCGAGAATGGCCGCAAGATCCTCGCGCGTGCGCCCGCCGGCCGCCAGGTGGGGCTGCGAGTCGACCAGCGGCTGCAACTCTTCGACGGCATCCGCTGCCTTCGAGGCAGCCTGGTGGGAAGGAACGATCATGCCAGCCTCGGCCATGGCCACCAGCAGCAGCCGGGCACGATCGGTGGGAATCATGGTCGTAGCCAGCGCGGCCTCGTACTTCACCGTGCCGTCCAGGCTGTCGACGAAGCGCTGTTCGTTGGGATCCGCGGTGATGTCCTGCAGGCGCTGGCGTCGATCCGGCGAGGGCATGAGGAAAAGGCCGGTGTAGGGATCAAGCACGCCGCGCATGCGCTCGGCATCGTACGAACGCCGGATGCCTTCCAGGATCAGCGCCGCGGGCGTGCGCTCCAGGCGCACCGGTTGATCGTGGGCGGGCTGGCCCTTCTTGAAGGCAAAGCGGCCCTCGCGCCACGCGAAGACCTCGAGCAGCTTGGCCTCCATTTGCAGAACCAGGGCGCGCGACAGGTTGTAGGGCGAGAGCGCCCCCATCTCGACCAGCAGCTCACCCTGGCGCTTCTTGCTGGCCTTCATTTGGCGCAGCGATTCGGCCAGGGTCTCGGACGAGATCATCCGCTGCTCGAGCAGGATCTGCCCCAGGCACTCGGTGGGATCGTTCGAGCGCACAGCCACCGGGTAGCCGTTCTCGACGTAGACGATCTTCTTGACCTTGTCGCTGGTGAGCAAGAGCGCGCCGGTCAAGCGTCCGGCGTAGATCCGCTGCAGCAAGTGGGCGAAAGGCTGGCGCGCCAGCGACCCGCGCAGGTCGGGATCGCCGGTGCCCATGGACTTGGCCGCAGTTTCGACGTAGCGGCGTTCGCGCTTCTCTTCCAGATCCAAGATAGCCGCGCCCGGGTAGTTGGGCACCAGTGGCTCCAAGGTGGTTTCCTTGGGCGGAACCATCTCCAGCAACAGGGCCAGCAGGCGCGAGACGTCGAGGGGCGTGGACAGGTACTCGGCAGGGGCGAAGCGGCGCCGCGCCTCGGCGGCGTGGCTGGCCCCACGGTGGGTGCTGGCCACGAAGAAGATGGGGGCGTGCTCGGTCTCGGGGGTTCGCCGAACGTCCTCGGCCAGGGTGAACCCGCTGCCGTCGGGCAGGTGGGTATCGATAATCACCGCGTCAGGCGGCTGGATGAGCATGCTGCGCTTGGCCCAGCCGATCTCGGCTTCGGAGGCAAGGGCATAGTGAGCTTCGGAGAGAGTATCCCCGATGCGACGCTGCATTTCGGGGTCACTCTCGACCACGAGCACGTAGGGCGACATGGGCGAAGGATTGTATACCGCATTTGTGCGGAAAAGACGCCTGACGACCACTTTGACGTAGAATGTCCCATACCGAGAAGGAGTTACCTCTGTGAGCAGCCCCCGCCGCAAGTCCACAATCGCCTGCATGATCCTGGCCGCCGGGAAAGGAACCCGGATGAATTCGGCCAAAAACAAGGTACTTCACACCTTGCTCGGGGTTCCCATGGTGGCCTATTCCGTGGAGAGTGCACGCCGCCTCGGCGCCGCGACCATCGTGGCCGTGCTGGGGCACCAGATCAAAGATGTGGCCAAGACCCTCGACGAACGCTTCGGGCCAGGCTGCGTCACCGTGGTCGAACAGAAAGCACAGAAGGGCACGGGGCACGCCGTGCGCCTGGGGCTTGGGCCCCTAGCCGACTTCAACGGGCTGGTCGTGATCCTGTGCGGCGACGTGCCGCTCTTGCGCGCGGAAACCCTCGATGCCCTGGTGGCGCGGGCCAAGAAGAGCCGCGGGCTGGCCATGCTGACCTCGATGGTGTCCGATCCCACGGGCTACGGACGCATCATCCGCGACGACGCGGGCAAGATTCGCGATGTGGTCGAACACAAGGATGCCGACCAGGCCCAGCGCCGCATCGCGGAGGTCAATGCCGGCGTCTACGCCGGGCCGGCGGAATTCCTGCGCAAGGCCACGGCCAAGCTTTCCGCGCGCAATGCGCAGGGTGAGTACTACCTGACCGATATCGTGGCGCAAGCGGCGGCCACCATCGGCGTGGACTCGGTTGACGTTTCGGCAGAGGAAATGTCGGGCGTGAACGACCGCGCGCAGCTAGTCGCAGCGGAAAAGATCCTGGCTGGACGTATCGTGCGCGAGCACATGAAGGTCGCCACCTTCCGCGCCCCGGAGGCGGTGGTGGTCGAGGCCTCGGTGACCATCGAGGCTGACGCCGAGATCGGCCGCAACGTCGTGCTGCGCGGGAGCACGTGCATCGGCGCCGGTGCTCGCGTCGATGACGGCTGCATTTTGACCAACACCGTGGTGGGCAAGGGCACGCACGTGCTGCCCTACTGCGTGGCCACCGACTCGGCCATCGGCGAGAACAACAAGATCGGTCCCTTCGCCCACCTGCGGCCGGGCACGGTGCTGGCCGCCGACGTGCACGTGGGCAATTTCGTCGAAACCAAGAAGACGCAGCTGGGCCGCGGCAGCAAGGCCAACCACCTAACCTACCTCGGCGATACCATCGTCGGCGAAAAGGTCAACGTGGGCGCCGGCACCATCACGTGCAACTACAACGGCTTCGAAAAGCGCCAGACCATCATCGACGATGGCGCCTTCATCGGCTCGGATACGCAGCTGGTGGCTCCCGTGCGCGTGGGCAAGCGCGCGGTGGTTGCGGCGGGTGCGACCATCACCGAGGATGTGCGTGATGGCGCCCTGGCCATTTCGCGCGTACCGTGCAAACAAGTGGATGGGTACGCCGACCGTCTGGCCGAACGCTATGGCGGCATGAAGAAGGCGACACGCTAAGGACGTATCGGAAGGACGACTCGGAGGACCGGATGGCCACAACGGCGAAAGATTTTTTCGACAGACGCGTACCTGAAGCTCTGCTGGCCAATCCTGGCCGGGCCAAGGAAGTCGCAGCGGTGTATCTGTTCAAGATCAGCGGGGCGAATGGCGGCACTTGGACCGCCGATTTGGTGGCGACGCCGCCCACCTGCACACCCGGTGCGACCGGCGCTCCCCAGTGCACCGTCGAGGTTTCGGATCAGGATTTTTGCACGATGATCGACGGCGGCATGCAGGCTGCCATGCAGATCCTTTTCGCCGGCAAGCTGAAGATCAGCGGCGATCCCGCCCTCATCACCAAGCTGACCAAAGTCCTGCAGATGGGCTCGTAACTGCTAGGGGCGCGTGCCCTTGACGTTCCAACCTGGGTGACTAACTAGCCGATCGTCGAAGCGGTTGTCGACAACCCATTCGAACCAACCACCAAGGAGGAATGCCATGCTGCTCAGGAGAGTCTGGCCCTCGCGGCCAGCGTTCGAAAACCCCTTCGCCGAGCTCGATCAGTTGCGGCGCGAAATGCTGCGAATGTTCGACACGGTCGCCGGCAACGACAGTGCCCGCGAGATATCGGCCGGGGTCTTCCCGCCCATGAACGTCGCCCAGGACGACAACAACTTCTACGTACGCGCAGAAGTGCCGGGCATCAGCGCCAAGGATTTGTCCATCTCGGCGCTGCGCAATCGAGTTTCCATTTCGGGCAAACGGGTGATCCCGCAGGAAAACGAACGCGTCAGCTACCACCGCAAGGAGCGCGCCGAGGGAGAATTCAGCCGCACCGTCACCCTGCCGGGTGAGGTCGTCGCGGATCGCGTAGAGGCACGCTACAGCGACGGCATTCTCGCGCTCACCCTGCCCAAAGCGGAAGAAGCGAAGCCGCGGCAGATCGCGGTGAAAAACTAAGGACCATGGAACGCATGCAGGAGGAATCCGCCATGTTGAAAGAATCCACGAGGGAAATTCAGAAGATGGACAAGGGCAACCTGCCAGCCGTACCCGAGCAAACCAGGCCTGGCCCGATCTACACGCCGGCCGTCGATATTTTCGAGAATGACGACCGCATCTCGCTGTTGGCCGACCTGCCAGGGGTACTGGCGAAGGATCTCAAGATCGATCTGCGCGACAACGTGCTGACCTTGAGCGCACAAGTGACCCGCCCGGAGTCGGCTAATGAGACCACGATTCTTTTCGAGTACGAGAGTGGAACTTTCTTCCGCCAGTTTACGCTCTCGGAAGTCATCGACCAGGCCAAGATCGACGCCAAGCTGACCGACGGCGTGCTGAAGCTGGAGCTACCCAAGCTCGAACGCGCCAGGCCGAGGCAGATCACGGTCAAGGTGAGTTAGGGAAGGCAACCACAGAGGACACAGAGCCCGGAATGAGAAGGGTTCGGATCGTGAAATCCGGACCCTTTTTCTTTCGCTCCGATCTCTGTGTCCTCCGTGTCCTCTGTGGTTTATTCCGCCGCTTGCGCTGAAGTCACCGCTGGCGCCGCAACGTCGCCCAAGCCTGAGCGCGAGGACAGCATCAGCGCCATGAGCGCGCTGAAAATGTTGTTCGACATGCCGTCCTTGCCGTCGCCGCCTTGTCCACTCACCATCACCTTGGGCACGATGTCGACCTTGCCGCGCTCGATGGCCTCGGCGAAGCGGGCCATCACCTGCTGGGTCAGCTGGAACTGCGGGCCGCCGAAGGCGTTGACCTGGGCCTGGGTCGCGCGGGCTTGGGCCAACCCCACCTGCTCGACCTTCTTGGCTTCGCCCTCGCCTTCCAGGCGCAGGCGCTCGGCGGTGGCTTCGGCCTCGACCTTCACGCGCGTGGCGTTGGCACCGGCTTCCACCTTCACGCGCTCGGCGCTCTGCTGGGCAAAGGCCAACGCCGCGCGGCCTTCGTTGTTCTTGATCTCGATGGAGATCTGCGAGGCGGTGATGCCCTTCTGCTGCTCGGCCTTGGCCTCCGCTTCGCGCAAGGTCCGCTCCTGAGTCGCGGCCTGCTCTTTCAACTGGTAGGTCTCGACCTTCTCTTTGGCCACCTGCCGCTCGCGCAGCTGGATCAAGATCTGTTCGATTTGCTCGTTGACCCCGCCCGACGAGTGCGGCGTGCCGATGAGCACTTCCTGCAATTCCAGCGAGTAGTTGAGGAACTTCGACTTCATGTCCACCGAGCTGGAGTTCTGGATATCGCTGCGCTGCTGAAGCAGCTCGATGAGGGTCTTGGTCTGGGCGATGTTCTTGAAATAGGCGGACACCATGGGATCCAGCGTTTGCTCGACCAGGCGCTTGATGTCGCCGAAGCGCTGCACCACCAGCGGCGCCTTCTTGTAGTCGATGTGCACGACCACGGACAGGGGCAGAGTCGGCTCGAAGGCGTCCTTGGTGATCAAGGAAACCTCGGTCAGGTTCTCGTCGAACTTGTGCTCGCGCGTGACCTCGGCGCTCCACTTGAGAATGAAGTTCGTCGTCGGCACCAGCATGACCTGGCCGGCATAGGTGTTGAACGCGTACTTGCCCGGCAAGAGCGGTTCCAGCCAAACGCCGCGCGAACCCTTGGCCACCAGCTCGCCGTGCCGGTACGCCTCGCCCGACACGTCCTGGCCCTGCTTGCCCGTGTAGGACACCACCACGCCGACGCTGCCCACGGGAATAACGGTCTTGGAGATCAGCTCGACGGTGGCGAACAGTCGATTGATGTAGTACGAGCCTTCGACAAGAACCTGGTACTGGCGTCCGCGCGAACCGCCGGCCTGCAGGAAGCGTTCGCAGTCCTGGAAATTGTTGTGAAAGCGGGCGGCATCCGCCAGATCGTCGCCCACTGGAGGCGCGATGATTTCACCGGGCGGCAGGGCCGGCCCATCGTGGGTGGTGACCACGCCCAGGCGGTCGAGGTCGTCCTTGATCACCACGGGGATGAAGCCGTTGCGTGTGCGAATCACCTCGGACATCTTGGCGAACAGCGTAGTTTCGCTCTTGTCCAGGTTGAGCGCCAGTGTGCCCTGCTGGGTGAGAACCACGAACTGGGCGAGGTTGATGGCGTAGGTACCTTCGCGCAGGATCTTGCGCTGCGGGCCCTTCTGGCCGCCGTTTTCCAGAAACGCGCGCACGTCCTCGAAGTTGTCGGCCTTGGCATTCGAAGCCAGGGTCTGCGAGGGCGCGAGCGGTTTGCCGTCACGGGCGAAGATGTAACCGATTTCCCCCTGCGAGATGGTCACCAGGGTGGTCGTGTGAATGCGGTACTGCAGCGGGAAGAAGAGGTGGAAACCACCGCGCAGAATGTCGGCCTGAAAACCCGCCTCGCCTTGCAAGGCAATAAGGCCGCTCTTGATAGAGCCCTTGAGGCTCCACAGCTTTTCCACGATGCCGACACGCGTGTTCGAGATGTAGCGCAACATCCCGGTGATGCGCATGAGCACAATCAGCACGGCCAGCGATCCGATGCCAACGACGACGTTCGACAGGACAGGCATTTCAGTCATCCGAAGCCCTCCACGGCTGCGTCAAGTGTAGCCCAGCCGTGGGATTCGGGATAGTAGGCACCGATAGGCGGCACCTCGCGCGCCGAAGTGACATCCAACAAGTACGATGTCGTTTTTCGATCTATCCGCAACCACGCTCGACGGGCGCGAACAGCCCATGACCGACTACCGGGGCAAGGTGGTACTGGTGGTCAACACAGCATCGGAATGCGGGTTCACGCCCCAGTACGCCGACCTGGAAAGGCTCTGGCAGGACTATCGCGACCGCGGCCTGGTGGTGCTGGGCTTCCCCTCCAACGACTTTGGCCAGCAAGAGCCAGGAACCGCCGAGGAGATCCGCAGCTTCTGCGACGTAAAGTTCCGCGTGACCTTTCCCATGTTCGCCAAGGTAAAGACCAAGGGCGACGGGCAGTCCTCGGTGTTTGCGTTCCTCACCGCGAAACACCCCAAGCCGCGCTGGAATTTCTACAAGTACCTCATCGGCCGCGACGGCGAGGTTGCGGATTACTTTGTTTCGATCACCAGCCCCGACAGCAAACGCCTACGCCGAGCCATCGATAGAGCGCTGGGCTAGAGGGCTTTACTAACAATCAGAAAATCCTCGACCACCTTGCCGCCGATGAGGTGCTCTTGGATGATGCGTTCGAGCACCGGCGGATCGCACGAGTGGTACCAGGCGCCCTCTGGGTAGACCACGGCGATGGGACCGCCCTGGCAGATGCGCAGGCAGTTGGCCTTGGTGCGCTGCACGCCGCCCTTTTCCGACAGACCCAATTCCCTGAGCCGCCTTTTCAGGAAGTCCCAGGCCTTGTTGCCGCGGGCTTCGTCGCAGCACTTGGGAACGGTCTGGTCGCAACACAAGAAGATGTGCCTGCGCGCATCCGAAATACCCATGGCCTGCGCCACGGAGCGCTGCTGATCGAGATCCTTCGCTTCCATCGGACCAGTTGCGAGCTACTTGCCCGACGGGAAGTGCAGGGTTTCGAGCAGTTTTGCGAAGTCCGTGCGCGAGGCTACGACGGGCTCGTCGTCGCCCACCATCTTGACGAACCAGGAGCGACCGTCGACAAAGAGCAGGCCCGCGACCATACGCTGCTTGCCCGCGCCCTCGCCGGCAAAGTCGTAGAGCGAGACGGCACCGGCCTTGGACTTCACTTCCTTGCGCATCTGTAGGCGAGCGGCCTCGTCGATGGGTTGCAGTCCGATCTGGCCGCGCCAGCGATTCACGTTGGCAAGCTCTCCGCCTGCCGCGCCTGGAATCATGATCACGCTGACGTCGATCTTTCCAGAGGCCGGCGGTTTCAAGGTCGCTAGACGCATGCCGCCCGCGCGTACCTCGGTCCAGCCTTTGGGCAATTCCCACGCGATGGCGTCGGCGCCCGCAGGCACATGCGACGGTGGCATGGCTGGCATGTTGCCGCCAGGGGCCTCCGTAGGAATGGCGGGATGGCCTGGGGGCAATGGGGGATCAAGCATCTCCTGCCCAGCCCTCGTCGGAGGCGCGCTGGGTGGCAAGATTTGTCTGGGCGGATCTTGTTTGCAGCCAAGACCCAACAAGAACGCACAGAGTGCGAGAAGTGCTTTTCTGTTCATGACGACACGTAGTCTACGCAGCGCGAACCTGTCACGCCATGGGCAAAGGACGCTGGTATCATTCGCCCGCCATGGCAACCAACAAAGACGAATTGGTCGGAACACGTGCCTTCGGACCCGCGAGATCAACCATCAGCGGTGCGCCGCTGTCCCCCGAGGCTCTGGCGCGCACCGATGGCTTCTGGCGCGCCTGCAACTATTTGGCCGCGGGCATGATCTATCTGCGCGACAACCCGCTGCTGCTAGAGCCGCTCAAACCCGAGAACATCAAGAAGCGCCTGCTTGGCCACTGGGGATCGAGCCCGGGATTGAGCTTCGTCTACACGCACCTGAACCGCGTGATTCGCGAATACGATTTGAACATGATCTTCCTGGCCGGACCGGGCCACGGCGCGCCCGGCGTGCTCGCGCCCGTGTACCTGGAAGGCTCGTACAGCGATATCTACCCGGCTTGCAGTCAGGACCTGCATGGCCTGCAACGCTTCTTCCACCAGTTTTCTTTTCCCGGCGGCATCGGCAGCCACTGCACACCGGAGACACCCGGCTCGATCCATGAGGGCGGCGAGCTGGGCTACAGCCTCTCGCATGCCTTCGGCGCGGCCTTCGACAATCCCGACCTGCTGGTTGCGGTGGTGGTCGGCGACGGCGAATCGGAAACCGGTCCGCTGGCCACCTCGTGGCACGGCAACAAGTTCCTCAACCCCGCGCGCGACGGCGCCGTTCTGCCCATCCTCAATTTGAATGGCTACAAGATCAACAACCCCACCATCCTGGCCCGCATCCCCAAGGACGAACTGACCAGCCTTATGCGCGGCTACGGCTGGGAGCCTCTGTTCGTCGAGGGATCGGAGCCCGCGAGCATGCATCAGGCGATGGCCGCCACGCTCAACCACGCGGTCGAGGAAATCAAGCGCATCCAGTCCGAAGCGCGCAGCGCGGGGGTGGTGGCGCGGCCGCGCTGGCCCATGATCGTCCTGCGGTCGCCGAAGGGTTGGACCGGTCCGGCGGTGGTGGGTGGACACAAGGTCGAAGGCACATGGCGCGCGCACCAGGTGCCACTCACCGACGTGGCCAGCAAGCCCGAGAACATGAAACAGCTCGAAAGCTGGCTGAAGAGTTACAGGCCCGACGATCTGTTCGACGCCGATGGCCGCCTGGCGCCCGAGCTGCGCGACCTTGCGCCCAAGGGCAGCCGACGCATGGGCGCCAATCCCCACGCCAACGGCGGGCTTCTGCGCAAGGATCTGCGCCTGCCGGATTTCGGCTTCTACGCCGTCACCAACGTGGTACCGGGGCAGACCACCGCCGAGAACACACGACCGCTGGGCGCGCTCTTACGCGACACCCTGGCCGCCAATCCCGTCAACTTCCGGGTGTTCGGGCCCGACGAGAACACCTCGAACAAGCTCGATGCGGTCTATGCCGTCACCAAGAAGTGCTGGATGGCCGAGTCCATGCCAGAGGACAGCGACGGGACTGAGCTGAGTCCCGACGGCCGCGTGATGGAGATGCTGTCCGAGCACACCCTGGAAGGCTGGCTGGAGGGCTACCTGCTGACCGGCCGGCATGGCTTCTTCTCGACCTACGAAGCCTTCGCGCACGTCATCGATTCCATGTTCAACCAGCACGCCAAGTGGCTAGAGATCAGCAGCCACCTGCCCTGGCGGGCCGATGTGGCGTCGCTCAATCTGCTCATCACCTCCACGGTGTGGCGCCAGGATCACAACGGCTTCACCCACCAAGATCCTGGATTCCTTGATCTGGTCGTGAACAAGAGCGCATCGGTCACGCGCATCTACCTGCCACCCGACGCCAATTGCCTGCTGTCGGTCGCGGATCACTGCCTGCGCAGCCGCAACTACGTCAACGTCATCGTCGCCGACAAGCAGAAACACTTGCAATACCTGGACATGGACGCGGCCGTCCGCCACTGCACCAAGGGCGTGGGTATCTGGGAGTGGGCCAGCACCGACGGCGGACAAGAGCCGGACGTGGTCCTGGTCTCGGCGGGCGACGTGCCCACCAAGGAAGCCCTGGCGGCCTCGGCCCTGCTGCGCCAGGAATTCCCGGACATCAAGCTGCGCTTCATCAACGTGGTGGATCTGTTCCGGCTGCAACCCGACACCGAGCACCCGCACGGGCTCTCGGATCGCGACTTCGACAGCCTGTTCACCGTCGACCGGCCCATCATCTTCGCCTTCCACGGCTACCCCTGGCTGATCCACCGCCTGGCCTACCGCCGCACCAACCACAAGAACCTGCACGTGCGCGGCTACAAGGAGAAGGGCAACATCAACACCCCGCTGGAGCTGGCCATTCAGAATGAAGTGGATCGCTTCAGCCTGGCCATCGACGTCATCGACCGCGTGCCACGCCTGCGTGCCATCGGTGCCCACGCGCGCGAACGTTTTCGCAACACCCAGCTTGAATGCCGCGCCCACGCGCACGAGGAAGGCATCGACCGACCCAGCGAATCCGACTGGACCTGGCCGTTCGCGAAATAGCAGCACATGTGCCGCGGCCGCGCGGCGATGGTAATCTTGTGCGCTTTTGGGCGAGTGGTCCCAGCGACGTCACCCAGCCGGAGGGAAACATGAAAGCATCTTCATTGCATCGCACGCGACTGTGGTTCGCTCCGGTGATCGTGGTTGGACTTCTCGGATGTGGCCAGACCACGACCAGCACTGGAACCAAAGACGATGCGGCGGCGCTTTCTGGCAGTGGAGGAATCATCGGCACGGGCGGCAGCACGCCCGGCACCGGCGGCGCGACCTCGGGATCGGGTGGCGAGACTGGCACGGGTGGCGGCGGTGGCGCGATTTCCGGAACGGGTGGCCGGACCGGTGGCGCTGGCGGCAGCATGATCGGCACCGGCGGTAGCACCGGCACCGGCGGTAGTACGACCGGCACCGGCGGTAGCAAGAGCGACGGCGGCACGAGCGCCGCAGGCGGGACAACCGACGCGGGCCTGGCCAAGGACGTTGGAGCCGACACGCAGCAGCCCAAAGATGCAGCCCTCGACATGGGGTCCACACCCGACGCCGCGCCCGCCGACACCACACCACCCTCCAATCCCGGCGACGGCGGCATCAACGTCCCCGACGGCTACAAGCTGGTCTGGTCCGACGAGTTCAACACCGACGGCACGCCCGATCCCAAGAACTGGAACTACGAGAAGGGCTTCGTGCGCAACAACGAGCTTCAGTGGTACCAATCGAACAACGCCACCGTGAAGGACGGCCTGCTCACCATCGAAGGCCGCAAAGAGCGGGTCACCAATCCGAACTATTCCGCCAGCGGGTCGGACTGGAAGACCACCCGCCAGTACGCGGACTACACCTCGACCAGCATGACCACCTCGGGCCTGCAAAGTTGGCAATACGGCCGCTTCGAGATGCGGGCCCGCATTCCCACCAGCGCCGGCATGTGGCCGGCCTGGTGGACCCTGGGGACGAGCGGCGAGTGGCCGTCCAACGGCGAGATCGACATCATGGAGTTCTACAAGGGCAACGTGCTGGCCAACGTGGCCTGCGGCACGGCCACACGCTGGACGGCCAAGTGGGATGGATCGAGCAAGGCCATCTCGTCGCTGGGGGCCAACTGGTCGTCCAACTTCCACATCTGGCGCATGGACTGGGACGACCAGAACGTCAATCTCTACCTCGACGACACGCTGATGAATGGGGTGCCTTTGTCGAGCATGCTCAACTCGGACGGCACCAGCCCCTTCAAGCAAAAGGTCTACATGATCCTCAACCTCGCTATCGGTGGCGACAACGGGGGCGATCCATCGGGCACGACCTTCCCGGTGCGGTACGAGGTCGACTACGTACGGGTCTTCCAGAAACTGTAGCGGAAGGAGATTCGCGTTCGCGTCAGCATGCCATCCGCCGGCGGCAGAGGGCCAGCGAGTGTCCATGTAACGCGAAAGTAAATTCGCCGACGAAGAACCTCCGTTTTTTTTGGCCTTGCCGAGCTGTCCGGGGCTGATCATATTTGAGTCCGCACTCAGAAATGGCCCGACCTCCCAGCATCTCCAACCAGCAGATCCTTGACGCCGCCCGTGCGGAGTTTCTGGCACACGGCCTGGCCAAGGCCAGCACCGTGGACATCGCCCAGCGCGCTGGCGTGTCCGAGGGCAGCATCTTCAATCGCTTCCCGACCAAGGATGCGCTCTTCCGCGCCGCCATGGACGATGCGCAACCCCCGGCGCTGGCCCTGGACGGCTACGTCGGGCAGGGCGACTTGCGCAAGAACCTCGTCCGCATCACCGTTGAGAGCGTCCACTATCTCAACAATTTCCTGCCCAAGCTGATGTTGCGCTGGTCCGAACGCGAACTTGGGCCCAAGGCCAAGGTGTGTACCCGGCCGCGCGAGATCCTGCGGGCGTTGACCTCCTTCTTCAAAGCAGAGAAGGCCCTGGGCCGTGTGGGTGGCGATCCGCCCATCATCGCGCGCATGTTCATGGGCTCGGTGTGGAACTATTGCTTCATGCTGGCCGTGGCCGGGGATCGCTCCATGTCGGTCAAGACCTTTGCCGAACGCTTGGTCGCTGGATTGTGGCAAGGCATCGCGACGGCAAGGAAGACGCGATGAGCGCGCCACGCCCACCGGTGAACAAATGGCTGGTCACCCTGTCGGTGACCTTCGGCACCTTGATGGGAACCATCGATGCTTCCATCGTCAATGTGGCCCTGCCCCATATCCGCGGCTCGGTCGGCGCAACGCTGGAAGAAATTACCTGGATCACCACCGGCTTCGTGGTGGCCAACGTCATCGTGATGCCGTTGACGGGATTTCTGTCGCGCATGTTCGGCCAGAAGCGCGTGTACCTCACCTCGCTTGTCGTGTTTCTCCTAGGCTCGATGCTGTGCGGAACCGCGCACTCGCTCACCACGCTGGCCATCTTCCGCGTCCTGCAAGGCATGGGTGCCGGCGCCCTGCAGCCCACCGAGCAGGCCATCTTGCGCCGGACCTTCCCGCCGCACGAGCAAGGCATGGCCATGGCCGTATTCGGGATGGCGGTCGTGCTCGGCCCCGCGGTTGGGCCGACCCTGGGCGGCTTCATCGTCGACCACTACAGTTGGGAATGGATCTTCTTCATCAATCTGCCGGTCGGCGCCCTCGGCTTCCTGATGGTCTCGGCCTTCGTCCACGAGGACGAGGAAACCCTGCGCGCCAATCACGCGCAGGCCGAACGCGAAAGAAAGAGCGTCGATTGGGCCGGCATCGCCATGATGGCCGTCGGGCTGGCCCTGGTTCAGTATGTGCTCGAAGAAGGCACCCGCGACGACTGGTTCGAGTCGCGCACCATCTGCGCCTGTCTGGCCGTCGGTATCATCGCGCTCATCGCCTTCGTCGTGCGCGAATTGACCGCCACCACGCCTGCCGTCGATCTGCGGCTGTTCAAGGACAAGACCTTCATGTCCGCCACCCTCATCGGCGCCGTGCAGTTCGCCATTCTGATGGCCAACCTCTTTCTCCTGCCCGTGTTCATGCAGGAGATGCTCGGCTACTCGGCCATCGACACGGGCCTGGCGTTGCTGCCGCGCGCGGCCATCATGTTCGTGGTCAACCCCATCGTGGGCAAGCTCTACAACAAGGTATCCCTGCGCCTGCTGGTCGGAAACGGCGTGGTGTGCGTGTCGCTGGGCTCGTTCGCCATGGCCACCTTCACCCTGCAGACCGGCCTTTCGCAAATCATTCTCGCGACCCTTGTCCAGGGCGTCGGTTTCTCCTGCCTCTTCATCCCGCTCGCCGCCGCCGCCCTGTCCAACATCCCCAAACCCCGCCTGGCCGATGCCGCCGGGCTCAATTCCCTCTTCCGTCAGCTGGGTGGCTCCATCGGCCTGGCCATCTTCGCCACCTTGCTCACCCGCTACGGTACCATCGCGCGCGCTAGCCTGGCCGTGCACATCACCGAGCTGCGCCCCGAAGTCGCGGGCCGTCTAAGCCAGATCACCACGGGGCTCGGTGCGCGCGGGCTCGATCCCGTTTCGGCGCGCAGTGGCGCCTTCAAGGCCCTCAACGGATTGGTCTTTGGCCAGGGCATGACCTTGGCCTTCGAACGTACCTTCTACCTGGCCGGTATCGTTTTTCTCACCGTCTTGCCGCTCCTCTATTTCCTGAGGATTACGCGCAAGCCGTCAGGTCCCATCCATCTGGAGTAGTTCATGGAAGCCAAGCCAGCAATCAAACCAGAAATCGTGCCCGCCCCGCCCAAGCGCGGCAAGAAACCATTCCTGATCCTGGGCGGGATGGTCGCCGTGTTCGCCGCCGGCACCGGCATCTATCTGCTGGCGACCGCCAATCAAGAAAGCACCGACGACGCGCAGGTCGAGGCTGATGTGGTTCCCGTCGCCGCGCGTGTGAACGGACAGATCGCCAAGCGCTTGGTCGAGGACAACCAGCGCGTGAAGAAGGGCGACGTGCTCATCCAAATCGACGACGCGGACTTCGCCGCACGCGGCAAGCAAGCCGAGGCCGAGCTGGAAACCACCCGCGCCCAGGCCGCGGCCGCAGATGCGCAAGTGCAGGTGGTCGAGGCCAGCGCCAAGGGCGGGCTGCAATCCGCACGCGCGAGTTTTTCGGGCTCGTCCATGGGCGTGGCCAACGCCGAGGCGCAACTGGCGGCCTCGCGCGCTGGCCTTGAACGCGCCAAGGCCGAGGCGCGCAAGGGCGAGCTGGATTTGCAGCGGACCAAACAGCTGGTGGCCGGCAACGCCCTACCGCGCGAGCGCCTGGACAACGCGCAGGTGGCCTACGATGCCTCGCAGGCTGCCCTAGCGCAGGCGCAAGCGCAGGTTGCGGCCGCCACCGAGATGCGACATCTGGCCGGCTCTCGCGTGGATGAGGCGCGCGGCCGACTCGATCAGAGCACGCCTATCGCGGCCCAGATCGCGTCGGCTCGGGCCGGTGCCGATCTGGCCCATGCCCGCATCAAGGTCGCCGAGGCCACGTTGGAACTCGCTCGCCTGCAGCTCAGCTACACCAAAGTGATGGCCAGTGAGGACGGCCTGGTCACCAAACTCACGGTGCAGCCTGGCCAGATGATCCAGATTGGCCAACCGCTGGCCGAGCTGGTGCCGGATCGAACCTACGTGGTGGCGAATTTCAAGGAGACCCAGGTCGGGCGTATGCGTCCCGGTCAGCTGGCGCGCATCCGCATTGATGCTTTCCCTGGCGTCGAATTCGAAGGCAAGATCGAGAGCCTGGGCGGCGGCACCGGCGCGCGCTTCTCGCTGCTGCCACCCGACAATGCCTCGGGCAACTTCGTCAAAGTCGTGCAGCGCGTGCCGGTGCGCCTCGCCTGGAGCAAGCGCCCGGATCTGCCGCTGCAAGCTGGACTTTCGACCGACGTCACGGTCTTTGTGCGCAGGGAGAACTAGTCGATGCACGTGTTCGCAGTGCTGACCATGCTCGCGTTCGAAACCGGGGACGCGCAGGTGCCGCAGCGTCTGACCATGGATCAGGTGGTGCAAATGGCGGTCGAATCCAGTTCCGCGCTCAAGGCCGCGCGGGCCCGCGCCCGCGGCAACGAGGAGCAAGCCAAGAGCCTGCGCGGCCGGCTGCTGCCGTCGGTAAACCTGTCGGATGAATACCAGCGCTGGGATTCGCGATTCAGTCCCACCATCATGGGCAATCCGTTTCCTGCCCGCGACATTTCCACCAACGCTTTCGTCGTGGCGGTGGGGCAGCCCTTACTCGGACTGCTGCATCTGTCGTCTGATCACAGCGCACTATCGACCGCAGCCGAGGCCGCGACCTTCGACGCTCGCACGTTAGAGGCCAACCTGCGCGACGACGTGCGTGCGGAATTCCTGCGCATGTTCGAAGCGCGTACCCTGGCCGGCGTGGCCCATGCTTCGCAGGATCAGCTCGCCGAACAGATTGCCGTGGCCAAGGAGAAACTTGCGGCTGGAGTCCTAACGCCAGCGGATGTGCTGCGCTTGAATGTGGCCGCTGCCAATGCCAGACAACAGGAGATTCAGGCGTCGGCGGCGGAACAAGTCTCGCGCGCCACGCTGCTCGTCGCCATTGGTCGCGAGCCCGAGGATGGGGCCGTAAGTTTCGTCGAGCCGGTGACGCCAGAAAGCGCCGCCGCAGCCGAAGGCGATTTAGCACCACTGGTGGCCAAGGCGCTGCACGACCGTACCGAGATCCACAGCGCGACCCTTGCGGCGAAGGCGGCGAGCGCTAGCTCGCGCTCGCGCACGTACGACCTGCTTCCCGAAATCGATCTGGAAGCAGGCTACATGCACATGACCGGGCAGACTTTCGTGAAACCGGATTCCGCCTTCATCGGCCTCAAGGCCGGTTGGCAGATCTGGGACTGGGGGGCGCGCTGGTATCAACACCGCGCCGCCGAATCGCAAGCTTCGGCCGCGCAGGCCCAGGCCGAGGACGCCCGGCGCAGGGTGCAAACCGACGTGGCGGCCAAGCTGGCGGGCGTGCGCGCCACCGCCAGCGCCCTCGAAACCGGGCGCACAACCATCGGCAGCGCCGAGGAAGCGTATCGCGTAACCACCGTGTTGCTCGCCGCGGGCAGCGCCAACACGACGGATCTTCTCGACGCACAGTCAGCGTTAACCCAGGCCCGCCTTAACTTCGCAAGAGCGCGCTACGAGTACGCGCTGGCAAAGATCCGCTTGTCGCGCGCCCTCGGCGAGTGAGAAATTGTTCAACCACAGAGGACACAGAGAACACAGAGGTTGGAGAAGAGAAAGGGCGCCTCGGAATCTTGATCCGAACCCTTTCTGTCTCTGTGTCCTCTGTGTCCTCTGTGGTTAAATCTCTTTCATGGATCGTCGCCTCGCCCTAGGGCTCCTTTTGTTCACCGCCGTGGGCTTTGTGGCCATGCGGGCGTCGTCCTTGCCGGTGCGCGAACTGCCCGCCGCAGCGCCGGAATCGGCGGCAGCGCCCCTTCCCTCGCGCCGGCGGGTGAACCGCGAGCCCGTGCAGCGAGGCGTGGCGCTCGGCATGTTCGCCGAGGACGTGAGCTTCTCCTATGCCCCACTTCTCGCCGAAATCGCGGCCCTCGGCGCAAGCCACGTCGCGCTGGTGGTTCCGCTCTATCAGACGCACGCTGGCTCGACCCAGCTTCGCTTGCACACGCGCTTTTCGCCAACCCTGGAGGCCATCGCCGACACCATTCGCGACGCTCGCCGGGCCGGGCTGGAGGTCACGCTGTTCCCCATCGTGCGGCTTTCCGACCCGCGCACCCCCAATGAATGGCGCGGCACCTTGCGCCCGGAGAATCCGGACGCATGGTTTTCCAGCTACGGACAGATGGTTGGCGATTTGGCATCGCTGGCGACCTTGACCGGTGCCACTCGCTTGGTGGTGGGCAGCGAGTTGTCCTCGCTCGACGGTGATCTCGACCGCTGGGGCAAGCTCATCGGCTTCGTCCGTGCCGTTTTTTCAGGCACCCTCGTGTACTCGGCCAATTGGGATCACTACCGCGACGCACGTCTGTTCGATCTGGTCGACGAACTGGGCGTGACCGCGTACTTCGGCCTGCGCGAGCCATCGGCGCCGTCCGATGTCCAGTCCCTGGCCGCCAGCTGGCGACGTATTGGCCGCAACGTCGAGTCCGATCTGGCGAAGTACAACAAGCCCTTCGTCTTCACCGAGGTAGGCTACCGCTCGCGCTCGGGCGCCACTGCGTCGCCCTGGGATGAGACGTCGGGTGGTACGCCCGACGTCTCTGAACAGCAGCGTGGCTTCGAAGCCTTTCGCTTGGCTTGGACCGAACCCCTGGCCGCCCGCGCGCGCCTCGACGGCCTTTACATCTGGAACTGGTACGGCTACGGCGGTCCCGGCACCACCAGCTACACCCCGCGCGGCAAGCCCGCCGCCATGACCGTCAAACAGATCCTGGCCGACCTCGAAAAGCCGTGAGAGACGGATTCACCGCAGAGACGCAGAGAGCGCAGAGCCGGAAGGAAAGAAGGGGGTTCCGGATCTTGGATCCGAACCCGTTCTGCTTCCTCTGCGCCCTCTGCGCTCCCTGTGGTGAAAATCCGGCTCCGTCTCACTCCGCCGCTGCTTCGGGGCGCTTGCCGAACGGGGCCAGTTTCAGCGATTCCCACGCCAGGTGCGCCAGGATGATGCCGAAGCCGATGAGTAGCAGAAAGCTTTGGTAGGTATAGCGCAGATCGGTCCAGCCTT
>Ga0302323_100001124_pt1 | contig 21612 bp, 17 predicted proteins | sample Fen_T0_3_FD_201950 | JGI IMG/M metagenome (GOLD analysis project Ga0302323, IMG submission 201950) | Peat permafrost microbial communities from Stordalen Mire near Abisko, Sweden - Fen_T0_3 | ecosystem: Environmental > Terrestrial > Soil > Wetlands > Permafrost | place: Sweden: Abisko... | reverse complement strand
GACAGCGTTTGCCAGGACCAGAACAAGTATTCCGGCGATCCTACGGGGGCTTGTCCGGCCTATGGGACATCGACCTACCGTGAGATGGACATGATCGAATGCATGCCTCCGGGAACGTCGAACTGGTGCAACTTCACCATGCACAACGGGTCGAATAATCCAGCGTGTACCTTCTCCAATCCGGGAACGGGGATGCACGTCTGGGTGATGAATTGGAGTCCGGGAGCGGCTTCGTTGACCATCGACGGCAGCAGCAGCGGGTGCTCATTCAGCGGAGCCAACGTCCCATCCGGCCCGCTGTTCATGCTGATCCAAAACCAGACGTCGAGCAGCATCGGGCCACCGAACAATGGGAACCTGCCGACTACGTTGACCGTGGATTATGTGAAAGTGTGCAACAGCAGTCTGAATGCAGCGCAATGCACTGCGGCAGCCACCAATGACCCGGCCGTAATCTTCTACGACGATTTCACGGGAGGTGGGCCAGCCCCGCCCACCGGGCTGACGGCTACGCCTCACTGACGCAAGCCGGCCACATTCGCGGTTGGAGGAAGTCAAGAGACCCACTCAAACAAAGTCGGCTGGAGTGCGGCACCCGGCAGTGTTTCTCATTCCTACCAACTTCACATCGTCAGAACGACGCGGAACTGCGCCTTGCCACTCATCATGCGCGCGTAAGCCTCGGCCGCTTTTTCGAGCGGGTACGTCTCGATCATGGGACGCACGCCGGACAGTTCGGCAAAGCTCAGTGTGTCTTCGGAATCGGCGGGAGTGCCTGCGGCCCAGCCCTGGATCGTCCGACTTCCGTTAATGAGCTGTACCGGCGTGACCTCGATGGGATCGAATGTCGCACCAATCACAATGAGCTTGCCGTTTGGTCCGAGACCGTCAATCAGCTGGGACATTGACTTGGAGTTGGGGGCCGTGGCCAGGATTACCCGCGCGCCGCCCATCTTTTGCAACTCCTCGGCGGCGTTCGTCGCCTGGCTGTCAATGTAAGTGTTGGCTCCGAGTTTTTTGGCAAGCGAAGCGTTCTCGGAACCGCGCCCGATCGCCGCGACGTCAAAACCGAACTTGCTGGCGAATTGAACTCCGAGGTGACCCAGTCCACCGATACCCTGTACCGCAACCAGGTCGCCGGGCAGCGCCCCGCTGTGGCGTAAGGAGTTGTAGGTGGTAATGCCGGCGCAGAGCAGCGGCGCTGCATCGGCGTCGCTGAGAGTTTCGGGTATCGCTACCAGCGCCTCGACGGGAGCCACCATGTATTGCTGGTATCCACCGTCGTAGCTGATGCCACAAACCTTGACGTTGCGGCAATTGCGAAAATCTCCACGGCGGCACTCCCTGCATGTGTTGTCGTGGCCGCCATGCCAGCCGACCCCAACGCGCTGCCCTTTCTTCCAGGTGGTAATGCCGAAGCCTACTTCATCGACGATGCCCGCGACTTCATGGCCGGGAACGCGGGGATACTCGATTCCAGGCCAGTAGCCTTCTTTCGTGAGCACATCGCTGTGGCAAACACCACAGGCCAGCACCTTGATCCGCACGTGTCCGGCGTCTGGTGTGGGAATTGGGCGCTCGACGATCTGGAAATCCGCTCCGGGTTTCGTGACCACCGCTACTTTCATGGTTGCAACTGCCGCTGTTGTCGTTGCCATAAGCTCTCTCATGACTCCTTGAGCATAGTTGATGCTCATTTGCTGATCCACGGACCAACCGACATATTAATAAGTTAATAATTTGGTCTCGCTATTAAGGTGCGTATCGGGTGAAGACAAAGTCGCGAGCTTTGACGGGTTCGTGACAGGGGAAGCACGTCTTGAGCTTCGCGTCGTCGGCTGGCTTGCCGTCCTGATTGAATTGAGCGAACCCCCAGCCGCCTGTCGCGGCGTATTTTGTGGAGTCCTTGACCATAAACTGAAGGTACCAATCCGGGGCTGACCCGGGAACGAAAGACTGGTCACGGCCAAAGACTTTGTTGTTTTCCTCAGACGGCACGTAACTCCAGGCCAGCCGGGCGATGATGGTGCCGTCCGGAAAGGGCAGCGTCCCCGCGCGATAGGCGTTTATCGCTGTGTCATTGCCGAGTATGGCGCGCACATCGTTGAGGTTGCCTGCCTCGTGGGCCACGGAAATCAAGCGCCAGTCGCGGTATCCGGGGGGAACTTTGATTCCGAAGATTGGGGCGGCCTCTCCATCGGCTTGTCCGGAAGCGTGGGACCCGAAGGCGACAACACCGGACACCACTGCGATAGCGACCAGCAAGAAAGCGATTCTTTTCATGGTGTACCTCCGCCGCGTAGGGGGTCATTTCTTCCCGTTTTGATTCGGCATAAATCCCACAGGATAAGGGCCTACCAAGGGTGGGAACCAACTTCCGAAGACGAGGGGCGCTGCGAGGCTTTCTGATGGGGGTAGAGTTTAGTTTCGTCGAATGTGGGCTGTCAACAGACGCACTGGTCATGCGGCGCAACTGGCTCAGGACGGCCTTGGATTCCCCTCATCCCCAAAATCTGTGTAACTTTGTTCGAACTGCAGCGTATTGCCTAATGGACGACAAGAGAAACAATGCGAAAGGATCGCAGCCCAGCGAGGGCAAGGCCACGCACATGGAAGGGCCCGATCTGGAGAGCGTAGTACAACGCGCACAAGGCGAAGATGCCGAGGCGCTGGGGGAGATCTATCGGCTTTATGCCCGGCGGGTGTTCGGATTATGTCGTTACATGCTGGACTCACGAGAGAGCGCAGAAGATGCCACGAGTGAAGTGTTTCTCAAGCTGCAGCGCTCGATCCGGAGCTACGACGGATCGACCCCGTTCCACAGGTGGCTGCTACGGGTGGCTAGCAACCAATGCATCGACGCCCTGCGGAGCCGGAAACGGGGACGGCAGGTGATTGTGGAAAGTGAAGAAGGAGTCGCGGTGCTCGAGGCAGTCAGCTCGGAACCATCGCCGCTGGGTGCCGTCCTCAGCACAGAAGAGAGGACGAAGGTGCGGGATGCGATAGCGCGTTTGCCGGACAACTATCGCATGCCGCTGCTCCTGCGCTATTACGGCGAACTGAGCTATGACGAAATCGCACAGCAGTTGGGCCTGAAAAGGGACTACGTGGCGGCATTGCTGTTTCGCGCCAAGCAGGAGCTGCGCCGGAAACTGGGCCACGGGAGCAAGTGATCATGGAATGTTATTCGGAACAGATCGTGTCGATGTTCGTAGATGGCGAGCTAGAGGTGGAGGAGGCGCGGCTCCTGCGAGACCACCTGTCGTCGTGCCGTCGTTGCCGGCAACTGTTGGATGCATTACGCGCTGAGAACCGCGCTCTGACAGAGAGCCTGCAAGAGCTGACGGAAGAAGCACCCAGCCCGGCGCGTGTCTTCCGCGCGCGCTCGTCGTGGACATGGGGTGATCTGGCGATTGGAACTGCTGTGCTGGCGCTGGGTTCGGTCGTTTCCTTTTGGATCGATGGGGTGAGTATTCCGGACGCCCTGCAATGGTTGAATCCTTTCAGCCTGAGCGGGCGCACGAACCTGATCTTCAACCTTTCTTATTACTTTGCAAACGGAGGTACTGCCATGTTGGGTGAATATGCTGCTGTCGTCGGAATGATCTTTTTGGTGCTGCTGTTGGGCGGCAGCGCATTGCTATTGGGACGCCGACTACGCCAACCTGGCCTGGGCCTGCTGATCGTGCTGCTCGCCCTGTCGTTGCCTAGCTTTTCTCTGGAGCGGCGGCACAGTGACATCGTCACCGTAAGAGCGAACGAGACGGTAGAGGATACCCTCCTGGCCTCCGGCAACATTGTGCGCGTGGAAGGCGTCGTCAACGGGGACCTGTTGGCTTTTGGCGGGACGGTGGAAGTCCGCGGTACGGTGAAGGGCGACCTGGTGAGTTTTGCCAAGAGGATCGTGGTGAGCGGAACCGTCGAGGGCAGTATCTTCGACCTGTCGAATTCGCTCGACCTGGACGGGCAATTAGGCCACAGCATTTACGGGCTGATGCAATCATTGCGGGTGAATGACCGGGGTCGGGTGGGCGAGGGTGTGCTGGTGGGCGCCGGCGACGTCACCCTCGATGGCGAGGTGAATCGCAGCGTGAACCTGTACGCCGGCAACGCCGATGTGAGCGGCAGCGTCGGCCGCGAACTGACCATGGCCGGCGATAACCTTACGCTGACCAACACGGCGCGAGTCGGCGGCAACCTGAGCGTTCGCGTGCGTAACCTGAATAATGTACACATCGCCGACGGCGCGACGATTACGGGCACACGTGACATCCAGGTGCGCGTGAAGCCGAACCGTTTCACGCACCCGGAATTCTACTTCTTCCAAGCGGTGTGGCTCGCGGCTGCCATGCTGGTGGGATGGTTGGGGCTGCTTCTGTTTCCCGGCTTCGTCCAGGCCAGCACGCATGCGGTTGGAGCAGGGTGGCGCAGCCTCGGGCTTGGGATTGCGATCCTCGCGGCCGTGCCTATGGCCATATTCCTGATAGCCATCACGCTGGTTGGCCTTCCGGCTTCGCTCTTGCTGCTTATGGCGTATCTGGCTGCGATCTACCTGGCCAAGATCTGGGTGGGAGCATTCCTGGGGCAGATACTTCTGAAGCCGGCTGGGGCGACCAAGAGCGACTGGCTGCTGGGACTGCTCGTAGGTCTGCTGATTCTGACCGTCGTGAGGTTCGTCCCGTACCTGGGAACGCTGATCCACTTCGGTGTAATTTGTTTAGGTTTGGGGGCGTTTGTCTGGCAGCTTCATCGGGTATTGCGACCGGCAAGAACGGCCTGAAAAGCCTGGTGAGATTCATGGTGGCCCAACAGGCGCACTCGCGGTTGGGGAAGTTCAAAAGACCCACTCAAGCAAAATCGGCTTGAGTGGGGCACCCGGCCTTTACGCCGCGGTTGGAGTACCCTCGCCTTCCGTAGCCTCTGGTTCGGCAGAAGCAGCGGGCTTCTTGCCGAATACTTCCGCCTCCGCCTCGAGCCAATCTTCGAGGTCGTGACCAGGTTCACGTCCCCGTTTCTCGTAAAAGTGATACGCACGAATCCGAATCAACTCCTCCGTCAATTCGAGCGTGCCTTCATCGACCTTTGCAGTCGAGACACTTGTAAGTTTGTCTGCCATGGTGGACCTCCTGCACGGTTGGGCGTGCAATGAACTGTTAAATGAGGCCGACTAAGAAGTGGCTGGCACGCCGACTCACGGTCTTTATGCTTGTAATAATGTTGTCACCCCGTTTCGCGTGCGTCAATGACAGCGGTCACTACCGCGAGTGAGCCGGGTTGGAACTGGAGTTACAACCCGGCATTTTCATGCCGGCCATGCGGCGGGCGAAGCTGGGTTTGCTCATGCCCTATTTGGCTTGATGTTCTGGTTGAGCCGCAGCACATTCTTGGGGTCGTACTTTTGCTTGATCTCCGCCAGGCGAGCGTAGTTTGGCCCATACCCCGCCATGACAAGTTCCTCGCTCGTCTCGCCCAGTTGGTTGACGTACACTCCATGCGCAAAGGGTTGCAAATTATCCCGCAGGGACTTGACCCATTGCACAGCAGCGGCCTTCTCTGCTGGGGCGACCCACCGCCCCATGATGTCCACCTCGTAGCCCGGTTGCCTCAGAGCAAATGCCATTTCACTGACGGGTACACGCGTAATGGCCCCGTAAAGCGGCACGATGAATACCCTGGTGTTCGGTGGCGCGTCGTTGGTTGCCGTCGTTATCGCCGCAATTGCGGCGGCGCTGAGTTGCGGAAGAAACAGGTCCGTTTGGAAGTGCGCGACGGGCGCTGCAGGATTGATCGTGCTCTGGGTTTCCAGGTACGACGCGACCCGAACGGTGTCTTCCTGCGGTTTGAGCGCTCGCAGGGGCGCGAGTAATTCATTGCCGTGGCGAGAATTACCACAATGGCAGATTAGCAGTTGGAATTGCGTCCCCTGTTTGGACGGTAATACCTCACCGACGACATTCATTTCATCCGGCGCCGCTGCGACGAACTTGGCAAAGGCCTGCAAGAGCTCCGGAATTCTTCCCGGCGGATACATTATCGTTCCCGCCAAAACATCGGTCACCGGATGGAGCGTGTACTCGAGCGCCGTCGCCACGCCAAAATTTCCGCCTCCGCCGCGAATCGCCCAAAAAAGATCTGGATTGGAGTTCTGACTTGCCTCGACTTGCCTCCCATCCACCGTGACAAGTTGCGCCGATATCAGATTGTCGCACGGAGCGCCGTACTTCGACATCAGCAGGCCCTCTCCCCCGCCGAGCGTCAGGCCAGCAATTCCTACGGTCGGACAACCACCCGACGTCGTGGCCAGACCGAAACGCTGCGTTGCGCGGTCCAGGTCCCTTACGAGCGCACCTGCCTGTGCCCGAGCCACGCGCTTGGCTGCGTCTACTTCGACCCCGTTCATCGCCGAGAGATCGATCACCACGCCGCCATCGCACACGCTGAATCCAGCCCGGTTATGGCCTCCGCCACGCACGGCCAGTGGCACATTCTGTTTCTGGGCGAATTCGAGAGCGCGCGTGACGTCAGGCGCACCGGCACAGCGTACGATCAGCGCCGGGCGCCGATCGAATGTGCGATTGAAAACCAGGCGTGCGGATCCATACTCGGGGGTGTTCGGCGTGATGACGTGTCCGGAAATTTGGGAAGCAAAGTTTTGGATAGCCGCCGCATCGAGCGGAGCGGGATCCTGCTCGCGTGGTTCGAACATCCATCCTGCCTCAGCAAGCGCATTTGTCTGGCGCCCGTAAAGCGCCGCTCCGGCTAACGCCGCTTGTTGGAGGAATTGTCTTCGAGTAGCGAGCGTCACATTCAACTCCACTGACTCTCAGCCGCGAAGCTTACCACGGTGCATGGCCCACATCCGCCTTCTCCGGCAAGTGTGGGTTCACGAGGGAGCCGAGGGCTTGACTAACTCTCTGTGCTCCGCGGTGAAATTTGGGATGATTCTACATCCCCGGCAAAGAAGGCCGGAACGGGCACCCGGCCCCAACAGGCGCACCTCGTGATCGGAGAAGGTCAAACGACCCACTCAAGCAAAATCGGCTTGAGTGGGGCACCCGGCACCCGGGGTGGGTTGTCCGCCCGAATTTCTCCCGGTGCTCAATAACTTCCCGCAGGAATCTGGAGAAGTTCAAAGTCGCTCGCACTGAGGTGATTGAGGCACGAGTTCCACCAAGTCCCGTTCGCATCGCCGGCGGCGGTAAGGTGAGGAAGGATCGCGGCGGTCCAGGGGTTCGCCTGCTGGCCGGTTGCGGTGTAGCTGAATTGATGCTGGGTCAGGAATGCAAGACCACCGTTTCCTGTATCGAATGTGTACGCACCATACGTGGCGAGCGCGTTCAGAACAGTCTTACATTCCAACGAATAAGGGCTGGCTGCAATCTGGGCCGGAGTCCACAGCAAGTGAACCAGATTGCCATAGGACGGGGCTCCGGTAGCGCCGCAGGATTGGTCCGTTCCGTTCTTTGCATCGGCTGGATACACGGTGGGATCGTTCAGACACTTGGTGAGCAATCCCAAAGCGTGGTTAATCTGACCGTTGAGCAACTCCTGTGCCGTGATGACGAAAAGGCCAGCGGCAAAACCGCCATGAACGGCGGCCGATCCGGTGTTTTCCAGGCCGCTGCCGCCCAGGCTATACGCTCCTCCCCATGAGCAGTCCAGGCTGGAACTGTTGGCGGTGCATTGCCAGCCATCCACTTCGAGATTGAGTACGGTATCGATGATGGCGATGTGGCCGTCTGACTGTGCTTCGGGGAGGGCCCCGCTGGGGACATGGATCGCCCGTCCATGCGCATTGCAGAATCCCCACTTTGTGCAGGTAAATGTTTTTATCGGATCACTGGCGGAAGAAACGTATACCGGGAACATCCAACTGCTGGGCGAAAGGTCCTGGTTCGCTACGCCCTGGCTCCAAAGGGACACCATGGCAGCTTGTGAAAGCGTCGTAGCGCCGCTCGTCTTCAGGGTCGCGACCGTGGTGTGCAACGGCGACGTGCTGGAAAAGATTTGTGAATAGACCCAGGGCAGCGGTGCAACGAAACTCGGGGCCGGGGCGGTCGTGGATGTACCCGACGAGTTTGCTGTGTTTGCCCCGCCACCACACGCAACCAGTAAGGGAAAAAGTAGGACAAGCGCCGACACTCCGGCTCTGTATCGCAAAGTCATCTCCTGTGTACGTGCTTCGTACAATCCAAAGCAACGCATGCAAGATTCCGTCGGCGCGGGCAGCCCTGGCCGACGCTGCCAATAGGCGAGAGCTGACTGCTTGTTGCTTGCAGCTACGCGGCTCACATCCCGGGCATCTTCATGCCGGCCATGCGGCGGGCGAAGCTGGGTTTGCCCATGGACTTAAACATCTTGCGCATCTGGGCGTACTGGCGGAGGAGGTGGTTGACCTCCTGCACACTGGTGCCAGAGCCGCGGGCGATGCGCTTGCGCCGGCTGCCGTTGATGGACTCGTGATGCTCGCGCTCGTAGGGCGTCATGGAGTTGATGATGGCCTCGACGCGGCCGAGTTCCTTTTCGTCCACGTTGTCGGCGGCCTTCTGCATGCCGGCGAAGGGGCCGATCTTGGGCATCATGCCCATGATGCTCTTGATGGAACCGAGCTTCTTGACCTGGCGCAGCTGATCGCGGAAGTCTTCGAGCGAGAAGCCTTCGTGGCTGAGCGCTTTGGCGGCGAACGCCTCGGACTTCTTCTTGTCGAGGGTGGCGTCGGCCTTCTCGATGAGCGAGAGGATGTCGCCCATGCCGAGGATGCGTCCGACGATGCGGTCGGGATGGAAGGGCTCGAGCGCTTCGTACTTTTCGCCGACACCGATGAACTTGATGGGTTGTCCAGTGACGTGGCGAATGGAGAGCGCTGCGCCGCCGCGGGCGTCACCGTCCATTTTGGTGAGCACGACGCCGGTGAGCGTGAGCTTCTTGTGGAACTCGTCGGCGGAGCGGACGGCGTCCTGTCCGGTCATGGAGTCGGCGACGAAGAGGATCTCCTGCGGATTGAGGATCTTCTTCAGCGACTGCATTTCTTCCATCAGCAGCTCGTCGATGTGCAAGCGGCCGGCGGTGTCGACGATGAGCACGTCGCATCCGTTGCTGATGGCGTCGCGGCGGGCTTCTTTCACCAAGCGCTCGACGGTGGCGGTGTTGGCCTCGCCAACTTCTCCTTCGTAAAGATGAGCCTTGATGGCCTGAGCAACGACCTTGAGCTGCTCGCGCGCGGCGGGACGATAGACGTCAACCGAGACCAGCATGGGGCGATGCCCGCCCTGCTTGAGCCAGTGCGCCAGCTTTCCCGAGGTGGTGGTCTTGCCGGAACCCTGCAGGCCCGCCATGAGGACGACCGTCGGCGGCTGCGAAGAGAACTTCAGCTTGGCGGTGTCTTTGCCGAGGATGGCGATGAGTTCGCTGTGAACGATCTTGATGACCTGCTCGGAGGGCGAAAGCGAGGTCATGACTTCCTGGCCGAGGGCCTTTTCGCGGATGTGCTCGATGAGCTCCTTGACGACGTTGAAATTCACGTCGGCTTCGAGCAGGGCCATGCGGATTTCTTTGAGGGCGTCGCCGATGTTCTCTTCGGTCAGGGTGCCTTGGCCGCGGAGGTTCTTGAAGGCACGCTGGAGTTTATCTGTAAGGTTCTCAAACATGATTGGGGTCCGGATCGATGGGTGTGGCGGCGCCGTTTTCGCCGCTAAATATCAGGATATCACGCAGAAGTGACGCAGGAGGGATGGCTCGAGATGTGACGATTCTGGAAGGTCGAGTGCGTAGCGAGTATGGGGGTCCCGTTCGACTCGCTGCGCTCGCTCAGGGCAGGCTCTTCGACTGCGCTCCCTGCGGTCACTCCGCTCAGGATGACAAACTTGGAAATCTATCGCGGCGAGTTGGCCGAGGCGGCACGGAAGATTTCGGCGGCGGCGATGATCGTGTTGGTGTGGATGGTGACCGTGTCTTCAACTCGGATGGCGTAGCCGCCGGCGAGAGTGACCATCACGGGAATGTCGCGGGCGCGGGCGACGCGGAAGACGAGTTCGTCGCGCTGCTTGAGTCCATCGATAGTGAGGTTCAGTCCGCCGAGCTGATCTTCGCGATAGGGATCGGCGCCGGCCACATAGCAGATGAGGTCGGGCTCGAACTGACGCAGCCCGGAGCTGAGAGCATTGTCGAGCCATGCCAGATATTCAGCGTCGCCGCACCCGTCGGGCAAGTTCACATCGATCGACGACGGCGGCTTGATCATCGGGTAGTTGTTTTCCTGATGCAGCGAGATGGTGAAGACGTCTTTCGAGTTGCCGTAGAGCATCTTGCCGCCCGCAAGTCCGAATACCGAAGCATGATGAGCAGACGGTAAGTCCGACAATTGGGAGCAAGCCCCGCTGAAAACCGCGGCGGTGCCATTACCCTGGTGAACGTCGCAGTCGACGGTCATGGCGCGCTGAATGAGTTTTCGCTTCTGCAGACTGCGGATGGCGACGCCAAAGTCGTGCATCATGCAGAAACCTTCGCCGTGATCGGGGAAGGCGTGATGAAAGCCACCGCCGAGGTTGACGCAGATGCCGTCGGTCAGAGAATGCTCGGCGGCGAGGATTGAGCCTCCGGTGTGGATGAGGAAGGCGTCGACTACCTGCGGCGAATAGGGAATCTCCATCTGCAATTCTTCGCGCGCGGTGAGACTGCCTTCCATGAGCTTGTTGACGTAGTGCGGGGAGTGGACCAGCATCACGTCGGATTCGGAAGCAGGCTGGGGCGCGAGGAAGTCAGCGTCGTCCGCAAAGCCTTGTTCAAACAGGCGCTCACGGATCAGGCGGTACTTGTCGGCGCGAAAGACGTGCTCGCCGATGGGAAGGAAATACTTTTCGGAATAGACAAGCTTGAAGGGCAACATGGGCCGAGAGTTCTGAGTGCCGGTAAAGAATAGCTAAACAGGCAATTCTAGATGTCCGGCGGCCGAACGCAACTGAAAGTTCCGCGGCATGGGGGCGAGAAGCTTGTAACCAGTCGAACGATGGCGCGGTCTCGTGGAAGGTCCTGTCTCTTAACACCACCTTCGCATCATCAACCGGCGCCGATTCGTGGTGGAGACGAATCAACTTTCGGGGCTTTACTAAACAGACTGACTCGGAGACACTGTGTCGATTCAATTTAACAACACGGAGGAGGTACGAATGAAGCAAGCTATTCGGCTCGCGGTGGTAGCGCTTTGTCTGTCACTGATTGGCGTTGCAACGGCAGTGGCCCAGGTCCCATACACCGAAGGTGCGGTCGATCGTGTGGTGCTGATCCACGTTCTGCCAGGCCACTTCGATGCGTTTATGGCCGACATCAAAGCCAATGTAATACCGATTTGGGAGGCTCAGAAGCAGGCCGGGCTGATTCAGAACTACGCGACGTTCCTGAACACAACCCGCTCCAGCGCCGATGAATGGGACTTCGGTTACGAGTTGACGTACAAGAACATGGCAGCCCTGGACGGACTAGCAGACAAGGCCTATGACATTCGCATGAAGCAGTACGGCAGCCCGAGCGCAGAGCAGAAAGTCATCGACAAGCGCGTCGAAAACGCGCGCGTGGTCAGCAGCTACCTGCTGCGCGACATCACTCTGCGCTAGCTATCTTGAATCATTCGGCCTTGCGGCGTTGCAATCTGTCTGGCGCCGCAAGCCAGCTTTTCTGTGGTCGATCCGGGGTATGACACGATCGCGCTGGCCGCCGTGATTTAAGATGGCGCTGCATGGCATCGGCCGTTCAACTTGTCTTCATCAAACGCGTCGCACGGCACAACCGGCTGGCCACAGCGGGAGCCGTGATGATCGTGGTCTTCGTTACGTTCGCGCTGTGCGCGCCATGGATCGCACCCCAAGACCCCTATACGATCGACCTGCCGTCGCGGCTGATGTCGCCGTCGACGTCGCACTGGTTTGGGACGGATGAATTGGGACGCGACATCCTGTCGCGGGTGATTTACGGGGCGCGGGTGTCGATGCTGGTGGGGAGTTGCGTGGTGGCGGCATCGTTGACGCTGGGCCTGATCTTCGGATCGATCGCGGGCTATTACGGCGGCTTCCTCGATCGCTTCCTGAACGTGATCGTGATGAATGCGTTCATGTCGTTCCCGGGGATTTTGCTGGCGATTGCGTTCGTAGCATTCCTGGGACCGGGAATGTTCAACCTGATTCTTGCACTCTCGATTGGCGGATGGGTGGGTTATGCCCGACTCGTGCGTGCGCAAGTTCTCGCGGTGAAGGAGCGGGAATATGTGGAGGCGGCACGGGCGCTGGGCGCGAGCGATCTGAGAATTATCAGCCGGCACATTTTGCCGAACATCATTCAGCCGGTGATCGTGCAGGCGGCGATTGGAATGGCAGGAGCGATCCTGGCGGAAGCGACCATGAGTTTTCTTGGGTTGGGCGTGCCTCCTCCGACGGCAACGTGGGGAGCAATGCTCAACGATGCGCGCTCGCACCTGTTCGACGCGCCGCACCTGGTGCTCTTCCCTGCTGCAGCGGTCATGCTGGCGGTGCTGTCGTTTAACTTCGTGGGCGACGGGCTGAGGGACTATCTTGATCCGAGGTCGAGGATTGAAGTTGGGCTGTAGGCGGGCAAAGGGCATTCACCACAGAGACACGGAGGCACAGAGGTTCGCAAATGAGCCGAGGCTAAAGCCGACGATCTCTTGCGCGCCAATTCGTCGGGCTAAAGCCCGGCGCTTCCACCGAAGACAACCGACCTAGCGGCCCGACTGAAATCGTGCCCTGATACAAAGCTGTTTGGAAGTTAGAGCGATCAGCATGCTACAAGGCCGAGTCGTTTAAAGCGGGTCAGCTGGCGATTCCGGCCTCTGACGTCACAGCGATGCTGGTCAGCCATGGTCTAGAATTTCCCCAGTACACTTTCCGAGGTTTGTATGATCGCTCCTAAATACAGGACTCTTGTTAGTACGATTGCGATTTCTGCCTTGACGATGTTGATGGGAACATCTTGCGGTGGGCAGGCGACGACCACGACAACAACTACGCCTCCACCACTGAGCTATCAGCTGGTGTGGTCCGACGAATTTGGCGGGGCGGACGGATCGGCCCCTGACGCAAGTAAATGGGCCATCCAGACGGGCGGTGGCGGGTGGGGCAACAACGAGTTGGAGTCGTACACCGCGCGTCCGGCAAACGTTCAGGTGTCGGGCGGAAACCTGGTGATCACCGCCGTCAAAGAGGACTACACCGGCGCTGATGGGATTCCGCGCCACTACACCTCGGCGCGGCTGCAGACGAAAGGACTGTTCTCGCAGAAATACGGACGGTTCGAGGCGCGCATCCAGGTTCCGAAGGGACAAGGCATGTGGCCTGCGTTCTGGATGCTGGGCAACAACATCGACACGGCAGGGTGGCCGGCATGTGGCGAGACCGACATCATGGAGAACATCGGCAAAGAGCCGTCGACAGTGCATGGAACGTTGCATGCGCCGGGATATCCGCCGGAAGGGTACACGGCCACATATGCGCTGCCGAATGGCCAGATCTTTGGCGATGGGTTTCACGTGTTCGCAGCGGAGTGGGATCCGCAAACGATTCGTTTGTATGTTGACGGCAATCTTTACGCGACGGACACGCAGTCGGCATCACCGGCGCCCGCCTCATGGCCCTTCGATAGCCAGCCGTTTTTCATGCTGTTGAACCTGGCAGTGGGTGGAGCGTGGCCGGGCGATCCGGATGCGACGACGCAGTTCCCGCAGCAGATGCTGGTGGATTATGTGAGGGTGTATCAGAAGCAGTAGCCAGTTGCCTGTGGCCAGTTGTCAGCAACAGGCAGCGATCTGTTGTTTAACTGCGAAGGTGAACATTTTTCGCGTGTCGAGCATCCAAAGAGATATGACTACTGAAAAAGCAATTCTGGGCGGCGGATGCTTCTGGTGCGTCGAAGCCGCGTTTTTGCAATTAGAAGGCGTGGAGGCGGTGCGCTCGGGATACATGGGCGGACGCCGTCCGAATCCGACGTATGAGCAGGTGTGCACGGGCGTCACGGGGCATGTCGAAGTTGCTGAGATCACTTTCGATCCGGCGAAGATCGGCTACCACGACTTGCTGGATGTGTTTTTTACGGTTCATGATCCGACGACGCTGAATCAGCAGGGGAACGACGTCGGCGAGCAGTATCGGTCGGTGATCTTTCACCTGAGCGACGAACAGAAGAAGATTGCGCAAGATGTGATCGCGGAATGGACGGACGAGAAAGCGTTCCCTGACCCGATCGTGACTGCCGTGGAACCGGCGCAAACGTTTTATGTTGCTGAGGATTATCACCAGGATTATTTCAAGAACCATCCGATGCAGCCGTATTGCCTGTTTACGGTGGCACCCAAGGTGAAGAAGGTGCGGCAGAAGTTCGCGGCGAGGCTTAAGGCGGAAGTTTAGTTGAACGTGAAAGACCCCGCCCTACCGGCCAAAGGAAGGCCGGTAGAACGGGGCACCCAGTCCAGCGGTTAAGGGCGACAAAATACGGCGATGGCGGACTCACTCAATTTCAGCTTGTGGTTTCCGGGCTTTCACGAGGCGGAGATGCTACCGCGTACCGTGTCAGTGATGCGGCAGTTCCTGTTCTCGGAAATTCGCGAGGGGATCACCTACCTTTCGGTGCATCCGGTAGCGTGGTCCGAGCCAACGGTGCTGGAACGTCGATTCGATCCGGGAATTTCGCCAGAGGAGGCGGCCGAAATCGCCGGCGAGTTTGCCCATGACGATTTTGGCTTCGTGTTCGAAGCGTTCTGGGACCTGTGGGTCCCGAATGATGAAGCCACGGGCAACCCTTGGGTGCGGCGCCCGGTCGCGGTGCGTTTTGTAGTACACGGCGTCCAGTTCGATGAAGGGATCTATGCCGACGACGGCCATATCGAGGTGGATTTTGGACTGGACACGCCGTTTCTGTTTGAGGGGCTGGAACTGTCGGCAATCAATGAAGAACATGTGCGATTCAACGTCGCCAAGCTGATCGCGTTCACGCTCGCGGTGCAGAACAATTGCGGATTGTCGGGACGCGTGTTGTGGTCGGAGTCCGAGAACAACTTGGCGCAGAAGTTGATCGCGCAGTTGCAGCAGACGCAGTAGCAATTAGTAATTAGTAATTGGTAATTAGTTGTGTCGCCCGAGTTCTGTTGAGTCCTGCACTTGCCCCCGGCTAAAACCGGATTCAAACCGCGACTGGTTCGCCGGGCTAAAGCCCGGCGCTTCCACCCTAGGTGCACGAGAACAAAGAAATGGGCACGGCGCGAAACCGAAGCCATTTGGTTTTGGAACCAGGCCGGCGCGGACTAAAGTCCGCGCGGGAGGCCCAATCGGGCTGCTGATCGGCACGACTAAAGTAGTGCCCTGATACAAAACAAATCAGCATTGCGGCACGGCTGCAGCCATGCTTCACCCCACCCTTTGCCAACGGAAGGCAAGGGATGGTCACCCGCAGTGGTGATTGATCCCAACGAAAAACCCCACTCAAGCAAAGGCGGCCTGAGTGGGGCACCCAGTTCTCCAGCGATCCCAGCGGCTACTTCGTGCGGCCGCCTTCGACCTTGAGTTCCGCGCTGGCGCCGGCTTGTGCCGCTGCCAGACGGGCAGTCAACACGCGGTACGGCGAGCAGGAGACGTAGTTGAAGCCATTCTTCGCGCAGAACTCGACTGACGAAGGATCGCCACCGTGTTCTCCACAAATGCCGATCTTGATCGTCGGACGAGTCGCACGACCCTTTTCGACGGCGATCTTGATCAGCTGGCCAACACCTTCCTGATCGAGCGTGGCGAACGGATCCTGCTTCAGGATTCCTTCGGACAGATACGCCGTCAGAATCTTACCGACGTCGTCGCGCGAGAAGCCGAAGGTGGTCTGGGTGAGATCGTTGGTGCCGAAGCTGAAGAACTCAGCTTCCTGGGCGATCTCATCGGCCATCAGCGCAGCACGTGGCAACTCGATCATGGTGCCGACGAGGTATTCGACCTTGGATTCTTTTTCGGCGAACACTTCATCGGCCACGCGGCGCACGATCGCCGCCTGGTTGGCCATTTCTTTCAGGCTTCCGGTCAGGGGAATCATGACTTCAGGCTTCACTTTGACGCCTTCCTTTGCGACCCTGACGGCCGCCTCGAAAATGGCGCGCGCCTGCATTTCGGTGATCTCCGGATAGGTGATTCCGAGACGGCAGCCGCGAAGTCCAAGCATGGGGTTTACTTCGTGCAGCTGTTCGACGCGGTTCAACAGGGTCCGGAACTCTTTCAGCTTGGGCGACTTCGGCTTGGTGAGTTCCAGCTTGGCAATCTCGACCATGAGGTCTTCGCGCCGCGGCAGGAATTCGTGCAACGGCGGATCGAGGGTGCGGATGGTGACCGGGAATCCGTCCATGGCGCGGAAGACGCCGACAAAGTCGGCACGCTGCATGGGCAGGAGCTTCTTCAACGCTGCGCGACGATCCTTCTCGTTCGAGGCGAGAATCATGGTGCGCACGTGCGGAAGGCGGTCTTCGGCGAAGAACATGTGCTCGGTACGGCACAGTCCGATGCCTTCGGCCCCGAAGGCGCGGGCCTGCAGGGCGTCGCGTGGAATGTCAGCGTTGGCGCGAACACCCAGGCGGCGGAACGGCTCTGCCCACTTCATCAGTTTGACCAACTCGGGATCGTCGGGCCGGGCAGCGACGGTATTGAGCTTGCCGTTGATGACGCGACCGGTGGTGCCGTCGAGCGAAATCCAATCGCCGCCTTTGAGCACCTTTCCCTTCACGCGCATCTCCCGGGCCTTCTCATCGACATCGATATCGCCGGCTCCGGCAACGCAGCACTTGCCCATGCCACGGGTGACTACCGCGGCGTGACTGGTCATGCCGCCACGCGAGGTGAGGATGCCGGAGGCAACTTCCATGCCACCGATGTCTTCCGGAGTGGTTTCGCTGCGGACGAGGATGATCTTGGCCTGCTTGTCCTTCTGGAACTTCTCGACGGCTTCTTCTGCGGTGAAGACGATTTGTCCGACGGCCGCGCCGGGAGACGCCGGCAAGCCAGTGGCCAGCACTTCGATGTCCACGCCTTTTTCAGCAAGGCTGGGAACGAGGAAGTCGTACAACTGATTGGGCTCGACGCGGAAAATGGCCTCTTCCTTGGTGATGAGGCCTTCTTCGACCATCTGGATGGCGACACGAACCGCTGCGCGACCGGTGCGCTTACCGTTGCGGGTCTGTAGCATGTACAGGCGGCCGTCCTGGATGGTGAACTCGAAGTCCTGCATGTCGCGGTAGTGCTTTTCAAGGCGCGTGGTGATCTCGCGCAGCTGGTTGTAGGTGTCAGGCTGAATCTTTTCCAGCTCCGAGATGTGCACTGGTGTGCGGATGCCAGCGACGACGTCTTCGCCCTGCGCGTTCATCAGGAACTCGCCATAGAATTCCTTCACGCCCGTGCCCGGATTGCGGGTGAATCCGACGCCCGTGCCGCTGGTTTCTCCGAGGTTGCCGTACACCATAGCCTGCACGTTGACCGCTGTGCCCAGCATGTCATCGATGTTGTTGATGCGGCGGTAGGTCTTGGCGCGATCGTTCAGCCAGGAGCGGAACACGGCATCACGCGACATCACGAGCTGATCGTGCGGGTTCTGCGGGAACTCGGACTTGGTGTGCTTGAGGACGAGCTTCTTGTACTCCGCGATGACTTCCTGCAGCGCCTTGGAGTCGAGGTCGGTATCGAGCTTGGCCTTCTTCTGCTTCTTCTTGCCGTCGAACACTTCTTCGAAGGCGTGCTTGGGAATGTCGAGCACGACGCTGCCGAACATCTGGATCAAGCGGCGATACGAGTCGTAGGCGAAGCGCGGATTGCCGGTGCGCTTGGCGAGACTCTCGACAGACTTGTCGTTGAGGCCAAGGTTGAGGATAGTGTCCATCATGCCTGGCATGGAGAACTTCGCGCCGGAGCGAACGCTCACCAGCAGCGGATTGTCGGATCCGCCGAGCTTCTGCCCTTGGAGCTTTTCCAGCTTGGAGAGCGCTTCGTCCATTTGCCGGTCGACTTCCGCCGAAGTCTTGCCATCGCGCATGTACTCGCGACAGGCCTCGGTCTGGATGGTGAAGCCGGGAGGCACAGGCAACCCGGCGTTGGTCATTTCGGCGAGCCCGGCGCCTTTTCCGCCGAGGTCGTCCTTCATCTTGCCGTTGCCCTCGGCCCGGCCATCACCGAAGGAGTAGACGTATTTCACAGATTTAGTCTCAGGGGTTGCCATGGTTTCCATCTCTATTGTTGGAGTGCTCATGAATGAGTCCTTTACATGGTATGGGAATTATGAAGTCTTTGTTTCGGTTACGATTTCGCTGAAATCAGCAATGGTAGAAAATTCACGCAATAAAGTTTGCAGCAAGGCCAGGCGATTGGAGCGCACGCGCTCATCGTCGACCATGACCATGACTTTGTCGAAAAACAGGTCGATGGGCTGGCGAAGGCTGCTGATCTCCGTGAGTGCAGCCGCGTAGTTTTTCTTCGCCCGCAGTTCACGGACGGCGCCAGCGACTTCCGGAAGCCGGGCAGCTACGGCCTTTTCTGAATCTTCGGTCAACGCGGCGGGATCGATTTGATCCGCGACGTTCTTGCCACCCTCGCGAGCCTGGCGAAGGATGTTCTTGGTCCGCTTGAACGCCACGGAAATCGAGGCGAAATCGTCGGAGCCGCGAACTGCGGTGAGCGCCTCGGCGCGCAGCACGGCGTCCACCACATCGTCGGAGTCGGCAGCGAGAACGGCATTGACTACGTCGTAGGCAAAACCGCGAGCGTCGCGCAAGTAGAACTCCAGGCGTTCGCGCATGAAGGTCGCGAGCGACGCATCGAAGTCAATTGCCTTGTCGAAGCGAGCTTCCGCTGCGGTGCCCGCATACTCGGCGCGCGCGTCGGAGAATAGCTTGGCGATGGGTACGGGCAGTTTGTGCTCGGCGATGATCTTGACGATTCCGTTGGCGGCGCGCCGCAGGGCAAGCGGGTCCCTTGATCCTGTCGGTATCGATCCAAGCGCGAACATCCCGGCGATGGTATCGGCCTTATCGGCGATGGCGAGCACGGCGCCTTCGACTGTCGGGGGAACCTGGTCGTCCATCGATTCCGGCTGATATTGGTGATAGATGGCGTCGCCGATCGCAGCAGCGGTGGCCGCGGGAAGTGCCGGATCCAGTTGCTGGGCCTTGGCATAGAGTCCGCCGACGATACCCTGCAACTCGGTGAACTCCTTCACCAGATCGGTGGTGAGGTCGGCCTTGGAAAGCAGCGCCGCCTTGTGAACGACTCCGGGGCGGATCGCGACGCCAGCGTCTTCCAAGATCGTGGAGATAAGGCTAGCGAGTTTCTGTACCCGCGTGGTCTTGTCGAAGTAGCTGCCCAGGTCTTTCTGGAAGGTGACCGCCTTCAACATCTCGACACGGTCGCGCAGCGAGATCTTCTGGTCGGTGTTCCAGAAGAAGCGGGCGTCATTGAACCGGGCTCGCAACACGCGCTCATTGCCGTGGCGAATGAGGCCGTCGGGATCGCCGTCCGTATTGAGCACTGTGAGAAAGTACGGCAGCAGGTTGCCGTCCGCATCCTCCAGGGCGAAGTACTTCTGATGATCGCGCATCACCGTGACCAGAACCTCCGCAGGCAATGCGAGGAATTCCGGATCGAAGCCGCCGAGGACAACTGAAGGGCACTCGGTGAGATTCACAACGGTATCGAGCAGAGACTTGTCTTCGCGCCAGCGCGCGTCCGGTATGGTTCGCGTGGCAGCGTCGAGCGCTTTGCGGATGCGATGCTCGCGTTCGGGGGCGCTGACGGTCACCGAATAATTAGCGAGGTCCGAAGCGTAATCGGCAGGACGGTTGATCGTCACCGGCCCGGCGGAGAGGATGCGATGGCCTTCACTGGTGCGGCCAGCGGCTATGCCAGCAAATTCAACCGGCACGACTTCCCCATCCAGCAGCGAAACCATCCAGCGCACGGGGCGGACGAATCGTTCGGCAGTCTTGCCGCGCCAGTACATGCTCTTGGCCCAGTAGAGTCCGGCGATTTCTTTGGGCAGAAACTCAGCCAGAATTTCGCTGGCGGCGCGCCCCTTCTTCTGCACGGTGGCGGCGAGATACTCGCCTTTGGGTGTCGTTACCTTTTCAAGCGCGCTCACGTCAACTCCGGCCTTGCGGGCGAAAGCCTCGGCAGCGGGTGTGGGCGATCCATCCTTAAAAGCAATCTTGAGGGATGGACCGGCAAGCTGCTCCTGCACATCAGGCTGCTGGGCGGAAACGTTGCGCGCCAAAACCGCGATGCGACGGGGCGTGGAGAACGATTGGGTGGCCGGGGATTCGGCAAGGCGCTCGCGGGTAAGCAGATCAGCGGTGCGGCGAGCAAGTTCTTCGCGCGCTGAGTCGATCATACGGGCGGGAATTTCTTCGGTACCGATTTCGAGCAGAAAGTCGGACATTGATTCAGACGTTCCTAATATTGTGCCGCAAACCGTGTTGCCATCGTGTGACCCGGGTCACAGGTAAGCTGCGCTTCGGTCTTTGGGCGCGGACTAAAGTCCGCGAAAACATGTGCCGTCTCTTCCGGGACTCGGTCGATTCATTACGTCTACCCAGCGCTGAAGCGCTGGGCTATGATCTTTCGCCCCTCCGGGGCTGGCGTCGTACCCGGCCTTACTCCCGGAGCTACGATTGTTCCGCCGCTTACGCGGCTCTGGTTCTTTCTTACGTCCTACCCCGCGCTTATGCCCGGGGGTAACTGCAACGCAGCCGCTGCGCGGCTGTACCGCTAAAAAATCGAACTACGTAGCAACCCCGACCTTGTCGCTCTCCGCGGCCACGGCCGATCTTTGCTCGGCCTGTTGCTGGTCCACGTACGCTTTCGCTACACCGACTGCCAATGTCCTGATGCGCGCTATCACACCCACACGTTCGGTCACGCTGATGGCTCCGCGGGCGTCGAGAATGTTGAACAGGTGCGAGCACTTCAAACAGAGGTCGAAAGCACCGAGCACGGGAAAACGCAATCGCTCTTGGCTATTCGCTTTTCGCTCTTCGCCAGAGTCGGGCTTTTCGCTTTTCGCTTTTCGCTTTACGACATAGGCCGCGTTGTATTCGTCGAGCAGCGCCTGGCACTCGGATTCATAGAGCTTGAGGTGCTCCCAGGCCTTGGCGACGTCGGCGTGCTCGAAGTTGTAAACCGAGAATTGCAGCTCGTCCTGCAAGCGAATCTCGCCATACTTCACCGGACGCCCATCGGGCCCGACCACCCACGTGATGTCGTAAATGCTGTCGACGTCCTGCAGGAAGGCGGCGATGCGCTCGAGTCCGTAGGTCAGCTCGGCCGAGATGGGATCGAGGTCGATGCCGCCACACTGCTGGAAGTAGGTAAACTGAGTGATTTCGAGGCCGTCGAGCATGACCTGCCATCCGATGCCCCATGCGCCCAACGTCGGCGACTCCCAGTTATCTTCCTCGAACTTGATATCGTGCTTGCGCAGGTCGATGCCGATGGCACTCAATGACGCGAGGTAGAGGTCTTGCACGTCGGCCGGCGGCGGCTTGAGGATGACCTGGTACTGCATGTGCTTGAAGAGGCGATTGGGATTCTCGCCGTAGCGACC
>Ga0302323_100001123_pt1 | contig 21632 bp, 18 predicted proteins | sample Fen_T0_3_FD_201950 | JGI IMG/M metagenome (GOLD analysis project Ga0302323, IMG submission 201950) | Peat permafrost microbial communities from Stordalen Mire near Abisko, Sweden - Fen_T0_3 | ecosystem: Environmental > Terrestrial > Soil > Wetlands > Permafrost | place: Sweden: Abisko... | reverse complement strand
TCAACGTCCGCTGGGAGAACAACACCATTGTCCATCACGACCTCGGCACCACCAAGGCCGCGGACGGCACGACGATCAACCTGAACGACTTCGGCAGCTCCGCCATTCAGGCGATTGCTTTCAACAGCACCTCGTCGGGCGTGACTGGCGGTGGCGAGATCAGCGCCGGCGACATCTACTGGACGAACAACCTCTGGTACTTCGATCCGAAAGTGAAGCCCTACAACCTGATCGACCAGGTCCATCGAGGCAGCGACACCTTGCTGGCAAACATCACGGTTACGGGAGACACCGTCGTGACCACCGATCCGGGATTCAAGGACGTCACCTCCAAGTCTGACCCGGCCGCGTACGATCTCGTCAAGGGCAGCCTCGCCATCGATAGAGGCGTCACCGACACGAGCATCGCCACGTTCGTGACCACGGACTTCCTGGGTCGGCTGCGCCCGGCAGGTGCCGCCTACGACCTGGGTGCGTTCGAGTTCGACGCAGCTTGGTCAGGCGGGGCCGGAGGAACGGGGGGCACGACCGGCGCTGCGGGGACTGGCGACACGACCGGCGCTGCGGGGACTGGCGGCACGACCGGTGCTGCGGGGACTGGCGGCACGACTGGCGCTGGTGGTAGCACACGCGCGAACACCACGACCGACCCGAAAGGCACCGGCGGAACGCCGGTCACACCCACGTCGGCCGGATCGGGAGGCGCCACGGTTGGCACCGGTGGCGCCGGCTCCGGCACGACCAGCATCGAAGGCCGAGCCAAGAGCGGCTGTAGTTGTCACATCGTCCCCGCCGCTGCTCCCTCCCCTTTGTGGCTAGGTCTGCTCGCATTCGCCCTGCTGGCCGCCCGCCGCCCTTACCGCCGGCGTCCGCCCGCGTTGGAGGTTGCGGCACCTCCGGGGCGTCCGCACCTTGCGCCCACAGCGGGCGCAGGTCGTCCCAGGCCGCCCACAAATCGCTTCCAATCGCCACCACATGAAGGAATGACCTTCTACCTTCCTGCTGGATAGTCGAGCGCCCGGTCATCAAGTCGCGTTCACCAAACGAATGGCAACAGACGCCAAGTGGCTTTGCGGTATTCCTCGTAGGCGGCCCCAAAGTGCTCGGCCATCGCACGCTCCTCGACGCGGATCCGCCACAGCAGGGCAACGGTGGTCATGAGCGGCGCCGTCAGCAGTGCGAGGACGTTTGCCATGAGAGCCCCGATCCCAACGAGGATCAATATCTGTCCGAGATACGAAGGGTGGCGAACGTAACGGTAGAGACCGCTTCGAACGAGCTTGTGCTCGGTCAGGATGGTCACTCGTGAGGTGAAGTGTTTCGCCAGTACGGCGATGGCATGGAGGCGGATCGCTGTTCCGGTGAGTAGCACAACCACGCCCGACAACTCCCACACGCGGACGTTGGTGACCCCGCCCACGCTGGAGAATCCAAATGCTCCGGCGATGGACATCCCGACTACAACCGAGGTGGTGATCCAGTGAAAGCTCCCCTTGTCACGTTCGTCGCTGGTCGGGCCAGCTGCACGGCGATTTCGTCGGGCGAACGCCTGCTCGGATATGCCCCAGGCCGCCGAGATGGCTACTGCGATGATCTTTACTCCAAAGTCTAGAGGCATGATTGGCTCGGCCCATCATAACGGCCGCGAGATGGTCCGCAAAGTATCTACGTCTCGAGCATAGCGAGAGGGTTCATGGGGGCGCTACGCCGCCGTAACGAGAATCAGCACGAGTAACGCCCTCATGCCGGTGTGGAAGCCAGTTTGTGTTGCGGACGAACCCGATCGGCGTGGCATCCCAGCTTGTATCGGTTCGAGGATCACGGCACGCGTTTTGCGAAGACGCGCCCATAGCGAATCCAGACCAAGGAGGCCCAATTGGACACTTCACGTTTATCGATAGCATTCATCGCCGTGGGATTTGTTCTCGCTGCGCCGTCGACTCATGCCGAGTCGAATGAAGCAAGAGAGACCACTACCCATGCCAACGCGAAACCCGCAAAGAGTGCGAAGCGTGTCGTTCGACAAGACAAGGATGTTGTCGATCCAGCGATCGCTGCCGACAACACGGGCGTGAACAAGCGAGATCGCGCGGACACCGAGGCCACCGCAGACCATCAGAAGAACGACAAGAGCGACGTGGCAGTGACCGCAGAGATTCGCCGCGCGATCGTAAGGGACAAGACGCTGTCCACGAACGCGCACAACGTGAAGATCATAGTGCAAAACGGCAACGTCACGTTGAAGGGTCCAGTCGGTTCCAAGACGGAGCGCGCTGCCGTGGAGAAGGCGGCGCGGGACACGATCGGTCCTGGCAGAGGAACTATCACCAATGAGGTGTCGGTCGCGCCCTGATGCGCTGACATGACAAGCCCCGAAACCAACCGAACAGGAGACTCACATGCTTGGAAAGAACACCGCCGTGTTTGGAATTTGCAACAGCGGCCCGCAGTTGGAGCAGACCGTGGATTCGCTGAAGCTTGCAGGCTTCCGCAGTGACGATATTTCGGTGCTGTTCCCCGACAAGGAGGGAACGCGCGACTTCGCGTACGAAAAGCACACCAAAGCTCCCGAAGGGGCGGCCGCGGGCGCGGGCGCGGGCGTCGTCGTCGGCGGCACACTCGGCTGGCTGGTCGGGATTGGGGCATTGGCAATCCCGGGCCTCGGGCCTTTCATCGCGGCCGGACCGATCATGGCGGCCCTGGCGGGTGCGGGCGTTGGCGGCACCGTGGGCGGGCTGGCCGGTGCTTTGGTCGGCATGGGCATCCCGGAGTTCGAGGCCAAGCGCTACGAGGGACTAGTCAAGAAAGGCGGCATCCTGCTGTCGGTTCACAGCGACAACGGCGACTGGGCCAAGAAGGCGAAGGAGATCCTTGAGCGCGCCAAGCTGAACGACATTTCCTCGACCGGAGAGGCCAGCGCGGACATCAAGTCGACGGTCGGGCTCTCGACGAAAGAGACCTCGCCGTCCAGCCACTGAATCGAAGGGCCGATCGAAAAACGTCACCACGCTCGACGCCGACTCGATCGACAGCGATCGGCTCGGCGCGAGTCGTGGGCGATAAGCGACGTCTAGCCAGGATTGGACGCTACGACTTTTGCGAGCATCCGCGGGCGATCAATCCCGCCAACTCATCTGGATCGGCTGGCTTGACCAAGTGGTGGTCGAAGCCCGCCTCCAGGGCAAGGCGCCGGTCATGGTCCTGCCCCCATCCGGTCAAGGCGATCAGCTGGATTCCTGCTGCCCAAGGTTCTCGCCGCAAAGCCTGAGCAACCTCGTAACCGCTCAAATCAGGCATGCCGATGTCGAGCACCGCAGTTTCGGGTCGAAACATTTGCGCGAGCGAAAGTGCTGCTTGCCCCAGATGCGCAAGTCGAACCTCGTGCCCCTCGAGCTCGAGCAGCATCGCCAGGCCTTCCGCAGCATCCCGATTGTCATCGGCGATGAGTACTCGCCGGCGCACGGGCGGCGGCCCTTGAACCGCCACGACACTCGACGTAGCCGGCTGCGGGGCGACAAGCGGTAAACACACAACGAATTCACTGCCGTGACCGAGGCCGCCGCTGCGCGCCTCGATCGTGCCGCCGTGCAATTCGGTGAGGCCCTTGACCAGGGCCAAGCCGATTCCCAGGCCGCCGTCGGACCTTCCAACCACGCCATCGATCTGCGAGAACATTTCGAAGATCCCGGCAATCGAGTCTGGGGCGAGTCCGATGCCATTATCCTTGACCGACAGTGACACCGAATTGGCGTGTATTGTGCAGGCCAGCTCGATGTGACTGCCGGGGTCGCTATATTTCGCGGCGTTCATCAACAGATTCGAAAGGATCTGGGACAGCCGCAGATGATCGGCATCGAGCAAGACCGGTTCAGTCGGCAAACTCAACCCGAGGTGCTGCCCCTTTCCATCGAATGTCGGACGAACCGCTTCAACAGCGGAATCGATCACTGAGGTCAGCGACAACGTCTGCTTCTTGAGCTGCAGTTTGCCCTGAGTGATCCGTGCGATATCGAGCAGGTCGTCCAGCAGCAGCGCCATGTGCGTCACCTGTCGTTCGACGATGAGTTGCGCCCGTTTCAACTGCGCGGGCGTCACCTGCGGCGAGGCGATGACCGCGGCGGCAGCGCGTATTGGCGCGAGTGGGTTGCGCAACTCGTGGGATAGTGTCGCGATGAACTCGTCCTTGCGTCGATCCTGCTCGCGCAGTTGACGGTTGAGAAGCGCAAGGCGTTGCTGATCGAGTTTTTCCGCCGAAACATCGACTGTTACCCCGTCGAAGTGCATGGGCGTGCCATCGGCCGCGTAATCGGTGCCTCCGAGCGCGCGTATCCATTTCACCTCTCCCGTAGTCGGATGCACGGTGCGGTAGTCGATGTCGTACCGAGTTCTATTGCGGATCGAGGCCTCGATTGCGTTTCGAGTCGGGGTGCGGTCCTCTTCGTGAATCCTCGCATAGAAGTCCTCGATCGTGATTCGGTCTGTCGGCGCGAAGAAGAAGTGTTCTTTCACCCGGTCGTCCCACTCGAGCTTATCGAAGGGCAGGTCACAGTACCAGAAACCAACCCGTGAAAGGCGAGTTGCGTAGTCCAGCCGGGCGCGGTTCAACGCGAGCGCCTGGTCCGCCACGGCCCGTGAGGTGACGTCGACCCCTTGCACCAGAATTCCGACAATCGAGCCGTCGCGGGCGGTGATGGGCTGATATACAAAGTCGAGGTACCGCTCTTCTGTCGGCCCCTCGGGGGACATCTGGTAGACGTACCTCGAACCTGATGCGGAATAGGGTTTACCGGTTCGATAAACCTCATCAAGGAGTGCGAGATAGCCTTGTGCCACCGCTTCCGGAAGCGCGTCGGCGACTGTGCGGCCGACGACGTGTCGATGCCCGGTGAGCGCGAGGTAGCCCGGATTGGCCAGCTCGATGACATGATCCGGGCCCCGCAGCAGTGCGAGAAAGGTCGGGGCCTGGTCGAATAGCTGTACGAATCGCTCCCGCTCAGAGGCCAGCTTCCGCTCTGCCAGCACCTGTTGCGTCGTCTCCGAGCAGGTGACCAACACACCGCCCACTCCGTGGGGATGAGACGGTTCATCAATGGGGCTATAGCTGTAGGTCCAATACACCTCCTGCAGTTCGCCGTGGCGAATGATGGGCACGCATTGATTTTCATGCCACACAGCACCGTCACCACGCAGCACCTGTTCTATCTGCGCCCCGACAATCGGCCAGACCTCTGCCCAGGCACGACGTCCCGACGCGCCGAGGATCGCCGGGTGTTTTTCGGGACCGAGCGAACGAGAAAAGGGGTCGTTGTAAAGACAGGTGAGATCAGGCCCCCAAAAGATCATGGTGGGGTGGCCTGTGGTCAGCAAGATACGCACGGTTGTCCGCAGGCCTTGCGCCCAGAACTGCGGGTCCCCAAGCGTGGTGTTTGCCCAAGGAAAGGCACGAATCCGCTCGCCCATCGAGCCGCCGCCAGAGAGAAACTCCGGGCCAACTTCAGCAGATGCCATTTGTGGGCCCGTCTTCGATGACACATCGTGGTCGTCCTCAATCACCAGAACAGGTTGAGGTGATGGGCCAGGTACCATGTCTCTCCTCTCGTCAAGGCCTCCAATATCGAATTGTTTTGGCCGATCCCATTGGCCTATGCAATCCCTTGTCTCTCGGTCACCTGATTGTTGCTCTCCTTGAATTGGAATAGCTCACGGGCTGATAGCGCTCGCTCCAATCGTGGCTGGGCGTCAGGTTGTACTCCTGCGGTGGCGAGATCTGCATCGCTTTGAAGCCGGCGGGGCCAAGCACACTCTCGCACTCGGCGGCAATGTCGGGCCAGGGCCATTCAAAGAGGTGCACGAAAACATCACCGGGAGCAGCTCGACCGGTGGGGCGGTAGTCCGCCGGGAGAGAGGCTCGCGCGCCAGCGGTACCGGGCAGCGTACCGAGCGTGAATCTGGGGGACAATAGGCCCCGACGTCGCCGCGTACCCACGCCGCGTCTCCCTGGGAGATAGGACATCATGACCCCTGTCCGGCGGCGGTCACGAGCCCGCCCAATTGGCCTCGATCGGAACAGCGATCCTCGTTGGGTGAGTTGATTGCTTGGTCCGCGAAGGGCACGAGAAGTTCTTCGATCTTTCGCGCGCGCTACATCCTGCAGGTCAACCTCGCAGGGGACGCGTTTCCCCTCTTTCCCAGGCCGGTCGCTGGTTCTTAGGCTTATCATAGGCCAGCGCCCGGCCCGTATCAGCTACCCGCTGCGCTCAGTCGTCGGTTTCGTATTCGTACCTTCCCCTTCCCGAGCCAACCGTCCGCGTCTACACGCTTGGCGAGCTATGTCGGACGGCAGGCTGCGTGCGAGATGGGCAATGGTGGTAAACACTCAGTTCAACCTCCCTTCCTAGACAGTTTCAAGCATCACCCAAGTTCGGTTTCCGGACAGGTTCATGATTGTAAACTTATGAAGACCCTCCGCGAGTGCTCTAGAAACGCAGGGCGCCGCGGTCCTGCACCAAGCACTTTCGCGTCGTCACGGTGACCAACCCGGGCGAAATCGACGCATCCCTGCGCCGGCGCATCGTCGGTGCCTTGGAGAAACCCGTCGAGAACATCCTGGGCGGCGCCGCGGGGACCACCATCCCGAGGACCGCGCGGCTTTTTCCAGCGCGTTCAACGCCGACGCTTGCCCACGTCGTCCAGGGTTCCAAGGTCTAGGCCGCACAACGGATCGCGACCGTCGCACTCGGGCCGCGGACGCGGCGGCTGCGCCGAGGTGACGTGATGGGCGTTGCGGGGCGGACGTTTCGAAAGAGACGGTGGCTCTGGCTTGAGCGGTGCCGGAGACACCAGCGATGCGGACGATACGGACGACTGCTCGACACCGCGAACCGGCGATGGTGGGCAAAGCACGGTCGGTTGCTCCGCGGTCAGCTTCGGCCGTTCCTGCGGCTGCGTGGCGGCCCATAGTGCAAAGGCGCCGACCAACATGGTCACGCCTGCACTCAGACCGAGCCACCCGACCAGGTCGGTCCACCGCGCCCGCGGCGGGACCGCTTGCACCGCCAGCCGGCGGGCCAGGTCCAGCTCCACCTGTCGCTGTGATAGCTCACAGTTTGCGTCTTCCCAATGGGTTCGCTTGCGATTGAGCATCCTGAGCCTCCGACGGAGGCAACAGCAGGTATCGGGCCAAGGTGTCAACGAGGTGGTCGGCGGGCCGATAGCCACGCAATCCCGCCACTTTTCCCGCGATGGCCACGCTGGCTGCTATCCGGAAGAGAATCGCGATGCTACTTTTTCGCGCGCGGCGCTCGCCCCACGCGCAGGCCAAGCTGATTGAAGCGCAGACGAACGCGTCGCGCGTTGGCTGCCGGATCGCCCTGCAGGAATCGCTGGGCCAGCGCCTCGAAGTCGCCGCCGACCTCTTCGTAAGCACGACGGAATACCTGCGCCTCGATGTGCCGGCTCAAGGCGTGCAGCGTGGCTGCCGGCTCGACGGCGATCGACATTGCGCCGGCCCCCGATCGGGCGGACGCCGCTCGGACGCCCAAGGACGCCACCAACTCGCGAATCAACTTGGCCGAGATGGGCAACATGCCCGCGGTCGCAGGGTGGGCACGACCTGCCGCAAGGCCGGACAAGGCATCCGACAAAGCGAAGACCGCCGCCGTGGTCACCAGATGATCCAGCTCGCGAACGTTGCCTGGCCAGGCGTGCGCCCGCAGATCTCTCATGCTGGTGGCAGCCACGCTGAAGGTCACGCCGTCGCTCGCAGCGGCCGGTCGACCGGTGGACAACTGTGGAGCGGAAGACGCCGCGAGCCCGGCCGCTTTTCGGTAGTCAGCCAGCAAGGTGGCATTCGGGCCAGCTGCGAACCCGCGCGCCAGCAGGGCCGACATCAGCTCGGGTAGATCGTCGATTCGTTCGCGAAGCGCGGGCACCAGCAACCGTGCGGCCGGGTTGAGGCGTGAGTGAAGATCGGCGCGAAAAGTCCCTGCGCGCACGGCGCTGGCCAGGTCGGCGTTGGTAGCTGCCACCAAACGGACATCCACCGGCCGCGCCGAACTCTCCCCCAGGCGGGTCACTCGACCGGATTCCATGACCAGCAGTAAAGTCCGCTGCACGTCCATCGGCAAGTTGCCGATCTCGTCGAGCAGCAAGGTTCCGCCGTCGGCGCGCTCGAATCGGCCGGGCCGATCGGTGGCCCCGCTGAACGCGCCTCGGCTGGTCCCAAACAGCTCGGCCGCGACCAGCGTCGAGGGCAACGCAGCCAAGTCCACCGACAGGAACGCGCCCTTACGGCCGCTGGCGCCGTGGATGACCTTCTCCGCGAGGGCGGTCTTCCCGGTGCCGCTTTCGCCCAAGAGAAGAATCGGCAACGACGTACGCGCCAGCACCTGGGAGTCTCGGCGCAGACGGGCCATGCACAGACTCTTGCCCCAATGGTACGGGCCGGGGTCGGGACCGACAACTCGACGTGCAAGCAGGCGCTCGACCAGCAGGCCCAGCGAACGCGCATCGAACGCATCAGCGCCCGCCAGGGTGACGTATTCGTCGACCGACAGCGCGGCGGCGGCATCCTCGTAGGCCAGCTCCTCCTGCGAGGTCATCAGGATCACCGGCAATGTCGGATGGGTTTTCCGCAGCTCGGCCAGGATGGCGAGTCCCTGCAGGCGCCGCCGCTTTTCGAGGTCGACCTCGCCCGAGGGCACCAACCGCTCGCGCGGCAGCTCGAAGACCACGTCCAGCAACACCACGTCGATGTCGGGATGGAGCGCGAGTGCCTGGTTGACCTCGCCCAGGTCGTGCGCGTGGGTCAGCGAGCAGTGGCCGAACTTGGGGCAGGTCCAGCACGGTCCCGGCAGAGAGCAACGGGTGGCATAGCGATACCCCCGCAGGAATTGATGCGCGACCTCGACGTAGTGGTTGGCGTCGTCGACGATCAGGACTTTGGGTACTTCGGTGCTCATGGGCTGCCTTTCCCGAGATCGCGAGCCAGCTTGCGCAAGCCATCTTCCACCGCAAGCGCAAGCACGGCGGCCCGGGCCAGCGCACCCGCATCGCTCGCGCGCAGGTGACCTTCCAAGGCGTCGAGTTCGGCAAGGTGCGCGCGCGCACGGACGAGACCTTCTTGCGGACCGGACAGCGACTCGATGGGCCGGGCGAGGGTTTCGAAGACCGCAGAGGCCCGACCGCCACGCAGCTCGAACAGATCCCGACACAGCATCGCCGCCAGCGTGGGCGTCCACTTGTCCGCCGCGACGTTGTGGGCTGTTCTCGCCATGTATTTGCCCACGTCGTGCGCAAGACGGGAGGCCAGCATCGCCAGACTCAAGCTTCACCGCCGAGGGCCAGGCGCAACGCCTGCGCATCGAAGCTTGGCACGGCCCGAACGTCGCCGTACAGGCGCCGGAGATTCTCCAGTCGACGGGAGGGAAAGTCGTGCACGAAGACGGCGGGCTGGCGATGTCCGAGCTTGCGCAGCTCGGCCAGGATCAGCACGCCCTGTTGGTCCTGCAGGTGGCGCAGGGCTCGGACGCGGTCGCCGGCAAAAAGGCGCTCGGCGGTCGCGTCGAGGTCGCCGGTCAGCACGTCCTGGGAAGCGCGGTCGAACCGCAGATCGATGAGCAACGCGCAGCCGGGCTCGGCCTCCGCGGCGCACACAGCCTCTGCCGCACTTTGAGCCGCGATGACCCTGAATTCCGAGCCGAGAAACAGACGCGCGAACTCGGCGTATTCGGTTCCGTCCTCTATCACGAGGAGGCGCTTCATGCCGCCCGCCCGATCCGCGACGGCGCCCCCTGGGATGCGAACAGCCGAACCACGATGGCCTTGGCGTAGGCGCCATCGACCGGCAAGGCCTCCAGCGAGCCGTCGTAGCGACGAAGGGCGGTGCGCACGATGCCGAGGCCGTGCTCGACGTCGACGGTGCCGTCCGTTGGATCGGCAAGGCTGCCACCAGCGGAATCGCGCACGCGGATGCGGACCACATCCTCTCCCGTCGGCTCTGTATCGACCAGCACGTCGATGCCGAGTCGCCGCGGATGGGGACTGTTGGCGAGCGCTGCGATGGCGTTGCGAACGATGTTCTTCAGCACAATCCGCAGATCCGTTCGGTAGACGTCCACGGCGACGTCGTCCGGAACCGGTCCCACGACGACCTCATCCAGGTCCACCTGACCGCTCGACCACTCGGACCGTGTGGAGGCGAGCACTTCCCGCAGGAATGGTTCGTCTACGTAGCACGAGGTGAGCCTCGCAACCAGCTCGCCGAGCTCGCGATCGAATCGCCGCAACGTTTGGAACGCCTGGCGTGCTCGACGTGGGTGACCACGACCAATCGCCCTCAAAGCGCGGTCCGCGGTACGAAAGGTTTGGTCAGCTCGAAGCAGCGAGCGGCCGAGCCCGAGCGAACGGTCGAGGGCCACGACATGCGCTCGCCAAGCGGCGAGCAGCGGTTCGCCTTCGTGCAATCGTTGCCTGAGGAACCGCTGCTGCTCGGGCGATGCCTTGCCGTCTAGCACCGCAAGCAGCGCCTCCCCCGCGGCGCCGACGCGGTGCTTGAGGAACTCGTGGCGCAGGCACCCGATCTGGTACGCCACCGCTTGGTGCAGCTCGGGCCGCTCGGCGACCATCGTTCGCAGCGAACCGGTTCCGCGGCGGCGGAAGCCGAGGAAGCCGAGGAAGCCGAGGAAGGCGAGGAAGGCGAGGAAGGCAAGAACACCCAGGCCGGTGAGAACGAGCCCCACGTCGCCCATGCCATTGGGACGGGCCCACCAGCCGCGCTCGCCGGGGAGCGCCGCCTCGGTATCCGACGGTTGGTCGAAGGCGGGAGGAAAGGGATCCGGGTCCGCGCCAAGCGCAACCAACTCCGCTCTGGCCGCGTCAGCCTCGGTTGCAGACGGATTGCGCACGAGGTACTTCCGGTAGAAATCCGCCGCCCGCCACAGGGACCCGCGGTCGCGACACGCACGCGCGAACGGCAAGTACAGCGTCGGATCCATGGGCGCCAGAGCCAAAGCCTGGGTAAGAGTGTCGCGCAGCCCTGACTCGCCGGTGCGCACCATGTCCACGGCACGACGGTAGCGCAGGTCGGATTGCTCGAGGCGTACCCACGCCGCGCGGCCCTGCGGCTGCCCAGGGTTGAGCCGACGCCACGCCTGATACGCATTCGGATCACCCCGCTGCCACTGCGCCTCCGCCTGGCGCCACTGCTCCTGGTCAAGCCGTGGGGCGGAAGGCGTGCAAGCCACGAGGCAGGCGCCCACCAACCAAGGCAGGAGTCCGAGGCGAACCGCCCTCGCATGTGCCATACGGCGACGATTATATCGCAGCGCCGAAAGATGGGGCATCGGACACGGGCATGAATCGTGCTTGGTGGCCCGACACGGAGGATCCATGGCCACTAAGAAAAGCTCGTCCGGAAGCGACAACGTAACATCCACTCCCCCATCCGGGATGGCATCAAGCAAGGCAACCGCGGCGCGCTCGACCGTGAGCGGGCCAGCCGAGGAGCAGCCGGCGGGCCTCAGGGATCCGCTGACGGGTCACTTCGAAGGGGTCGATGCGGTAGCAGCACAGATCCCGTACAACCCCAACAAGGCGGGAGAGTACGGCAAAGCCGCCGCCGAACCCAAGACCGGCGCGACCGCCAAGGTCGACGACCGCACCTTGACGGCGAGCACCCTCAGCGAATCGATCGCTTCGCCCAAGGTCGGCTCGGGCAAACCCAACCTGGGAAACAATCCGACGACTACGCCCCTCGACCGGGTGCGGGTGGATTCGAGCGACCGGGCGCTCACGACCAATCAGGGTGTGAAGGTCGCAGACAACCAGAGCAGCCTGAAGGCGGGACTGCGCGGCCCCACCCTGCTCGAGGATTTCATTCTGCGCGAGAAGATCACGCACTTCGATCACGAGCGAATTCCGGAACGCGTGGTACACGCACGCGGATCGGCCGCGCACGGCTACTTCGAGTGTTACCGACCCATGACCGAGGTTACGCGTGCCTCCGTGTTCTCGGAGGCCGGCAAGCTGACCCCGGTGTTCGTGCGATTCTCCACCGTGATCGGCGAACGCGGCTCGGCCGATACCGCGCGCGATCCACGTGGCTTCGCGGTGAAGTTCTACACGGACCAGGGCAACTGGGACCTGGTTGGTAACAACATGCCGGTGTTCTTCATCCAGGACGCCATGAAGTTTCCCGACTTGGTCCATGCAGCCAAGCCCGAGCCGCACAACGGACTTCCGCAGGCCTCGACAGCGCACGACACGTTTTGGGACTTCGTCTCTTTGACACCCGAGTCCACCCATATGCTGATGTGGGTGATGTCCGACCGAGCCATCCCGCGCAGCTATCGAATGATGCAGGGGTTTGGCGTTCACACCTTCAGGCTGCTGGACCAAGATGGCAAGTCGACCTTCGTCAAGTTTCACTGGAGGCCGCTGGCCGGGGTTCATTCGCTGGTTTGGGACGAGGCGGCGAAGATTTCAGGCGCCGATCCGGACTTCCATCGGCGCGATCTGTGGGAAGCCATCGAAGCTGGCGCCTTCCCCGAGTACGAGCTCGGCTTTCAGATGTTCTCAGAGGAGAAGTCGGAGAAATTCAGCTTCGACGTGCTCGACCCGACCAAGGTGGTGCCCGAGGAGCTGGTGCCGGTCACGCCCGTCGGAAAGATGGTGCTGAATCGCAACCCGGACAACTTCTTTGCCGAGACCGAGCAAGTGGCGTTCTGCACGGCCAACGTGGTACCGGGAATCGACTTCAGCAACGATCCGTTGCTGGCAGGACGAATCCATTCGTACCACGACACCCAGCTTCTGCGCCTCGGCGGTCCCAACTTCAACGAGATTCCCATCAATGCCCCGCTGGCGCAGGTTCACAACAACCAGCGGGACGGCATCCATCGCCAAGCGATCAACCGCGGCAGGGTGTCATATGAACCGAACTCCCTTGGCGGCGGCTGCCCGTTCCAAGCCGGCGCGGAGGGCTTCGTGTCATTCCAGGAGCCAATAACCGCGGACAAGGTGCGAGGAAAGCCCGAGCGCTTCGCCGACCACTACACGCAAGCCCGACTGTTCTGGATGAGCCAGACGGCAACCGAGAAGGCGCACATCTTGGGCGCCTATCGTTTCGAGCTTTCGCGCGTTCAAACCCCGTCCGTGCGAAAGCGCATGGTTTCGATGCTGGCCAACGTGGATGAAAAGCTGGCAGAGCTGCTTGCCCAAGGGCTGGGCATGGACGAAGTCCCACCCGCCATGCCCATCGCGGCGGAGCATGTGGCCACGCCCGAACTCGAAAGCTCCCCTGCTCTGTCGATCTTCTCACAACCAGGAGACGGCTCTGTGCGTACCCGCCGCATTGCGATTCTGGTGGCCGACGGCGTGGACGCCTCGACGGCGCAAGCCCTGCACGCGGGCCTGGCCGCCGCGGGGGCTGTCCCGCGCTACCTTGGCGAACGGCTGGGGACGGTCCAGGGACACGACGGAGCAACCCTGGAGGTCGGCGCAACTTTCGAGGTGATGCCGTCGGTTATGTTCGATGCGGCCGTCGTGCTCGGCGGCAAGAAAGCCGTCGCCAACCTGGCGACGCTCGGACACTGCCTAGAATTCCTCAAGGACCAGTACCGCCACTGCAAGCCGATCCTGGCCTTGGGCGAAGCCGCGGACCTGCTCGAGAGCGCCGGCATCCCGGCGATGCTTCCGTCGGGGAAACCGGATCCAGGCTTGCTCGTCGAGAAGGATGCCATGACGGAGAACGTTCTTCCGGTCTTCCTGCGCGCCATCGGTCGGCACCGCCATTTCGAACGCGAGATGGATCCGCCGGAAGCGTAGCCGGCAGCGATCTTGTGCATCAACGCCCAGCGGCTGCGGACTGACCTTCCGGACGCGGCTCAGAACACCATGTCGCGTTCGGTCGTCTCTTTGACCTTCGTCAGCCGTTCGATCAGCGACTTCTTCATGGGCGAGTCTTCCAGCTTATCGAGCTCGACCTGGATCTGCGCCAGACCCGACTTCGCGGTCTCGGGGCTGGCGTAGTCCACCAGGTACTCCATGAAGGTCGTTAGCGCGTTGGGCGTGCAGAAGCGCTTGATAAAGCCCGGGATGGCGAACTCCATGAAGTGCTCGCCGGTTCGGCCGAGACGATAACAGGCAGTGCAAAAGCTCGGCACGTGGCCCTGCTCGGTCAGCTCACGAATGACCGTGTCGAGCGAGCGCAAATCGCCGAGGGCGAACTGCTCGCGCTCCAGGCGCTGGCCGCAGGTCTGCTCGGTGTAGCCGCCCAGCTCGATGCACGACCCGGCGTCGATCTGCGAGACGCCGAACTCCATGGCGCTCCGGCGCAGCTCGGCAGTTTCGCGGGCGGTCAGAATCAGCCCGGTGTACGGCACCGCCAGACGCAGGACGGCGATGAGGAACTTGAAGTCGTCGTCACTGACCAGGTTCTCCCTGCTGATGTCCATGCCCGAGGCCGGCCGCAGGCGCGGGAAGCTGATGGTGTGGGGCCCACAGCCGTAGCGGTTCTTCAAGAAGACGGCGTGGCTGACCAGACCCAGCACGTCGAAACGCCAGTCGGCCAGACCGAAGAGCGCGCCGATGCCGAGGTCGTCCTGCCCCACTTCGAAGGCTCGGCTCAAAGCATCGAGCCGCCACAGGTAGTCACCCTTGGGCGTGCCGTTCGGATGCACCGCGGCGTAGGCCTTGTGGTGGTAGGTCTCCATGAAGATCTGGTAGGTGCCGATGCCGGCCGCCTTGATCGTCTTGAAGCCGGCGTGATCCATCGGCGCGGCGTTCACGTTCACACGGCGGATTTCGCCGCGCCCAGCGCGCGTGTCGTAGATGTCGCGGATACACGTGGCGATGAAGTCGGCGTCGTAGCGGGGATGCTCGCCGAACACGACGATGAGTCGCTTGTGGCCCTGCTTCTCCATGGCCAGAACCTGCTCGCGGATCTCCTCCATGCCCAGCGTGCGCCGGACGGCGTCCTTGTTCTTGCGCTGAAAGCCACAGTAGGCGCAGTCGTTTACGCACATGTTGCCGATGTAGAGCGGCGCAAACAGCACGATACGGTTCCCGTACACGCGCTGCTTGAGATCGCGAGCCGCCGAGAACACTTCTTCGCGCAGCTCTGGAGAGCGCGCGCGCAAGAGAACCGCCGTCTCTTCCACGGTCAGCGCCTGCTTGTCGAGTGCCTTGGCGATGACCTCGCGCAGGCGCGCTACGTCGACCAGGTCGGTACCGCCGGCTAGCCTTTCCAAACGAGCATCATCGATGAAATCTTCGGCGTGGCTGCTGAGCGTTTGCGAGAGGGGCAACATCTGGATAGGTCCTTTCCTGGTGCTGAAGCGTAGCGCACGGGCGCGCAACGGCCAGCGAGGATTGGGTCATTCTGGGTGTGAAAAGAACATGCTCTGCACCTGGATTCCCTTCAGCCGGCGCAGTTCATCGGACAGGGCGTCGATCTCTTGGTTGCTGCCTACAGCCTCGATGATGATGAGGCCGTTCGGCGACGCGGTATCCTCGTTGACGTCGTGGAGACCGAGTCGCGTGCGAATGTTCTTTCCGTACTTGGTGAGGATCTGCTGAACCTCGCCAGCGTGGGTGGCGCGATCCGTGATGTGAATACCGACGATGCGATGGTCTTTCATGCTTCTGCCTTCTTGTCGGGCATGCCTGCCCTGAGGGTAACTGTGAATGTACTGCCTTTATCCGGTTCGGAGACGACGGTAGCGTCGCCATGATACATCCCCGCGATGCGTTTGACCGTGGCCAATCCGAGACCCGATCCTTCGATGCCGCGGGTCTTGGCGTTCTTGATCCGGACGAAGTCTCCGAACAACTTGGCCGCCTCCTCGCGGGTCAGCCCCACGCCCGTGTCGCGGACAGCGATCTCGGCCACGTCATCGTGCCGCGCCACCTCGACACGAACGGAGCCGCCCTCGCGGTTGTACTTGATAGCATTGGTGAGCAGGTTGTTGAGGATGATCTCGATCTCCGCTCGCACCGCCAGCAGGCCGAGCGCGGCGCCTGGGACGATCTCCATGGTCAGCTTCTTGACCTCGGCTTGGGCGCGAAGGTTGTCCATGCACTCGCGCGCCACGTCCACCAGGTTCACAGTAGAGAACTCGCGCACCTTCATGCCCGCTTCCAGCCGGGTCACGTCGAGAAGGTCGAGGATGAGCTGCCGCATGCCCTGGATGCGGGCCATCGATCGCTTGACCACCCTGTGCAGGGTCTCCTCATCCTTGACCACACCATCGACAATCGAGCCCAGGTAGCCTTCGACGACCCCGAGCGGGGCTTTGAGCTCGTGCACGAGCACGCGAATAATCTCGAAGCGAGTCCGACGTTGCTCGGCGGCCAGCTTCTTCGCCTGTCGACTAAGGATGAGGTCGCGGGTCGCTCGCCTAACAGCAGCCTTGATCTCGTTTGGCGTGAATGGCTTGGGCAAAAAGTCGAATGTGCCACATCGGGTGGCCTCCACCGCTGTGGTCACCGACGCGTAGGCGGTGATCATGATGGTCAGCACGGGCGGGTCGACGGCACGTGCCTCCTTGAGTACGTCGAGGCCCCCGATACTGGGCAGCTTCAGGTCGAGCAACAAAATGTCCGGCGGTCGGACGCGCAGTCGCTCGACGGCCTCTTCGCCGTCGGCCGCCGCTTCGACGACATAGCTGGTTTCCGCCTCGATGTCAGGAAACGTCGCGACGAACTTCTCCAGGACCCGTGCGACCCCAAGACGGATGCCCTCCTCGTCGTCCACAACCAGAATTCGTAGCGGCTGCCCCATCAGCCGATCCTCGGCTCGGAATCGCGCATCACCTGGTGGTGCGGGATCGAAACCTTGAAGAGCGTCCACGTGGTGCCCCGCGCGGCGTCCGCGTTGGATTCGACCGTGATGTCGCCCCGGTGCATCTTCACGATTCCATATACAACAGCCAGGCCCAAACCCGTGCCTTTTCCGATCTGCTTGGTGGTGAAGAACGGTTGGAAGATTTGCTTCATGTTCTCGGGCGGAATGCCGGTGCCGGTATCGCGTATTCCGATGATGAAACGCCCTTCCTCCTCCTGGGTCGAGATGGTCAGCTCGCCGCCGTCTGGCATCGCGGCGAAGGCGTTGCTGTAGAGGTTGGTCAAGACCTGAATCATCTGGTTCGGGTCGCACTCGCACTCGGGGTGCGTGTGGTGAAGATCGACGAGTATCTTCACCGAGGCCGGCAACGGAAGACCCGCCAGGCTCCGCTTCACGAGGTCCTCCAGCCGGATCTGTTCGAGAAGCAGTTTGTTCTCGCGGGCAAAGTCGAGCAGGTCGGACACGATGCGCTTGCAGCGCGTGGCCTGGTCGCTGATCAGGGTCAGCTCCTTGCGGAGGCCCGAGTCCTCACCGGCCTCCTCGCGCAAAAGATGCGCGTACAGCAACACAACGCCGAGCGGGTTGTTGAGCTCGTGGGCCACCCCAGCAGCAAACTGGCCCATACTAGCCAGGTGCTCGGAGTGTATGAGCTGCTCCTGGGTACTCTCGAGCCGTCGGTTCGAATCAGAGAGCTGCCTGACCGTTTGATCCAGGCGATCAATGACGTACGGCAGGCACATGGTCGACTCCGCCAAGCCGCGGTAGATGGCGATGGCGTGCTCGCGGCAGGTTGCGTAGCCACACGCCTTGCAGTCGAGCTCGTCGACCTCGTTCGCCTTGCCCATGGTGTGCAGGATGCGGCCGACCTCGTCCTCGGATGGCATGGCAGTACGTTGATCGAAGGGCATGAACTTGCGCGACAGATCCAGATTTGAAAATCGGTCCATTTGCGCAAGCCACTCGCCCGGGTCGCGCGAATGTTTACTCTCGTTTGCGTACTTTGCGACCCGTGCCCGACGGCGAAAGGCCTTCTCGGTCGAGGTCATGCCCGGACCCGACACGCAACCGGGGCAGCAGAGCACCTCGACCAAGCCGAAATCGAGATCACCATCGGCGAATTCCTCGATAGCGTTGACGAACGACGATGGTCCCCCTTGCGCCGCAACCGCCTCGGTCTTGTCGAGCTCTTCGCTGATGCCTGCGGCCTGGAACAATCCACGGTTGAGCGGGAACAAAGTTCCGGTTCCCGGATGCGGTGGATCGAAATCGGAAGCCACTTGGGACGCGGCGGTGATTCCCCTCGACAGGAACATGGTCCGCAATTCGGCAAACGTAATCGCAACGTCGACCTCGCCCGCCAGCTCATCCGTGCTTGCTTCGACCTTCTTGGCCAGGCACGGCCCGATGAACACGGTAGGCAGGTCGGGCCCATGCATGGCATGGAGCACGCGCGCCGTCGCTACCATGGGCGACACCAACGGGGCCAGGTGCTCGACCAGATTCGGCCAGTAGCGCTCGACGTAGCCCACCACCGCGGGACATGTGGTCGCGAGGTAGCGGTGGCCTGGTGCCCGCGATTTCAGTAATTCACGGTATCGATGCGCGACCAAATCCGCGCCGAAGCCGACCTCGTTCACGAGCGCGAAGCCCAGCTTACGCAGCATCCCCACCCAGACGTGGACGCCGCTCTCATCAATGACGTCGGAGAACTCGGCGGCGAAGCTAGGCGCCACCAGGGCAGCGACCTTGGAATGGGTCGCCAGCAACGTCTCCACGTCCGGAACGGTGTTGACGACCATTTTCGCCCCGCGGCCACACACACGGACGCAGTTGCCGCAGCCAATACAGCGATCCGCAACGATCTCGGCCTGACGGTCAAGGATGCGGATCGCTTTGGCAGGACAACCGCGAACGCAGGTGTAGCAGACCCGGCAGCGATCTTTCACGGTCTTGGTGAAGCATTTCGGCTGCGCCAGGGTCATAGCATCTCCGTCTCCGGCCTCGGCGCGGTCCCCTCACCCGCCAGGCTTCGCCTGGCGGCCTCTCCCCGCTTACGCGGGGGAGGCGGGTTTTCATTTCCGCGATGGCGGAGCCGGGCTTTGCCCGGCGGAGCCGGAACGCGGGAAGGCATGGAAACCCTCCCAGGGTTTTCATTTCAATGGTGGGCCGCGGCGACCGGCTGGCCCGCACCGAGCAGGCGCCGGATCTCGCTCCGAAGACGCTCTGCGACGATAGGCTTTGACAGCATCGCATCGGCCCTCACCCAGGACTGTTCTTCCTGGTTGCGGGGTCTGAAGTCGAGCCCGGTGATGGGCGTAACATTCGACACGATGATGACGGGCACGTCGCTGTACACCCGCTTGATGTGATTGCACAGAACGAACCCGCCGTCCTTGTCCTCCATCATCAGGTCCAGGATAGCCAGATCCGGCCGGACCGTCAGGATTGCTTCTTCGGCCTCGGCTACGCTGCTCGATTGCACGAGGTTGTAACCATCGCCTTTCAGCAGGAGGGCATACTGCTCCAGGATGTCGAGGTCGTCGTCGACTACCAGAATGGTCTTTGCTTCGCTCATGGTTACACCAGGACCTCTCTCGCCGCGTAGCGCGTGTGCAGCAGATGATGGCTCTTGTCTCCGAGGGGTGCGCCCAGGAATTCTTCATAGAGGCGCTTGACCGATACGTTGTCGTGGCTGACCCGCAAGCTGCCGTCCTTGTCGAGGTTGTACAGCTTCTTCATGCGTGCAACGACTGCCTGCTTGTCTGCGTGCAGGGGCTGACCACCGCCGTTGATGCATCCACCGGGGCAGGTCATGACCTCGATGAAGTGCAGGTCTTTGCGACCGGCTCGGATCTGCTCGATCAGGGCACGCGCATTGCCAAGGCCGCTGACCACGGCCGCACCGACGTCGATGCCACCGATATTGGCCTTCAGCTCCTTCGCTCCGTCGAGTCCGCGCAGCGGCGTGATGTCCAGGCTCGGCAACTCCTTGCCCGTGATCATCCAGTTCGCGGTCCGAACCGCCGCTTCCATGACGCCACCCGAGGCACCAAAGATCTTCCCTGCGGTGGATCGCTCGCCGAACGGTGTGTCCGCCGTTTCGGGTTCGATGCCGGTCATTCCCACGCCGCTCATCCGTAGAAGCTGGGCAGCCTCACGGGTGGTGAGGACGTAGTCCACGTCGGGGATGTAGTTCTGGGTCATCTCGGGACGGCCCGCTTCGAACTTCTTCGCCGTGCACGGCATGATCGAGACGCTGACGATCTTGGCCGGATCGATGCCTTCACGCTGCGCGAAGTAGCTCTTTATGATGGCGCCCAGCATCTGCTGCGGGCTCTTGCAGGTGGACACGTGCCCCAGCATGTCCGGATAGAACTCCTCGATGAACTTGATCCAGCCGGGTGAGCAGCTGGTAAACATGGGAAGTTTGCCACCGGTCTTGATCCGCTGCACCAGCTCGGACGCCTCCTCCATGATGGTGAGGTCGGCCGAGAAGCTGGTGTCGAACACCCGCTTGAAGCCGGCACGGCGAAGCGCCGCCACCATCTGTCCATCGCAGTCGGTTCCCGGGGGAACGCCGAACTCTTCGGCCAAGGTGACCGAGACCGCCGGCGCGTGCTGCACGACCACGTACCGCTCCGGGTCGCGAAGAGCGCTCAGCACCTCGGGCACGTAGGATCGCTCGACCAGCGCACCGGTCGGGCACACCACCACGCACTGACCGCAGTTGATGCAGCTGGAAGTGCCGAGGCCACGCGAGAACGCTGTCCCGATCACGGTCTTGCTGCCGCGGCCGACGAAGTCGATGGCCGAGACCCCCTGGGTGTTCTCGCAGACCCGCACGCACTTGCCGCACAGGATGCACTTCTCGGGATCACGCACCAGCGAGGGGCTGGACACGTCAAGCGTGCGCTTGGTTTTCACACCATGGTACTCGCGACGGGCGATACCCAAATCGCGAGCCAAGGCCTGCAGGTCGCAGTTCGAGTTGCGCGCGCAGTAGAGGCAGTCGTCCGGGTGGTTGGCGAGGAGAAGCTGCACGATGGTGCGACGGGTTTCGAGAGCCCGCGGGGAGTGCGTCCTGATCTTCATCCCTTCGGTCGCAGGATACGAGCAGGCGGTGAGCAAGCCCGGGAACCCTTCGACGTCGACCACACACATGCGGCAGGCACCACTCGGCAACATCCCTTCCAGGTGGCACAAGGTCGGGACATCGATGCCGTTGCGGCGGGCGACGGCCAGGATGGTCTCGCCCTTGTCTGCTTCCAATTTCTTTCCGTTGATTTCGATGGTCAGCATGATTGTTTCTTCCTAATGGCCGCCGCCATCAAAGGGGTCGGGTGAAGTCCAAGTCACAACGCAGGCACCTTCTGGCTTCATCCGTCGCTGCCTGTAGCGACAGACCCATTTCCACTTCGACGAAGCTCCCGCGCCGCTTGGCGACCGGAATCATTTCTTCCACCGCACGATCGACCATGGACTCGGACTCCTCGTCCTCGTCGGTCAACAGGGGCGCGATGTAGATGGAGGGCAGCTTGACCTTCTTGATCATCTTCATCTGCCGCCCAGTCAGGTAGCGATCGATCATCACCGAGGCGCGCTTGCCGTCCGCGATGGCCTCGATGACGCCGGTCGGTCCACGGGCCACGTCTCCACCGCTGAACACACCGGGCTTGCCGGCCGCGGTGGATTCGGCGTTGGTCTCGATGGTGCCCCACTTGGTGGTACGCAGGCCCTGCAAGGTGTCGGCCTCCGGCTGTTCGCTGATGGCGACGATCAGGGTGTCGAG
>Ga0302323_100001121_pt1 | contig 21644 bp, 18 predicted proteins | sample Fen_T0_3_FD_201950 | JGI IMG/M metagenome (GOLD analysis project Ga0302323, IMG submission 201950) | Peat permafrost microbial communities from Stordalen Mire near Abisko, Sweden - Fen_T0_3 | ecosystem: Environmental > Terrestrial > Soil > Wetlands > Permafrost | place: Sweden: Abisko... | reverse complement strand
CGAAGGCGCCGCTGGGTCAGAAAAGGTTGAGGAGAGAGTGGGAGTCGAACCCACGGTACCTTGCGGTACACATGATTTCCAATCATGCTCCTTCGGCCACTCGGACATCTCTCCAGATTTAGTTTTGAGGAGAGAGTGGGAGTCGAACCCACGTTACCTTTCGGTAAACCTGATTTCGAATCAGGCGCCTTCGGCCACTCGGCCATCTCTCCGGGCAGGAAGCGAATGTATGCCGTGTTGCTTGGTATCAGGTCAAGCCCCTAAGGCCAAGTTTATTCTACGCGACGCGCAGTCGGTCGCTGCATGGCCATAGACCGCCTGGTGACCGGGTCAGAAACACTAGACGGCCTTGTACATGAAGCCGTAGGCGATGTGAAACCCGGACAGCACGAACATGGTGATGGTGAGAACGATGTGGACCCAGTTCCAAGAGCGCAAGAGCCGCCGCGCGCTTTCGAGATTGCGACGGGCGCGGCGATGAAAAGCCAGATCCGAAAGGTACTGCAGGTTCGCCCGACGCACGCTGCGGCCCGGAAGGTCCGAAAGACCAAAGAAGCGCAACCAAAGGAGAAGGATGAAGTCCCGCAGCTCGTGCCAGAGCATGACGAAGAGCTCGGTGTAGATCGGACCCGGCTTCTCTGCGTCGGCGGTAAGAACTCGCACGCCCCGTACGCGAAGATTCCGCGTCGCCAACTGCCACGCCGTACTGCGACTCAAAGCCTCGCGCTCGAACTCGAGGAGACCGATGCCCGAGTGGATGGTGCCATAAAGGTAGCGACCGATGGCGCCCGAGAGCACGACGGTCCACATCGCATAGCAGGCCAAGGCGACCCAGCGATCGAGCTTGAAGGCCGCGTGGTAGGTGACCAGTGCCGCGCCGATGAATCCGACCCACAGATGGAAGGTGAGCCAGGTCGACTGAACGCCCCATGACTTGAGCACGCCGCAGCGGGTACGCAGCGGATACAACAAGGTCGCGAGCATGAAGGCCGTTCCGACGTAGCCGAGCCAGTGGCCATATCCCCTGCCCGACTTGAACCAGACGGGATCGGTGGTTCCGAGCCAAGTGCGCACCATGCCGACCACGCTGTGCTCGGGCAGGACCCGGCGCAGGAAGGACTCGAGCCCGACGGCAACCAGCGCCAGGACGAGCGCCGCCGCGAATACCGTCCAGGCGGTACGGTGCGGCTTCGTCCGCGCGCGATGCTCGGCCACGCCTTCCACGAAGGCGACGCCCGAGAAAGTGCCCCGCTCGTCGAGGTCGAGGCCGCGGGCGAAGAAGAGCTCCTGCGGGGCAAGCTCCACGAGGGTACTGGTCGGGCAGGCACGCTCGCAGGCACGATCGAGGTAGCCGGCGCAGTTGTCGCACTTGATGGCGACCGGGTGCGTAGCACGCGCGGCGATGTGCACTGTCATCTGCTTGCTTCCCGGATCGATCATCGGGACGCCGGTCTGTCCGATCAATGAAGGCTGACCCGGCGTTGGTTTGCCGGTGCACACGAGAACGTTCTGCGCAAGGTACGAGCCCCGCGCGACGTCGACCCGCAGGTGTCCCTGCTCTGCCGAGGCGACCGCAACGACCTCGGCGCCGGGCTGAATGTGCAGCACGGGAGCCAGGCGTGCCATCTTGGCCGATAGCGCCGAACTCTTCTCCAACACGAGATAGCTCAGTTGCCGCTCGGCACAGCGCTGGGCAGCGGACATCCCGGCGGTGCCGCCACCGACAATGATGACATCCAGCACCGATTTCTGGCTCGGATCCAAACGCTGAAGCTGCATCGCATCGACGGCTCGCTTGGCCTCCCCGATGACGATCTTGGTCGAACGCGGCCCCCTGACGTCACCGGCGACAAATAGGCCCGGCAAAGCCGTTCGCCCCTCACCGTCGCTGACGGGCACAGGACTGGGGAAATCAGCAGCGCTGTACGGGATCTCGACGATCTCGATGGCGCCGTAGGGACACTTGCGCGCGCACGCCCCACAACCGTTGCAACCGTCGTTGATCTGGATCTCGCCAGCGCTATTCACGGTCATCGCATCGAAAGCGCAGGCAGCAAGACAAGCCTGGTCGGTGCAATTGAGGCAGAACTTCTGGAACGCGAGTCGCCCGAGGTGCGTGTGGCCCCGCGCCATGCGGGCGAGGCCGTGACGTTTGGCGCAAGCCTCTTCGCACTTGTCGCAGTCGAGGCAATGGCTCATCTCGCTCACGCGGATGCGGCGGCTCGCCCCTAAACCCTGACGAAGGAAGAAGTCTTGCACGATCCGGCGTGTCGGCTCTTGCTGGGACAGAAAACGTCGTCGCGAGGCAGCCATCGTCTGGGCGAGCTTTGCGGTCCAACTGACGTTGCTGCGCAGGACCTGGGCCAATAGGGCTGCGGGGCTTGCCAACAACGTCACCGACGTGGAAGCGACGCAGTCGAGCGCTACGCCACCCTCTCGGGTCACGATATCCAGATAGCCGTCGGAGAAGAAATCGCCGGGGACGAACGAAGCCACATATTCGACAGTGTTCCTATCGATTTTGTCCTTGATGTCCGGCGCGCCTCGGCCGCCTCTGTCGACCACCACAGCGACCTGGCCTGCCAGCACGAAGCAGTAGCTCTCGCCCTTCGTTTGGCGCGCGACTCCCGAAACCCGCTGCTGCGGTCTGAGCTCGAGAACACGACTTTCGGCCACGATCTGAGCAACCGACGAGGCGTCGAGCGACGAGAAAACCGGCAATTCGCGGAGGGCCTCAACCGTGATGGCCCTTGCTGGTGACATGGACATCTCTTCCTTCCGCAGAGATAGAGTAGAGGAAGTAGCCGGCACAATCTATTGTCTCGTGCTGCCCACTCGCAAATTGTCATAACCGGCTGCGTTCATTGCAGGAACTGAATGAGCGCTTCATACAACGGTCGATTTTCGTCGTTTGCTTGCAGTAAATTCAGAATTGCGGATGCCTAATGGTATCTCCCACGGAAGCAATGCCCCAGTCGTCGCCATGGCTCAATAGGCCGAGTGTTTGCCGCCACGGGGCGCTGTTGCGGCTCTCGTTGGTGCTGCTCGCGGCCTGGCCGGGTGCGGGCCGCGCGGAGAGCCCAGCGAATGGCGAGCTTGGGCTTGCTCCCGCAGCCTGGTCGGCCAATCTCTTGCTCTCGCAAGAATATCGCTTTCGAACGACCAGCTCGGCGGACGCCACGGTCACGAGCGCACTGGGAGAGCCGCCGGCACCGACGCCGCTGAGTGACCACGATTTGCGCCTGACCCTCGACGGCACGGTCATGGGCCTGGGCGAACGCTTCGTGGGAACGGCGTCGACCGCACTTTGGCTCGACTTGGATGGGCACGTCCCCAAGGGCGGACCGGATTACTTTGGTGATTCTCAGGACCTGGCCCAACCGCTGCTCATTGTCTATGGACTCACCGCAGAATGGCGCCGCAGCACCCCGGTCGAGCGCTTCGCCTTGGGGCGCCAGCAAGCCACGCACGGCCTCCCGGTCACCTTCGATGGTGGCGCACTCGATTTTCGCTTCCTGCAACGGCGGCTGTCGCTTTTCGCCTATGGCGGACGCACGGTGCATTTTTTCGAGGTCGTTCCCGGGCTATTCGAGAACTGGCTCGTCGGCGGCGGGGCCGGATTCCGCCTCACGCCAAACCTTCACGTCGAGGCAGATTCCCGCTACTTGCATGAGACCGTGCTGGCCTCGGCTGGCGATGCCAGCAGACCGGTCGACACCAATTCCTACGGGCTGACCCTGAGCGGCCGCTGGGACGAGCTTTCCGGAAAGCTCTTTGCGCGAGGAATGAACCGGTCGTTCTCGCACGTAGGCGGCCTGTTCCGTCTGCAGGTGCCCGCCGCCGGGGTGGGCCTCGACGGTCAAGCGGCCGCCCAGCTCGTCACCTTGGGCGAGATCGCCGAGAGCGAAAACCCTTACTACTCGCTGCTGGGCAAGAGCTTGCCCCACCTTCGGGCACGCCTCGAAACCTGGAAGGAATTTCGTCTGGGCAAGGCAGGCTTGCTCGCGCTGGCAGCGGGTGCGCGCGTCCGGCAACTTCTTCGTGACGAGCCTACCCGATTCAACCGCAGCATGAACGCCGCCTACCTGCGCGGCGATCTCAACGATTTACTCTGGAAGGGTGTATTCGCCAGTGTCACGGCAGACTGGAACCTGCCCTCGGGAGCGTCCGACGGGGCCTATTCCTTCAGTCTCGGCGGTGCGGCCGGGTACGGATCGCGCACGTCGAGGGTCGAGGCCGGCACCTACTTCCAACGATTCAAGATCAACTACTACCGTGACGTAGAAGAGCTGCTGGAAGCCCGCACCGTGTACGCCATGGCCTCGTACCACGTGCTGCCTCAGATCGAAATACGCGCGCGCTACGTGCTGGAGGTCGTCGACCGCACCATCCACACGGCGTATCTCACCTTGCGGGAGGATTTGTAGGGATGCACCCCGTGCGGCTCGCCATCTCGTTCGTGCTAGCGTTCGTTTCGTTTGTTGCCGCAGGTTGCTCGCGCTCGGTGCTCGACGACGGATTGCCGACCAACCTCGATTGCACCGGCTGCCACGGTCAAAATGGCGACCCGACCCCGCCACCGGCCGTGGACGGCACCTCCAGCACCGAGAGCATCGGCGTCGGCGCCCACCTTCCGCACATGCGCGGCAGCCTGCTGGCGGGGCCGGTCGCCTGCGCCGAGTGCCACGTCCTGCCCGTGCAGGCCAATGGCACGGATCACCCCGACCCACGAGGCCGACCGGCCGCCGTCGTGTTCGGGCCGCTGGCGACGAGAGCGCCGGCCAGCCCGGTCTGGGATCGCAGCCTGCGAACCTGCCGTGGTACCTACTGCCACGGGTCCACCCTGCGTGGCGGAGACGTGCGCCCCGCGCCGCTGTGGACTCGCGTCGACGGCTCGCAGGTCAAGTGCGACTCGTGCCATGGCAATCCGCCCGGCGATACCCATCCGCAAATGAATGAATGCGAGGTCTGCCACGGCGACGTGGTCTCCGCCGGCGGGGTCATCAAAAACCCGGCTCTGCACGTAAACGGCATCGTCGAGGTGAACCTCTAACCATGCAACAGCCACCGGGTTCATCCCCACCTCCAGCCTGCCCACCTTCGGAGCCGAAGCATGCATCGACCGTGGATAACGAGCTCGCTCCACAACTGGGCCGGCTCTACGGTGAGAGCCTGTTCGGCGCCTGGCAGGATCCGCTCGACGCTCTCGAGGCGAACCGCCGCGGGCGCAGGCGCGGCCGCTGGGACAAGCGTCTTGCCGTCCTGCTGCTCGTAGGTGCGGTCGTAGCCACGGGAACGTGGCTGTATCGAAGGGGCCTCACGCGACGGGCAGAGCAGGAACGTGCGCAGGTGGCAAAGGACGTCGCGACTTTCCTCGCGGACGGAGAGCTCGATCGCCTGGCCCAATACCTGGGGCTCCTGCTGCCAGCCGCCGAGCCCCTCCAGGGCGGCAATCCCAATCTCGACCTCATCGTAGCGGCCGAGGCGGCCCTTTACCGATACCAGGACGCGGCGCCCGAGCGCTTGGCCCGGATCGAACCCTATCTTTCGTCGGACTTGCCCCAGCCAATCCGCACTCTGGCGCGGCTGACGGTGGCGTCGCGACCCGAGCGTGCCGAGGCATTCGACACGTTGGTCGGCCTGCAACCATCGTTGGCCAAGAATCCCGAGTACCACACCCTGATGGCGACCGTGCTCGATCAGCGGGGCGACACCAAGGCCGCGCGCTCTGCCTGGGGACGTTCGGCCCAGGCCGGTCCGTTGTGGCTGCCCCATCGCTACCAGCAGTGCGCGTTCGAGGCTCGACAACACAATGCCGGGGCCATCGCTGACATTCTCGCGCACATGGCAAAGGTCGCGCCAGAATCGGCTTGGACGCGGATGGCCTACCGGCACTTCGCTCGCACGATGCCCGCGACGCCCGCAAGCAACTCGGTGCCGCAACAGCCCTCGGCGGTGGGACAGTACTACGACGAGATGGTACAGGTCTTCCTCAGCCTGGCCGCACACGACCTGGCGGCGGCACGGCCATCGCTGGGCCGCGCGCTGGCCGCAATCCACGGGCAGACGCCGTTCGTGCTCGACGCTTTCACCGCACTCGTCGACGCTATGGAAGACGGCCTGGCGATGGAGATGACCTCGTACGAGGAATGGCCGCACAGCAGCCGCTGGGCTCGAACCAAGTCGACCGAGCTGCAAGCTTCGATCACGAAGCGCAAGCTCGCTGCCGCATCCGCGCCGGGCGAGCCTACGACCACCTCCAAGCCCAGTGTGGCGATGGCGAACACCGGGGCGAAGACGAAGGCGAATACAAAGGCGAAGAAAACGACCGCCTCGAAGAAGAAGGTGGTTAGGACCAAGAAACGCGGAGGACGACGACGGAAATGAGGTTCGCTCGGGCCAAGAAGCGAACTGTCGCGGGCGTCGCATTCCTCGTGCTGCTCGCTGCGCCCTGGGTGTTGGCCCAAGGCTCGTTCTTCCGTGTCTCGCCTGGGCCGCTCAGTGAAAGCCATGCGGAATACGACAACTCCGACGGCTGCCCGAAATGCCACGAGCCCAACACGGGCGTGACCAACGCCAAGTGCTTGGATTGCCACAAGTCCTTGCGCGAGCGCATGACCAAGGGTTTGGGGTTGCACGCGACCTTCACCGGCGACTGCATCCAGTGCCACCCTGGACACAAGGGGCGCACGACCAGCATCATCGATTGGAAGCACGTCGGCGGACAGCAGACCTTCGCTCACGAGCGCGCCGGCTTCGCGCTGACCGACCATCACGCACAGCTCGCCTGCACAGCCTGTCACACCAAGCGATTGAAATCTGGGCGCATCAGCTACATCGGACTCGATCGCGAGTGCCAGACCTGCCACAAGGGCGTGCACAAATTCACCAAGCCCGAGCTGGCCAAGCAATGCGACGGGTGCCATGCGGCCCGCAAGGTCAACCACGGTATGCGACTGGGCGAATGGGAGAGCAAGCACTTCGAATGGACGAAGCTGCTGCTGCCGGGTAAGCACCTCGAGCAACCGTGCACCAAGTGCCACCCCAAGGCCGAGATGGCTGGGCGCTTGCCGCCGCGGAGCTGCGCCGATTGCCATCGTCCAAGCCATCCCATCCCACCCTCGCTGGCGAAATGTGTGGATTGCCATAAAGAGGCGCAGCCCTGGAAGAGCGCGACCATCGACCACCGTCGCTTCGGATTTGCCCTGCTGGGCAAGCATACGAATCTCGACTGCAAGCGCTGCCACCAGGGCGGCGGCAAGCTCGACTACGAGCCGGGCGCCTGTGCGAGTTGCCACCAGCACCGCAACGCCCACAAAGGCCAATTCGCCGACAAGCCGTGCGATGCCTGCCACGTGGAGGGCGGCAAGCGGACCCTGCCCTTCGATCACAACAAGGATACTCGTTTCCATCTCGATGGGTTGCACGCCGACCCCAAGGTTCGGAACAAATGCATAAGCTGTCATCCCCAGAAGATCTTCCGTACCGAGAAACTGGGCTGCGCCGACTGTCATAAGGACAAGCACAAGGGACAATTAGGGCCCAAGTGCACCGAGTGCCATTCCGTCACGCAGCCCTGGAAGGACACGCGCGGGAGCCTCAAACACCTGAAATTCCCCCTCGAAGGCATGCACCGCGAGGTGAAGTGCGAGAAGTGCCACCCAGCGGGCAAATACAAGCTGGGCAACGTTCACTGCGTAGACTGCCACGGCAAGACCGACCCGCACCAAGGCAAGCTGGGCCCCGCCTGCGAGAAGTGCCACATCCCCGACAAAGGCGCACCCAAGTTCAACCACGACGAGATGACCCAGTTCGCCCGAACTGGCGCACACCGCTTGGTCGACTGTGGCTATTGTCATCGCCCGGCACCGCCTACCAAACCCGAGGTCGGATGGACGAAGTTGGAGCCGGCTGGCGGCCTCGCCCGAACCTTGCCGCTCATGGGCAAGCGATGCGCCGACTGCCATGCAGATCCTCACAAAGGCACCGCCGGCACGGACTGCAAGCAGTGCCATGGCACTGAAAGCTTCCGGCGATTGCCCGCGGCAGCGCGCGCTCAGCGACCGAACGACCACGACCGGGGATGGTTAGGCAAGCACGCGAACCTTCCCTTTGACGAGAATGAGCTCCTCGCCGAAGGGCGCGCATGTGCCCGCTGCCACGGCACCCCGGCCTGCGACCGTTGCCACCACACCATGCGGCCGAGGAGCCACACGGCCTTGTGGCGCCTGCGTGGGCATGGCACTGCTGCCTCCTTCGATCCGGAAAGCTGCAGCGTCTGTCACGTGACCGGGGCCTGTATCCAGTGCCACCGCACCACGGCGCCCCTCAACCACCGCGGCGCGTGGGGCACGCTGCACGGTTTTGCGGCAGCAACCTTCGCCGACAACAACTGCTACGTTTGCCACAGTCGCGCCGACTGCCTGGCCTGCCACAAACCGAAGTAGGTCGCAGCGAGGCCTAAAGCTAAGGGACGACGAGGCGATTCGAGCTGCCGTGGCAGCTATTGCACTCGCCGCTGGCGCTGGCGTTGGTCGGCATGACAGCCGTACCCGAGGCGTTGCGGATCGCGATCTGCGCGGTGGCCCAGCTTGCGCCCGAGATGTTGCCGTAGAAATTGCCCTGACTGCCGGAGTACGTCGTCACCAGATTGCTGCCCGCGCGAATACCGATTTGGACGTTGCCGGCCGTCGAGCTGCCGTTGGACTGATAGATGGTTCCACCATAAGTAATGTTGTGCTTGTGGCAGGTGGCACTCAAGCAGCTCTGTCCCGTGAAGTGCCCTTGGTACGCCACGCTGGCCCCGCCGCTCGCGTTGTAGGTTGTGGTGCCCCAATCGAAGGGGCTCCCCGTTCCTCCGCCAGCGCCCGTGGCACCTCCGGTGCCTTTGCCACCCGAACCGACCGCCCCACCCGAAGTCAGCGCGCCGCCCGAACCGCGGCCGCCGGTGCCGCTGCCGCCCGCACCCGCGCCGCTTGCAGTGCTCCCACCCGAGCCGGTTGCGCCGCCCGAGCCACGGCCACCCGAGCCGGCTGTACCACCTGCGCCGCTTCCCCCCGAGACACGGCCACCCGACGCGGTCGTACCACCTGCGCCGCTTCCGCCGGCACTCGTGGTGCCACCGACGCCGTTGCCACCCGATCCTTCTGGGGTGCTTTTGCCGCCACTGCCATCCTTGCCGCCGGCCCCTGGGCTTCCGCCGCTGCCCGCTAACTGGCCGCCGAAACCACTGCTACCTCCCGAGTCACCGCCGCCGTCGGTCGGGGCCCCACTGCAAGCGGCGAGCGCACCAAACAACAGCGAGGTGGCGATCCGAGAGATCCTCGCGCGACTTGTCGACTTCATAGACGCTTCTCCTTGAACAGTGGTCGGATTGGGAGAGAACACTGATATTAGGGTCTGGAATAGTCTTAATTGCGTGAGACCAGTCCGCCGTGTGCGAACAAAAGCCGGTTCTTTCGTGCGCTCACGTCGGTAATCATTTGCGCCGAGCGCACTGCAGACGGTCATTGAGGACGTAGTTAGCGCCCAATATCGCTGCGCGCGGCTCGATGGTCGGCCATCGCGATTCCCGGATACGTCCAATCCCAGGCGGACGACAGTAAATGGCCGAGCGCTGCCGCGTGCTTGCCGTCCGTACGCACGGCGACGCCGTGAAAGAACGCGTCTGGATAGAAAGCGTAGTGCGCCCAGAACTCGTCGCTGGCCAAGATCTCCTTCAGCATGAAGGCATGGTCCGAATGGGGCATCCAGATAAAGTCGGCCCCGCGACGGAAAAACTCCGCTGCAGAGAATCCGTGCAGGGCAAAGTCGGCGTCGTGCAGCCCGAGCACATCGACGATGGCGATGTTCGGCGCCAAGGCGCCCGGCAATCCGTGTTCGGACATGGCGAAGCGGGCGCCGGCCGGAGCCGCGGCTGCGATCGCGGCGATCCGCCGAGCCGATTCCCACGAGTCGACCTCGGGCAGTGACTCCGCGGCTGCCACCTGATAGCCCACGATGGGCGGCAGCGTCTGCGCGTCGCTGCGGGAAGCGTAGCGTTCACCCGCCGAGCCCAATCCAGCACGAACCACAGCGACGACGACGAAAGCAACCGCCGCACGGGCCAGCAAGACCTTGGGCCGCAGCGCGTGCCGCGGACGGGACACAAATCGGTCAAACTGCAGCAGGCCCGCGACCACAAAGAACGGCAACATCGGAAAGTAGAATCGACCGAGGTGTCCCATGATCTGGTTAAAGCGAAACAGCGCCGCCACGGTCGACAGCGCTGGCGCCAGCAGCACCACGGCGCTTCGCCATCCTGCACGGTCGCCGAACAGGATCACGGCCACCACGAACGGCCACGCCGCAATCAGGAAGACGTCGAGAAAGCGAAATGGGTTCCACCCGAATTCCCCGGCAAAGCCGCTGTAGTAACCGGGCTGCTTGACGAAGAACGAGAGCGGCACCGGCGTGCCTAGCAGGTGCCATGCCCCGAGAGCAAGCAGGCCGAGTACAAGTACGCTCATCGAACCGTGAAGGACCAAGGGCCGGACGATGGGCCGCTCTGCCAGCAGCAGGATCGCCAGAGTGGGACAAAGGACGGCGCAGATCAGGTTGTCGGGCCGCGCGAGCACCGACACTGCCCCCGCGGCGACGGCGAGAGCAATGCGGCCCGTGGTTGGCTTGGCGCCCAGTTGCAGCGAGAAAAAGATGAGAACCGCGTTGCTGAGCGCCGCCAGCATAGTGTCCATGCCGGTCCCCGCGTGAAAGCCAAAGGCCTCACGAAAGGCGACGAGCGGCAGAAGCATCCCCGCCCAGAAGATCCAATTGCGCGATAGACGCGGATCTCGGGCCACGAGGGCCGCGATGGCGACCAGCGCAGCGAGCAGCCCGATCGCAGCAGCGCCGGACGCAACTTGCAGCACGTGCCACATGGGCAATGCCGGGAAGCCCCTGCGAATTGCAGTGACGACCGCAAGATGCAGCAGACTGGTTACACCGAACACGGTAGCCTCGCCCGTGTTCCAGACGATGCCGTCGCCCGCCAGCCAGTGCTGCGCATAGCGCAGGTAGGTGTACGCATCGTCGAAGTCGCTCGGCGCTGCGTGGGACAGGAACGCCAGCCGCTCGATCGCCATGATCCCGACGAGCAGCAGCCCGAGCCCGCCGAGCAGCAGGCTTCGGCGACGCCACGGCCGAGCTTCGCCGGCAAGTCTGGTTTGTGATGTCTGGTTCACTGGCGCAGCCTAATTCTTGCCGAGTACGCCGCGCAGTCGCTCTCGCTGCTCGCGTGCCACCGGCGCAGAGACATGGTCTGGCGATCGCGAAAGCAGCGCCGCGAAGGAGACATCGGCCTCCTGCAGGCGTCCCTGCGCAACGAGACAAAGCCCACGTCCAAACGTCGCCTCGTCGTTGCGCGGGTCGAGCGCCAGGACCGCTTCGAAGTCCGCGAGCGCATTCGCTTGCTTTCCGAGACCAAGCATCGCGAAGCCATGGTTGGTCCGCGCAGCGGATGTCCCAACCCCGTCGAGAAACGCCGCCGCCAGGGCAAAATCGCTGACCTCGAGGGCCACCGCGCCAGCCGCCACGCGCGCATCCTCTCGGCAAAGCGGTTCGCCCGTTGCCGCGTAGGCGGATTCGTACGCGTGCCGGGCGGCCGCCGTCTGTGCCACCGACCGGTGATAGTCGCCCAGGCGACGCTGCCACTCGCATGGCGAGGCTTTCACCCCGGCCGGGGCATGCGCGAGCGGAACCACGGACAAGCCCTCGGCCTCGGAATACGAAAAGGTCAGCGGCAGCTCGGGCAGGCCGCCGGCAGCATCTCGGCGCACGAACACCAACCCGTCGGGCGCCCGATAGACCAGCGCCCACAGCGCCGGATCGAAAAGCGCCCCGCGCGGATTCACTGTCGGATAGGTGACGAGCGCCGACGTCACGGCGAATCGGTCGAGCAGTGCCTGAAACTCCTTCCGCGACAGATCCGCCCGCCGAAGGATGGCGTGGAAGGAATCCGGGTAGCCGTTGATGCGCGGGTCCTGGAAGACCTGGTACTGTGGCCAACCTCGCCAGGTGAGGTACGAGCCGACCTCGAGGTCGTTGTACATGCGCTGGCGCAAACCGTGTTTCTCGACAAAATCGATAGCCGGCAGCGGGACCAGATCCGCTTCCATTCCGAGGTCGAAGACGTGGCCGCCCGAGGTCGCAGCAGCGATGCGCGGAGCTGCGGTCACCGCGAGCAGGCTCAACGCCGCCACACCGGTGAGCCAAGCACCACGCAACCGAGGAAGAGCCCGAGTGACGGCCACCGCCAAAGCCGGGCCAGCCAACATGGAAAACTCGGCCACGAAGCGAATGCGTAGACCGCCCAACAACCCGAACACGAGACACGGCAAGAGAACCCGAAAAGGCAACAGCGCCCGAAGATGTCGCACCACCAGCGGTAACAGTGCCGCGAGCACCAAGCCGCCGAGCAAAAAGAAGTATGGGCCGTCGAGCGGCCATTGTGCATGCCGATACTCCTGCAGGGGCCGTAGGGTGGGCATGCGGAAGTGGTTGGCGATGTACGAGAGAGCGTGCACGCCCGAGGGTGTGGCAAGCACCAACGGCACCATCGCGAGCGCGACTGTCAACGCTCGGTGAGATGACACGCGCTGCCCGTCCAGCCAAGCGCCCAGGGCGTACAGTGCCAACAGCGTGGGCGCGAGAAAGAAGCACGAGTTTGCGTTGGCCCAGACCAGCCCCGCAGGCACGAGCGCCCAAAGCAACCGCACGCGTCCGCCTTCTGCGCGCTCGAGGGCGAACAGCGAGAGCGCCAACCCGACGAAGGTGACAAGGTGCGGACGCTCGACAAAGCGCGGCTCTGCCGCCCACGCCGAAAGCGCGAGCAGCAGTGCCGCACATACCGGGCTGGCACCGCGCCGCAGCGCCGCCCGATATAAGAGAAGCCAAGCTCCAACGACAAAGAACGTCTTAAGAACCACCGTGCCAGCAATACCGCCCGCCCGATGGCGCAAGGTAAGCAAGATCTGAAACACCCACGCCAGATTGATGTCCCTGGCCTGCGGGTAAGTGAAGGAAAGCAAATTCTCGGTGGGAACGTGCCCTGTCCCGAGGACGATGTCACCCAGGCGCAAATTGAAGAACAGATCCGTCTCGTCCATTGGGACGAGGCATCGCCCGGCCACGAAGACGAGAAGCAGAACGATCACGCTTGGGCATCATGCCCAAGCCTCGACCCCGCGCAACTGGCAATCACGAAAACAGTCGCGGTCCGGTCAGCAGCTCCTCCTCGCCCGCATCTTCGTACGTGGCAGCTCCCTCGGTGACCGCTGGGTCCTCTTCCCGCTCGACGCGAGCGATCGAGATGTATTTGATGCGGAACGAATCTCCGCCGAGCCGCTTGAGGCCCCAATCCATCGCGTCTTGCAGATCGGCGAACATGGCCAGCGGTTGATGGGAACGGTCGGGAATAATCGCAAAGCAGCAAGGAATCATGATGGCTGTCGGGCACTGCAGTCGCTGTGCCAGCAGCCCTGTCGTGTGATTCCGAGAGCTTACCGTCGGGCATCCATCGGCCGATCTCAAGTTGTCCGATCTCTCCCGATCTCAGTTGAGATCGCAGAGGTGATGACTGCGCCCCCCACAGCGCTTCGTCAACGGTCGATCAGCGCACGGCGACCAAGTGAAAGGTCACGCCGGCACGCATCACCGTCGAGGTCGGGGCACGCCCAGGTTGGCCAATTTCTTGACCAGCGTTCGCCTCGCGATGCCCAGCACCGCTGCGGCCCGCGTCTGGTTTCCGCCGCACGCCGCGAGCGCCTCTTCGATTTGCTCGCGCTCCGCGGACTCCGAGCTGTCGTCACTGCTCTGGATGCTGAGCTCGAGCGTCTTGGTCTGGCGTCCCAGGGCGTCGTGCCGCGGGTTCACTTCGGTTTCGGTGAGCAGATCCGTCATCGAGAGCAGGATTGCACGCGAGATGCAGTTGCGAAGCTCCCGCACGTTCCCCGGCCACGGCTGGTGCTCGAGAAAGCGAATGGCCTCAGGGGTGAAAGACGGCTGCGTCTTCTTGCCGAGCGCCGCTGCGGCTTCGCTGGCGAATTCGATCGCCATGGGCGCAATCTCGGATCGCCGCATCCGCAAGGGCGGCACCTCGAGAACCACGCCGCTCAGGCGAAAATACAGATCCTCACGGAATTGCCCCTTCCGGATGCGATCCTGCAAGTCGCGATTGGTCGCGGCCAAGAATCGCACGTCGAGCTTGCGCACCCGCGTGCCTCCGACGGGAATCATTTCGCCAGTCTCGATCACTCGCAAAAGCTTGGATTGGAGAGCGATGGGCATTTCGCCGACTTCGTCGAGCAGCACAGTGCCGCCGTTGGCTGTCTCGAACAGCCCCGGCTTGGCGGTTCGTGCCCCGCTGAACGCGCCGGCTTCGTAACCGAACAGCTCGCTTTCCAGTAGGTTCTCGGGGAAAGCGGAACAGTTCAGCTTCACGTACGGCCTATCCCTGCGCGGCGACCGCTCGTGGATGGCGCACGCCACGACTTCCTTGCCGACGCCGGTTTCGCCGACCAGCAGCACGGATATGGTCCCGGGGGCAATGCGGTCGACGAGCTGGAAGAGCTTGTGCATCGCCTCGGACTGCACCACCAACTTGGACGCGGCGGCTTTGGCCTCCGCCGCTCGCTTGTCGCTCGCGCGCAAGGCCTGGATGTGCTCGCCGGCCATCACCACTTCGCGTACTTCGGAAATCTGTCCACGCCCGGAAGAACCGGCCTCGGACGCAAGCTGGTGGACCACCAAGGACGCGCCACCGATGATGACGGCGACGCCGGGCGCGACCACTTCTTCCCGACCAGCGGAAACGCGCCGGCCCGCAAGCCGCGTCCCGTTGGCGCTGCCGAGGTCCTTGATCAGCACCACGCCGTCGCGAACCGTCAGGATGGCGTGGTTGCGCGACACCGACGGACTCCCAAGGACGATGTGCCCTTCTTCCGAGCGTCCGATGCTGAGGTCGCCGGACTCGGGCATCGGCATCATCTTCGAACCAGATTGTTCGAAAACCGTCAGCCAAAGGCGAGTAGTCGATCCCGGGTTCGTGCCGTGACGTTCTTCGATGAGAGTCTTCGGCAGAATTTTGGGACCGCTCTCGTGGTCGGTCGACGACGGCAACGGCATACGGCGATCATCTTATCTCATGACGCTTCGATCTGAACAGCGGACCTTCTGACACCATCTGACGAAGCCAAACGCGGTGCATTCGCCGGAAGCGGCACGACACGCTTGCTATGGCATGGCGGGAAACGGACCGAAGGCACGATCGCGACGCTTGAGAAAACTATAAAACGACGACCCGTCGGACCCGGTCGTGGTTGCGCGCACCCATTCGTAGCCAGACGGCGTGTAGCCGTTCTCGACCGCGCAATGGCGGCCGAGGCAATAGTGATGCGTGATGAGCGTCGGTTTGCGCGACAGCATGTACGCGTCGCTGCCCCACTTCTGGTGGCCGGGACGGTTCGAGGCGGTCATGCGCGGATCGTGCGCGATGGTCGCGTCGACCAGGCCGAAGACGTCGTAGGCTGGGATCTCCGAATAGTAGGGAATGACGCCAGCGCCCCCCACGGTCATCAGAAGGTCCGGCTGCCGGTACTGCGCCAGCCACTGCCCGACGGGGATGCGCTCTTCGGCGTACTTCTTGAGGTACGCTGGCGTATCGATTCCACCGTCCGCGCCCACGAAGGTGCGCGCTTGCTGGGTGGTATGTGCACTGCCGATAGCGAACCCGACGGCAATCACCAGCAAACCAAGTGCGGGAACTCCCGGACCAAGCAAGGGTCGCAATTGGGTGAACAGCCGTCGCGCCGATTCCGCGACGACGACGACGCCCAGCGGAACCACGGGCAGAATGAAGCGATAAAGCCCCATGAAGTCGCCGCCCACTTTCACGACGTACGCCGCGTAGGTCAACCACACCAGCGCGGCCAACCGCCGCAGATCCCGACGGCGTTCGTCTACCTTGGCTGCACGTGCGAAGATCGCCAGCAGCAGCAGGAAGTGCACGCCGTAGTCCTCGACAAAGCGGCGCAGATAGAAGGCACCCAGCTTCCAGGTTCCGCTGGCGCCGGATGACTTCACGTAGAAGGTATTCGGGAAAAGCCAGCCGTAATAACGCCAGCGCCAGAAGAAATAAGGACCGAAAAGCGCAACGAACACGGCCGACCAAACGACCTCGTTCTTCCGTGGAAAAATCCGACGCTCCCGCTGCAGGTTGGTGAGCACGCGAAACATCGCGACCAACCCGAACAGCAGCAGCCCCTCCGGCCGGGTCATGGCCGCGAAGGCGAACGCCACAGCGCTTGCCCAACCCTTGCCGAGGGTGACTTCGGCGAGGGCCAGATCGAAACCGAGCGTGACGAGAAACGTGAAAAGCTGGGTTTCGAGCCCGCCCGCACACCAACAGGCGAAGGCGCCGATGCTCGCCAGCAGAAGCGGCGCGACCACGTTCCAGCGTGAACGCCGTTCGCCCGCCAGCCGCAACGACATGCGCACCACGACCGCAAGTGTCCCGATACCGAACCCCACACCCAAGAACCGCGAAAGCATGACTGGCCCGAAACCCAGCTTGATCCCGAGGGCCAGCAAAACCGTCCAAAGGAAGTTGGTGTAGCCCTCCACGCGCTCGCCGAGGTTGAAGACCATCTCGCCCGACAGGGCCAGGTTGCGCGCGTATCGGAACGAGATGTAGGCGTCGTCGGTGACGAAATCGAACAGACGCGCGTGCGGCACCAGCACGGCCGTCGCAAGCAAGAGCGGATAATATCGTCGCAGAAACCTTCTCATCGGGCAGACCGCGCTTTCTACCATCACGCGCGGCAAAGGAAAGACGATGTCGCTAGCCCCGCGTGTGGGCCTACCCCGCTTCGCGGGCGCGTACCATCGCGGTCAGCCGAAGGTTCCACCGTCGAAGCCCCACAGGGCTCCTTCGGCGTTGGTGAATTCGATGTAGATCCGATTGCGGGGCACCACCAGCGCCTTGGCGATAGCGTCGCACAAGATCTCCGACAGGTGCTCCACCTTCTCCGCCTCGAGCTGCCCGACGTTCTTTAGCTCGACGTAGCACGCCGGCTCGCGACTACCCGCGAAGCTCATCTGCAACCGGGGCGCCAGTCCGACCATCACGTAGCGCTCGGGCTTGCCCAGTTCGTGGGCCAGCAGGCTGGAGAACGACTTCAACATCTGCGACAACGCGGGTTCCTCAGGTTGCGGCGCAGACGAAAACAGATTGAGGAGCGGCATGCCGAAAATGTAGCACTATTCCCGCGGGGGCCGGCGGGTCAGGTCGATGCTCGACCGGTGCACTGCGACCCGCAGGGTCGAACGCGACTCGGGCCGCCGGGTTTTGTGCCCCAAATGCCGGCGCGCATCGGTCACCGCCCGCCCGAGGCGCAATTGAATGTCCAGGGCCGACGTCACGGCGCCCGCCAATGCGGACTCTAGATCCTGCGCCATCGCCGCGGCCGTCGGGTAGCGTTCGCCCGGCAGGCGTGAGAGCGCACGGCTGATGGCATAGATCAGCATCTTCGGCAGGCCCGGCCGCTCGGTGCTGACTGGCGGAACCTGTCCCCGGTGAATGTTGCGAAGGACCTCGCGGTCGTTCTTGCCGGTGAACAGGGGATGACCGGCCAGAGATTCCCACAGCACCGAGCCCATGGAAAACAGGTCCGACTGCGGGCTGGCCTGGGCGCCGCCCACCAGCTCGGGCGCGAGGTAGCCCAGCTTGCCCTTGATAAAGCCCGGCGCCGTCAAGACACTGGTGCGATCGCGCGCGCGGGCCAAACCGAAATCTGACAGCTTCACCGCCCCGCCGATGCCGACCAGGATGTTTTGCGGCGAAACATCACGATGGATCACGGGCACGGGCGTACCGTCGGCGGCGTGGCGTTCGTGGGCCGCCGCCAGGCCTCGCAAGGCGTGGATGCCGATGAGCGCGACCAGCGGCCATGGCATCCGTTCGTGTCGAGAGCGGTAATAGCGAAGCAAGGTGCCGAAATCCAGCCCCTCGACCCATTCGGTAACCAGCCAGTACGCGCCGTCCTCGTCGTCCACGAAATCGAGTACCTGGGCAATGTTTGGGTGCAAAAGGCACGAACCCAGGCGAGCTTCCTCTACGAACATGGCCACTTGGCGATCTTCGTCGCGGAACTCGGGCTTCATCCGCTTGAGCGCCACAGGCCTGGAAAACCCGGCCGCACCGTGCATGACCGCATGCCAGACCACCGCCATGCCGCCCTCGCCCGCTCGCTCGACCAGTTCGTACCTGCCGGCGACGAAGTGCCCCCTCGGTTGCTCGCGTGCCTTCATCTCAGAGCATTATAAGGGCAATTCGGCAAGGCCGCCGAAACCGGGACTGGAACCGGCCAATGGAAACGGCGCTGGTTCAGTCCAGGGCGGCGAGGGCGTCTTCGAGATTGCCGCGCATGTGGGCGTCGTTCTTGCGCGTGCAAGCCTCAATACCCTTGGCGTAGACTGCGCGTGCATCGTCGGCTTGGCCCAGCGCCACCAGCACCTCGCCCGCCGGCGCATAGGACGCGATGTAGTCGGGATGCTCGGTGATGAGCGAGTCGAAAGCCGCCCGGGCGCCTTGCAGGTCGCCTGTGCCTTTCAGCTCCATGGCGAGGCCATAGCGCGGAAACGGATCCTGGGGTCGTTGCGCTGCGAAGGCGCGCAGGACCTTGACGCGGGGGTTGCTCTCGTCGGCGCTCAGGACATCACCCACGGACGGCCAGGCCCGGCTATTTCGCCGCGAGGGCCGCTCGACACGATGCGATTACTGCCATCGACCCTGACCACGGTCGGCTTCCAGTCCTTCGCCTCGACTTCGTCGACCCCTTCGCCGAAAGTCGCAAGGATCACCACGTCGCCCGGGTGACAGAGTCGGGCCGCCGCGCCGTTGACACAGATAACGCCTGAATCCGCCTCGCCCGCAAGGGCGTACGTTTCCAGGCGCGAGCCATTGGTCGCATTCCAGATGGCCACCTTTTCGTAGGGAAGAATGTCCGCCGCCCGCATGAGGACTTCGTCAATCGTGACGGAACCTTCGTAGTTCAGATCCGCGTGCGTCACAGTGGCACGGTGGATCTTCGACTTGAACATGATTCGCTTCATTGTCTCTCCGTCCCGGCCGGTTTCCCGGTCCAGGCAGTTGTCCCACCTATCCTGTCCGAAAGCGTTGCGCTGTCAATGGCCCAGGATTCACTTGGATTCGGTTGACCGGTGCGGGCCGATAGCTCAAGGTGAATCGAACGGGCAGAAGCATGGGGAAGTTCACGCGATTCGTCGGCGTCGATCTGGGTGGCGGTCGAGGGAAAAAGACGGCCCTCGCGGTGCTCGAGCGAGGTGGCGACGGCGTGATTGTGACACGTCTGGCACCGCGCCCCAAAGAGGCTCCCCTCTATGACAAGGCCCTGTTTGCGGCGATTCGTGACAAGGCCGAGGGCGCGATGGTTTGCGTGGATGCGCCGTTGACCTTGCCCCCATGTCTCCGTTGCGCCGAGCCAGTTTGCCCCGGCCAAGAAGCGTGCATCGACGCCGAGGTGGTGGCCATGCGCGCACTGGTCACCATCGGTCCCGCGGACAAGCGGGACTGCCGTCGTGGCAAACCGACTATCACGCCCTACACCCAGCGGGCCACGGACCTCTACCTGCGCAAACGCGGGCTGCTCGCGCGAGAGACCCTGGGTCAGGGAATGGGACCGCTTGCCGCCCGTGCCGCGCACATGGTTCGCGCACTTGCACCGCAGTTTCGACTGAACGACAACTTGATCGAGGTTTATCCGCGAGCGACCCTCGAGCTGTCAGGATTTCGCGAGCCATACAAGAAGCGCGTCGATCGCCGCATCGACATTCTGGCCGCCCTGCCCGACCTGTCTTTCGGTCCCGGCGTCTGGCGCGAGGAGTGCCGCCAGAGCGATCACGTCTTCGACGCTGTTCTTTGCGCGTACACCGGTTACCTGCGTGACCGCGACGGCTGGCAAATATCGCCGCTGGCGGCCGACCAGATCGACCCACAGGGCTGGATTTGGGTCCCGCCCGAGTCTCCCCCGGCGGAAAAACAAGAAGCTGCGGCTCCAAAGTCCGCACGGATAGAGTCGCAGGAACCCGGCAAAGAAGGCGAGCGGCTGCGAAGCCGTTGAGCAGAGCTCCACGGCCTCGCATGGCCCGCGGACGTTACCGTCCGTCAGCTGGCGACGGCGTCTTTGGCCAGATCGTCTGCTAGATCCTCGTCGTGCTGGCGAGGAAGCTCTTCGGAAGTTCGGTCGGGCGCGGCCATGGCCGAGCCCAACAGCGAAGCAGCACCCCGCTCACGCAGGAACTCCAAGAAGACGATCGCGGTCGGCATTTCGGCCGCGGGAATCTCCTCGATGAGTTCGCGCGCCTGACGGCGAAGGATCTCACCCGGCGATTCACCCACTGGCACGACGTGCACGACGTCCGGGGACTCGGCCCGAGCCACCACACGGCCCCAAGGCGGCGGATTCGCGACCTCGATTTGAAGGTGGTCGAGCCAGGTTTGGATATGCAAGTGCAGAAGCTCCGACCGATAGGCGAACCAACGTTCGCGCTCGGCCGGAAATGCCAGCAAGACATCCTTGAACCTGCGGAACGCGCCCTTGCCGTCGATGGCAACGAGCAACCGTTCGCGCAGCGGTAAGTCTTGTACTGCACCTACGAAACGCTCCATCCAACGGTACTGCTCGCGTGACGAGGCAGGATCGATGCGAAGGTAGCGCTCTGGATTGTTTGCTACCCGCGATCGTCGGGCGGCAGCGTCGGGCTCCCCCTCGGCAATGGAAAGCAAATCTCCATTCTCGAGGTCGAGGAAACTTTCCTGATCGGGAGAATTCCGCTCGAATGCAATTTCTAGATCGCTCCAATTAATCGTGATTGGCGGCATGTCTTCAACTCCTCCGGCACCCCCCTCCCACAAGGAGCGCCGAAAATTAGGCTGTCTCTAGACTAGGATTGCCCCACGCGATTTGCAATGTCTGAAACGCGGCAAAACACGCGTTGATCGAGAAAGCGCACAAGGAAACCTCAAAAGCGCATGCAGAAACCTCGACTGTAGGGTCTTAGTGATCGGAAAAGCGCCGGGTCATCACTCCGATTGCGCAATTCCGGGCCCGCAGAGGCGGTCCTTGACTTTGGCGGGTTCCGACCTAATATCTGCTCCCCTCGCACTTTGCCCCGGAGGCTCCTTTGGCTCGTGTAACTGTTGAAGATTGTTTGGAGAAAGTTCCCAACCGATTCGCGCTCGTCATTCTGGGCGCCGAACGCGCACGCCACCTGGCTGGCCGGGCGATGCCCCTCGTGAAGTGCGACAACAAGCCGGGCGTCACGGCACTACGCGAAATCGCCGAGGGAAGGGTGTACTTCAACGAGTCCGTCGAGGCGATCATTCGGCAGTACATCGCCGAGATGCGCGCCCGCGGTGCACGCCCCGACCGCGATCGCTCGCTTCCCAAGCCTTCCCACACCACCTAGTCCCATGGAACATAAATGTCTTGCAAAAGTTGGCAGGGCATAATCTACCAGGGACATGAAGACTGGACGCCCGAAGGCAGCGCTGGAGATCTCGGATGACGAGCGGGTAGAGCTTGTTCGCC
>Ga0302323_100001120_pt1 | contig 21647 bp, 13 predicted proteins | sample Fen_T0_3_FD_201950 | JGI IMG/M metagenome (GOLD analysis project Ga0302323, IMG submission 201950) | Peat permafrost microbial communities from Stordalen Mire near Abisko, Sweden - Fen_T0_3 | ecosystem: Environmental > Terrestrial > Soil > Wetlands > Permafrost | place: Sweden: Abisko... | reverse complement strand
CAGTACGACCCGGCGCATAATCCGAACCTGCGCCGGGTGGGAAATCCTCTGGAAATCGAATTCCGGTCTGCGCGAGTCGAGCCGCGCAGTGGATGGCGGCCCGCGCTGATCAGGGGCCCGTCGACCATGATCTCCGACTCGAAAGTCACATGAGAGTGCAAGCGAACGTCGCCTCGGGCGACGCGACCCGAAGCGTGCCGCCGGTCAACGCCGTCGACGAGTCTGAACTGCTCGCGCGGTTGCGCCGGGAACCCCGTCGCGTTGTCGTCGTCGGCAACTACGGTTCGGTCAACTTGGGTGACGAGATGCTGTTGTCGGTTGTTTCGCGCTGGATCCGCGACGCCGGCGGCAGCGCGGTCGCGGTGACCGTGAGCCCGGACCACACCAGCGAGATGCACGGAATAGACGCTGTCTGGTACGCGGACCTGCCCGCCATCGTGGAGGCCGTTGCCTCGGCGGACCTGCTGGTCCTCGGAGGCGGCGGATTGTTTCAGGACTACGACGTGCTCGATCCGGCTGCGGCGCTGCGCTTCCCGGCGTTCGAGGCGACGCAATTCGCGCAATACGTCTTCCTGGCCAGGACGCTCGGCGTAACCAGCGTAGCGCTTGCGCAGGGCGTCGGGCCGTTGCGCTCGGATGGCGCGCGCGCGCTGGTACGCGACGTCTATGGACAGATGGCGAGGATATCGTTGCGGGACACGGCGTCGGCCGGCATGTTGCGGGAACTCGGCATCGGCGGGGACTTTGACGTCGCGCCGGATCCCGGGTGGTCGTGGCCCGTGGAACGGGTTCCGTCACGCCCGCTGCGCACCATCCATCCGGAGTTGGCGGGGCGCAAGGTGCTCGGTGTCGTGCTTCGCGACTGGCCGTTCGACGCCGACTGGGAGGATCGCTTCGTGCAGGCATTTCGCGCGGCGCTTCCCGACGATTGGTCGTGCCTGTGGCTCGATTTCTTTCGCGCGCCGTCGCCCCTTGGCGCGCAACAGCCCGAAAGCACGCTGGCGCGGCGCCTGATAGATCGCCTGGGCGAGCCAGGCCGACATGTGATCTGGCGCGGCGCGACGATCGAAGATGCCTACGCGCAGCTTGCGCAGTGCGACGCCGCGCTCGCGATGCGCATGCACGCGGTATTGCTGGCGCACCGCGCGGGGCTGCCTGTCGTCTCCATCGAATACGAGGAGAAGATGACCGGCCTGAACGACGCCATCGGCATGCCGCCAAGCCAGCGCCTGTCCGTTGCCGAGGTCGGTGATCGCCTGCGCCCGGCGCTGCAGGTGGTGACCGGCCCCGATTGCGCGCGGGCGTTTCGCATGGATCGCAAGCGCGCGGCCGGCGCCGGGGTCGCGGCGGAAGCTCACAGGACGGTGCTGTGGGAGGCGATGGCCGCGACCGATGTGCAGGCTGTCGCGGGCGCCGCCGACGCGAAGCGACTTTGGCTCGCTGAATGGCATCGGGAGGCGGATGCCGACGTCCGGCGCGTGATCGGCGCGCTTGAGGCGCGCCTGCACCGCGAATCGGCGGCGCTCGTGGCCGCGCGAGCGCTCGGACGCAGCGCGCGTGCGGATATCGGGCGCCTCGAGCAGGTGCTGCAAGTCACCGAACGGGCATTGGCCACGGAAAGGAAGGGGGTCGCGATCGAGGAATCGGAAGTGCGCGCATGGCGTGCGCGCTACGAGGCGATTCGCGGATCCAGGTCGTATCGATGGATGGCCCCGGCGCGCGCAGCCAAGGCACTTGTCGGGCGCGCGATCGACGCCGTCAGGGGCGCCGGCGGCCGCGCCGGAAATCCAGGCCCGCCGACGGCGCGAACAAAAGGCTTGAGCCCGGCCGTCGAGGTGACCGACGGCAGGACGCGCAGGGCGCTGCTGCCGGACGCCGTCGCCGGTGCGGCATTCGCGGACCAACTGGAGGTCCTGCTCGCGAGTCACCAGGGCAAGCGAATCGCCGTATTGCTCCCGGCCATGGACCGGGACGTCCCGCTATTGCAGCAACCCCAGCCCAGGGCATTGGCGCCCGCGGAGCACGGCCATCTCCATTTCTATTGCGTGCCGGCAACCCGCGACGGCGTTCACGGTTTCCGCGAGATTGCCGACGGCGTCGTGCTGACCGACCAGCTCGACCTGCTGCGCGCGCTGCTCGACGCCGCGGTGTTCACCGAGGCGAATCCGTGACGAACATCGCGTCGCGCATACTGGCGAAGGGTCCGCTTCGGCTGGGCGCCAAGGTGCTGCAGTCCCTGGCGCAGAACGGCCTGCGGCCGACGCTCGCCAAGGTCAGCCGCTTCATGGCCAGCGGCCCGCCTGCTGGCTTGGGACCCCGCGCCAAGCCCAACGAGATATACAAATACACCCGCGATTCCCAGGACCGGTACGTGCGGGCTTACGCCCAGCTGCCGTCCAAGACCCGGCGCCGCGTGCTCGAGGAAATGCTGCACGCGGAAGCCGGCCACCGCGGGGTCGTCATCTATCCGGCGACGCACACGCTCAAGCTCAGGCAGCGGCCCGAGCACGTCCTGCAGTCGCTCGCGGATGACGGCTACCTGTGCCTGATCCTGAAGATCGGGGGCAATCAGGCAACGCTGCATCAACGGGGAGTCCGCCTTTACGAAAGCAATCTCTACGAGGACGTGCTCGCGTATTTCCGCGATGCGCCGGTCACCGTGTACGTCACGGCGCCGATGCACCGCTACGTGGCTGAGCTGATGCCGCAGGCCTTCGTCATCTACGACGTCCTGGACAAGACTGAGATCTTTGCCAACTACTGCACGGCCATGGTCGCGGACCACGAGGCGATGCTGAAACGCGCCGACCTCGTCCTGTGCAGTTCCAGCGCGCTCCACGCCGAAATCGTGACGCGATGCCGGCACGCCTGCCTCATTCCCAATGGCGTGTATCCGGCGGATTTCACGCCCAGCGCCACGCCGCCCGATCCGCCGCCGCTGGTGATCGGCTATCACGGCGCGATCAGCGAACTGCTGGACTTCGACCTGCTCGACTCGCTGGCCGCGTTGCCTGGGGTCGAACTCGTGCTCGCCGGCCCCGTCGCCGCATTTGCCGCTGCCCGTCGGGACGGCCTCGTGACGCGTACCGAGGCGCTGTTCGCACGGGCCAACGTCACCCATCTGGGCGTCCTGGGCTACGACGAGATCAAGGACTACATGGGCCGGATCCACTGCGGGCTGATCCCGTTTCTCGTGACCTCCGCGACGGACGTGGTTTCTCCGCTCAAGTTCTTCGAATTCGTGGCCGCCGGCAAGCCGGTGCTTGCCACACCCACCCGGACGATGACCGAATACGCGGACGTTGTGCTCGTCGGGGACGCCGCGGCCCTCGTCGCGGCGGTGACAGGCGGTCACTGGAACAAGAGAGACCCGTCCCGTTGTGTCGAATTGATCCGGCGCCATACGTGGACAGAACTCACCGTACCCGTGAAGTCTGCGCTCGACGCGAGAGAGTACAGGCTGCCGGCAACACCGAAGGCGCCGGCGGCCACGCGGGTGGATATAGTCAATTTCAACTTCTTCGACTGGCACGGCGAGAGCGTCTACAAGGGCGGCGCCGAGCGCTACGTCTGCGACGTCGCCCGCCTCTGCAAGGGGATGGGCTTGCCGGTGCGCATCCTGCAGAACGCCCATGCGCCGTTCGAAAGAAATTTCCTCGGCATCGACGTCGTCGGCGTGCCCATCGTCGACAAGATGGACCTGCGCAGGATGTCGCGCGGCTATGTGCCGATCACCGCCGATTCCGGACTGATCGTCGCCTCGCCGCTGGACCTTGCTTCCGAACTCGATCCCGGGAAGCGCGTCATCGGCATCAATCACGGCATTCACTGGGACGGCCGCGCCAATCGCGCGTTCAATTTCGACCCGGCCGCGCACAGGCCGATCCTCGAGGCGCTCCGCGTCGCGGACGCCTGCGTATGCGTCGACACCAATTTCATCAACTGGGTGCGCACGATTGACTGGGCGCTTGCGCAGCATCTCGACTACATTCCGAACTACGTCGACGGCGACCAGTTTTCGCCGGCGCTCAAGGACTTCGCGGCGCCGCGCGTGGTCGCGCTCTACCCTCGGCGGCTGTACGAGGCGCGCGGGCTGAACGAGACGCTCGAGGCGTTCGACTTCCTCCTGCCGCGGCACGCCAACCTCGACCTGCATCTTTGCGGGCAGGCGTCGCCGGAAGACGCCGAGCGCACCAGGCACTTCGTCGCGCGGCATCCCGGCCGCGTCTCCTGGTACGAACTCGACATGGACGACATGAGCCAGGCCTACGCCCGCAGCCACATCGCCCTGATCCCGACGGCCTATTCGGAGGGCACTTCCCTTTCCTGCATCGAGGCGATGGCCACGCGCAACGCGGTCATCGCCACCAACGTGGGCGGGCTGCCCAACCTCATCATCGACGGTTTCAACGGCCTGCTGATCCGGCCCGACACGTGGGACCTGGTCCGCGCCGTGGAGCGGCTGCTCGAAGACCGCGAATTGGCCACAACGCTCGCGCAGAATGCGCTTGACGTGTCGCGCGCCTTCGGCAAGGCGCGCTGGGCGCAGCAGTGGGAAGCGCTCATCCGCTCCGTGATGCAATTGCCCGACCAGCGACAGCGGCCCGGCGAACCGGCGCAATCCCCCAACATGCCAGGATAGGAGGTGGCGATGTCGAAACATGCCGCGCGTGGCTTGCTTTCCCGATGGCTCGGCGGCGGAACGCCGGACGAGATGGCGGCCTTCATGGGCGAGGTTCGTTCCCGCCTGAGTGCGCTCGAGACGGGTCAGTCGAATGCTGCCGGTCAGCCAGAGGCGCGCCGCGCCGCCACCGCGACTCTGGTGCAGACGCCGCCGCCTGATTCGATCTATCTGCGTTTCGCGCCGCCCGGTCACTACTATTCGACCATCCCCGATCCCGCGCAACTCATCCCGCATCAAGACCGCATCTTTTCGCGGGCGCGACAGCCGCTGCCCGGCATCGAACTCGACGATGCCGCGATGCTGAGGCTCCTCGATGCTTTCGCGCCCTACTATCAGGACTTCCCGTTCGTGGACGAGCCGCGGCCGGGTTTTCGCTTTCACATGGACAACGGCGTCTATTCGCGGGGCGACGCCGTCGTGCTCTATTCGATGCTGCGGTCGCAGAAGCCCCGTCGCGTCGTCGAGGTCGGCTCCGGCATGTCGACCTGTCTGTTGCTGGACGTCAACCGGCTCTTCTTCGGCAATTCGATCGAACTGCTCTCCGTCGATCCCTATCCGGAGCGGATGCTGGAATTGATCGGCCCCGAGGAGAGGCGGCAGCTTACCGTTATCCCGAAGCGCCTGCAGGACGTGGATCCGACGATATTTTCGTCGCTGTGTCGCGGCGACATTCTCTTCTTCGATTCGACCCATGTCGCCAAGTGCGACAGCGACGTCAACCACATCTTCTTCGACATCCTGCCCGCGATCGCCCCGGGCGTGCACGTCCACTTCCACGACATGTTCTATCCGTTCGAGTATCCGAAGGATTGGCTGCTGGAGATCGGCGCCGCGTGGAACGAGCTCTACATGATGCGTACGTTCCTCCAATACAACCGGGAGTTCCGGGTCAACCTGTTCTCGGACTACGTTGCGCTCTTTCTGGCCGAGCACGTTCAGCGGACGATCCCCGTCTTCATGCGCGGCATCGGTTCCAGCCTGTGGCTCGAACGGGTTGAGGCCCGCTAGCGCTCCAGCGCCGCGCGTATCGCCTCCACCCGGCATGCCCAGGAGTTGGCGTCGAGGAACGCGGCGCGGCGCGGCGCCGGCAACGCGGGCGCAAGCGCGCTGCGGTGGTCGCGCAAGAGCGGCACCAGGTCGTCGACGCCCTCGTAGAACGTCACGAACTCCGCGAAGCGCTCGATCTCCGGATAGCGCACCGCGACGACCGGCTTGCCGAGCGCGATGTATTCGTAGACCTTGACCGGGTCGACGGCGCGGATCAGGTCGTCGACGCGGAACGGCAGCAGCATGGCGTCGCAGTCGGCCACGGCCGCCGCCAGGTCGGCATGCGCGACCGGCGGCAGGACGACCAGCCGCGGATGCGGCGACACGTAGCCGCCTTCGTTGGGCCCGACCAGCCGGATCGTGACGTCCGGGCAGGCGCGCACCACCGCCTCCAGCAGGGCGAAGTCCAGCCAGTCGCCGAGCGTGCCGAAATAGCCGAGCCGCAGCGGGCCGAAGCCGGCCGGCGTGCGCGCAGGGAGTACCGGAAACGCCGCCGGGTTCCAGCCGTTGCGAACCACCGCGGTGCGCCCGGGTGGGGCGCCGCGTGCGACACAGCGCTCGGCAAGCGTGCCGCTGGAGCAGAAGACGTGGTCTGCCCTGGCCAGCAGCGCGCGCTCCATGTCGGCCTTGTACGCGCGAACCGCGTCGCCCTGCGCGAATGCCAGCGCATCGTCCATGCAGTCGTAGGCGAGCGTGCGTTCGTCGAGCCACGGCGCGACCCACGCGTAGCACTCGGGCGACGTGACGAACACCACCGCGGCCGCTCGTGCGGCGGTGGCGAGGCGCAGCTGCCAGGCGCACAGCGTCGCATTGGCCGCGAGGACGACCGCCGAACGATAGGAGCCCGGCAGCCGCAGCAGGCGCAGCAGTCTGATACCCTGCAGCGGGTTGGCCACCAGCAGCGCGCGCCGCCGCGAAACGGGCGAAGCGACGGTCACGTCATAGCGATCGGCGAGGCCGCAGGCGATGTGGTGGGGCCGCTGCCGGATGTGGCCCCAGTCGACGTGCGTAACGTAGACGAGGCCGGGTCGACCGGGTTTCGCGATGTCGGAACGGTCCAGGTCCATGCGCGCTATCATCCCGGTCTGCGCAACCCGTCGCAAGGCGATTCGGACGCGGCGCGCCGACCGTCGGCACCGCGCTTGTCCTGCGTCGACGCGAATTCGACATGAGGAACGCACACGTGCAACATCGATCTCATATTCGACGCCCGGCGCCGCTGCCCGCCGCAGCGCGCTGGCTGCTGCCCACCCTCCTGTTGTTTGCCATGTGCACCCCGGCGCGTGCCGCGCCGACCGCGGAGGAAGTCCTGCAGCGCGCACTCGCCGGCATGGGCGGCGCGGCCGCCGTCGACGGCGTCCGCACGCTGATCGTCGCCTCCGAGACCACGCGGCGCGAGGAGGGCAAGGTCCTGACGCTGCCGACGACGACCTATTTCCAGTATCCGAACAGCGTGCGCAAGGAACTCGTGCTTGAGGGCAAGCGCTTGGCGCTCGTCTCCACCAACAGGGGCGCCGTGATGGTTACACCCGAGGGCAACTTCGACCTGCCGGAAGACGGGCGACTGGCGATCGAGTTGCCGGCCCTGCGCAATCCCGTTTCGCTGCTGAAGGCGCGCAACGCCCCCAAGGTGAGTTTCACCTACAAGGGGGCCGCCAAGGTCGGCGAACGCCCGGTAGACCTGTTGGAAATGCGGGTCGGCCCGCACCTCATGACTCTCGGCATCGACACCGCAAACGGTCGACTCCTGCGCCAGACGTACTGGACGAATCCGGGTTATGAGAATCAATACGAGATGGAAATCACGTTTTCCGATTTCCGGGAGATCGGCAACGGACTCGTCTATCCGTTTGCGTGGCGGGCAGAAAACCAGGGGAAGCTCGTCTCGGAATCGATGACCACGAGCGTGGGCGTGAACGAAATCCTCGATCCGGCGATGTTTCCAGCGCCTCTCAAGGCGGGAGCTGCGGGAGCGGCCGCGGGGCGGTGATGCGAGAGCGGAATATTCGCCGTTGACGCGCCGAATCGCTTTGTGCGATTCTGTGGGCGTCGGCGTTGGTTGTACGTTTGGAATCCGGTAGTGCGGCCGCCCGCCTCGGCGGAGTCATTGGGGAGTATGAACATGAATTCAAGTTTGCGGACAGTCGTTGTCATGGTCTTGGCCGCGTGCGCATGTCCCGCGATGATCCCGGTCGCCGCTGCCCAGTCAGACGACCTCAACCTGAAACCTGTCGCGGCAAGCCCGTCCCGCCCCAGGGCGTCCGGCGACCGACCATTCGGAGTGTTGGGCGATGCTCCGCAAGCCGATCCCTACGGCCTGGCGCGTGGAGGTGCGTTCATCTCTCCAACCAAGTTCACGTTGCCATTGAGTGCGGGCGCGCCACCGCTGACTTACAACACCTTCCACTATTACCGTAGTCCCGGGTCCGCAAGTCCCACCGGTTATTTTGCCCAACTGGATGTGCCTAACGGCGCGCTCGTGGACCTCGTCACCTGCATGTACAACGATTCTAGTGTGACCAACAATGTTTTCGGCGCCCTGCAATATTACACGACGGATTTTTCTGGTGCTTCCGCGACGCAAACCTCTTCTTCCCTCGGAAGTTTCACCAGCAGCGGCACGCCCGGCATAACGTTCAGTTATATTAATTTTGCGCCCTTTACCGCTCACATATTCGATGATTCGACATTTGTTACTCAACAGTATTACCTCCGTATCGATATCGCCAACGACACGAGCTTCGGCGGCTGCTATGCGTTCTACAAGCGCCAGACTTCGCCGGCCCCGGCAGTGGCGTCGTTCACCGATGTTCCGGTCGGCTCGCCGTTCTTCGCGGAGGTCGAGGCGCTGAAGGCTTCCGGCATCACCAGCGGTTGCACGGCGACAACCTACTGCCCCACCGCTACGCTAACGCGCCTCCAGATGGCGATATTCCTTTCGCGGGCGCTGGGACTCAATTTCCCGTATTGACGCGTACCTCAGGCAGCGCGGAAACGACGCCTGAACCTGGCGCCGCCGAACGCAGCCCCGCAGCAAAAACCCCGCGATCCACCGCGGGGTTTTTTTCGACCAGTGGTTGTCGGTGCCGCTCGCCACGTCTAGAAATGGCCGCGGATGAGGTCTACAATCCGCGGCGCGGCGCGGCCATCCCCGTAGGGTGAACCGCCCCTGGCCATGCCGCGATACCACGCGGCGTCGTCGAGCAGCCGATCGGTCTCGCGCACGATTGTCGCGGCATCGGTGCCGACCAGGCGCGCGACGCCCGCGGCCACGGCTTCGGGCCGCTCGGTTTCCGCGCGCATCACCAGCACCGGCTTGCCCAGCGCGGGCGCTTCCTCCTGGATTCCGCCGGAGTCGGTCAGGATCAGGAACGCCTCGTCGAGCAACGTCACGAAGGGTCCGTAGCCCAGCGGCTCGACGATGCGCACGGCGGCGCTGTCGCCGATCACCTCGGCGATGGCGCGCCGCACCTCGGGGTTGGGGTGCGCCGGATAGACGATCTCGACGTCGACGTGCCGCGCCGCGATCGTCTTGAGCGCCTCGAGCATCTCGCGCAACGGCGCCCCGAAGTTCTCTCGCCGATGCGCGGTGACGACGATCAGGCGCTTGCCGGGCGTGCGGAGGATGCCGTGCGGGATGCGCCGGTCGCGCACGCTGAGCAGCGCGTCGATGACGGTGTTGCCGGTCACGTGCACGCGTTCCGGGGTGATGCCTTCGCGCAGCAGGTTGTCGCGCGCGGACTCCGTGGGCGCGAAATGCAAAGCAGCAAAGCGCGCAGCGACGGTCCGGTTCATCTCCTCGGGAAACGGATTGCGCGCCTCGAACGTGCGCAGCCCCGCTTCGACGTGGAAGAAGGGCAGGTCCTGGTAGAACGCGACCAGCGCCGCCGCCAGCACCGACGACGTGTCGCCCTGTGCCACGATGGCCGCGGGCCGCAGTTCGGCCAGTGTCCGGTCGAGCGCCTCGACGCAGCGCCCGAAGAAGCCGGCCAGCCGCTGCTCGGGACGCATGAGGTCGAGCGCCGCATCGGGCACCAGGCCAAAGAGCGACATCGTTTCCGCGAGCAGTTCCCGATGCTGGCCGGTGTTGACCACGAGCGGCGCGAAGTCCGGCGCCGCGGCCAGTGTCGCGATCACCGGTGCCATCTTGACCACCTCGGGTCGCGTGCCGATGACGCACGCGATGCGCCGGCGGGATGTTGGAGAATCGGACGTGGTCACGGTCGCTTATTCTCCCACACCCGCCGCGATGGCCCGGGCGCGGCAACGTCCGGAAACCGCTACGGCGTGCACGCCTCGCTGGGCTCGCCGAACGGGAACGCGGTGTTGATGAACTTGGCCATCGCCGCGCGGGTCACGTAATTTGCCGGGCAGAAGCGCAGCGGGCCCGTCGCGCAGCCCGACGTGATGCCGAGCGTGTAGGCCTTGTTGATCCACGGCAGGAACGGGTCGCCCAACGGCACGTCGGCGAAGGGGCTCGCGCCCGGCGTGGCGGGCACGTAAGCGGCGCCGCACTTGGCCTTGAGGATGAACTTGACCATCGCCGCGCGCACCACCGGGTCCGCCGGGCAGAAGTGTGTCGCGTCACAGCCGCTGGTGATGTTGTCGGCGGCGAGCTGCTCGATGAAGCCGGCGAACGGCGTGCTCACCGTGACGTCGACGAACGCGGTCCCGGTCGGCGTCCTGCTGAACAGCGCGCCGCGCTTGGTCCGCTCGAGGAAGACCGCGGCTTGGCCGCGCGTGATCGCGTCGTTGGGGCAGTAGGTCGTCGCCGTGCAGCCGCCGGTGTAGCCGCCCTGTTTCATGAACTCGACATAGCCGAAGAACGGGTCGGCGAGCGGGACGTCGGTGAACGACGCGACGATCGGCTGCGTCATCGCGCGATAGTTCGACACGGCATTGGCGCTCTTGTTGAGCGTCAGCGCGTTGTTGCGCGCCGGGCCGTCGCCCATGACGTTGCCATCGCTGTACTTGACCATCGGGTTGGAGAAGTACTGGATGCGGGTGCAGCCGCCGGCGAGGGGAAAGTTCGCGGCGCACTCGTCGTTGTACGCCATGATCGAGCGCCAGCTCTGTACAGCTGTCGCGCCGATGTGCGTGATCCCGCGCGAATAGCAGAACGCACCCCTCTCCTTTAGATCGGGGCACGGGCCACTGCCAAGTACAAACGGATCGTGATGCGCGCCCATGTTGTGGCCGAGCTCGTGCGCGAACGAGTAGTTGCCGGTGGCACATGCGCGCCAAACGACGGCAAACCCCAGGCCCGAGTTGGCCGACGAGATCGTCGACGGCAGGTAGCCGATGCCGCACGCGGAGTTGTCTTCAACAAGCATCACGACTTCGTCGGCGCCATAGGTATCGCGCCACGTCGCGACATTGGGGATGCTGCCGTTGGACAGCGCGGTGAGCGAATTGTTGAAATTGGTTTCCGTGTAGGCCACCTGCGCCTGGTACACCAGCCGCACCCGCTGGGCGATGCCGCTGTTCATGTAGGCCTGGTTGGTCACGGCGACGGCCAGGTTGGCCTCCGCCGCTATCGCGGAGGCGCCGCCGGCTGCGATGACGGCGCTCTGCGTGTAGACGACCATCACGTCGATCAGGCGGCCGGTGTCGGCGGGAACGTCGGCGGCGACCGCGACGTCGGCCGCCGTGGGCGGGGCGCCGGCCACGGTCACCGGCTCGTGCTCGGGCGGCAGCAGATGCTGCGCGACCTCGGCGATCCGCAGCGTGCCGTCGGCCTGCCCGCGTATCGAATAGGCGCCGCCCGGGAGCGTCACGCTGCCCATGATCACGTCGCCCTGCTGCACCAACACCGCGTTGCCGAGTTCCACGCCCGTCAGCCGGACGAAGAGCGTGGTGCCGCCGCCCGCGATGGCCTCGGCATGCAGCACTTCCGCGTCGAACTCGACCCCAGGGAACAGGTCGAGGTTGAAGTGGGGCAGGCCGGCATAATCGTTGGTTTCCGCCGCCAGTCGCGGGATCAGCGCGAGGTCGGGCCTGACCGTGCGCGCGCGGATGTCGGCGCGATCCTGCACGTTGGCCGCCCCGGCGACCGACAGCGAGCCGCCGAAGAGGCTGGGCGAGGCCGCCGCCGTCGCGGCCGTGACCGTGGTCCCGAAGAATGCCGCGATGCCACCAAGGGCGATGACACTCAACGCGCGCAGGTAGGGAAACATGGGTGCTCCGTGATGGATGGGTACGAGTGTCCGTCTGGACGATGAAGCAAGGAATGTTCCGTCGCCGCGCCGGCGCGGGCCTCGACGGTGGTTTTCAAGCGAATCGTACGGCATTGGGGAACTGGGGGCTACGTTACAATCCCGCACGCCCAGCCCCAGTCAGCGCCCGCCCATGATGAACCTTCGTCTCAAGCTGCTCGTCGCAATCCTTACCGCGCTGGCTGCGCTGGCCCCCGCGGGCGCGGCCGATGTCTCGGAGGTCGGCCGCGGCCTGAACGCGATCACGACCGGCGATTACGCGACGGCGGTCACAGTGCTCATGCCGCTGGCGGAGAACGGCGATCCGGTCGCGCAATTCACGGTCGGTCAATTGTTCGAGCAGGGTTCGGGCTTGCCCAAGAGCGCACGCGAAGCCGCGCGCTGGTTCAAGCTGGCGGCGGCCAGCGGACAGACGGACGCGATGACCAATCTGGGCCTCCTCTATGAGCAGGGGCGCGGCGTGCCGCAGGACTACAAGGAAGCGATCAGGCTCTATACGGCCGCGGCGGAGGCCGGCAATCAGGTGGCGCAGTCCAACCTGGGCACGTCGTACGTCGAAGGCAAGCTCGTGCCGCCGGACTACGCGCTGGCCGTGAAGTGGCTCGGGAAGGCGGCGGCGCAGGGCGAGCCCCAGGCCCAATACAATCTCGCGCGCATGTACGCGGGCGGGCTGGGCGTCGAGCGCGATCCGAAGGAAGTATTCCGGCTGTTGCGCGAGGCCGCGGGCCGCGGGCTTCCGCAGGCGCAGCTGGCGCTCGGCATCGTCTATGCGGCCGGCCGCGGCACCCCCGCCGATGCGGTCGAGGCGCACAAGTGGTTCAACCTCGCGGCAGGCAACGCGGACGACGACACGACGCGGGAATCCGCCCAGGTCCAACGCGACACGCTTGCCAAGTCGATGACGCTCGAGCAGGTCAGCGCGGCGCAGGCGCGCGCACGCGAGTGGAAGCCGCAGGAACCGGCGCCGCCCGCGGCGCCCAAGGCCGGCATCGCGCCCCAATGAGCCGCGTGCCGCGCGCTGCGGCAACTACAGCGGCGGGGTGACCAGCGAGTATGCGGTCTTGAGCAGCGTCGCCATTTCCGAGCGCGTGACGAGACTGTCGGGGCAGAACTTGAGGGGGCTGGCCGAGCAAGCCGGCATGACGCCGTTCTGGTACGCGCGTTCGACCCACGCCGACGCCCAGTAGGACTTGGCCACGTCGGCGAAGACGGTGCCCGTGGCCACGCCCGGATTGAAGGCGCTGCCGTACTTCGCACGCATCAGGAAGATCGCCATTTCCGCGCGCGAGACCTTGTTGTCCGGGCAGAAGCGCAGCGGCGACACGGCACAGCCGGCGGAAATGCCGTCCGCGTAGAGTTTCTCGATCGGGCCGCCGGCCCAGTAGCTGGCCGGGACGTCGACGAACAGGGAGCCGGTGGCCGTGCCGACGAAGCCCGCGCCCTGCTTGGCGCGCTCGATGAAGATCGCCATCTCGGCGCGCGACACGGTGCCGGTCGGGCAGTACAGGTGGGGGCTGGCCGAGCAGCCGAGCGTAATGCCGTACCAGTAGATCGTCTCGATGTCCGCGTATTGCGGATGCGTCACGGGAACGTCCGCAAAGCTGGGCCGGCCCGGCGAGGTTACCTGGACCGTGAGCTGCCCGCTAACGCCGGGCGTGGCCGAAAGTACGTTGATCGAGACATTGGTGCTGGCGTCAACGAAAGGCACGGTTCCGACGCGCAAAGCGGCGTCATGGAAGTTGCCCGGCGTCGCCGGCGTCATGTCGATGATCTCGGTGTCGTCGCTGCCCGAGCTTTTCTCGAACGGATACTCGATGCGCACCTGCGCGCCATCGTTGGGATAGCCGCCGGCGAGGGTGATGAACGCGTCGAACGTGCCGACCGGTTGCCGGTATTCGAGCCAATAGGTTCGGTTGGCGTTGCTGGTCGGAATCTTCACCGCATAGGTCGACAGTCCGCCCGTTTCGATCGGCGACAGGGTGTAGATGGCCGTGCCGCTTGCGTGCGTCTTGACCTGTGTGGGCGTGATCCAGCCCAGGATCTCCTTCTGCGTGGCGTCGAAGTGTCCCGTGTTGCCGCTGTTGCCCATCGTGTTGAACGGGTCGCCGTATTCCGCGACGGAGCCTGTCGCACCACAGCCTATCGCCGCTCCCGGGCAAGTCAGGCTGCCCGCGTGCAGCAGGCCGAAATTGTGGCCGAGTTCGTGGCCGATCACCCACAGTGCGGTGGTGTTGTTGGACCAGGCGCGCGCCCAGCCGACGTACGCCAGGCCGGCCCAGCCGCAGCCCGGCACGCCGCTGAATACGTACAGTAGCCCCGTGTACGGCGCGAGTGGATTGCCGCTGGCGTCGATGGGGTAGCCGCGCAGCCTGGCCGCGTTGGCCGCCGCGGTGCCGATCTGTGTGTAGTCGCAGGCGGCGGGCACCGGGACATTCGCGAGCAGGAAGCCGCCGCTACCGTTGTTTGCCGTCGTACCGGAAAGGAGCTGCTGACCGTAGGAGGCCTCCTTGTAATATTCCGCAGCGCTCTTGGTGGGAAGTGTCCCGAACACGGCGGTGTTCAGCGCTGCCGGCGTAAACGGATCGGCGTTGTAGTTCCAAAATGGCGGTGACGGATTGGCGACCGCGTTGGTCGGGAACTTGATCGGAATCACCAGGTAGTTGGTGGTGACCGGTCCCAGCGCCAATACGTCCGCGGCGGGAATGGACTGGATCGTGATGCGGTCGGGAACAATGCTTGTGCCGCCGGCGGTCGATGTGCCTTCGACCACGACCTGCATTCCCGTGGCCAGCGAACTGGGCAGGAACGGCATGGCGACGTCAATCATGCCGCCTTGGGCGTCGAACACGTTGTAGAAGAACTGGCTCGTGCCCGTGTCGAAATTGTCGGCGTGGGCCACCATGAACTTGCCCGCGACCTGCGCCGTGCCGATCGATCCTGCCTTGGTGCCGGCCGTGATCGACTTCACGCTGTCGACGGTGAACATCGTCCCGGTCTGGCTGCCGGTGACGCCGACCTGCGCGCCGGCCTCGACGGCCTGAACGGCTTCGCCTCGCAGCGCGACCCGCGCGCCGTCGCTCATGCGCAGGATCGGGTAGCGCTGGGTGGTGCCGTTGACCTTGTCGACGACGACCAGTTCATCGACAGTACCGGTCAGCGTGACTTCCGCGGCTCCTACGGCATTCGCAACGGCGGCCGTTGCCGCGTGTTCGTCGCCGGCATGATGGGCGGCGACAGGGAATGCGGTCGCCAGTACGGCAAATGCGGCGACGGCCAGGAAGCGCGGAAAACGGGTCAGCATGGCAAAGCTCCGGTCGACTGTGATCGCAGGCAAAACGCGCGACCCCCGGCATTCTATGCCATCGTCATGGTCGCAGCACGTTGTCATACAAGGAACGCTCAAGCAAGAACCGGGCCTCGAATGTTGACCGGAAGGAAGGAAGATCAGCTGTTTCAATGGGTTGCGACTAAATCGACACTCGTTTCCGGCCCTCGAGCCGACAAACGGCAGGTGGGCCGGGTGACCGGCGCCCCCCGGGCGCCTGGAGTTGTCCAACGGGGTAACGCGCAGCGTCGGTCCGGTGACGCGCCGAGTTCAGCGGCGCTTGCCGCCCATCAGCGAGCCCAGCACCCCCCGGATGATCTCCCGCCCGACCGTCGAGCCCATCGTCCGTGCCGCGCTTTTGGCCATCGCCTCGACGATGCTGTCCTTGCGGCCGCTGCCCGTCATGAGTCCGCCCAGCGAGTCCTTGATCGAGCCCATAATCCCGCCGCTTTCCGCGCCCGTGGGTGCCGCGCCGCCCGGCGAGGCGGGTGCCGTTGACACCGCCGCCCGGCCCTTCAGCTTTTCGTACGCCGATTCGCGATCGACGGTCTTTTCGTAGACTCCGGCGACCGGCGACGCCGCGATGACGGCTTTGCGCTCGTCCGCGGTGATCGGTCCGATGCGGCTGGCCGGCGGCAGGATGTACGCGCGTTCGACCATGCCCGGGCGGCCCTTTTCGTCCAGGAACGACACGACGGCCTCGCCGACACCGACTTCCTGGATGGCCTTTTCGGTGTCGAATTTCGGATTCGGGCGCATCGTGGTCGCGGCGGCCTTGACCGCCTTCTGGTCGCGCGGCGTGAAGGCGCGCAGTGCGTGCTGCACGCGATTGCCCAGCTGGCCCAGCACGGTGTCCGGGACGTCGAGCGGATTCTGCGTCACGAAGAACACGCCCACGCCCTTGGAGCGGATGAGGCGCACTACCTGCTCGATCTTTTCCAGCAGCGGCTTCGGCGCATCGGTGAACAAGAGGTGCGCCTCGTCGAAGAAGAAGACCAGCTTCGGCTTGTCGGGGTCGCCCACTTCCGGCAGCCGCTCGTACAGTTCGGACAGCAGCCACAGGAGCAGCGTCGAGTAGACCTTCGGCGACTGCATCAGCTTGTCGGCGACCAGGATGTTGACCACACCCTTGCCGCCGTCGACCGTCTGAATCAGGTCGTCGACGTTGAGCATCGGTTCGCCCAGGAACCGGTCGACTCCCTGCTGTTCAAGTCCGAGCAGGCCGCGCTGTATCGCTCCGATGGACGCCGCGGACACGTTGCCGTAGTCGGTCTGGAACGTCGCGGCGTTGTCGCCGACGTGCTGCAGCAGTCCGCGCAGGTCCTTCAAATCGAGTAGAAGCAGGCCGCGGTCGTCGGCGATCTTGAACGCCAGCGTGAGCACGCCTTCCTGCGTGTCGTTCAGGCCCAGGATGCGCGCGAGCAGCAGCGGCCCCAAATCGGACACGGTCGCCCGCACCGGGTGGCCCTGTTCGCCGAACATGTCCCAGAACACTGTCGGGCAGCCGGCGAACGCGGGCGCCGGCACGTCCAGCATCTTCAGGCGTTCCTCGAATTTGGCCGACGTCGCCCCCGGCTGGCTCAAGCCTGCGAGGTCACCCTTCACGTCGGCCATGAAAACGGGCACGCCGATGGCGGACAGGCGTTCGGCCAGCACCTGCAGCGTCACCGTCTTCCCCGTCCCGGTGGCGCCGGTGATGAGGCCGTGGCGGTTGCAGAATCCGGGGAGCACGAAGCATTCGATGTCGCCGTGCTTGGCGATCAGCATCGGTTGGGGCATGGGGGGAATCCTTGGGTTTCGGGGCTTGCCGCAAGTGTAGCCTCGACGGCGCCGTCCCCGGCGGGGCGGCGAGGGGAAACTACTTCAAATCTGCATGAAAATGTGCTATGATTCAAGGCTGTAAAAGGTGCTTTCAGCGCCGGACGGGGTGATCGTCCGGAGGTAACGACACATTCGGCAGTACAGGCAACAACGGATGGGCTGGGCACAGCTCATTTTTTTTTGGCTTTACGCAAACGATGAACGCGAAACTGGGCGAATTGCTGGCAATGACGCTGCCCCCGATGGGGTACGAGCTGGTCGACTGGGAAATGTCCCGCGGCCGGATGGTGCGCGTCTTCATCGACAAGCTGGGGTTGAAAACTGAGTTGGAAACTGAGGCAGGCGGCGACGTGGCCAAAGCCGGCGTGGGGGGTGGGATCACCGTCGACGATTGCGCCAAGGTAAGCAATCACCTGACGCGGCTGTTCGTCGTCGAGAACATCGACTACGAGCAACTCGAGGTGTCGTCGCCGGGCATGGACCGGCCGCTGCGGAAACTTTCGGACTACGCGCGCTTCAGCGGCGAGGAAGCGCAGGTCCACCTGCACGAGGTGACCGACGGCGTGCGGCGAATCAAGGGAATTTTGCGCGGGATCGAGGGCGACAACGTCCTCGTGGAAACCGAAACCGGCGTGCGGACGATTCCGTTCGCTGTCATCGACCGGGGTCGCCTGGTGCCGAAGATCGAGTGGAGAAAAGCGAAATGAACCGCGAACTGCTGCTTCTGGTGGATGCGCTGGCGCGCGAAAAGAACGTGCCGAAGGAAATCGTCTTCGTGGCGCTCGAGTCCGCGCTGGCTTCGGCGACGAAGAAGCGCTTCCCGAAGGAGGAAATCGACGCCCGCGTCTCCATCGATCGCGAAACCGGCGACTACGACGCGTTCCGGCGCTGGACGGTCGTGCCCGACGAGGAGCACGAGGAGCCCGCGCACCAGCTCGCCATCACTGACGCCGCGGCGAAGGATCCCGAGCTGAAGTTGGGCGACGTCATCGAGGAGCCACTGGAGCCGGTCGAGTTCGGGCGGATCGGCGCGCAGGCGGCCAAGCAGGTCATCCTGCAGAAGATCCGCGACGCCGAGCGCGAGCAGATCCTCAACGACTTCCTCGAACGCGAGGACAACCTGCTCACCGGCACCGTCAAGCGCATCGAGCGCGGCAGCATCATCGTCGAGTCGGGCCGCATCGAGGGCATCATCCCGCGCGACCAGCTGATCCAGAAGGAAATGCTGCGCGTGGGCGACCGCGTGCGCGCCTACGTGATGAAGATCGACCGCACCGCCAAGGGTCCGCAGCTGATCCTGTCGCGCATCGCGCCCGAATTCCTGGTCCGGCTGTTCGAGCTCGAGGTTCCGGAAATCGAGGAAGGCCTCATCGAAATCAAGGCCGCAGCACGCGACCCCGGCATCCGCGCCAAGATCGCGGTCAAGTCGAACGACCCGCGGCTCGATCCGCAGGGCACGTGCATCGGCATGCGCGGCTCGCGCGTCACCGCGGTCACCAACGAGCTGGCCGGCGAGCGCGTCGACATCATCCTGTTCTCCGAGGACCCCGCCAAGTTCGTCATCAACGCGCTGGCGCCGGCGGAAGTGCAGAGCATCCTGGTCGACGAGGAAAAGCACGCGATGGACGTCGTCGTCGACGAGGAGAACCTGGCCATCGCGATCGGCCGCAGCGGGCAGAACGTGCGCCTCGCGTCCGAGTTGTCGGGCTGGCAGCTGAACCTGATGAGCGTCGAGGAATCGGCGCAGAAATCCGAACTGGAAACCGGCCGCCTGCGTCAGCTCTTCATCGACAAGCTCGACGTCGACGAGGAAGTGGCGGACATCCTGATCGCCGAGGGCTTCACCTCGCTGGAGGAAGTCGCCTACGTTCCGATCACCGAGATGATGGAGATCGAGTCGTTCGACGAGGACACGGTCAACGAGCTGCGCAGCCGTGCGCGCAACGCGCTGCTGACGGAAGCGATCCAGCGCGAGGAATCGGTCGAGCACGTCGAGGAGGCGCTGCTTTCGCTCGAGGGCATGGACACCGATGTCGCCGCGAAGCTCGCCGCCAACGGCGTCACGACGCGCGACGCGCTGGCGGACCTGGCCACCGACGAGCTGACCGAGATGACCGGCATCGCGGACGACCGCGCGGTAGACCTCATCATGAAGGCGCGCGCGCACTGGTTCGAGGCCGAGCCGGAGCTCCAGAAAGAGCCGGCGAACACCGCGGCCGCAGCCGTTGCACTGAATGCTGTTGTGAAATGAGGAGCGCGTAAGTATTCGCGCGGGAGATCGGCATGGCGCAGACAACCATCGAACAATTCGCATCCGAACTCAAGATGCCGGCCGGCGCGCTGCTGGAGCAGCTCGCCGCCGCCGGCGTGCCCGCCAAGAAAGAAGGCGACAACCTCACCGAGGTGGACAAGACGCGGCTGCTCGATTACCTGCGCAAGCAGCACGGTGCCGCCGCCGAGCCGAAGAAGCGCATCACGCTGACGCGCAAGCAGACCACCGAGATCAAGGCCGCCGATTCCACCGGCAAGGCGCGCACCATCCAGGTCGAGGTGCGCAAGAAGCGCGTGCTGGTACGTCGCGACGAAGATGCAGCGGCCGCTCCGGCGGAGGAAGTGCCTGTCGTCGCCGAAGCCGCACCGGTCGTGGTGCCGGAACCGCCGCCCGTCGAAGTGCCGCCTCCGGTGGAAGCCGTCGTCGAGACGCCGCCGCCGGTCGAGGCGCCCCCGGCCCCGAAGGCCACGAAGCGCGCCGGGCTGAAGCTGTCGGCCGCGGAAATCGCGCTGCGCGAGGAAGAGGAACGCAAGGGACAGGCGCTGCAGAAGCGGCAGTCCGACGAGATCAAGGAAAAGCAGGCGCGCGAATCCGCACGCAAGACCAAGAAGGAGCGCGACGCGGAGGAAGCTGCCGCGAAGGTCGCCGCCGACGCCGAGGCCGCCGTTGCCGCCAAGGCCGCGGCCGACGCTGCAGCAGCCAAGCCCGCTGCGAAGGCGAAGCCTGCGACCGAGGGCACGTTGCATCGCCCGGCGGCCAAGCCGGGTGAGAAGCGCGACCGGACGACCAAGAAGGCGCCGGGCCAGGTATTCCAGGAAGAGGCGGCTCGCCGGCGCGCGCTGAAGCTGCGCGGCGACACCGCGGGTGCCTCGGGCGCCGGTTGGCGCGGTCCGAAGGTCGGCGGTCGGCATCGCGACGACGACGGCGGCGATACGGGCGCAGGCCCGACCGGGCCGGTCGTGCGCGAAGTGTCGATCTCGGAAACGATCTCCGTGGCCGAGCTCGCGCACAAGCTGTCGGTCAAGGCGGCCGAAGTCATCAAGGCGATGATGAAGATGGGCACGATGGTCACGATCAACCAGGTCCTGGACCAGGAGACGGCGATGATCGTGGTCGAGGAAATGGGCCACAAGGCCATTCCCGCCAAGCTGGACGACCCGGATTCGCTGCTGGCGGAAACGCAGGGCGATCACGCGGCGGAACTGCTGCCGCGGCCGCCGGTGGTCACCGTCATGGGTCACGTCGACCACGGCAAGACGTCGCTGCTCGACACCATCCGCCGCACGCGCGTAGCGAGCGGCGAAGCGGGCGGCATCACGCAGCACATCGGCGCCTACCACGTCACCACGCCGAAGGGTGTGATCACGTTCCTCGACACGCCGGGCCACGAAGCGTTCACCGCGATGCGCGCGCGCGGCGCCAAGGTGACCGACATGGTCGTGCTGGTGGTGGCGGCCGACGACGGCGTCATGCCGCAAACGAAGGAAGCCATCGCACACGCGAAGGCGGCCAACGTGCCGCTCGTCGTCGCGATCAACAAGATCGACAAGCCCGAGGCCAATCCCGACCGCGTCAAGCAGGAACTCGTCGCGGAATCGGTGCTGCCGGAAGAGTACGGCGGCGACGTGCAGTTCATCCAGGTGTCCGCTAAGACCGGCGACGGCATCGATCGCCTGCTCGAAGCGCTGCTGTTGCAGGCCGAGGTTCTGGAACTGAAGGCCGCGAAGGATGCGCCAGCCCGCGGCATCGTGATCGAAGCGCGCCTGGACAAGGGCCGCGGCCCGGTCGCGACCATCCTGGTGCAGTCGGGCACGCTGAAGCGCGGCGACATCCTGCTGGCCGGTGCCGTGTTCGGCCGCGTGCGCGCGATGACCGACGAAGCGGGCAAGACGGTGACCGAAGCCGGTCCCGCCATTCCTGTGGAAATCCAGGGCCTGTCCGACGTGCCGCTCGCCGGCGAAGACGTCATGGTGCTGGGCGATGAGCGCAAGGCGCGCGAGATCGCGCTGTTCCGCCAGGGCAAGTTCCGCGACGTCAAGCTCGCCAAGCAGCAGGCCGCGAAGCTCGAGAACATGTTCGGCGAAGTCGGCGAGAATGAGGTCAAGACGCTGCAGCTGATCGTCAAGGCGGACGTGCAGGGCTCCTACGAGGGCCTGTCGCAGGCGCTGTCGAAACTGTCCACCGACGAGGTGAAGGTCAACATCGTGCATGCGGCCGTCGGCGGCATCACCGAGTCCGACATCAACCTGGCGCTGGCGTCGAAAGCGGTCGTGATCGGCTTCA
>Ga0302323_100001119_pt1 | contig 21673 bp, 18 predicted proteins | sample Fen_T0_3_FD_201950 | JGI IMG/M metagenome (GOLD analysis project Ga0302323, IMG submission 201950) | Peat permafrost microbial communities from Stordalen Mire near Abisko, Sweden - Fen_T0_3 | ecosystem: Environmental > Terrestrial > Soil > Wetlands > Permafrost | place: Sweden: Abisko... | reverse complement strand
ACTGACTGCAGTCCGGCCAGGCTGATCAGCATGAAGTTGCCGATGCCCCAGAGGCCGATGAGCGTCAGCGCGGGGTAGACCCACACCTCACTGTTGAGCCAGTCCGGACCCGTAAGCCCGACCATCCTGAGGATCGCGTTCAACCAGCCGGTCTGGGTATTGAGGTACCCGAGCCACACCAGCGTGCTGGCCACAAGGGGGATCTGGATCGGCATGTAGAAGAGGGTGCGGAAGAGGTTTCTGCCGAACAGTCTCGGACTATTGACGAGCAAGGCGACGGCAAGGCTCCCGATCATGGTGACGGGGACTGCGATGATCGCGAACTTGGCGGTCACCAGGAGGCCCTGCAGGATCAGAGGATCCGAGATCAGGTGGGCGTAGTTGTCGAGACCGACGAATTTGACGGCTTCCGGTTTGACCAGGTTGAAGTCGGTCAGCGAGATAAAGAACGATGCGATCAGGGGACCCAGCCCGAAGAGCAGGAGCCCGACGATCCATGGACTGACGAAGACATAACCCCAAAACGTCTCGCGGTTGGTGGCGCTCATGCGCCACCGGCGCCGACCGATCGGCGTGCCCGGTGCTACTAGCGCGCTGCTTTCGGACATCTCGTTGACTCGATCCTGCTCTTTCGTGGCGACGGGCCCCCCCGAGCCCGAAGGCTCGAGGGGGCCCGCGCCGTCAGTGCTAGTGGCCTAGCCTACGACTGCGGCTCGTTGAAGATGCCCTGAAGGGTCGCCTTCAGTGCAGCGAGTTCCTTGTCGATGTCAAGCCCGGACGTGGTCCGGTACTTGTTCTGGAAGGCCTGGATGGCGGCCTTGGCCTTGGTGTAGCTAGGCATCCAGGACTGGTGGTTCGGGACGTCCGGGTACGCGAGCATCTGCTGCGGAACGGTCCAGTCCAGCTTGATGCCCGGGAAGCCCTTGTCGATGGAGGCGAACCAAGCGGCCTGCAGGTTCTTGTTAGCCGGCATGGCGCCATAGGCGGTGAGCAGATCCGGCGACGCGACCATCGCCTTGAGGGCGATCCAGGCCTTGTCGAGGTTCTTGGTGCTCTTGAGGACGGAGAAGGTGTCGGCGTGAAGCGGCGAGGTGATCTTGCCGTTCACGAGCGGGTTGATCGCGAAACCGAAGTTGAACTGCTTCTTGCCGGTCGGCGGAGCGACGCAGCAGGTGAACCAGGTGTGGCCTTCGTCCATGGCCAGGTTGCCCGAGCCGAACTCGCCACCGGCGCCGAGGAGGGCGCTGTTGACCTGAGCGGCCGTCGGGATGAAGTGATCCTTCCAGACGCCGTCGTTGAACCACTTCTCGCCCTGGGTGACGTAGTCCGGGATCTGGGCGGTCTTGCCGTCATCGGCAAGGAAGGAGCCGGCACCGAAGAACGCATCCTCGGCACGAGCGCTGTTGTCCTGGTACTGGCTATCGAAGCCCCACTGGACGATGTTGTTCGCGTCGAAACCGGCCTGCGTGGCATCCTTGCCGGCCTTGTCGACGGTGAGCTTCATAGCAACGGTGCGGAGGGCGTCGATGTCCCACGGCTTGCCCTGATACGTGTCGCCAACCTTCGTTGGCAGATCCGGCAGGCCGGCTTCCTTGAAGAGAGCCTTGTTGTAGAAGATGTACGACGGGTAGACGGCGAACGGAACGCCGACGGTCGCGCCGCCGTTGCCGAGCTTGAAGAAGTCGACGAGGGACTGATCAACGCCGTCGAACTTGTAGTTGTCCTTGGCGATGGTCGGCGCGAGGTCCTGAAGCTGATCGCGGAAGATGTTCAGGCCTTCCACGCCAACGGGGCCGATGATGTCCGGCGTGTTGCCGGCAGCGATGCGGGTCTTGAGGATGTTCGCGGCCTGGGTGTTGTCGACGATATCGAGCTGGAGGTAGACGTCCTTCTGGGACGCGTTGAACTTGGTGGCGAAAGCCTGCTCAGGGCCGATCTGGGCGGGCTGGGTGCCCGCGCCGAGGCCGATGAACCACTCGACGACGGTGCCGCCGTTGGGGCCGGGGCCCTCCGCGATCGGGGGCGGGGTGATGATGATCGGGGTCGGGGCCGCCACGCTCGGAGCAGTGGTCGGCGCCGCCGTGGCCGCCGCGGGCGAGGGGGTCGCCGATGACCCGCAGGCGGTGACGATGAGCATCGAGGCTCCGAGGAGCCCCAGGATCTTGCTAGGTCTAGATCGCTGCTTGTACATGGTTTAGGACCATCCTCCTTCGCGATGACGGACCTCGACGTACTCCATGTCGAGGTCGCCGTGGGTCGGGCGGCCACGGGTGTGGCTGCGCCGCGGTTGCCGGCCGGATCAGGGCGACGACCTCCCCGCGCTCGAGGCGCGCTCCACCACGGAGGTGGCCAGGGTCACGCTCCGCATCGCCCGACTCCGGTCATCGAGGGCCTCGACCAGCAGACGCGCGGCCTCCTGGCCCATCTCCTCGATTGGTTGGTGAACGCTGGTTAACTGCGGGCTGGTCGAGGTCGCGACGAGCGAGTCGTCGAACCCGACCACGGATACGTCGGCGGGGACGCGTCGGCCGGCCTCGGCGAGCACCGAGAGTGCCCCCGCGGCCATCAGATCCGAGGCTGCGAAGACGCCATCGATGTCCGCCCGCACTGCGAGCAGGCGGGCCATTGCCGCCGCCCCGCCTTCCTGGGTGAATTCTCCGTAGGCTTCCAGGCGCCGATCGACCGGCAGCCCGGCCTCCGCGATCGCTTCCCGGTAGCCGGTCAGCCGGTCGATCCCGACGGCCATGTCGGCGGGTCCGGCGATCGTGCAGATCACACGACGGCCGCACGCGACCAGGTGCTCCACCGCACTTCGCGCTCCCTGGCGGTTGTCGACGTCGACGTAGCTCGCCGAGATGCCCCTCGGGGGACGACCGACGAGGACCAGCGGGACGTCCGCCTTGAACAGGCGGGCCGGTAGGGGGTCCTGTCCGTGGAGGCTGGCCGTGAGGACGCCGTCCACGTGCCCTGCCGTCAGGTAGCCGCCCGTCCGCTCGGCCTCCTCGCGCGACGACGGCATCAGCAGCACCAGTTGCAGGTCGCGGGCCGAGAAGACCCCGCTGGCACCGCGCAGCAGCCGGGGGAAGAAGGGGTCGCTGAAGAGTCGGCCGGACGGCTCGGTGATCACGACGGCGACCGAGCCGGTTCGGCCGGTGACGAGGGTCCGTGCGGCGCGGTTCGGGACGTAACCGAGATCTGCAATCGCTCTCTCGACGTCCAGGCGGATCTGCGCGCTGACCCGGGGCGAGCAGTTCACGACTCGTGAGACGGTCGCGCGGGACACCCCTGCGCGCAGTGCAACCATCTCCAGCGTCACGCCGCTGCGCCTATCGCGACTGGTACCGACGATCACTCCAGAGCACCCCGTGAGAGCGATTGCACGCTAGGATCCACATCATAGGGGCCCTGTCAAGAGAGCGCTCTCACGAAATTGCGGTGCTGCTGGCCACCGGGCGCGCAGGGTCAGTCGGGGGCCTCGCCTCCCGGCGGTCTGTCCAGACGCTCAAGCGCGTCCTCATTGAAGAACACGACTTGTCCGCCGCCTCGTCGTTTCGCTTCGTACATCGCAGAGTCCGCTGCGGCGACCACCGCATCGGCGGTGTGGAGGCCGTCCGGACCAATCGCAACCCCGAGGCTGGAGGTAACGATCTTCATGTCCGTCCCGATCGAGTACGGCACTCGGAGTGCCTGGTTGAGGCGCTCGGCCACGGCTGCCACGGCCTCCATCGACCCCGCTTCGTCGAAGAGAAGGAGGAACTCATCACCGCCCACCCGGGCGGCGATGTCGCCGGCTCGAGTTGCCGAACGAAGACGCTTCGCCAGATCCTGGAGCAATTGATCCCCGGCGGCATGGCCCAGGGCGTCGTTGATGGACTTGAAGTCGTCGACGTCGAGGAACACGACGGCGAACTTGGATTTCCGTCGACGCGCGAGCGTCACACGAAGGGAAAGATGCTCCCAGAAGAGAACGCGGTTCGGCAGACCCGTCAACTGGTCGTGGAGCGCACGTTGGCTGGACTCCTTCATTGCGATCGAGAGCTCCGCCGTTCTATCGGCAACCCGCCGCTCGATCTCACTGAACGAAGCCTCGAGTTCTTCGCCCAGGAAATTCACCCCGGCGGCGACGGCGTCCACGATGTCCCCGTCCGGACCGACCGGTGCACGAGTGCGGAACCGAAGCGCGGCGAACTCCTCGATCGTGCCGACGATCTCCTCCAAACGCTTCTCGAAGTCGGCGGCCGGCCGTTCCGCGCGGGCACTCGGCTGCCCATACCGAGCGTTTGGGACGCTCGAGGGTGCGTTCTCCGCAGACTCGGACATCAACGCTAAACGTCGATCGTCTGGAGCCAGGCGAGGCCGGATGCCTCGTCGTCGAACAAGCGCACAGGGAATGACGGCTTGTTCACGCTGAGGAAGAAGTTGCCCATGATCCTGCTGAGCGGGGTGCCAACGATCAGGGCGACGGCCCGTACGACGTCCTCCCGGCGAGAGAACTCAAGGCGGGCCGGCCGGCTCCACTGGCCGCCGTCGTGCATGTCCACCAGCAGTGGGCTTCGTCTCCCACAGGTCAACTCAGTCATCGCCGAGACGGCCGCGGTTGCGTCCTCGAGATCGCTCGCGACCTGCGTGGTCCATTTCATCTGAACGATGCCGTCTGGACGCTGCCACATTCGGAACTTGGGGTGGGTGATGACGCCGGAATCTTGGTCCATGTGTCCTCGGTCGCCCGAGCGCCGCGGCCCAGGTCGTCGCTAGCCGACGAAACCCTTGAGCCACGCGAGCGCGGACCCTTCGCTGTCGAATAGACGCACCGGGAATGGCGGCCTGTTTACCTTGAGGAGCAGGTTCCCCATGACACGGCTGAGTGGCGTGTTCACGACCAGGGCGAGGGCCGACGTCAGGTCGCCCCGGCGTGTCCATTCCGCTCGTGTTGCTCGGTCTTGCGGCCCGGTGTCCATCATGTTGACCAGCATTGGGCATCGTCGCCCGGCGGTGACCTGAGCCGTCGCCTCGAGGCATGCCGTTGCGTCCTCGAGGTGGGGCGTGATTCCCGGGACCCATGCCACTACGGCGATCCCGTCTGGCCGCAGCCAGGTACGAAACTTCGGATGAGTGATGACGCCTGTGCCCTGCTCTGCCGGGCCTTCGGTTGTCGAGCGCATTGTCTCCCGACTTTCGCTGCGGCCGTGCCTCAACGAGCCCATCGTAGCACCACTATTTGCGCAATCTGGCGGCCCGGCACCGAACTAGCTCGCTTGCTCCGGCTCGTCCCGGCGGCCTGTCCTGGAGCATTCCCCGCGCTCCGCGCAGACCCCGCACCGGGGCGGCCACGAGCGGTTCGACTGAGACTAGAGTGACGTGCGGAGTAGGAGGCACACCGTGGAAGAGGTCATCTGTCCGAACTGCGGTCAGCGCGTGAAGCCGATCCCCGTCCTGTTCGGCTACCCGACAGAAATGGCGTGGGACGCTGAGGAGCGGGGCGAGCTTGTGATCGGAGGCTGCGTGCCCGATGTTGGACCATGGGGCGTGTGCCCGAACTGCCGCGGACCTCTCGACGAGCCGGCTGAGGCGGTCGATCAGAAGCCCGCTCGCTGACGGCAGGAATCTCGTGGCTGTCAGATTGGCTGTCAGGTCCGGTCGAGCGAGCGAGCGCGAGCCCGAGCGACGACCATTTCACGCTCAATACATTGGCGGAGAGGGTGAGGTTCGCCCTTAGCCCTCGAGGGCTGGCAAGCTCGCCGCCGCCACGGCCTGGCCGTGGCGCTTGTCGCGCTCAGAGACCGTGCGGAACTCGATCGGCGCCGGCACTCCACCCGGGTCGGGCGCCGCGTCCTCCGACCCCAGGACCTCGCGCGCGCACCCGAGGATCACGTCGCCACCCGGACCACTGACCACCCGCCCCAGGACCAGCACGTTGTCGAAGTCATAGAAGTCACGGTACTCGAGCAGGGCGTAGCCGAGGTGCGTGCCGATCGTCTCGTAGACCCGGGCCGCCCGCTCGTCGCCTTCGGCCATCAGGCGCTGAAGGAGGATCAGCCGGTCGGGCAGCGGCATGCGTGGATCGGCCATGATGCCGGCTGGAGCCAGCAGCCGCCCGACGGCCTGCTGCGACAGGTACTGGGCCCCGCAACCGCGGTCGCCGGACCATTCGTCGAGTGGCGCGGTCGGGGCGTAGTCGATCGGCGCGAACGCTAGCTCGTTGAGCCACGAGGTCAGGCGGCCCTCGCGGGTCACGTAGCCCGCGGCCTCGCTCGAACCCATGGCGATGCCAAGCAGCCCGCCGGTGCCGCCGGCCATCGCCCCGGCCAGGGCGGTCACCTCGCCGTCGTTCACGACCACGAACGGGATCCCGCCCCAGGCAGTTCGCATCTCCTCGAACAGACCGCGAACCCTGCTCTCGAAGAGGTCGGCGGGCACGGACCGGAACAGCGAGCCAAGGCGGATCTGGCTGTCGACGTAGATGCCCGCGGCGCTCCCGCCGATGGCGTCGACCCTGGGCAGGTGAGCCGCGGCGCGGCGGAGCGAGTCCATGATCTGGTCGTAATGCCATTGCGGGTCGGGGTGCGTGGCCGGATCCCAGGCGATCTCCTCACTGAAGACCACCTCGCCGTCCAGTACCGCGGCCGCCTTGCGATCACTGGCGCCCAGGTCGAAGCCGACGCGCGCGCCTTCGAGGTGGCGTCCGAGTTCGCCCGCACTGGAGTGGGAGACCGGGAAGCGGGAATGCGGCGCGGCCACGACTTCGAACGTCCGCCCGTATACGGCGTTGCCCATCGTCGCGGCATCGAACCGCCCGGCCGCGTCGTCGGCGTAGTGGCGGCGCAGCTCATCGACGAGTTCGGGCGGACCGTCGACCCAGACACGGGCGCCGCCGCACGACCACAACAGCGACTTCACCACTCTCTCGCACATGGCCCGGCTCGCGGCTGCGGCCGGGTGGCCGTCGGGGAACAGCGGGACTTCGGCCGAAACCACGGCGGCGCCCGGTTGCTCGACCGCCACCGCCGCGATGGTGCTCACGGCCGATGCTCGCGCGGCCGAGAGGATGGCACGTCGGGCGAGCACCGCCGGACGGAAGGCAGGGTCCAGCGGCGGCACGACCCGTGGCGCGGTGAGGAACGCGTTCGGCGTCTGAGGTTCAGTCGCGGACCCGGTCATGTAGCTGGCTCTCCCTGCGAACGGTCTTGCCTACGGAACGGTCTTGAGGCGGCCGACGTAGCGCTCCCGCAGCCGGGCGTTGTGCTCGGGGCCGCCCGCGTCCGTGTTGGCCCGGTAGACCGGCGGCTTGAGGCCGCGGGCCGCCAGGGCGAAGACGGCCTCGGAGATGATCTCGTGGAGCAAAGCGCCGGCCACGAGCGTGGACGTCGGGGTCGACCCCTGCGTGCCGCCGCCGCTGAACGGCCCCGTGCCGCCATTTGGCGCGCCGCCGTTGTCCAGGACGATGTCGCCGAGTTGCCAGAGCTTCTGGCCCGAAGAGTGGCGCGGTCCGGCAGACCGCGAAGATTCGATCGCGGTCACGACGATGACCGGCACCCCGGCCGCGCGGGCGGCCAGCGCGACCTCGATCGGCGCCGCGGTCGTTCCGGAGTTGCTGATCACGATCAGGCAGTCGCGCTCGCCGAAGGCCATCTCGCACAGCAGCGTCTCGCCGTAGCCCTCGACCAGCTCCGCGCGGCCCCAGGTCGGGTCGAAGATGACCTGCAGCGGCGCGATGCAGCCCGCCCGGCCGTTGACGTCAAGCGCCGCGAGCTGGGAGTGGCCGCTGCCGAACACGTACACGATGCCGTTGCCGGCCACGACGTCCGCGACCAGCCTGGCGGCGGCGGGCAGCGACTCGCGGTTGGCGGCCCCGGCGCGGTTCATGACGGCGCCGAAGACATCGAGATAGGGCCCGCCGCCGGCTTCGGAGAAGGCCACGCTCACCGGTCAGCTCCGGCTTGATAGACCACCCGGCCGTCGAGGACCGTGGTTTGGACTTCCCAGGCCTGATCGACGACCACGAGATCGGCCGCGCGGCCGACCTCCACGTGTCCGAGCGCGTCCTCCAGGCCGATGGCTCGGGCGGCATTGGCCGTGGCGAACCGCACCGCGGTCGCGGGCTCGACGCCCGCCTTCTCGACGACGTTGCCGAGGGCCCTGTTGAGCGGCAGCAGCGAGCCGGACAGCGTTCCGTCTGGCTGGCGGCCGCACGTCCCATCCGAGATGTACTCGCGGCCGGCGAGCATGTACCGGCCCGGCGGCATACCCAGCCCGGCCAGGGCGTCGGTGACCAGGACCAGCTCGTCGGGGGCCTTGATGCGGGCGAGCAGCCGAATCGTGTCGAAGGCGACGTGGTGGCCGTCGGCGATGAAGCCGGCCGGCACGTGGGTCGCAAGCACGAAGCCGGCGACGCCGGGGTCGCGGTGGCGCAGTGGCCGCATGGCGTTGAACAGGTGAGTGGCGTGGGTCGCGCCCGCGGCGACGGCGGCCGCGGCCTGGTCCCACGTCGCGTCGGTGTGGCCGATCGCGACTCCCACGCCGCGGCCGACCAGGAACTCGATCAGCTCGAGCGCGCCGGGCAGTTCCGGGGCGAGGGTGAGATACCGGATGTCGCCCTCGTCGAGCCAGCGGGCAGCCTCGGCGACGTCGGGCAATCTGATCGAACCCGGGTCGTGCGTGCCGCGAAAGGCGGGGCTGATGAACGGGCCCTCGACGTGGACGCCGAGGATTCGCGCCTGGCCGGGCGGGGGCGTGCGGCGCAGGTGCGAAAGTGCCGGTGCGTAGGCTTCGGCCGGAGACGTGATCACGGTCGGGACGAAGCCCGTGACCCCGAAGCGGAGCATGCCCGTGCCGATCCGATCCAGGTCGGCCGCGGGATCGCCGAAGTCGTCGCCGAACGCGCCGTTGACCTGGATGTCGAGCAACCCGGGCAGGATCCGGGCGGTCCTGCCGCCGAGGCTGCCGGCCGGGGCTTCGGCCGCCGGTTCGATGGCAACCACGACCCCGCCGTCGACCGTCACGAGCGACAGTCCCCGATCCTCGGGCGCGAGTAACCAACCGAACAGTTTCATGACGCTGACTCTGCCCCCTAACCGCGAACGGCGCCCTGCGTCAAGCCACCGACCATCCGGCGCTGGACGACCAGGAAGAAGATCAGGACCGGCAGGGTGAAGAGCGTCGAGGCGGCCATAGTCGCGCCCCAGTCCGTCCCGAAGTTGGTCTGGAACGACACCAGCCAGACCGGCAGAGTGTAGTTCGTCGGATCGGACATGAACGTGTAGGCGTACAGGTATTCGTTCCAGGCCGTGATGAAGCAGAAGATCGAGGTCGCCACCAGGCCGGGCGCCAGCAGCGGCAGGGTGACCTTCATGAACGCCTGGAAGCGACTCGCGCCATCCACCATCGCCGCCTCCTCCAGGTCGGGCGGAATGCCCGCCACGAAGCCTCGTAGCGACCAGATCGTGAACGGCAGCGTGAATATGAAGTAGATCAGGATCAGTGTCGGCACCTGGTTGTAGCCGATCGGCAGCAGGCTCAAGGGGCCCGGCAGACCGTTGCGGATCGCCAGGAAGATGGGGATCAGCAGGGCTTCGAAGGGCGCCATCTGGGCAATGGCCACGAGCAGGAGGAACCACGCCCTGCCCTTGAACTTGACCCGCGCCAGCGTCACCGCGGCCAGGAAGCCCACTATCAGAGACAGGAGCACGGTCGAGACGGAGACCATGACGCTGTTCCTGATCAGCAGGATCAGGTTCTGAGCTCCCAGGGCCCGGACGAAGTTGTCCAGGGTGGGGATCGGAATGAAGACCGGCGTGTAGGTCTGGAACTGGTCCTGGGTCTTGAAGGCCGTGTTCACCATCCAATACACGGGGAAGGCGAAGAAGATTGCGACCAGGACCCCGAGGCCGTTTATGAGGACCCGGCGCATGCGGCGGCTCACTGCTCCTCCTGCGACTTGACCATGCGGCGGATGTAGGGGACGAGGACCAGGAGGAGCAGCATCATCATGATGACCGCGGCCGCGGCCGCCACTCCGAATTGATGCTGGTTGATCCCGAGCTGCTGGCTGTATAGCGACAGGGTGATCGTCTCGTTGTCGGGGCCCCCGCCCCGGATCGCGTAGATCTGGGTGAAGACCTTGAAGTCCCAGATCACCGACAGGAAGATCAGCATCATCAACAATGGCCGTAGCGCCGGCAGCGTTATGTGGCTGAAGATCTCTCGCTCGCCCGCCCCGTCGACACGGGCCGCCTCGGGCAGTTCCTTTGGGATCGAGAGGATCCCGGCGTAGAGGCTCAGCGCCACGAACGGGATTGCCTGCCACACGATCAAGAGCGTGACGACCGCGAACGTGGACAGGCCCGTCGCGAACCATGAGTGGTTCAGGTAATCACCGAAGATCCCGGTGCTGCTGATGAACCAGTTGACCACGCCCAGCTTGCTATCGAAGAGCCACTGGAAGAGAACCGCGCCGGTCACTACCGGCATCGCCCAAGCCAGCACCATGGCCGACGTGAGGACGATCCGGACCCACTTGTCGAGCTTTGCCAGAAGAAGCGCGACCAGGGTTCCGAGCGCGATTGTCAGGACGACGTTCGCGACCATGAACACGACAGTGCGGATGAGCACCGTCATGAAATCTGGCAGACCGGCCGGGCTTTTGAACAGCAGGTCGTAGTAGTTGTCGATGCCGATGTAAGTGGTGACGTTGTTGAAGAGCTCGAACAACCCGAACTTCTGTCCGCTCGTGAGGAACAGCAGCAGGACCGGATAGCCGAGCAGCAGGACGAATGTCAGGAAGGCCGGGGCTATTGCCACGTACGGCAACAGGTCGCGGACGAGAGTCCTGCGCGTGTGGTAGCGCGAGGGAGCGACACTCACACCCAGGACGCTCACTGGAGGCGTGACCTTCGGTTGCGCCCGAGTCATGTGAGTGCGCTCCCTCGCGGATACGTTACAGAGTGACTACGTTGTGACCGGGGCTAGCCGTTGATCACACCGTTGATGGCGGCGTCGGCATCCTTAGCCGCCTGGTCGAGCGTCTTCTGCCCGGTCAGGATCGCGGTCATCATGGACTTGATCGGGTTGTTCGCCTCGACGGCGGCCCAACCTTTGGCGTTCGGGGTGAACCAGGAACCCGCGGCAGCTTCGGCGGCCTGGATCTTGAGGGTCACATTGGCCGGGGTGTCCGGGATGTTGGCCGCGAACTGCTTCAAGCTGGGGATCCAGCCGTCGCTGATCTCGGCGTTCTGGCCGGCCGGGGTGGAGAGCTCAGCGATGAAGTCTTCCGCGGCCTGGACGTTCTGGGACTTGGCCGCGACCGCGATGACGGAGCCGCCGAGGAAGACCGGGACGGTCTTGCCATCAGTGGCGCCCGGGATCGGGGCAGTGCCAACCTGGTCGGCAGTCTTGACGACGCCCTTGGCTCCGAAGCTGAGGCCGACTTCCCAACCGTTGCCGATCATCATCCCGATCTTGCCGGCGAGGAAGAGGCTGTACTGGGCAGGGTTGGCTTCGTCGTTGTCGGCAGGACCGGTGGAGCCGGCCTTGAAGTAGTCGACGTAGTCCTGGATGCCCTTCTCGGAGGCGGCGGACTCCAGGGTGCCGGCCCACTTGCCGTCAGAACCCTGAGCCGCGATGGCGCCACCCTCGTCGGCGATCATCTGGCCGAGCGCGTACCAGTTCTGGCCCGGCAGATAGAAGCCCGAGAAGTCCTTGACGGACGAGTTGGCGGCCTGCAGGGTCTTGGCGGCCGCGATCAGCTTGTCCTTGCTGGTGAGGGTCGTGATGTCGATCTTGGCTGCGGCGAAGAGGTCCTTGCGGTAGATGAGGACGCGGTCACCGGCATAGAACGGGACTGCGAACAGCTTGCCGTTGAGGACGGAGGCGGAGTTCAGCGAGGACAGCCACAGCTGGCCGGGATCGTCGCTGACATTGGAGGTACCGCCGCCCAGCATCGCGCGGGCGCTGGTCAGGTCGGCCAGGGCGCCGGCGGCCTCGAAGGTGATGGCGTCGGTGTTGCCGATTTCCATCACGTCAGGCGGGTTGTTGCTGGCGAGAGCAGTGGTCAGCTTGGTGACGATGCCGTTCCACTGCTGGACCTGGTAGTTGACCACGCAGCCCGGGTGGGCGTTCTCGAAGGTGGTGATGAGCGTGTTTGAGGTAGTGGCACTGAACGAGCCGGGCATGGCCCAGACGGTCAGCGTCTTGCACGTTGCCGGGGCCGTAGTCGCGGCCGGAGTAACGGCGGCGGGCTGGCTGGCGGCGGGGGCCGAAGTCGGGGCCTGGGTGGCCGGGACCGGCGTGGCGGCGCTCGAACAAGCCGCGACCAGGATGGCGGCGGCGGCGATGGAGACGAGCTTCGTGCCTCTCAGGAAACGCATGTAGTTCCTTCCTCCAGGTGAGACCAAAACGTACCTCTGCTGGGCACCGGTTTCTCCGGCTCAGCTGATCCTTCGTTCAGCCGGCAAGTCCTCCTCTCTCGGCGATGGCCAGGCGCGGCGGGACGCCGGCCGGAACCGTGGGCTCGGCGGCGGCCTCGTTGGCGGGCGACCCGGGCCGGGGCAACGAATGGAGCGGTCGAAGATTGAGGCCGAGCTCGCGGGTCATCAGCAGCGCCGATGCGCCCAGGACGACGATGTCGTCGATTCGGCCGAGCTCGAATGTGGTGTCGGCGGCGAGAGACGCCAGCGACCGGCTTGAAGCCGCGGCGTCGACGGCCTGGAGCCACGGATCGCCAAAGGCGGCCATGGTTCCCGACAGCACGATGCGGCGGACGTGGAGAGCTCCGATGAGGCTCGCGACGGCTTCGCCGAGACGCGTGCCGGCATCGAGGACGATGCGGCAGACCGCGGGGTCGCCGAGTTCGAAGTCGGCGATCGCCTGCTCCATCGAGACGGGCTCGCCGCGCAGAGTCGCCAGGCGCGTGAGGACGGCCCTGGCGCTGGCGAGGGTTTCAAGGCAACCGCGCCGGCCGCAGCGGCAAACGTCGCCCTTCGGGTCCATGACGGTGTGGCCGATCTCACCGGCCCCGAAGCGGTCGCCCTGGAAGAGCTGGCCGTTCAGGACCACGCCGGCGCCGATGCCCTGGCCGACCTTGATGACGATCAAGTTGGCGCCGCGGGTTTCGGTGAAGACATGCTCGGCCAGGGCTGCGGCCTGGCTATCGTTGGCGACGTAGACCGGGACGCCGAAGCGGCCGGTCACGATGGCGCCGAGCGGGAGGTTGCGCCAGTTGCGCTTGACGGCTTCTACGACGGTGCCGACGGTCGTGTCGACCAGACCCGGCGCGCCGATGCCGACGCCCAGGACCGGTTTGTCGGCCGTGGCGATGACGCGGTCCATGAGCTCGAGGGCCAGACCGAGCGCCTCGTCGCCGTCGGCGTCTTCGGACGGGACTTCGACGCGATGCAGGATCTCGCCGCGGAGGCTGACCGTGGCGGCGGTGAAGACGCGGTCGCCGAGGTCCACTCCGACGAGCAGCCGGCCGCCGTGGGGGACCTCGAGCAGGATCGGGGCCTTGCCGCCGGTGGACGGGCCGCGCCCGATCTCACGCGCCAGCCCGGTCTCGATCAAGCGGTCGACGACGTCCGAGATCGTGGTCCGGGTCAGTCCCGTCAGGCGTGCCGCTTCGGCCCGGCTGATGGGGCCCTGGTCGTAGATCGTGGCCAGGACCAGACGCTCGTTGTGCTCGCGCGTCTCCCGGAGCGTCGCCTTGGTGGTTCCCTCCAACGTGCACCGCCCAAACTTTGTCCAGTGGATTGACAAAGCCTAGGTTAGGACCTTTGTCAAGAGCCTCGACAAAGATTCCAGCGGCAGACGTTTCGACGCGCTTGCCACGGCTGAACCCACGCGTGACGCACGTGCGAGCGCCGGCCGGCCTTCGGAGTCGCCTCCGATCGAACCTTCGCTGGTCCTGTCGCTTCGAGGAAACGTTCGGGCCGCCCGCGCCGGATCGCCGACCGCCCACCCTTGACAGGGGCCCTAATGTTGCTTTGTCAACTCACTGGACAAAGTCCTGGGACATTAGTGCGCGGGCGGCACGGCCCTGACGAAGGGATGTGGTTGGATGGGCATGCGGTCGGAGATCGGGGAGGCGCCGGAGGTCGTCCGGTCGCTCGTCGAGAAGCAGTGGGGCGTGATCGACGCAGTGGCCGAGGCCGTCCGGACGCGGCCGGTGGACATGGTCCTGATCGCGGCGCGCGGCACGTCGGACCACGCCGCCATTTACGCCCAGTACATCTTCGGGGTCTACAACAAACTGCCCGTCGCCCTGGCCGCGCCCTCGATCCAATCCCTCTACGGCGCGGTCCCGCGACTTCGAAACGCCCTCGTCATCGGCGTGTCGCAATCGGGCCAGTCGCCGGACGTGGTCGGAGTGGTCGAGGAGGCTCGCTGCCAGAACGCGCCGACGATCGCGGTCACGAACGACCCCGAATCGCCGCTCGCCCGCGCGGCCGAGTTCGGCATCGGCATCCAGGCCGGCCCCGAGCGCGCCGTCGCCGCGACCAAGACCTACGTGGCCGAACTAACGGCCCTGGCGATGCTCTCGACCGCGCTCGACGACCGCGACCAGGCTCGTGAACAACTCAAGCACGTGCCCGACGCGATCGCCGCGGCGCTCGGTCTGGAGGACGCCGTCGAGGCGGCCGCCCGCGAGCAGGCGGGCATGAGGCGAGTCGTCGTCCTGGGCCGCGGCTTCAACTACTCGACCGCTCTGGAATGGTCGCTGAAGCTCAAGGAAACCGCCTACGTCATGGCCGACGCTTATTCGACCGCCGACTTCGAGCACGGCCCGATCGCGATGATCGACCCCGGCTTCGTAGTCCATGCCGTCGCCGTCGAAGGCCCGACGCTGCCCGAGATCGAGCTCGTCCTGGGGCGGCTGCGCGACTCCGGAGCCCGGCTGGTCGTGGCCTCGAACTCGGATGCCGCCCTCGCTCTCGCCGACGTGCCGCTCCGCCTGCCCGCCGGTCCGGAGTGGCTGTCGCCGCTCGCGGCGATCATCCCGGGCCAGCTCTTCGCCTATCACCTGGCCCTGGCCAAGCAGCTCGACGCGGACCGGCCGCGCAACATCCAGAAGGTGACGCGAACGCTGTGACCAGGCGCGCCGCTCCAGCACCGGTTCTTCCGCCAAATCGCAAAGCCATCATCCTCGCCGCCGGCCACGACGGCGCCGGGCCGAGGCCGCTACTGCTGGCTCGCCTCGGTGAGCGGACGGTCCTCGATCTGGTTGTCGACAACGTCCTCGAAGTCGTGGCCCCCGAGGACGTCTACATCGTCGTCGGGCGCCAGCGCGAAGCGATCCGGCGCCACCTCGGCGAGCGTTTCACGTACGTCGACCAGCCCATGCCCGCCGGCACGGGCGACGCCGTGCTGCGAGTCCGGCCGCTGCTGGCCGGATTCGAGGGCGATCTTCTGGTCGTCTACGGCGACACGCCGCTCTTCACGCCGGCCTCGATTCGCGGGCTGCTGAACCGCCACTGCCTCAAGGATGCGCAGCTGACTCTGCTGACCGCCGTCGTCGACAAGCCACTCCCCTACGGCCGGATCCGGCGCGACGCGGACGGCCGGATCCGCAACATCGTCGAGGCCGGCGACGCCACGCCCGACGAGCAGGCGATCCATGAGCTGAACGTCGGGGCTTATGTCGGGCAGGCGGCCAGCCTCTTCTCGACGCTCGAAGGCATGGCTGCCGCCGGCGAAGGCCGCCTGACCGACGCCGTCGACTGCCTCATCGACTCGGGTAAGCGGGTCGAGTCGTATCGCGTCTACGACGAGGACGAGATCCAGGGCATCAACACCGAGACCGACCTGCGCCAGGCCGAGTTCATCCTCCAGAAGCGGCTGTTCCGGCCGCGCCGCAACGAGGAGCAGAACCAGGTCGCGTTCGGCACCGGCGGCTGGCGGGCCATCATCGGCGAGGGGTTCACCCTCCACAACGTCCGGCGTCTCTCGCAGGCCATCGCCAACGAAGTGACGCGCCGCGGTATCGAGCGCCAGGGCGTGCTGATCGGCTTCGACCGCCGGTTCCTCTCGCGCCAGGCGGCGGAGGCCGCGGCCGAGGTATTCGCCGGCAACAACATCCCGGTCACGCTCATTCCGGAAGACGTGCCGACGCCGCTGGTCACGTTCGCCACTCCGCTGATCGGGGCGGCCTACGGGCTCATCTTCACCGCCAGCCACAACCCGCCGGAGTGGAACGGCCTCAAGGTCTTCAAGGCGGACGGCTCGCTGCCGATGGAGGACGAGACCCACCGCTACGAGGACGAGACCAATTCCCTCTCGGAGGCCGAGGTCATCAAGATCGAGCTCGACCTGGCCCGCAAGGCCGGCATCGTCGTGGAGCGCGACTTCAGCAACGCCTACATCGACAACATCGAGAAGATCGTCGACGTCGAGTCGATCCGCTCGGCCGGGCTCAAGGTCATCGTCGACCCGATGTACGGAACCTCGCAGCTAACCCTGGGCACGATCCTCTCGGACGCGCGCTGCCGGGTCACGTTCATCCACGAGCGCCACAACCCGCTCTTCGGCGGCCGCTCGCCAGCTCCGGATCTCAAGGCCCTGCAGGTCCTGATCACGAGCATCCGCGACGAGGGCGACTATGACCTCGGGATGGCCACCGACGGCGACGCCGACCGAATCGCCATCGTCGACGAGCACGGCGAATACATCTCGGCCAACGACCTGCTGCTCCTGCTCTACTGGTACCTGCACGAAGTTCGCGGGCTCAAGGGCGGGGTCGTCCGAAACCTGTCCACGACGCACAGGCTGGATCGTCTGGCCCGTGCGCTCGGCGAGGAGTGCTACGAGACGCCGGTCGGCTTCAAGCACATCACGGCCAGCATGCTCGCCCACGACGCGCTGCTCGGCGGCGAGTCGTCGGGCGGTCTGACCGTGCGGGGCTACCTGCTCGGCAAGGACGGTATCTTCGCCTGCGCTCTCGTGGTAGAGATGCTGGCCCGGACCGGCAAGCGCATCTCGGAGCTGCTCGAGACCCTGGCCGCGATCACGGGCCGGTTGTACCAGCTCGACGTCAACATCCGGTCCACGCCCGAGATGAGGATCGAAGTGCCGCGCCGCCTCCAGGAAGCCCCGCTCGACGCCATCGGCCGGTACAAGGTGGTGAAGATCACCCACTACGACGGCACCAAGATCTTCCTCGAGAACGACAACTGGGCGTTGATGCGGTTCTCGGGCACGGAGCCGGTGCTGCGCTTGACCGCCGAGGCCGACAGCCCCGAAAAGGCCGCCGAGCTCCTGGACTGGCTCAAGGGTTTCGTGGCCGCTCGATGAAGTACGGCCATTTCGACGTCGAGCACGACGAGTACGTCGTCGACCGGCCCGACGTGCCGGTGTCATGGACCAACTACATCGGCGTCCGCAACATGTGCGCCGTGCTGTCCCAGAACGCCGGCGGCTACTCGTTCTACGACTCGGCCCAGAACCACCGCATTACACGTTTCCGCCAGAACGGCGTGCCGCTCGACCGACCCGGTCACTACGTCTACCTCCGCGACGACGAAACGGGCGACTACTGGTCGGTGAGCTGGCAGCCGGTGGCGAAGCCGCTCGACCAGGCCCGCTACGAATGCCGCCACGGTCTCTCATATTCGAAATTCAAGGCTAACTACGCCGGCATCGAGGCCGAACAGACGGTCTTCATCCCGGTCGACGACGACGTCGAACTGTGGGACGTGCGGGTCAGGAACACCGGCAACACCCCGCGGCAGCTGTCGGCTTTCTCGTTCGTTGAGTTCTCCTACCACCACATCGACATCGACAACCAGAACCTGCAGATGAGCCTCTACGCCGCCGGCTCGAACTATCGGGACGGCATCATCGAGTACGACTTCTACTACGAGCCCTGGACGCACCACTTCTTCGCAGGCAGCTTCGAACCCGACGGCTACGACTGCCTGCGCGACAAGTTCATCGGCGTGTACCACACCGAAACCGATCCGGTCGCCGTGGCGCGGGGCGAATGCTCCGGCAGCGCCGAGCTCGGCGGCAACCACTGCGGCTCGCTCCACCACCGCTTCACGCTGGCCCCGGGCGAGGAGACGCGCTTCGTCTTCATGCTCGGCGTCGGGTCGCGCGAAGCCGCCGGTTACGCCACGAAAGCCCGCTACTCGAACCCGGCCAACGTCGACGCCGCGTTCGCGGACCTGGCCGAATACTGGCGGCGCAAGAAGGCCGTGCTCGCGGTGAACACGCCGTCGGCGGGCATGAACGCGATGCTAAATACCTGGACCCTCCTCCAGGCCGAGACGTGCGTCGTGTGGTCGCGCTTCGCCTCGTTTGTCGAGGTCGGAGGGCGGACCGGGCTCGGCTTCCGCGACACGGCCCAGGACGTCATGTCCGTAGTCCACACCAACCCCGTCAAGACTCGCCAGCGCATCGTTGAGCTGCTACGCGGCCAGGTCAGTGCCGGTTATGGGCTGCATTTGTTCGACCCCGACGTGTTCGACCCCGCCCAAAAGCCGTATGCCGAAGGCGCCAAGCTGCCGACGGTAATCCCGACGCCGAATCCTTCGGACGTCATTCACGGCCTGGCGGACGCCTGCTCGGACGACCACTTGTGGCTCGTCCCGAGCATCGTGACCTGGGTCAAGGAGACGGGCGACGTCCCCTTCCTCGACGAGCCGATCGCCTTCGCCGACGGCGAGGTCGCGACGGTCTACGACCACATGAAGCGGGCACTCGACTTCTCGGCCGAGCAGGTCGGGGCCAACGGCGTCTGCAAGGGGCTGCGTGCGGACTGGAACGACTGCCTCAACCTCGGCGGCGGCGAGACGGCGCTGGTCACATTCCTGCACGTCTGGGCCATCAACTCGTTCCTGGAGGCGGCCCGGTTCCTGGGCCGGGACGCCGACGTCGAGAAGTACGAGGCCATGGCCGAGCGGGTCAAGACGCAGGCCAACGAAGCGCTCTGGGACGGTGAGTGGTACTTGCGCGGATTCACACGCAAGGGCATCAAGATCGGTTCCCACGAAAACGACGAAGGCAAGATCTTCCTCGAGCACATGCCGTGGGCGGTCATCTCTGGCACGGCGCCGCGGGAACGGGCCATCTCGGCGATGGATTCGATCGACCGGCACCTCTACTCGCCATACGGCCTGCACCTGAACTGGCCCGCCTACTCGAAGCCCGACGACGACATCGGATACGTGACGCGGGTCTACAGGGGCATCAAGGAGAACGCCTCTATCTTCAGCCACCCCAACGGCTGGCCGATCGTGGCCGAGTGCATCCTCGGCCGCGGCGATCGGGCGATGAAGTTCTACGACGCCATCCTGCCCTACCACCAGAACGACATGATCGAGGTCCGCGAGGCCGAGCCCTATTCCTACTGCCAGTTCGTCATGGGCCGCGACCACACGGCTTTCGGCCGGGCCCGCCACCCGTGGCTGACCGGCACCGCAGGCTGGATGTATACCGCCGCCACGCGCTACATCCTGGGCATCCAGATCGAGTTCGGCGGCCTGGTCGTGGACCCGTGCATCCCCGCCAGCTGGCCCGGCTTCCACGTCTCGCGGCAGTGGCGCGGCGCCACGTACGAGATCGAGGTCCGCAACCCCGACGGCGTCGAGAAGGGCGTGAAGACGGTCACTGTGAACGGGGCGCCGGTTGCGGGGCCGATCCCGCCACAGCCGGAGCACACGACCAACGCCGTCGTGGTGGTCATGGGCTGAGGGCTCCGCCGCCGCGCCGGGGCCGGGCGGACGGGGGGGCGTGGACTGGGTTGCTACCGGTGTTGCCACCGGTCCCGGCAGAGTCCCAGGCCGTGGGGCTCAAATTGGGGATGCCACGTTCAGAATCTTGGCGGAGAGGGTGAGATTCGAACTCACGGGACTCTCGTCCAGCGGTTTTCAAGACCGCCGCAATAGACCGCTCTGCCACCTCTCCGTGGGGCAAGTGGCACTCTACCGCGTCGGATGCCGACCCGTCGCACGCAAGGGTGTGATGGGCTTCCTTCAAACCGGGCCGCGAGGTTGGCCGGCAGACGCGTCGTCAAGATCGGGACCGCCGTCACAGGCGCGGAGGCGAGGGCGCCCCGAAGAGGCGCTCCGCCAGGACCGACGCAGTTGTCATCGGGATGGACGGATATTCCGCCCGCACCGAGGGACCGTCGATCGTCATGTCAAGTGTGTCCATTAGGAGCGCCGCCCCGATCTGCTCGGCCCGCATCTTGTCGACCGGCCGAAGCGCCATCGATAGGAGGCGCATGACGGCGCGCGGGCTGTGGGACACGCGTCCCGACCGGCCGGAGGCTGCCCGGGTGATCTCGACCAGCTGGTCGAGCGTCAGGTTCTCGGGTCCCGGAACATCGACGACCTTCCCGCGGAACGATCGATCGGCAATGGCGAGGTCGACAAAGCGCGCCACGTCTAGCGCCGACACGAAATTGATCGGATTCTGGCCGCGGCCGAAGACGAGCGTCTTGCCCTGCGCCACAAGCGGCCCGCCGACCAGGCCGAGCCAGGTCTCGAGGTAGGCGGTTGGGCGGATGATCGTCCAGCCGACGCCGCTCGCGCGAACCGCTTGCTCGGCGGCAAACTTCGCGCGAAACAACGCCATCGGGTGATCGGCCGACGCCCGGCCGACCGACAGCAGGACGAATTGCTCGACGCCCGCCGCGGCGGCGGCTTCGACCAGGATTCGGTTGCCCTCCACGTCAACTGCCCGGAGCCCCGCCGGCGAAGCGAACCCGGTTATCGCCGAGACGACAACGCGCGCGCCTTCGACCGCCCGCCGGGCGTCCTCGGGGTGGGTAACGTCGCCCGCAATGAGTTCGACGCCTGACAGCTTCATTCCAGCCGCATGTGGATCGCGCGTCACGACCCGGACCGGCTCACCGCGTCCGACCAGGAGCGGGATAAGCAACGGCCCAAGGGTGCCGGACGCCCCGGCCACGACGATCACCGTTCGTACGCAGGCGCGACGGCCTGCGTCACCGCGGCGTCGATCCGGACGCCGTCGTCGACAACCGGCTCCATGTAGAAGCGTGCCCACGCGATCCGTCGGCCCTCAACGCCAAGGATCGTCGTCCCACGCATCAGGTGCGGCGCGCCATCGCGTCGAGTGCCCGTCCATTCCCACTCCGCCCAGACGACGCCGCCTTCGACCGCCTCCCGGACGAGCTCCGAGTGGAGGTCCGGCACCGCGGCCAGGATCTGGGCCCAATTCTGGCGGACCTGGTCCCCACCGCGGAAACTGCGCGACGGATGCAGAGGGATCTCACTCACGTAATCGGTCGTAAAGCAGTCGACGAGCGCATCGAGGTCATGGGCGTTCGTTGCCGCTTGGAGCCGGAGGACCACTGCAGACGGCTCACTTAAAGCCTTTGGGTCGGCGATCATGATCGAGTACTCCGTTCGCGCCACCCGCCCAGCCTGTTCACAAGACTTATAGCGTAATGACTATACTGTGAGTCTGATGAATAACCAAACGTCCGTCAAGCGGTCCTATCACTCGTCCCTCCGGACGGCACAAGCCGGCCAGACGCGGCGCGCGATCATCGACGCCGCGACCCGCCTATTCGTCGACAATGGCTACGGCGCGACCTCGATCGCCGCGATCGCCGAGGCGGCCGGCGTGAGTCGCGCGACGGTCTTCACGATCGTGGGCAGCAAGGCCGCGCTGCTCAAGACGGCCTACGACGTGGCGCTCGTCGGAGACGACGAGCGCG
>Ga0302323_100001118_pt1 | contig 21689 bp, 20 predicted proteins | sample Fen_T0_3_FD_201950 | JGI IMG/M metagenome (GOLD analysis project Ga0302323, IMG submission 201950) | Peat permafrost microbial communities from Stordalen Mire near Abisko, Sweden - Fen_T0_3 | ecosystem: Environmental > Terrestrial > Soil > Wetlands > Permafrost | place: Sweden: Abisko... | reverse complement strand
TACGACCATGCCAAGGCCAAGGTGCGGATTTTCGGCATCGGCCTCTTCCGCAATCGCGAAGATCGCGTGGTGGAGTGGCTCCGCACGGTGAATGAGCACGGGCGCTTCCTGTCCGCCGATGCCTCGTTCGCACTTCAGTACGTCCTCGTTGACCGAGGCGAGTTCGCCGCAGCGTTGCCCATCAACGACACACTCATCGCTGAGCTGCCACGCGATCCTGTCTGCCTCTACAATCGCGCCTTCATCCTCGAACGGCTCGGCCGCCAAAGCGAAGCGAAACGCTACTGGCAGCAGCTGATCGAAGTCGTGGCTGCCTTTGAGGAGCCGAGCCAGGGCTTGCTTGCGGAGTGCCACTACCATCTCGCGCGCACCGCACGGACCGAGGGCGACGCGCAGGCCGCAGCCCGCTTGATCGCGCGCGCCAAGGCGCACGCCGATAGCCGCATCCAAGCGCGCGAACTGGATGGCCCCTACGCGTCGTTCGAGGAGGTGCGCGAGGCGATCCTCAAGACGCTGCGTGAGTGGGGGCTGACTACCACTGCCACAGTCATCTCGCCCGCACGCTAGTAGTGCCTGAGACGAGCGACGGTGCGTCCGCGCGCTCAGGTGATCGGCCAACGGACGAGGCGTAGCGGCGGGTCGCCCTAAGCGCGCGACTGGACACGAATGCCGATATCGCCGACGCAGTTGGCTTGCCCTGCCCGTGAACACGCGCAGGGCCGGCGTCCGTGCAGCGGGCGCGGGCGATCAGGCGGAGCGCGCGTGGGCGAACCCGCCGCGGCCAGCGCAACTACCCACCAGACAAGGGCCGGCGCGGCGTCCAAGTTGGACAGCACTGATTCATGAAGCGCCTCTGCGTAGCGCCGGCTCGACTGCGGTCGGCTCCGTGATCGGCGGTAGGCACGTGCCGGTGCGGCAGACGTAGAGCGTCGCGCGCTGGTCAACGGGTTGCTTTCCTGAGATCAGCGCCAACTCGGGCCGGCCCGCGCTGCTCCGGTGGCTGTGTTGAATGGCCCGCTCAGGCACAAAGCAGCGCCCAAGTGCGTGGTCCAGCGCCTCGTAGTCTTCGCTGCCAGGTGCGCCGACGAGCGCCAACTCGAGCGCCCCGTCCGTCAAGTACTCGAGCGCGATGAGGCTCTTGGCAAACGCGCGCGGCTGGCGTGTGATCGCCTCCCCATGGGCCTCGATCGCCTGGCGCGCCGCGTCTCCGAGATCGGCACGGTCGAAGTGCAGCGCGAGTCGAGCGAGCACGTGCGCTGCCGTGGCGTTTGCCGCAGGCAGGGCGCCGTCATGGCCGTCGCGAGGACGCAGCAGTAACGCGTCGGCGCCGCGCCCTGTCATGAAGAAGGCGCCGTCCTCTGCGCGGAAGTCCTTCAGCATGCGCTCGGCCAGGTCCATCGCGGTCTCTAGGTAGCGCTGTGCGCCCCCGGCCTCGTAGAGATCGATCAGGCCCTCAGCCACGAAGGCGTAGTCCTCTAGAAACCCGTCGCCCGTCCCGTGCCCGCCGCGCCACGCGCGCAGCATGCGCCCGTCTTCTGATCGCAGCGAAGTGAGGACGAAGTCAGCGGCGCGCGCCGCAGCATCGAGATAGCGCTGCTCGCGGAAGAGCCGGTATCCCTCGGCAAAGGCCCCGATGGCCAGTCCGTTCCAGGCTGCCACGATCTTGTCGTCGAGCCCTGGCGCAGCGCGTCGACTGCGCGCTGTGAGTACCCGCGGCCGCGCGGCTGCCACAACCTGGGCGATTGTCTCGGCTGTCTCGCCTGTCCGCCAGACCACGGCCTGCTCTGGATCGAGCCGGTTCGGTATGCTCTGGCCCTCCCAGTTGCCGCTCTCGGTGATGTCGAAGTGGGCGCAGAAGAGCCGCGCCTCCTGCTCGCCGAGGACCCCTTCAATCTCCGCTGGCGTCCAGACGTAGTAGCGCCCCTCCACGCCCTCACTGTCCGCATCCATCGCGGAATAGAAGCCACCCTCGGGCGAGCGCATGTCGCGCAGCAGGTAGTCCAACGTCTCTGTGGCCACCCGTGCGAACAACGGCTCACCGCTGGCTTGGAAGCCTTCGACGTACGCCTTTGCCAGGAGCGCATTGTCGTACAGCATCTTCTCGAAGTGCGGTACCAGCCAACGCTCATCAGTGGCGTAGCGGTGGAACCCGCCGCCGATGTGGTCACGGATTCCTCCGCGCGCCATGCCTTCGAGCGTCGTGCGCGCCATCTCCAAGGCGTGCGCGTTGTCCAGTCGGCGGTTGAGCCGCAGGAGCAGCGCGATCGTCGTGGCTTGCGGGAACTTCGGCGCTGGGCCGAAGCCGCCGTAGCGTGCGTCGTACTCCCGTTCAAGCTGCGCGAGGGCCCGCTCAAGCTCGGCCACACCCAGCCCAACGCGCGGCAATGAGCGACGCTGCGCGCGCAGATGCTCCGCAATCCCTGCCGCTTGCCTCACGAGGCCCTCGCGGTCGCCGTACCAGAGATCGGCAACGCGCCGCAGGAGCGTCGAGAACCCGGGCCGACCCCAGCGATCCTCGGGCGGAAAGTATGTGCCGGCAAAGAACGGCTCAAGTGCTGGAGTCAGGAAGAGGCTCATCGGCCAGCCGCCCTGGCCCTGGTTCATGGCCAGTGTGGCTGCCATGTACACGTCGTCGACGTCGGGCCGCTCCTCCCGATCGACCTTGATCGAGACGAAGTGCTCGTTCAGCAGCGCTGCCACCCCCGCGTCCTCGAAGGACTCGTGTGCCATCACGTGGCACCAATGGCAGGACGAGTAGCCGATGCTCAGGAAGATGGGCTTGTCCTCGCGCCGCGCGAGAGAGAACGCCTCCTCACCCCACGGATACCAGTCGACCGGGTTGGAGGCGTGTTGGAGGAGGTAGGGGCTCGTCGAGCTGATCAGCCTATTGGCCAACCGAGTGCCCACCGAGGCCAGATCCCTGCTCTCCTGAGAACCCATCATCTTGGCTACGCCGCTGACTGCGGCCCGGATGGGGTGGCATAAGGTGGCAGGTGGTGAAACGCAGGGGCACGGCGCGCCGCAATGCTGTCCAGGTTGGGTGTCGATCAGCCGTCGCGACGGATCGCCCACGCGCGCTCCGCCTGATCGCCCGCGCCCGCTGCACGGACGTGGGCCTTGCACGTGCTCCGGGCAGGGCCAGGCAACTGCGCGAGCGATACCGGCAATCGTGTCCAGTCGCGCGCTTAGGGCGACCCGCCGCTCGTTGTTCTGACACGTCTCTCTAGGAGCGGCGCAATCGCAATTGGGACGGACCTGCTGCGCGTCGTGCCCCTACACGTCGCCGATGCTAGTGGATGTAGATCTGGTCGAAGGTGCCGCCGTCGTCGAAGTGCGTCTTTTGCGCCTTGGCCCAGCCGCCAAAGACCTCGTCTATGGTCACCAGGTTGATCTTCGGGAAACGCGCCGCGTACTTCTTTGCCACAGCTTCCAGGCGGGGGCGGTAGTAGTGCTTGGCCGCGATCTCCTGACCTTCCGGTGTGTAGAGGTACTCGAGATAGGCCTGCGCCACTGCGCGCGTCTTCTTGCGATCCACGACCTGGTCGACCACGGCCACTGGCGGCTCGGCCAAGATGCTCATGGAAGGGATCACCATCTCGAGCTTGTCCTTGCCCAGCTCCTCGACAGCCAGGAAGGCCTCGTTCTCCCACGCCAGGAGCACGTCGCCGATCTGGCGTTGCACGAAGGTCGACGTGGCGCCGCGCGCGCCTGAGTCGAGCACTGGCACGTTGCGGAAGAGGGCCGCCATCATCTCACGCGCCTTGGTCTCGTTGCCGCCCGGTTGCCTGAGCGCGTAGGCCCAGGCTGCGAGGTAGCTCCAGCGCGCTGCGCCAGACGTCTTCGGGTTCGGCGTGATCACAGACACGCCCGGACGCACGAGGTCCTTCCAATCGCGGATGCCCTTCGGGTTGCCCTTGCGCACAAGGAACACGATCGTCGATGTGTAGGGCGAGCTATTGTTCGGCAGCCGCTTCTGCCAGCCGGCGTTGATCAGGCCCTGTTGAGCGATGGCGTCCACGTCGTACGCCAGGGCAAGCGTCACGACGTCAGCGTCGAGCCCGTCAATCACGGAACGCGCCTGCTTGCCAGAACCGCCATGGGATTGCTGCACAGTTACGGCCTGGCCGGTCTTGGCTTGCCAGTGTTTGGCAAAGGCAGCGTTGAGGTCCTGGTACAGCTCGCGCGTCGGGTCATAGCTCACGTTGAGCAGAGTGACGCCCTGCGCCGCTCTTGACCCGGCCGCAAACGCGAGCAGCCCGGTGACAGCGATCGAAACAACTGCTTTGTTGATCATGGATTCCTCCGTCCTCTCGCAGCGCTCAGAAGGAGACCTGGGCCCGGAGCAGCAAGGCGTTCTCCGCAGCCCGATTGGCGCCACCGGCAGCACCGCCCTCGAACTTCGTGTGCTCGAAGTTCAGTTGGTATTTCACGTTCTCGCTCAGATACCAGTTGATGCCCAGCCCCAGCTCGCTCGCCTTGCGCGGCGACTTCGTCGCATCGGCCAGGCCTGCGGCAAAGGCGTCATCTCCGATCCGCAGCACACCGTAGCGCGCCGCCAGTTCCACTGCGCCGAAGGCACGCGCAGCCGGGTCAAAGGCACGACGCGGCTTTACGCCGCTGTAGCTGGCCTTCTCTCCGGTCAGCACAAGCGAGCCTGCGACGTTCCAGGCAGTGCCGGTCACAGTCGCGTGCGTCGAGCCCTTCACAGCGTCCTGTAGCGATCGCGTCCACTCCGCCATCAGCCCGACGACCTTGTAGTACGCATAGCCCTGCGGCGCAATGCGCCGCCGATTCTTCTCAGCGCTCGCGGTCGAGGTGTAGCTGAACAGGCTCTGCTGTCCCGGCGTCTTGTACGTCGCCAGGCCGCCGTCGTTTCTGCCGTACGAGCCAGCCACGCCCAGGCCCAGGTCGAGGGCACTGCCGCGCTTCTTCAGCGGTCGCAGGAATAGGCGTGCCGCGCCCTCCTTGCCCTTGTTCGCGTCCTGGTCAAGGCTGGCACCGTCCAGCGTGCCGTTGAAGAGGCCCACCGCGTAGGCCACCACCCCGTCCGCAGGCTCCCCGAGCAGCATTACGCCAATGTCGCGATTCGGCGCGATCGCGCTCGGCAGGCCGCGCTCGACGAACAGCATCGTCGAACTCGACTGCAGGGCTTCGAGACCGACCGGGGATTTCGTCTTGCCCATGCGAATCCGAGCCGCGGGCGAGAGCTTCAGGTCGACGTAGCCGTCCTCAAGGCTGGCCTTGCCAGCGCCAAGATCCGACGCGACGTAGAACGAGAGATAGCGGCCCAGGTCCCCCTGCGCAATCGTGTACGCCCGGCGCACGAGGAACGTGCCAGTTGAGCTGCTCGCGCCTGCTCCTGTGTAGAAGCGGCCGTCTCCTTGAATGTAGCCACTGATGCGGAGCTTGAACGAGCCGTCCTTGCCCTCGATCCAGAATCCGCTTGGCTTGGCTGCGGCTGGTTTGGCCGCAGGCGGCTCAGACGCCGCTGCCTTGGCCACCGCGGCGTCCGGGACCGCCGGCGGCGGCGCATCCGAAGGCGCCTGCTGCGCCAGGGCCAGCGTTGCCACGCCGGACAGCGTCACCATACCGATCAACACTCCTCGACGCGCTCGCTCCAGACTCATCATCGCCTCCCCATTGCGTGCCACGCCGGGCTTCTGGCCGGCGTCACGCTCGTTACCTGATCGCATTAAGTAGTCCCATTCGCTTAGTCATCTGATGACACAAAAAAAGGGGCGCCCCCTCCCTGCTTCATGCCACATCCGCAATCGTCGTCTGCTCGAGCTTGTCCGACACCATGTCTCGGATCTCCCGGAAGACGCGCAGCAGACTGCGCTCCTTCTCCACAGGCGTTGACTCGTAGAAGTACTTGCTCACCGACTCCGTGGGCGCCAGAGCACCGTCGAACAAGCGGATCACCTCGGCCATACTGATCTTGTTCGCTGGCCGCGCCATCCTGTAGCCGCCCTTTTGCCCTTTCAGGCTGCGCACGTAGCGCGCATGCTTCAGGGTCAGCAGGATCTGCTCGAGGAACTTCGGCGGGATGCCCTTGGCCTCGGCGATGCTCTGCACGGACATGTATCCGGCCTCGTCGTGCCGCGCCAGGTGCACCAGCGCCAACAGCGCGTATTCACTGCGTGTCGTGAGCTTCAGACTCTCCTCCGCCGATAGACGACCAAGCCGATCGGCATTATGAGTATCTGCGCAGTCGATGTCAAGAGCCTTGACAAGTTCGCGTTGAAGCCTATATTGCCTATCAGCTTGGTCGTATATCGATCCTGATGCTGGTCACTTTCGATTGCTAGCAGGGATTGAGCAGCCTATTAGACGAGTTGCCCCATTATTCAGAGGTTGTTTAAGATGATTCACACGATTTCAGTCCTCGGTGGCCGCAGCCGCTCCGGCGCACCCGAAGCGGTCGAGCGTATCGACTTCCGTATGGGTGACGTGGTCAGCGTGGTCGGGCCAACGGGTTCCGGCAAGACCACCCTCATCAACGACATCGAGCTTTTGGCCCACGCGAACACGCCGACCGGGCGGCGCCTGCTCGTCAACGGCGCGCCTGCTGGCCCGGCCCAGCGTGACGATCCCTCGCGCAACCCGATCGCGCTGATCACCCAGCACACGACCTTTCTCTCCGACCTCTCCGTGAACGACTTTCTCCACACCCACGCCCGCGTGCGCACCAACGACGCATCCACCGTGGAGACCACCGTCCAACGCACGGTCGCCATGGCCAACGAGCTGACCGGCGAGCCGGTGCGCATCGAAAGCCGCATGACCGAGCTGTCCGGGGGTCAGACCCGTGCCCTGCTGATCGCAGACGCCACCGTCATCTGCGACACGCCCATCGTGCTATTGGATGAGGTCGAGAATGCGGGTATCCACAGGAACCGCGCACTCGAGCTCCTCCGTGCGCACAAGAAGATCTTCATCTTCGTGACACATGATCCCCACATCGCTCTGCTCTCCGACTACCGACTGGTGATGCGTGACGGCGGCGTTGCCAAGGTGCTCCACACCGACGAGGCCGAGCGCAGCCTTTCGCTGCTGGTGGCCAAGCTGGACCACGCCCTCTCGGGACTGCGCGAGCGCATCCGCCTCGGTGAGCGCCTCCAAGCCGATGCCCTGGAGGGCCTGGCATGAGACTCGCAGTCTGTGCCGGCCCTGCGACCACAGGTAAGACGTCCGTTCTCCGCCAGATCGTGCGCCGTTTGTGCGACGCCGGCACGCGCGCCGCCTTTCTCAAGGTCGACGTCCAGTACGCAGACGAGGACGAGGCCATTGCCAAGGAGTTCGGCATCCCGGCCCGCAAGCTCTACTCCGGCGAGCTGTGCCCAGACCACTGCAACGTCATGGTGCTCGGCGACGCGCTGCTCTGGGCCCACCGCAGCGAAGCCACGGTGCTGCTGGTCGAGACCGCTGGCCTCTGTCTGCGCTGCTCTCCCTACGTCGACTACGGCCTGGGTCTCGTCGTGCTCGAGGCCACGAGTGGCATGAACCTGCCGCTCAAGGTCGGACCGATGCTCTCGCTCGCTGACGTGGCCGTGGTCACCAAGGTCGACCGCGTGTCCCAGGCCGAGCGCGAGGTCTTCCGGGCTCGCATTCAGGACGTGGCCCCGAACGTGCGCATCCGCGAGGTCAACGCCCTGCACGGCATCGGCATCGACCCCTTGCTCGACGACCTAAACGCTGCGCCGGACCTTGACGTGAGCCAGCCCGGCCGCCCGCCCGCGCTGTTGCTGCGCGGCAATCCACCTGTCGGTACCTGCACCATCTGCGTCGGCAAGCGTGAGATCGGCTGGCAATCGCACTTCGGCGTGGTTCGGCCGCTCGACAACCAGGTCTTCTACCGCGGTGAGTGAGGCCAATAGTGCGGCTCATCTACTTCGACCACTCCGCCACCACGCCGCTGGACCCGCGCGTGCGCGCGGCCATGGAGCCACTCCTGGCTGATGTCTTCGGCAACCCCTCCAGTCTCCACACGGCCGGCCGCGAGGCCCGCGCAGCGGTTGACCGGGCCCGCAGCCAGGTGGCCGAACTGCTCCACGCAGGCCCAGGTGAGATCGTCTTCGTCGCAGGCGGCACGGAGGCCGACAACCTCGCGATCATCGGTGCGCTCTCCGCCTCTGGCCCGCCGAGCGGCCACCTCGTCGTGAGCGCCATCGAGCACCCGGCCGTACTGGCCACTTGCGAACATCTCAGGCGGTCGGGTGTCGCTGTCACCGAGGTCCCGCCGGACGCCGACGGCATCCTGGACCCAGCGGCTGTGGCCGAAGCCATCCGGCCGGACACGCGCCTGATCTCGGTGATGGCGGCGAACAACGTCGTCGGCACACTCCAGCCCATCGCCGCGATCGGCGCCATCGCGCGTGGCCACGGGGTGCTGTTCCACACCGATGCGGTGCAGGCCCTAGGGAAGGTGCCGATCGACGTCAGCACCATGCACATCGACCTGCTCTCCATGTCCGCGCACAAGCTCCATGGTCCGAAGGGCATCGGCGCGCTCTTTGTCCGCAAGGGCGTCGCGCTGGCCCCGATCGTCCACGGCGGCGGCCAGGAACGCGGGCTGCGCTCCGCGACCGAGAATGTCGCAGGGATCGCCGGCTTCGGCTGTGCCGCAGCGATTGCGTCGGACGGAATGGCCTCCGAGGCGACTCGGCTCGTCGCGCTTCGCGATCGCATCCTCGATACCCTGGCAAGCGCGCTGCCCCACGCCTATCTCATCGGGCATCGCTACAAGCGCCTGCCGGGCCACATCTGCCTGGGCATCGCCGGCTACGAGGGCGAGACCATCAAGCTGCTCTTGGCCCTGGACGAGGCCGGCATCGCTGTGTCCACGGGCAGCGCATGCAGCGCGCACCACGCGGGCGAGCCGTCGTCCATTCTCCTGGCAATGGGCTTCGATCCCATCCGCGCGCGCGGCTCGCTGCGCATCACGCTCGGCCGTTTCAACACCGACGCCGAGGTCGACCGTTTCCTCGAGCTTCTTCCGCGGGCCGTCGCCGCGCTGCGGCCGCTCGCGCATCAAGCCCAACTCGAAAGGAGTCTCTGCTGATGTCCGCCACGACTGTCGAGGATCTCCCTGGTCTCAACTGCGGCCTGTGCGGCGTGCGCACATGCGCTGAGCTGGCCGCCCGCCTGCCGACGCAACCGGGGCTGCTCGCCCGCTGCATTCACCTCTCCGACGAGGGCGTCGCAGCCGAGGGCACAGGGCCGGCGATCCCTGTCGTGCGCCGCCCGATTCCGCTGCCACAGGCCGGCATGCCGAGAGCGAGCTGGACAGACACGCTCGGCCGCGAGTTCGACTTTTACCTCGAGCACTTCCCCGAGGACCCAGGGCCACGCGAGATCATCCTGCCGCACAACCCTATGCTCACCCGCGAGCTCGACGTCCAGGTCGGCGAGGTGCTCATCGGCCGGCCGCTCGGCATGTCCTGCGGCTGCCCGATCACCCACTGCGGCGTCGCCGTGGACGTGGACAAACGCAACGGCGTGATCGTGTGGTGCGTGACCGGTCCGCTCAACCCGCGCCAGAAGGGCTACAAGGATCTCGGCTACTACATCGCCGAAGGCTACGAGGGCCTGATCACCGAGTCACGCACCGATCCGAAGATCGGCATGCGCTACTACTTCCAGCCGCGCATGTGCATGCTCCAATGGCGCCACAGCGGATTGGTGAACTACCTGAACCGCGTGCCGCAAGGCTGGCAAGTGCGGCTTGAAGGACTTTGGATCGGCTAAGTCGGTCCATTCTTGACCGCGAGTGGGGCTTCATGCTCTAGTAGGTAAATGAGGCGTGTGCTGCACCTCGCCGTTGCCATCGCGTTGGCCCTTGGGCTAAGCGCGAGCGGCTGGGACCTCTGCACCTGCTGCCCGCCGTCATCCAAGAAGGCACAGGTCCATGGCCACGCTTGCTGCGCAGGCAAGATTCCAATGGTGAGGGCGGCGCAGTCCTCATGCCAGTGCCGCGCGCAGCAGGGGCAGGCGCCAGTCATGGAGCTGACCTCAGTCGCACCCGAGGCCGCCGTGTTGCCGGCTGCGCTCGTCGGCATCGGTGACGCAGCGATCTCCGGTCTTGTGACCTACCACGTCGGACGCGTTGCCTTCTCCCCTTCTCCTCCCACAATCATCCTCCGGATCTGATCCGCACCCGCGGCACTCTGACACGCGACCGCGCTCACACGTCTGCGCACGACTTCGCAAACGTCCAGAATCGCCGCTAGAACCGTATTCTTCTTGGAGAGTCCACAGCTTTGCCCCAGCGACGGGGCGGTTTTGAGGAGGAATCATGAGTCAGGCCCATTCCGTCTGGTTCGCCGCAGTCATGGTCGGCGTGGCGTCGTACGCGCTCGCTCAGGCTGTGCCTACCCCCTCGCTGGAGGGAACGATCGCCGGCGTCGAGGCTCAGCGCCTGACAGTCAAGACGACCGAAGGCAAGAGCGTGGCCTTCGTCATCGACGCGCAAACCGTCTGCGCTCGAGGCGACGCGGCGCTCACGAAGTGCGACGCCCGGGCGGGCGAGCGAGTCGTCGTGGAGTTCGAGGAATCAGGGGCGACGAAAACCGCGACGCGCCTGACGCTGCCGTTCAAGCCCGTCCCCCCCGCAGCACAGTACGTCTGCCCGATGCACCCGGAGGTGGTCGCAGGCACCCCGGGCCGGTGCCTCAAATGCGGTACGACGCTTGAGCGAAAGAAGACCGGCATATAGATCACGTCGAGGGGGGTCGAAGCCATGAGCATTGGCGCAAGGATCACAGCACGCGCGCAAAGGCATTTCTGGGCCTGGCTCGGTGTGGTGGCCGCGATCGCGCAGGGGCTCGCGCCGTCGGCGTCCGCAGCAGAGGCGCCGCTGAGCGGGGACATGGCGGAGGTCGAGCGGCTCGTGTCCGAGGCGCTCGCGGTCAACCCCGATCTGCTGGCCGCACAACAGGCCCTGGCCGCGAGCCGCGAGCGCGTCGCGCAGGCCCGCGCCTTGCCCGATCCGATGCTTTCGGTCGGATACACCAACGACGGCTGGTCTCCGAGCCTCGGCCGGCAGGAGATGACGACGCTGGCGTTCATGGCGAGCCAGGATCTACCGTTCCCGGGCAAGCGCGGGCTCAAGGGCGAGATCGCTGGCCGCGAGGCTGACCAGGTCGAGCAGCAGGTTGCGAGGGTACGGCTGCGTCTCGCCGCAGACGTGAAGCGCGCCTATTACGGGCTTCTGCTCGCCCGCGAGCTGCAGACGCTGACGCGTGACCAGCGGGAGGCCTGGCGCGAGACCGAGGGCGTCGCGCGCGCGCGCTATTCCGTGGGCCAAGGGGCGCAGCAGGACGTGCTGCGCGTCCAGGTGGAGCGCACGCGGGTCGAGCAGAGCGAGGCCGAGCAGGCCGCCGAAGCCGACATCCGCTTGGCTGAGCTGAACCGCCTGCTCGCTCGCCCGTCTGACTCGCCGATCGGGACGTCGGGCAAGCTGACGCTGCAGCCGCTCGACCGGCCGGTGCCCGAGGTCGTCGAACAGGCGCGCGCAACGAGCCCTGAGCTGGCCAGCGCGCGGCTCGCTGTCGAGCGCGCGCGTCTCGTGCTCGCGCTGGCGCACAAGGACTACAAGCCCGATTTCGCGCTCCAGGCCGCCTACATGAACCGTGGCGCGCTCGCGCCCATGTGGCAGGCAGGCATCGGCGTCACACTGCCGCTTCAGCGTGCGAGACGTGCCGCGGCCGTGGCTGAAGCCAAGGCGCTCACAGACGGCAACCAGCGACTCGCGGAGTCTGTCGACCTGCAGCTCCGCTACCGGACCCAGGAGCGTTTCACGCGGCTCAAGTCAGCGGAAAAGATCATCGCTCTCTACGACAAAGGCATCGTGCCGCAGGACCACATGTCAGTGGAGGCAGCGCTGGCCAACTACCAGACGGGCAGGGTCCCGTTCGTTACGGTACTCGAGGCCCTGACGACGCTGTACGGAGACCGCTGGACCCTTGCGCGGCTCCTGGCTGACCACGCACGCCTCGCGGCCAGCCTGGACGAGGCGAGTCTCGAGGCGAACGCGGAGATGGCGGCCGCAGGCGGCTCGACACCCAGCATGGGCGCGGCCGCGGCGACGGGCAGCGGCATGGGCGGACGGTGAGGAGAAGACCATGAGAGACACAACACGCATAGTCTGGCTGCTGATTGCGACGGTGTCCCTGCTCGCCACAGCGGGCTTCGTGTGCACCGCCTGCGGCCGATCCACCGCTGAGCACGCGGGTCACTCCACGTTGGCCGAGGGCACGCAGTATCACTGCCCGATGCATCCGACGTACGTTTCGGACAAGCCAGGGAACTGCCCCATCTGCGGCATGAAACTCGTGCCCCCCGAGGCGCCTTCGGCCGCGGCCTCCACGACAGCGCAGGCGACCTCTCCAAACCAACACACGATCGCCTACTACCGTTCGCCAATGGACCCGACCGTCCACTCCGACCGGCCTGCCAAGGACTCGATGGGCATGGACTTCATTCCCGTCTACGAGGACGAGCTGGCAGGCGCGGCGAGCTCGGTCGCCGGGCGCGCCGTGGTCGCGCTCGCGCCCGAGCGGCGCCAAATGCTCGGGATTCGCAGCGAGCCTGTGCGGCAGGAGCCCATCGAACACGTGATCCGCACTGTGGGTCGTGTCACGCCGGACGAGACGCGCATCCACCACATCCACACGAAGTACGATGCCTACGTCGAGCACCTCTACGTCGACTTCACCGGCAAGTTCGTCAAGAAGGGCGACCACCTGGTCGCGCTCTTCAGCCCCGAGCTGCTGGCGACGCAGGAGGAGTACCTGCTGGCCCTGCGCGCCCGAGACCGGCTGGCGGCTAGCGACCAACCCGGCGTGGCCAAGGGTGGCGCGGATTTGCTCGAGGCGACCCGTCAACGTCTGCTGCTCTGGGATATCGCGCCCGAGGACATCGACGCGATCGCGCGCTCCGGAAAGCCTCGGCGCGCGCTGGACCTGCACAGCGACGTCAGCGGCTACGTCCTGCAGAAGAACGCCATCCAGGGCATGCGCGTGATGCAGGCCGACACCCTCTTCGACATCGCCGACCTGTCCCATCTGTGGGTGTTGGCCGATGTCTACGTGTCCGACCTCTCCGCGATCCGCCTGGGTATGCAGGCAGAGGTGAGCGCGGCGTATCTTCCGGGACAGACGTGGCGCGGGCCGGTCACGTACATTGCGCCGACAGTGGACGAGAAGACGCGGACAATCAAGGTGCGCGTCGAGGTTGACAATCGCGACGCGGCGCTCAAACCCGATATGTTCGCCGACGTCTTACTCAAGACGGATCTGGGTAAGGGGCTGGTCGTGCCCGAGAGCGCCGTCATAGACGCCGGTGATCGCAAGCTCGTCTTTTTGGACCGAGCCGACGGACGCCTCGAGCCGCGCCAGGTCCAGATCGGCGCCACGCTACCGGACGGGCTGCAAGTGCTGAGCGGCCTTGCGCAGGGCGACCGCGTCGTCACCTCTGCGAACTTCCTGCTCGACTCGGAGTCCAGCCTCAAGGCCGCGATCTCCACAATGGCGGCACCCCCGGCGTCGATCGCGCCTGCGCCGCCAGCCGGCCATCAGCACTGAGAGTCCAGTCATGATCCGAGCACTCATCCGCTTCAGCGCGCACAACCGCTTTCTCGTTCTCCTGGCCACGAGCGTCGTCGTTGCCTACGGCCTTTACACGCTCACACACATCCCGGTCGACGCCATCCCTGACCTCTCTGACACGCAGGTCATCATCTACTCGCGCTGGGATCGAAGCCCGGACATCATGGAGGATCAAGTCACGTACCCGATCGTCACCGCGCTGCTTGGCGCGCCGAACGTTAAGACGATCCGCGGCTTCTCTGACTTCGGCTTCAGCTACGTGTACGTGATCTTCAAGGACGGCACCGACATCTACTGGGCGCGCAGCCGCGTGCTCGAGTACCTCTCCAAGATCCAGTCGCTGTTGCCGGCAGGCGTGCGCACGGAACTGGGGCCTGATGCGACCGGCGTCGGCTGGGTCTATCAGTACGCGCTGGTCGACGACTCGGGCACCAACTCGCTGGCTGATCTCAGGACGTTCCAGGACTGGAACCTGCGCTACCGGTTGCAGTCCGTTCCGGGTGTGGCCGAGGTGGCCTCGATCGGCGGCTTCGTGCAGCAGTATCAGGTGACTGTCGACCCCAACCGCCTCAAGGCCTACGACCTGTCCATCATGAATGTGTCGGAGGCCGTGCGCGCGAGCAACAACGACGTGGGCGGGCGGCTGCTGGAGTTTGCGGGCAAGGAGTTCATGGTCCGCGGGCGCGGCTACGTCCACTCGATGGGCGACCTTGAGAAGATCGTGCTCAAGACCGATGAGCGCGGCACGCCGGTCCTGTTGCGCGACGTCGGTTCCGTGGCGCTCGGGCCTGAGATCCGGCGCGGAGTGGCGGACCTCAATGGCCGCGGTGACGCTGTGGGCGGGATCATCGTCATGCGGCACGGCGAGAACGCCCGCGACGTGATCGCTCGCGTCAAGGACCGGCTCAAGGAGATCGAGCCGTCGTTGCCCAAGGGCGTCAGGATCGTCAACACCTATGATCGCTCCGACCTGATCCAACGCTCGATCGACAATCTCAAGCACGAGCTGCTGCTCGAAATGCTGATCGTCAGCCTGGTAATCCTGGTATTCCTCTGGCACATCCCCTCGGCCATCGTGCCCATCATCACAATCCCCGTCTCCGTCCTGCTGGCCTTCATCCCGATGCACTTCATGGGCCTCTCGTCCAACATCATGTCCCTGGCCGGGATCGCCATCTCGATCGGCGTCTTGGTCGACGGCGCGATCGTCGAGGTCGAGAACGCCTACAAGAAGCTCGAGCTGTGGCAGGAGGGAGGACGCCAAGGCGATTTCCACGAGGTGCGCCTCCAGGCGCTGCTCGAGGTGGGACCCTCGGTCTTCTTCTCACTCCTCGTCATTGCGGTCGCCTTTCTGCCGATCTTCACCTTGGTCGACCAGGAGGGCCGCCTCTTCACGCCCCTGGCCTGGACCAAGAACCTGGCCCTGGCCATCGCGGCCGTGCTGGCACTGACCCTCGATCCGGCGCTCAGGATGATGTTCGCGCGCATGGACTTCGTCCATTTCCGCCCGCGCTGGCTCTCCTGGATTGTGAATCAGGTGACCGTTGGCCGGTACTATTCTGAGGAGAAGCATCCCATCAGTCGCATGCTCTTCGCGGTGTATGAGCCGGCCTGCCGCTTCGTGCTGCGCTGGCCAAAGAGCGTGATTGGCGCGGCGCTCCTGCTCGTCGCCATCACGATCTTGCCCTACTCGCGGCTGGGCCACGAGTTCATGCCGGCTCTGAACGAAGGCACGATCCTCTACATGCCCACGACGCTGCCGGGCATCTCGGTGAGTGAAGCGAGCCGCCTGCTGCAGATGCAGGACCGCATCCTGAAGTCGTTTCCCGAGGTCGAGACCGTCTTTGGCAAGGCCGGCCGCGCCGAGACCTCGACCGATCCGGCGCCGTTCTCGATGATGGAGACGACGGTCGTCCTGAAACCGCCGGAGGAGTGGCGCTCGAAGGACCGCTGGTACTCCTCGTGGGCGCCGGAGTGGCTCAAGGCGCTCGTGTTCAGACGCCTTTCCCCGGATCGCCTCACGTGGGACGAGCTGACCGCCGAAATGGACAAGGCGCTTCAGATCCCTGGCACGACAAACGCCTGGACCATGCCGATCAAGGCGCGTATCGACATGCTGACCACGGGCGTGCGCACGCCTGTGGGTATCAAGGTTTACGGCGCAGACATCAAGCAGATCGAGGCGCTCGGCTCAAAGCTGGAGACGATCCTGCGTGACGTCCCAGGGACGCGCAGCGTCTACGCCGAGCGGGTGGCGGGCGGCTACTTTGTCGATTTCGACCTGAAGCGCGACGAGCTGGCGCGCTATGGCCTCTCTGTGGCGACCGTGCAGGACGTGATCATGTCCGCCGTCGGCGGCGAGAACGTGACCACGACGATCGAGGGCCGCGCGCGCTTCCCAGTCAACGTGCGCTACCCGCGCGATCTGCGCGACGACCTGGACCGTCTCGGCCGCGTGTTGGTGATGACGCCGTCTGGGGCGCAGATCCCGCTTTCGCAGGTCGCGGACGTGAAGACCGTGACCGGCCCGTCGATGATCCGCAACGAGAACGGCCTCTTGGCCGGCTACGTCTTCGTCGACATGACCGGCGGCGATGTCGGCGGTTTCGTCGAGCGCGCCAAGGCGGCCGTCGCGCGCAATCTGACGCTGCCGTCGGGCTATTCGCTGGAATGGAGCGGCCAGTACGAGAACATGCTGCGCGTGCGCGAGCGGCTCAAGGTCGTGGTCCCAATCACGCTCTTCCTTATCTTCTTCCTGCTGTACATGAACACCAAGTCCGCCTTCAAGGCGTCGATCGTGATGCTGGCCGTACCGTTCTCGGTCGTCGGCGCCGTGTGGCTCATGTACATACTCGGGTACAACGTGTCCATCGCCGCGTGGGTCGGGATGATCGCGCTCATGGGCCTCGACGCTGAGACCGGCGTGTTCATGCTGCTCTTCCTGGATCTTTCGTACGACGAAGCCAAGGCCAGCGGACGACTCCAAACGCTCAGTAACCTTGACGAGGCGATCATCCACGGAGCGGTCAAACGCGTCCGTCCCAAGATGATGACCGTAACGGCCGCGATGATGGGCCTGATGCCCATCATGTGGTCGATGGGCGCGGGCGCCGACGTCATGAAGCGGGTGGCCGCCCCGATGGTGGGCGGTCTCGTCACGTCGTTCCTGATGGAGCTGCTCGTCTACCCGGCGATCTACCTGTTGTGGAAACGGCGCGCGTTTGGCGTGCCGCTGGCTCTCAACAAAGGAGGAGAGAATGCGTAAAGTCCGGCTTGGCTCGTCGTTACCATTGGCGTTGGCGCCTTTGGCGCTGTTATTGGCATCCCGGTTCGTCCTCGCCCACGAAGGACACGTGCACACAGCCCTGGGTACGGTCGTGCGAATCGAGAAAACCCGGCTTGACGTGAAGGACGCGGACGGCAACGCCGTCACTTTCGCGCTCACGGAGAAGACCGCGTTTCGCCGCGGCCAGACGTTGATCCCTCGCGCAGACATGAAGGTCGGCGAGCGGGTCGCTGTCGAGTTCGAGGAGAGTGGCCAGACGAAGACGGCGACCAGGGTGAGCCTCGGCGCTGCGCGACCGGCTGCCGTCTACACTTGCCCGATGCACCCCGAGGTCATCTCCGACAAGCCGGGGATCTGCCCGAAGTGCGGCATGACGCTCGAGCCCAAGGCGCGGAAGTGATGAACCGAATCTGCAGGTCCGGGCTCGTCGTCCTCGGGCTCGTCTTCCTTGCAGGAGCTGGTTCTGCGGCTTGGTTTGTGGTCTATGGCATGAGCGCGCGCGACGAACCGACGGTCGTCGAGACGGTCGTCGCGCGCGCCATGCGCAATCTGGCGGTTCCGCGCAGCCTGCGGAGGATGACGAACCCGGTTCCTGCATCGGCGGAGGTCGTGACCCAGGGGCGGGCGCACTTCGCAGACCACTGCGCCCTGTGTCACGCCAACGACGGGAGCGGTCAGACAACGATCGGCCGCAACCTCTACCCGAAAGCGCCAGACCTGCGCCTCGCGGCCACACAGTCCCTGAGCGACGGCGCCCTGTTCGCCATCATCCGAGACGGAGTGCGTCTCACCGGTATGCCGGCCTGGGGCGACGCTTCGCCGGCGGGCGACACAATGACATGGCATCTGGTTCACTTCATGCGCCACTTGCCGCACATCACACCCGAGGAGCTTGAGGGGATGCGCGCTCTGAACCCTAGAACGCAGCGCGAGGTGGAGGAAGCGACACAGGTCGAGGAGTTCCTGAACGGCGGCCCCTCGCCGCCTTCCAAGAAGGACTGAACGGCCCTCGCCCCTCGATTCCAGAGCGCGAGGCCAGGAGCGAGTCAGGCCTGGGCCGCATCCAGCCTGCGGACAGCTGCCGTGAGCAACCTCTTGGCTTCCGCGGGCAGCGTACCGAGAGCAGCCTTGGACTCGTCGTCCACGACGCTGAACATCGCTTCAGGATCCAGGATGCTGACTTCCACTCCACCTGCGACCGCCCGGAGGGTGACGTTACACGGCAGCAGCAGCCCGATCGATCGGTCCGCGGACAGCGCCTGGTGCGCCAGCTTCGGGTTGCACGCGCCAAGGATGAGATAGGGTTCGAGCTCGGCGCCGATCTTCTCCTTGAGCGTCTTCTGTACGTCGATCTCTGTCAGAATCCCGAAGCCTTCGGCCTTGAGGGCGTCGGTGACCCGCGACCTCACTGCCTCGATCGAGCCCTTGAGCGTTGTCGTCATGCCGTAGCGTGCCATTCATTCACTCCCTTCTTTCGGCTGGCCGGACGCGCGTGCAAGATCATTCCGTCGTAAAGGAGAAGAACATCCCGTAGCTGCCGTTTGAGCCGCGCCAACCTGACCCCATCATCCCCATGGGCGACCCGGCGTGGTTGCCGCCCATCATGTTGGACATCAACCACTGACCGCCCATCTGGAGCCCCAAGTCCATGCTCACGGTATGACCGTTCGCATCCATCATGCCCGCACCGAGATGAGCCGCGTAGCGAGTCTGGTGCTTGAGCGTCTGCGTCGGCTGGCACGTAAGGGTGTTTCGGTCTGCTGACCAGGCGTACCCCATCGGGACCACGGGGCCCGCGGGATCGCCCTCGTGCAGATCGACGAACTGCTCCATACCCGCACCCATGTGCTGGCTGAAGCGCATGACGATTCCGGTGGACGTCGACACGCCCGTGGCGCCGCCTGCGGGTGATACCGAACTGAACGTGCTGGCCGTGGAGGGGCCAGTCATCCCGTTTCCGCCACACCCTAGTCCCACCAGCGCTGACACAAGCACGAAGAAAGCTGCGGTTCGAAGCATTGCGTCCTCCCTGCTAACTACGAGCCGATCAGAGCAAATGGGGTTCGAGAAACTGATGCGCAACGCGTGCGGCGACCGCGGCAGTTTCTACAATTCTCTGCTCCGGCACAGGCGCGCCGCGCCGCCACTCTCGGCAACTCGCTGGCTGGGCTCCAGGACACTCATGGCCCGAAGCTTGCTGGTGGAGTCGTGAACTCGGAAGGAGTCAATGATGAGAATCAAGAGAGTCGTGACGACGATCATGGCAGTTTGTGGGGCGGTCGCAGTTTCGGCGGTCCTGGCCGAGCAGGTGGCCCCGACGCCGCATCACGCGGCGGCCGACAAAGCGAAGCCGGCTCCTGGCATGGCGGCCAAGTGCCAGGCCATGATGGCCGACCACGAAAAGATGATGGCCGACATGAAGGTCTCCGATCAACGCCTCGATGACCTCGTCTCCAAGATGCACACCGCGTCAGGCTCGGACAAGGTAGCCGCAACAGCCGCCGTCGTCACCGAACTGGTGACACAGCGCCGGGCGATGCGGGACGGAATGATGAAGATGCAGCACGGCATGATGGGCCACATGATGGAGCACATGCAGGCAGGCAAGGACTCGATGGCCATGTGCCCGATGATGAAATCGAAGGGCGACATGGGCGATATGAAGCACTGAGTACCTGGCGCAAAGGCACAAGCACGGCATCGGCTCCCCGATCGGCACGCGACGTAGGTTGGGCCTGCGGCTTCTCAGGGGTGGAGACTCCCCCAACGAGCTGCCAGATCAACCGGACGGTCATCGTGACGATCGAGGACTCGGGGCTGGGCGCGATTCCCGGCCCCGGACGCGTTCTGCGGCCCCTGCCAAGGAGGATGTCCAGCGAAGGAGTTGACCATAATGCACGACGGAGGGTGGTTTGGGATGGGCGGGATGGGGCTCTATTGGCAGCTCCCCATCCTGCTTCTGGTGATCGCAATGCTCGCCTGGTTCTTTGCCAGGAGGCGCCCGGGGGACGGCCGCTAGCTGCCGGAGCATGTCGCCACATTCAGACCGGGAGCTCGACGTCTAGCCCTTGGTCTGGGATACCAGAAGCCGGTGACACAGGCCAAGGAGTTCACGCGTCAGGTTATGCTGCAAGCAGACTTCGAATGGTGATGCGGAGTCGCAGGAGCGAGGACCAGTGACGATGACGACCAAGAGGGAGAGACGACCATGAAGGAATCCACATCCGCGACCACAGACCCCATTTGCGGAATGACCGTGGACCAGGCAGCTGCTCTCCACGCCGAACGGGACGGCAAGACGTTCTACTTCTGCAGCGACCACTGTCGGCAGCAGTTCTTGTCCACGCCCGCCGGTGCTAAGGCGGAAGCCAAGTCACGCGGCTGCTGTGGGTGACGCGAGAACGTAGAGCCTGTCCGGCGTGTCGGAGGTCAGGGCTGAGTGACCTTGACGGAGCCATCATCAACGAAGCGGTGCAACGCGAAGGCTGCCAGACCTACGTCTCTGTCGTAGCTTCGTGCGCCAGGACGCCCTTGCTCTTCCAGATCCCGGTCTGCCAGCGCCAGTAGTTCATCAGCCCGCGCGAGGCCTCGTCAGCGATCATCGCCAGCCACACGCCGACCAAGCCGAGGCCCAGGCGCAGGGCCAACACGTAGGCCAACGGGACCGCCATGCCCCAAGTCAGGGCCACGCTCACAAACGACGCGAAGCGCGCGTCACCCGAGCCGCGCAGCGAGCCGCCCACGACCATGTTGCTCGTGCGCGCCGGTTCGAGCAACAACCCGAGCAAGAGCAGCACCTGGCCAGCGCGCAGGATCTCTGGGTCAGACGTGAACAGGTGGTAAAGCGGCCGCGCCGAAAAGGCCAGGATGCCCATCATCGCGAACCCCAGGAGCATGCCGATGCGCAGGCTGCGATTGAGCTGGGCATGCGCATCGCTGAAACGACGAGCGCCGATGAAGTGCGCGACCTTGATCTGCGTGCCGACGCCCAGGGCGAACGACCACACGATCGCCAGGGCGATGAGGTTCATGGTGTAGGTGCGCGTTGCCAAGGCTACGTCGCCCAGCACAATGATGATGCGCACCAACACGAGCTGCTGGAAGTTGAACGACAGCGGCTCGATCACCGACGGCACGGCGATGCGCAGGATCGGGGCCACGCACCCGCGCACATCTGACCACAGGCCAGCCAGGTCCCAGTGCAGCTTGAGGTGCGCGTGGACTACGGTCGCTGAGATGAGCAAGCCCAAGCTCTGCGCCACGATCGTCGAGTACGCCACGCCGGCCACGCCGAGCCGAGGCAGACCCCAGGTGCCCCTGGTGAGCACGTGGTTTAGCCCCAGGTTGGCAACGTTCACGAACGCTGCGGCCAGCATGTTCCAGCGCGTGCGGCCACGGGCGTTGATGACCGAGGCATAGGCGAAGCGCAGGGCCTGAATGAAGAGCATCGGGCCCACCAGGCTCAGAAACTCGGTAGCCGGGGCATAGACCTCCGGGCTCAAACCCATCCACAGACCGACCCGTCGGTCGAACACAAAGAAGAAGGATGCCGCTGCCGCGCCGAGCGCTGCGTTGAGCAGGATCGTCGCGATCAGCGTGCGGCTCGCCCAGGCCCGGCGCTCCCCGCCGATGAGCTGCGAGGCCACACTCGCGCCGCTCTGGGCAAAGGTCTGGAAGGCCATGTTGCAGATCCCGAACACCGGGAACAGGGCCCCGACCGCAGCCGCAGCGCGATCAGAGATCTTGGCCAGGTAGAACGAGTCCTCGAACCCGAGCGTGAAGGCCAGGACGAGCTC
>Ga0302323_100001116_pt1 | contig 21705 bp, 22 predicted proteins | sample Fen_T0_3_FD_201950 | JGI IMG/M metagenome (GOLD analysis project Ga0302323, IMG submission 201950) | Peat permafrost microbial communities from Stordalen Mire near Abisko, Sweden - Fen_T0_3 | ecosystem: Environmental > Terrestrial > Soil > Wetlands > Permafrost | place: Sweden: Abisko... | reverse complement strand
CCCTCACCATCGAGGGCCGTGGAAAGTATGAAGTCTCCACGGGAATCCGTTTTCTAGACCACATGTTGGAACTGTTCGCGCGTCACGGTGGATTCGACTTGGAGCTCGCCGCGCTGGGCGACTTGGATGTGGATCAGCACCACACCGTGGAAGACGTCGGGATCGCCCTGGGCGAGGCGTTCGACCGCGCTTTGGGCGATCGGCGCGGCATTCTGCGAGCCGGCTATTTTCTGATGACCATGGACGAAACTCTCGGTCTGGCGGCTGTGGACTTTGGCGGCCGCGCGGTCTCCGTGGTTCAGACTAAGGTCCGCGCGACGCGGGTCGGCGATTTGCAGACGGAGCTGGTGGGCGACTTCTTTGAGGGGTTCGCACGCGGCGCGCGCGCGAATGTTCATGTACGCGTGCTTTACGGGCGCTCCAGCCATCACAAGATTGAAGCGCTCTTCAAGGCTTTTGGGCGGGCTCTGCGCGCAGCCTGCTCCCGCGACCGCCGCCTGGGACGCATGCTGCCGAGCACCAAGGGCCTTCTATGATCGCCATCGTGGACTATGGCGCCGGCAACCTGAATTCGGTGAAGAAAGCATTTGACTATCTCGGCGCCGAAGTCGTCGTGACCACGCAGCCCGAGATCGTCGCCACCGCGGACAAGATCGTTCTGCCCGGTGTCGGACACTTCTCCGCGTTGGCTGGCCTTGACCACAAGGGCTTGCGAGATGCATTGCTGCAAGGTGCGGGCGCCGGCAAACCCTTCCTCGGGATATGCCTGGGGATGCAGTGGCTGTTCGAGGGCAGTGATGAAGCCCCGCAGTTGGCGGGAGCAGGAATTCTTGCGGGTCGCTGCCGGCCCTTTCCAGCTTCGGTGAAATCGCCGCATGTCGGATGGAACTCGCTGGCAGTCCGGGAAGGCTCGCGGTTGCTGCGTTACATCCCGCCCGACTCCTTTGTCTACTACACCCACTCTTTTCAAGCGCCTGTAGTTGCCGCCACCACGGCGTCAAGCGAATACGGAGTGCAGTTTTCCGCCGCCGTCGAACAGGGAAACATTTTCGGAGTGCAGTTCCATCCGGAGAAGTCATCTGCCGTGGGGCTTCTGATCCTCAAGAATTTCTGCGAGGTGGGATAAGTGCTGACCAAGCGCATCATCGCCTGTCTCGATGTGGACGGCGGCCGGGTCGTAAAAGGCGTGCAGTTTCGGGATCTGCGGGACGCTGGGGACCCCGCGGAATGCGCCGCTGCTCATGCCCGCGATGGAGCGGACGAAATCGTTCTGCTGGATATCACCGCCACCAGCGGCAGACGCCAGACGATGCTCGACGTCGTCTCGCGCACGGCGCGCTGTCTATTCATTCCGTTCACGGTCGGCGGAGGAATCCGTGAACTCTCGGACGCCGCAGCCGTGTTCGAGGCAGGCGCCGACAAGATTGCCATCAACTCGGCCGCGGCCAAGGATTCAACCCTGATCGGAAAAATCGCTGCTCGTTTTGGCTCGCAGGCGGTCGTGGTGGCCATCGATGCCAGGCGAGTGAACGGCGGTTTCGAAGTGTTCGTTGCCGGAGGGCGCATTCCCACAGGCCGGGACGCGGTTCAATGGGCGCGGGAGGCTGCCGCTTGCGGCGCAGGAGAAATCCTGCTCACCTCCATGGACCGTGACGGGACCCAGTCTGGTTTTGATTGCGAGCTGGTGCAACTCGTGGCCGACGCGGTTTCTATTCCCGTGATCGCGTCGGGCGGCGCCGGGTCAGCCCGGGATTTTATCGAAGTCTTCCGCAACGGGCGCGCGGACGCGGCTTTGGCCGCTTCCATCTTCCATTTCGGTATCGAGAACATCGCGCAATTGAAAAGCGAACTGCACGCTGCGCACGTGCCGGTGAGGTGGCCATGTTGATTCCGTCAATCGACCTTATGGGCGGCAAGATCGTGCAATTGGTGCAGGGCGAGAAGAAGAAACTGGAGTTCGACAACTTCGACTACTGGATCGAACGCTTTTCCAGGTATCCCCTGGTCCAACTCATCGACCTCGACGCAGCGCGCGGCGCCGGTGACAACCGGTTGTTGGTGAAGCAGATCGTCGGCCAATTGAACTGCCAGGTTGGCGGCGGCATTCGCACCCTCGAAACCGCGCAAGAACTTCTGAAGATGGGTGCGCGCAAAGTGATCATCGGGTCCGCGTTGTTAGCGGAAGGCCGGATCAACCAGGAGCAAGCTCGCGCGCTGGCAGACAAACTGTCGAAGGCGGCACTGATGTTTGCTCTCGACTCCCGAGGAGGCCGAGTTGCGATTCACGGCTGGCGCCAGCAGACTGCCGTCACCGCCTTCGACATGATTCGGGAGTTAGAGCCCTTCTGCGGGAGCTTTCTGTATACCCACATCGACACCGAGGGCTTAATGGGCGGAATTCCGATGGAGACGGTTCAGGCTATCCGCCGTGCGACTGCCCGGCACCTGGTGGTCGCCGGCGGTATCACCGAACAGCAGGAAATCGACAGCCTCGACGCGCTGGGAATTGACGCCGTTGTCGGAATGGCGCTGTATTCCGGGAAACTTCTCGATTGAAAAGCTCGTTTGTTGCGCCGTTGATTTTGTAACTCATCGAAAGGAAAAGGTGGTGGAGGCGGCGGGAGTCGTACGCACGGCACGTACAAACCTGTTTAGAATCAGCAAGTAAGAATGTCGTAAACTGGGCGTCCAGCCTAGACGCTGCACAAAACCTGCACACGCTAGTTGCTGTTCTTCCAGCATTCTCCGGGGTGTTTCATCCGATGGTGTGTGTGCCGAAGTCATCTCCTTTGCGTCGTGCCGAACGCGATACGCTATGCAGCGGAGAGGCTGTGACACCGACATTTGAACTCCTAAAGTTGTGGTTCTCTGACCCGGAGCGTAAACGCCAATTCTTCGGCAACTTCGAGATTCAAGACAACGGGTGTCACCTGTGGCTCGGTCCCTTCTGGGATAGGGGACACGGTCGTTACGTGTTCGATGGAGAGAACACTCGCACTCATCGCCTGCGATGGATTTGGTCACGTCAGAAGGACATTCCCGAGGGTCTATGCATCCGACACCTTCTCTGCAACAACAAAGCGTGTGGGAATCCCGCTCACCTAGTCGGCGGTTCATGGCGGGAAAACGCCGAGGACGAGCAGTTCATACACGGTAGTAAGAGGTTCGCATTTGGTCCCGGCCACATCACTGGCGGCGAGCCGGGAACTCGATAGTCACCAGTGTTCATGCATGGTATACCCTCTTTACAATTCCAAAGCCAACGCATCGCTTCCAAACCGGATTGCGGCGGGGTTGCTCGGCGTAGCCCTTACGCTTGGCCGATGCGGAGCGAACCCAGAGCGGAAGGGCAAGGATGTGCTGAGACCGCACCAATCCCGCTCCCCATCACTGGGGAGTTCGAAGTAGTAATCATGATCGAAGGTGTGACCGAAGAGACGCATGGGTCGGACTGAGTTCCTGACCTGAAACCGATTACGAGCGAGCCTTGGTTGGCAGAGCAAAAGCAAAAGCCTCAACTAGAGCGAAATGGCGCACTTTTCGAAGTGCACGGAGCAGTACGCTCAAAAAGTGTTTGACAGCGCCGACATTGTTAGAGAGGCGATTTTTCGACAACTAACTTGCTTACCTTAGCAAGCAGTATGTGCTTCCCATTTTGGGCAGACCCTTCAGTCGGTTAACAGATTTTCTTGCGCCGTAGCTGATCCGGCGGCATAGGATGGCGTTGTCCCCGCCTCTCCGAAGAGCAGTTCCCGCCCGTTGAGACGCAGCACCCCCTGAGGCACAGCCGATAAGCATAAAACTCACCCTGAGACTCGGAAGGAGGTTTTCTATGAAACGCGTCGCGATGTTAGTTTCGCTCGCGGTAGTTTTCCTGGCAACTGTGAGCGGGCCGAACCTTTGGGCCCAAAAAGTCAAATTTCATAATCTCGGTCACTACCCGCATGGAACCTGGGCTGAGCCATGGGACATCAACGAAGCTGGTGTTCTTGTGGGCTTTGGTGACACCGCTAGCGGATATACCCGACCGATTGGTGTTCTGCTATTCGGCCCTTTCGCCGGGCACTGGTTCGACCTCGGCACCTTGGGAGGCGAAAGAACGGACGATGGAGTGATGTGCATGTCAATTGCCAACACCGGAATGATCGTCGGTCACTCCGCGATTGACGCAAACCAAACTGTTCACGCTTTTGCCTGGACACCTGCCACCCGCATGGTGGACATTGGCACGCTCGGGGATCTTGGTTACACCGGTTACAACTTCAGCGTGGCGTGGGGTACCAACAGATCCGGGACTTTGATCGTCGGCTATAGCGGCGCCAGCGACGTTCATTTAATGCCAGACTCGCTGCCTGTCGTGTGGACGCCAAAAGTGGTACCGGACTCGGGCCATTGGAAGGTAAATTGGCAAATCCAGAAGCTGGACACCACCGGTTTTGACGGATTTGGTTACTGGACGGCCTTGTTTCCGAATGACCATGGCCAGATCCTTGGCATGGCCACGGGCGCCGATGGAACACAAATCGGCGTTCTCTGGAATCCTGTTGGGGGAGGCAAGGGTTGGAAAATCCAGCAGCTCCCTGGCGCGCCGGGGTACTCCAGCGTCTATCCAACGGACATCAATAACAATGGTGAGATTGTCGGAGATGTCCTTATCATTGATCCGCTTACGGGTAACTGGAACGCTGAATTTCCCGCCTATTGGAAACCGACCGATCGTTCAGAATTGCACTTCAGTGTGACTATTCTTCCCACGCTTGGAGGTTATCTCTCGGGACTCGGCGACGGAGAGGGAATTAACGACGTTGGTGACATTGTGGGCGGGAGCAGCGATGCCAACGGGAATTACTATGCTACAGCTTGGAGCACCAAGGATCCGAATGTTGCTCCCAGGCTTCTTCCCAGCCCGCGCCGTCCCGGCAGTTGGAGTTGGGCGACCAAGGTGAACAATTACGGAGTTGTGGCGGGTTCGTACGGCAACGAGAACGTGATGGAGAATACAGCTGCATGGACACTGCGCTGACGTTTTAACGCGTAGTGCGGAATAGAATGACTGGAAACCAGAGGAAGTGACTGTGACCAGGCCACTCCCGCTGGGTCGAGAGGAGATCCCTATGTTACGGCCAAAAGTCTTCTCGATCCGTGTGATCAGCGAAGCGGCACTGCTGTGCTTGGCTCTAGTCTTGGGCAGCCTGCCGACGATGGCGCAAAGTAAGGACAGCAATTACATCCTGATCCTTGCTTCCGGCTTTCTGTGCGATCCGGGCGACAGTTCCACCTGTCCAGCGACGGCCAAGGCGAACCATGGCGATAGCTATGAGTTAAGTGGCGCAGGAACGTTTGATGCACAAGACAAGTCCGTAAAGGCGACCGGAACCTTCACTCACAAGGCGCCCAATGGAAATGTGCTCGAAACGGGTGTGTGGCTTGCAGGTGAACTCGTGAGTTTTGATTCCTACGGCGCCGCCCCAAATGCAATTCCACGCCGGGGAATGGGACCCGGCCGTCGCCCCATGGGGCTTAGACGCACGCCATCGACCCTGCGACCGATGCCGACGGGTGGATTGGCGGTGTTCCACATCCGCTTGTTGCCGACGGGAGGCCCATCCAGAAGCGCAGTGCTGCAGGTAAACTGCGCTTTGGGAGATGTACCTCCCGAACGCTCGGCGGAAGGTATTCGGCTTAAGTTGGAAAAGAACGGTCCCGAATTTTCCGAGGAGGTAAGCGGACGTGTGATGTTCCTTCTCATGTCTCCCGAAGTCGGCACGCACATCAAGACGCCACAGCGAGAGGCGGCACCAGCACCAGCATCTCCCGGAATCCCGAGCAATTAAGCGCGAAAGGACTGTTCAGTGACCTCAACTCCTCAACTGTCGTAATCGCGAGTAGAGTCGAGAACAGGCGCAGTAACTGTAGTCTCCCGGTGGAGATTCGACGTGGCTTTCGCCGCGCCACCGCAGTCCGGTTTGGCTTGGTTCTGTTTCCTGTTCCCGCTCATCGAACCGGACAGGCGGATTTCCCGCATCCGGCTCTCGGAAAAGACACACGATGCTCCGTGTGACGCCGTCTGCAACTTCTGAACACAACTCGGGGTGGCTAGACTCATCGTCAATCCCCATGTCCTTCGTTGCTTCTTGCGTCCGTCTTTAACTGAGGTCCCTTCCCTCCGCCGGAGTTACCCGGCTTCATGGGTACTGCGAACCTCTCCGCCACCTCATGCGGCCCAGCCCATCTCTCACGAGTTGCCGGTTGATCGCTAGGGCGATCACCGCTTGAGGTTTCCCGTGTTGCGTCTGGTCTCCTATGCGTGCATGCCATCGCCATTACCCCGGCAGGTCCGATGGAGCTTATTCGCTCGTCGATCTCCATCGTCAGCGGCCTTCCCTGTGAAAAAGTCAGGTCGGCTCCTGCAATTGTTTTTTCGGGGCCTGCTCAGCGTTCACTCACGTTATGGCCTGTACGCTCACCGAGCCGCCTAGCGACCCTCTACATCGAAAGCTCCGACAGCTTCGTTGCCTCCGCCGCCGTTTCGATTGTTACCGGGTGGAGCGAACCAGTTCCCGGGCGGGAGTTTCACCCGCTGAAGTCCAGCGCCTTTTCACGGCGCACTTTTTCAACAACTGTCCGAATTAAGTGTTCACAATTGAACATTTTTCTTCTTCGGATTGCAGGATCATCAACAACCACGACAGTTCGCGATTCGTCGAAGACAAGGAAGACCGACAATGCTGATACTAATCATCATCTTAATACTGGTTTTCGGCCTCGGTGGAGGGTACTACGGCCATACCCGCTGGGGTCCGGGCGGCGGGGCCGGCATTGGGCTGGGGACAATATTGTTGATTCTCCTCATCGCCTACATGCTTGGCCTGTTCCGCTGATAGTATGACAACCGGCGATGAATCAAAGTCGAGGGTGCCGTTCTCGCTGCGACTCAATAACAACGCCGAGCGCGTCCCATACGCCGGTTTGGACCACTTCCGATGATTGGAAAGTTGACGGATCGAGCGCCTGTTCGCCATTCGTGTGCGCGGCCTTGACCGACTGCGCCGCACCCGCGAAATCGTCGGCTGGGACTTGAGTTTGCGCTGCCGCGCCGAAGAAGCTCTGGCGGCGCTCAACCGCGCCGTGTTGGAGGTTCTGCCTTTCGGTTCTCGTGGAACGGGTTTGACGTTGACGACCGACAACGGCACGCAGTTTACTTCAGCCCGTTATGTCGAAACCCTGAACCAGTTGGGCATCACGCACCGCCGCACCGCATACAACCATCCCGAGGGCAACAGCTATATCGAACGGTTCCATCGCAGCTTGAAAGAAGAGGAGGTGTGGCTCAACGAGTACCAGAACTTCGATCAGGCCGAACTGGGCATCGCCCGCTGGATCGAGGAGTACAATCACGACCGTCCGCATCGCGGACTCCACGGACGAACCCCGCACGACGCTCGTGCCCGGTTCGCCCAAACCCTTACTTCAAACACGGCCCCATGTGTCTAGTTCTGAGGGGTGCACTACAAAACCCTCCCGTGCAGGTGCTACAGTGGCCTCCTTCCTAGCATGTAGTTGTTGACGCGAATGAACCAACCCGACTCCGCGCAGTACCACGGATAAGGAAAGCCTGTGTTCACGTACTTAGTCTGAATGGTGGTGATGTAGCTGTTGACCCGGGTCGTGTCGCTCATCAGCGCAGCCGCGCCCGAGACTACAACCCACGGATAGGCGTCGGGGAACTTCAGGCGTGTCCAGTTCGGCCATTTTGTATTGAAAGTGCTGTAGAGATTCTTCGCTCGGGTGCTTGTGGGAGCTAGAACTCCGTACAGCACCGGGAACAGTTGCGCTGTGGCATCTGGATACCACACTTTCCAATTCGTCGGCGGGGCAGCGGCGTCGGTCAAGTAGTTGTTATGAGCCGAATCCCAAAGGAGGGTCTGAATTCCATTGAGCGTATACGATGCATAGGTGTTGTACCAGTCTCTCCCAGCTGTATCGTTGAAAGCAGCTTGGAAGAGGCTCGCGAGATCGCTCAGTCCCTTGTAGACTTCGCAATTATCCATCAGATACTGGACCTGATAGTTGGGCTTCGCCCAGGTCAGGCCGTTTCTCTGCTGCGTCTGCACCATGACGCCGCCGATGCAATCCAGTTGATACTTCAAGGTTTTGATGTAGTTCTGTGCGGTCGCGTCACCGGTCTGCCAGTACGCCCAAGCCAGCGAAACGAACGTGGCGGCGTAGGAGTCGGTCGAGTCAGCGTCATTCGTAGGAGTTTCGGTGGTTCCAGAGACGCTGTAGTCGTAGACCGTGCAAGACAGGCCCCACTTATCTGGATAGTTCAAGTGGGCGACGTACCACTGCATCCACGCCTTCACTTTAGCGTAATAGACGGGGTTCCCTGTTCTCACCACACCGATTGCCGCCAGATTCGAATAGTACGGCATGATCTGGTCTGCGGTGTATATGATTGCGCCATCGGGCAGTGTAGATGCACTCGATGTCGTCCAGTTGGCGGTGGTGGTGACGTTCTGTTGATAGTTGGGCGTCTGTCCGCAAGAGACATTTGAGAACAGCGCGAGGCAAAGGAAGTACGCTACGACGAAAAAGCCTTTCGTACCTGCCATTGGGGGAATCTCCTTATTGTGTTATCGCCCTGCCGCTGATCCTGCAATTTACTGAGTGCACTCGGTACAACGATAATGCCGAACGAGTTATGACACCTTACTCGCCGAACGGTACAAAGCCGAGCAGACTTATCGAGCAGAATCCGGCCACGTTGTTGTACTCATTTGACGCGGGAATGTTGGTGTCACGAACGCCTCCGGTGGCGGAGTCGTAGGGAGTGATTGTGAGCCAGCGAAATGACGTCGCAGGCTCAGGTTGCCGGAGGGCGGCCGCGGCCATGCCGAGCATGGCAACACTCAGGCTGGAAGCGGGTTTGCCGTCGGGCTCAACGAAGCTGCCATCGTTGCGTACCTTGGAGCGCAGCCACGCCAACGCTTGGCGGTTCTGTGGCGTGTCGCCCCACATCCACGGCAGGTACCCCTGAGCAAAAACATAGGGCGTCGGATCGAGAACTCCTTTCTCATTGAGGCCTAGTCCGTAGCGACCGTTTACCTTCAAGAAGAATCGCTGCGGTGTCTGTTCCTTAATAAAACGGGCGATCCGCGCATATTCGATCGAGTGATATAACTCGGCTCCGGCCTGCATGCCGAGATACACGTCTCCCTGATCCGCGCTGTACTTGAAGGCCCAGAGATGCCACTGCCCGTCGGAGGCGTGTTGCTGCCATGAACTCCAGCTAAAGCCGTCTTTGTCGAGGTTGTGCTGGATCACGAAATCTAGCGCTACCTGGGCGTTGGCGGAGTAAGTTCGCGCCAGGGCATCGCTGCCCGTAAGCTTCTGATCTAAGTACAGCAGGTAGACGAACAAAGTTGAGGTGGCATCCACACCGCGCACATCGGTGATGCCCTTGCCAGGCGAAGTCGGAATCGGCGCATAGGGAGCGTTCGCCGAGTACACATAACGCCAGCTTCCTTTCCACAGCGGATCCGTCATCTCCTCGCGCGCTGCCAGCCACTGAATGCCACGTTCCAGGCCGTCTTTGTAGCGCGGATCTTTCGTCGCGCTGTAGGCAGCGCCGAGAGCAATGAGCGCGTACTCCATGTTGGAGTCTTCGTTCACGGTGATCACGCCTGGACGGTCGGGAATCGCGCCGCTGGCATTCTGGAGCGAAAGAATAAAATCGGCGAGATGAAGCGCCTGCGGCCACCTGGCGGCAGGCGTTTGTGGTGCTTTGCCAGCCACGGCCGTCTGAGCGTTAGCCGGCCATGAGGGGAAGCAGCAAAGCAAGAGTGCAGTTAGCATCGTCAAAGATGCTCTGGCCGATTTGTTTGCCACGCTAGTCACTGTTTCCACCTCAGGCCGCGTCATCTGTGATCTCGCGAACCGTTACCACTCGAATCGGGCGCCTATCTGGCCGTAGCGATGGCCGGACACGCCGGTGACGTGGCCGAAGAACGGACTGTTGATATCCGTGTTGGGGGCGCTCCAATGGTGACGATTGAAGGCGTCGAAGAATTGTGCGCGAAGAGTGGCCTGGAACCGGCCATCCCTGCCAAAACTAAAGCGCTTTACCATGCTGATGTCTTCGCTCGCCCAGGCCCAATCCCGCAAAGAATCCTGAATCGAATATTTTTCGGGGCTGAAGGCGCCAAATGCGGGATTGGAATATGCGGCGGGGTCGAAGTACACGCTGCTGGGGTCAGTGCCAACCGGATCTGCCACCCACGCCAAATTGAGCGTCTTGAAATGGTTGCTCAAACTGACGTTGGAATTGCGCATGGCGAATACCGCGTCCCAACCCGGATATTGATTCGCAGCAGCCACCGTCCACAGCGGCGCGCCACTGTGATAACTCAGTTCGGTGCCTAGCGTCCAGCCGCCTAAGAGGTACTCGTCGATCGCGTGCCGGCCTGTCGCCAGTCTTTTTCCGTGACCGAACGGCAAGTCATAAACCAAGTAGCCTTTCACTTCATGCGTGTGATTCCAACTGTCCACTTGGTCGGTCAGGTTCTTCAGGTTGTAGGGATCTTGATTCCAAAGCGTGGTCCAGGACTCGGCGAATGCGCCCGCGTCGCTGGCGTTTCCCTGCGCTCTTGAGAGCGTGTAATTCAAGTCCGCAGTCAAGCCGTGCGACCCCTTCACTTTGACTTCCGCAACCAGCGCCTTATAGCTATTGGTCGAAAGGTCTGAATTGACGATCTGAACGGATTGCCCCTGCGACGAGAGCTGCGGGTAAGGGGTGATCGCCTGGTAGGCATACCCGGTGAATCCTGAATAAGGATAGGGAACGCCCGCTGCCGCGGCGTCGGCTGGACTCTGGATGTAATCATTAAGGTGCCCAGAGTTAAGAAGCTTCAGGTAAGTGGCCTGGGTCGGATAGTTATAAGGCCAGATGCTGCCGTCATGCAGATGACTGCCGTGATTGCCAATGTAAGTCAAGGACAATACGGTGTCCTTCGACGCCAAATATTGCACGCCGAGATTCCAGTTTTGCGTCATGCCCATGTGCAAGGCATCCGGCCAGGTGTAGGAAACACCATCGTTCACATAGGTTTGTGTTGGAGTGCGATCAGGATAAACATTCTGTCCCGGGTAGCCTGCATCCCACTGAAATCCGATTGCGTCCACAATGTTGTTGACCACATTGTTGGAGCCGATGAATCCAAAGGCACCTCCGCTAGTCGCAAAAGGAACTCCGTTCCACTGATTCAGAGCGAGCGGCGTATAGAAGATGCCGTAGCCTCCGCGCAGCACAAGCTTAGATTGCAGTTGATAGGCGACGCCGATGTGGGGGCCGAACTCGTGGTAGTCCTGGTTCTTTTCGAAAGATGTTCCGCCGTTGTTCGCCCATGTCCAGGCTCCATTGTTGGCTCCCCAGAGCGGGTTGTTCGCATTCAAATTGAAATTCGCCCACTTGCCATCGGTCTCGTGGAAGCGGAAATTGAAATCCCAGCGCAGGCTCGCGTTGATTGTGAGCTTGTGATTGACCTTGACGTCGTCGGACGCAAACAGAGACATGCGCTTGCGCCGCCCGTGCAAAAGGTAGCTTACTGTCTGCCCGCCATTTTGCACGTCTCCCAACAGGAAATTCGCAAAGGCAAAGCCGACAAAAGGAGAGATCTGGGAGTCAGTCGGTGCCCCTGTACTGCTGCTAAAGTTATAAGTGCGAATTCCATTGTCTTCCCGGCTGTTCATTCCCCGGGCCTGGAAGTCGCCGCCGAACTTGAAACTGTGGCGTCCATGAACCCAGGAAACAGTATCGCTGACGCTGCGGTTGTATTGCACGTAACCGTCGGAGTAAGGCGCTCCGATCGTGGTCTCGCCCACTCCGTTGATGGAGCCGCCGAAGGTGATCGTGGGGAAGTTCTTTCCGTTCGTGCCCGCGATGCCTACGTTGTCGGGATTGTAGGAGCTCGGAGGCGTGTCGGTTGCCTTGTGCTCGTTGTAGAAAACGGAGAACGAGTTCACCAGACTGGGCGTGACGTTGTAGAAGTGCTGCAAGCGGATCGATCGGTCCCACTGAACCTGTGTGAGACCGTCATAAAATGGGCCCGGATCGGATCCGCCACCGCTTTGCCAAAGGCTGCCGGGAAGCCCGCCGGCAGCGGCGTAGGGAAGAGTAAACCAGTTGTACGAAACGGCGATGTGCTGCTTCTGCGAGAGATTGTGGTCCAGTTTCAGGTCGAGGTGCTCCACCGTTTGCCCCGCATTGCCAGTGAATGACGGGAAGTTCAAAACAAGGCCCTGGCCGACCGGAGCATATTTCTTTTTGTACAGATTGTTGACGATGTTCAGTGCAATCGGGCTGATCCGGCCGGTTGGGACAATGTTGCCCGCGAAGGGAACGTTGCAGGTTACACCGTTGCCGTTCACGTACATCGCGCTGGGGTCGTAGATCTGCCCCAGGAGAATCTGCTGCCCGGTGCAAGGATCGAGTGCGAGCGGCTGATTCGGATCATTATCCAGATGCAGCGGCCCGCCCAACAGGGCGCTGAAGTCACCATTTAGAAAAGCCTGCGTCGGAACCGTGTTCTGGTTGGGAGCGAGCGACAGCGTCACGTTGCGATACCGCTCCCAACTGCCGAAGATAAATGTGTGGTTCTTCCAGATCGGGCCACCCGCGCTGAATCCCCAGTCGTTGAAGCGGTCGCGAGGCCGTTTGTATTGAGCCCGGCAAGTTGAGTCGCCGGGAGCACACTGCGAAAGGAAGAAATTGTTGTCCCACTGATTGGCGTCGAGCGCTTCGTTCTCAAGGTAGTAGTAGCCGCTACCATGAAGTTGGTTCGTACCCGATTTGAGCTCCACTAGAACGGTGCCACCACCTGTGGATGCACCCTCGGCGCCGATTCCACCGACCTGCACGTTCATCTCTTGCACGGCTTCCATACCGATGTTCTGCACAAAACCTTGCAACCCTGAGGTTGCCTCGGTGCCATCCACCATTACGTTCTTCGACATGTCCTGCGAGCCTGCAATGTGGCCAGTGTAGTTGCCTCCGTTGGTGGTGGCCACGTTCGTATAGATAAAGGTCGTGATGTCGCGGCCGCCACTGATGTCTAGCGGCAGCGCTTCCATCGCCCTGGCCGTCATCACCGTACCGACAGAGGAAGTCTCGGTTTCCAGAAGCACGGGAGGCGCAGAAGCCACGTCCACCCGTTCCGACGACGAACCAATCGCTAGTTGGGCGTTGACTTCCGCAACCTGCGCGATTTCCAGTTCCAGCCCGGTGCGCTCCAAGGGCTTGAAGCCTTGCTTGTCGAAACGAACTGAGTAGTGACCGATCGGCAAGGCACGAATCTGGTAGATGCCCACGCCGTTGGTGGTCGCCCGGTAAGTCACGCCCGTATCAACATTGGTCGCGGTGACCTGCATGTCGGAGACAACCGCACCCGAGGGGTCGGTGACCGTGCCACTGATAGTTGCTTTGTCCACCTGTGCAGCCAGCAGCCCGGTAAACAGAACCGGGAGCAGCACCGATCCCGCCCAGCGAGTCAACTTGCCTATGATCTTCATGGAAACCTCCCTTGTCGCGCAGTCCGCGCCGCGCTTACTCAAGAAACTCAGGCGATGATTCCGTGAACCTGCACTTGCATCTCCTGGAGGGCGTTTAGGCTCGGATTTCCTTCGTGTGCATAGCCCCGCACCACGGTCGGTCCCAACGAGCGTTCGCTCTAGGCGGGCAGCATGCCTGCCCTAATTGCTAAACGTATATCTGTCTATACATCTTGTCAAGTAGTTGTTGAATGGATTCGTGCAGGATGAGATTCCTATTCCACCGCCGTTGCCGGAATGGCCAGCACCGCCCGATAGCGATCTCCGCGATAGACCGAGTGCGCGGTCTCCACTGGCTTTCCGTCTACGTTCCACAAGGTGCGGGAGATGACCAGCACACTCGACCGGCGTGGGATTTCCAGCAACTCCGCCTCGTGCCGGCTGGCGGCGCGCGCTTCCAGGATCTCGTCCGCTCGACTCACGCGGATGCCGTACTGGTCCCGGAGCGTTCGGTAAAGCGACGAAAACGCAAAATCAATTTTGTCCACTCCCGGAAATTGCTCTCGCGAAAGCCATACTTCCTCGACCGCTACGGGCAGACCGTCTGCCAGCCGCAACCGGCGCAGGTTAAACATTGGCGCCCCCACTTCGACCCGTAGGCGCGAGGCCACTTCCGCCGGAGCGGGAATCGTCTCCGCACCAAGAATGCGGGAACCGGGCTTCAGGCCCAGAGCCCGCATTTCTGCTGTGAATCCGGAGAGGTGGGTAATGTCTTTTTCAACCCGGGGTTGACTGACAAATGTGCCCTGCCCCTTGTGGCGCGTGGCAAACCCCTGGGTCTTCAGAGACTGCAAAGCGTGGCGCGCGGTCATCCGGCTGACGCCGCATGTGCGGCTGAGTTCGTCTTCGCTCGGCAGCGCGTCGCCCGGGCGCAGTTGCCCGCCCTGAATCATCTTCAGCAATTGCGCCTGGATCTGAAAATACCTGGGAGTAAAACTGCTCTTGTCGAGCGGCTCAAAATGCCACTTGCTGTTCGCGTCGATTGCCTTCACCGGAGACACCGCGGGGCTCTCCTCTTGCCTTTCGACCTGCGCTCGATTCTGCATGCGGTGCTCCTCCCCTAATTCCTTAGTAACTCGCCCGGCTCAGCACGACGATCGCAACCAGCAAGACTCCGATACCCGAATACATCAGTCCCTTCGCTCGGCTCGGAGCCCGTCGCCACTCTCCCAAGCCGATGCCGATTGCATTAGCGAGAAGAAGGCCCGTCGCCAGACTCAGCGGCCAGCCGATCGATGTGCCGAGCGGTCCGAGCTTGGGCGCAGCAGCACCATAAACAAAGATACTGCCTCCCCACAACAACGCCATCAATGCCGACAGACCATACAAACGCGCTCCGCCCGGCTGGCGAAACTTTGCCATGCTTCCATTTTTCGCGAGCAAATAACCGCAGAAACCGAGGTTGGCGACCGACCCCGCTCCAAGCATCAGGCACCAGATCAGATTCGTGCTGGAAAACTCACTGAGTCCCGCACTGCGCCCAAACTCCGCGATCGGTTCCGAAAGTGTAAACCCAATGTTAAAAACAGCCGACAGCACACCCGAGCCCGTCGCTAGCAGGAGCGCCACGCCCAACGGACGAGCGCGCCCCACCAGATCGCCCCGCTCTGCCCCCACGCCGATAGTCTGCTCGCGCTGCCGCCCGGCCGTGCCGCACAGAACAATCCCCACCAATTCAATCGCCACTCCGACGACGATCATTTTTCCCGTTGACGGAAACAACTTCTGCGGCGCCAGCAACAACAGCGGGAACAGCGAGCCCAGGGCAGAACTGATCGCCAGCACCAGAGTGTTGGCCAGCGAAATGCCAATCGCGCTCACGCTTTGCCCGAACATGATGGCTCCAAAACCCCAGGCAAATCCGGCAGCGATGGCGATCCACACAGCATGCGCCGGTGCCTGGGCCAGCACGCCCCAACTTTGCGGCGCGATGGCAGTGATGATCGTCGCCGGCATCAGCAGGCAGGAGCACGTAATAAAAAGACTCCAGACGTTCTCCCATTCCCAGCGCCCCAGAAAACGCATGGGCAGCGTGAAGCTTCCGTTCATGAGCCCTGACAAAATTGCCAGCAGCGAACCGACCAGCACGATGTTCCCCATTTTCTTCCGTCCGTTCCGCCTAAAGGCCGATGAATGCGATCGCGAGCTCCAGCGCCCAGGATCCCGCAATGTTGCACATGAATCTAGTAGGCTATACAATCATACAACAGAGCATCGCGGAGACCTAAAGCAAACTCCGAGAGAGGCGGGGAGGACCAATGTCAGATGCGCTGCAAGAACTGAGAGGCAAGCTGGTGGTGTCGTGCCAGGCCGCGCCCGGAGATCCCCTCGAAGACACCGAAACCATTCGGCGCATCGCTCGCTCGGTAGCCGGAGGAGGAGCCGCTGGCCTGCGCATTAATAGCCCCGAGCACATAGCAGCCATTCGGCAGGAATCTACGCTCCCCATCATCGGGATTCAGAAGCGCTACCACGGAGAGACGATTCACATCACGCCCGACTTTGCCTCGGCAACCGCGCTGGCGGCGGCGGGGGCCTCGATCATTGCACTCGACTGTACTGCACGCGTCTGGCCCGATTGCGATCCCTGGCGAGTTCTGATCGAGCGAATTCATCGCGAACTCAAGCTGCCCGTCATGGCCGACGTTGCCACGATCGAGGAGGCCTCGGCCGCTGCCGCCGCAGGCGCCGACATGGTTGGAACCACCTTAAACGGATATACGAAAGGAACCCGCAATAATCATTTTTTCAGTTGGCCTTTGTTAGCCGCGATGGTCCAGCAGATTCAAGTGCCGGTGGCTGCCGAAGGTCACATCCGTTCACCGGAAGAAGCTCGGCAAGCGCTCTCGATGGGGGCATGGTGCGTGATTGTCGGTTCGGCGATCACTCGCCCGGGCACGATTGCCGCCAACTTCGTTTGCGCCATAAGTCCCGAACGTGCGGCCGCACCGGCAATCGGCATCGATATCGGTGGGACGTCTATCAAGGCCGGCCTGGTTGATCCTGATGGAGAGGTAACTCTAGCGACGCAGGTTCCCACGGAAGCGACTGGCGGACGAGATGTAATTGCGGCGAGTTTGTGCCAGGCCGTGCAGCGGGTATTGTCAGCGGCGCACAGCCAGGGACTTCAGCCAGCAGGCCTGGGCATTGCCAGCGCCGGAGCGATCAACGCTCAGGATGGTTCCGTTTTTGCCGCGACCGACAATCTTCCCGGCTGGGCAGGCTTCCAGTTGCGAGCTTTCGTCGAGGACCGGTTTCGTCTTCCGGTCTGGGTTGTAAATGATGCGCACGCTGCTGTGCTCGCGGAACTGCACTTTGGCCTCGGACGCAGTCTGTCGGACTTCGTCGCCATCACGATCGGTACCGGGATTGGCGGAGGCGTTGTCTGCGGCAGAAAACTGCTCTCCGGTCAGCACGGTTTTGCCGGGTCCATCGGTCACCACGTCATTCACGAGAGCGGACGCCAGTGCAACTGCGGCCGGCGCGGCTGTTTGGAGGCCTATGTCTCCACCGCCGCCTTGATACGGGAATTCGAAGAGCGCGGTGGTTCGATTCCCGACCCACTGCCCAACGACCTCGCAGGCCTCACCTTACAAATAAACCAGCTCGCCAGCACAGGTGCGCCTGCCGCTGTCGGCGCCTACCAGGCCCTAGCGACTCATCTCGCCGAAGGAATTGCCAACATCTTCAATCTGTTTGATCCCGAAGCCGTGCTGATTTCGGGTGGGCTGGTGGAAGGCCAACCACAGTTTGTTCCCAGCGTGGCCGAACAAGTCGCCGCTCTTTTGCACTTCGGCTCGAAGCGAAAGCCGTGCGTAAAGGCTGCCACCGCGGGACGGCTTGCCGGCGTGCAGGGCGCGGCAACTCTGGTGTTTGAAGGACAAAAGTAGCAACTGTCGACAGATCGTGACTCGAACTAAGTGCTGACCCGAGCATAGAGGGCCACTCGAACAATGTCGGAAACAGGCTAGCGAAACTAGCGACGAAGACCAGGACGCACGATGAATCGAGGCAACTGCGCGCGACACCGCGATGCTCCTAGCACTGGCAACCTGCGCAAAGGCGGAGGGCACCGAGGCCGCAGACAGGTGCTCACTGTGCAACAGCATGCCTTCTGCTCCGCCTACATTCGTCTTGGCAGCGCATCCGGCGCCGCAAGGTACGCTGCACATCATCCAGGTTCCGGATATCGGCTGCTTGAGAATCCTTCCATACAGGCCCAGATCCGAAAGCTACAACAACAGGCAGAGCGGCGGGAGGAGCGGCTCGCGGAGAGGACTTTTGCCATCGAACGCGAGTTCCTTGATGTGCACCTTGCTCACCAGATCGCGAACGGCGAGACCCACAAGCTTCGCGGCGATGCCGACCGCGTGAAGGCAATAGCGATCGGCTACAAAGCCTTGGGCGCCATTCAGCCAAGTCGGGTCGTCGCTCAGGCAAGTACAGCAGTGGTGCCTCCACAGGCCCAGACAGTTTTCGAGATCTACAAATCGAAGTGGCTGCTCGAAAAGGAGGCAGCGATGTCTGCTCACTTGGAGGAGCAATACGGCAAGAGGCTGCTTCCAGGCAAAGAGACCAAGGACTGATGATCCAACATCGATAGCTGTTGCGATCACGATTACACGCAATATAAAAAGGCGCCCACTTTGCGGTAGGTTGTGATTGTTGGGATCACCGCTTACCAAAAGTTGATACCTGATCCTGCTCGTGCACCGGCTCTTCCACCGGGTTCTGCTCTTCCACTTCTCGCAAATACTGGCGCACGGTGTGGTGCACCTGGGCTGCCTCCCCCAACTGCTCGCGTGGAACGCGGCTCTGCTTCGACGCATTGGCTTCCACGAAACTGCCGTCTACCGATAAATGCTTCCCCTGCACCAGTCCCACTTCCACACACTGGCGCACGATCTGCTCGAATAACTGCTCAAACAGCTTGGACTCCTGAAACCGTCCGTGCCGGTTCTTCGAGAACGTGGAGTGATGCGGAATCTCCTGATCGAAGCCCAGACCGGTGAACCAGCGCCACGCCAGATGCATGCGCAACTCTTCCACCAGTCTGCGCTCACTGGTGATGCCGTAGAGATAGCCGATCAGAAGAATGCGCAGCAGCAACTCAGGGTCGATCGACGGACGACCCGTCTCGCTGTAGCTGTCTTTCAGTTGCTGCCGCACAAACTCGAAACTGATGTGCTTATCGATCAGCCGCAGCAGGTGGGTTTCAGGGATCTGGTCTTCCAGACGGAAGTAATAGAACAGTGCTTCGGAGCGGTCGTGTTGCCCCATCATAATCAGCAGGCCTCCGACAATCAGAATCAAACAGCGCATGGGCGAATGCCTTCTTCTAACACGCTTCTGCTGATTCTCATCCTGCTAATCGAAGTGACTTTTTCAACACCCACGCCTGTTAACAACAGGTATCGGAAGTCGCCTCATTCCGGCGTAAACTTGTGCCCTATGCGAGGCCCGATTGTTGGAGCAGCCCTGCTGCTGGTTTTGGCTGCAAGTGCAACTTCTCCTGTTTGGTGTCAGACAGACCGTGGTGCTGACCAACTAGATTCCGAGTTCAAAGGCAAGATTCTGCTACTTCGGGGTTTCTACTCTGGCAACGACCTGGAGTACGACCAGAATGGAGTTTTGCGCGGCACAGCGACACAAGGGCCGTGGACGTTGGCAAATGTCGAGATCACGAAGATTACGGCTACGGCACAGGGTATTGCGATTGTCGGGAACCGGATGGGTACCTTGTACAGAGGCGGGAAACCGGGCTTCGTCAAGGTTGGGAAGTTGAAGATCGAGGTGACTAAACCCAATTCGGATGCAGACACGGAGGCAGAGCTCCACCGATTGTTCAACAAGATTTTCATGGAATCCGGGGAGGAGTTACGGCCTCTGGCGCCTGATTATTGGCAAAGCTATCTCGCTGGAAGCGACTCGAAGTCAAGGTCTGCGGCTTGGCGAGCGACATTTGTGGACAACAAGAATCAAGTCTTTACCAAATCGGACGCCACGGCTGGAGAGGTGAGTGCACCTCACGTCGTTTACCTGAAGAACCCCAACTACACCAAAGAGGCTGCCTCCCATCATATTGAGGGCATATCCTCCTTAGGCACGGTAATCGATAGTACAGGCATGGCGAGCAACATTGCGATCTTGGAACCGTTGGGAATGGGACTTGATGAGCAGGCAATCCTTGCAATAAGGCAGTGGAAATTTCAGCCTGCGATGAAGAACGGCAAACCGGTTCGAGTTCAGATAGAAATCCAGATGGATTTTCGGTGCTGTCCGTGACAGCGTGACGGTGGGATGACCTCCGTCTTCATAGGAGGGCGGCCCGCGTTTGTCAGTTGGCGTAATATCCCCATTACACTCACAATCCGGCCCCTGTGGGGGTTCTGAGTGAAATCGCCTGTTTTACAGCAGTTATCGCGCTCCCACCTTTCCGCGTGGGGGGCCCCCGGAGCACGGCTTCATGCTGCTGCAGGTAGCATATAGGCCGGGCGGAAACACAAACTGGAACTGCGGACGCTCCGTCGCGAGCGAAGCGTCCACTGTTCACTCCAAGCTTAATTCGACGGTACTATCACTTTCAGCACTTGTCCCGCCCCGACCGGAGGCGGACCAAACCCGAGATTCGAAACATACAGATTTCCATCCGGACCGAATGTCATAGCTGTGGGCAGCGACAAACCGGTCGCAATCTCCTTGTACTTGTTCTTGCCATCGAGTCGCAGGATCTTTCCCGTTTCCGGCGTCGGGAACGGGTTCCCGGTCGTATTCTCTAGCACGTAGAGTCGGCCTTTTCCGTCGAAGGCAAGTCCCAGAATGTCGCTCAAGCCAATGTAGACGGTGGTGAGCTCCCCCCCCGGCGTAATCTTCATGATTTTCGATGAACCATCCTTGATGGGAAACGTGTCCAGGTTCCCGACGAAGAAATCATGGCCATCGAAAGCAAGGGCGGTGGGCACGATGTGGCCTTGGATACTCGAGATATCCAAGACCCTGCTGACTCGTCCGCGTGTCGAGATGGCATCGAGCTCCCCGTGATTCGGCTCAATCGCGTAGAAAACCCCATCGACCGCGATCATGCTGTACCACGTGCCATCGGGTTCGAAGTCGTCGGGCTCGGGATTTGCGACCGGGTGGCTCTTCTGGAATGTCGACAGATTGGCAACCATGGTCGTGCTGCCATCTGGGTTCACGCGAAGCACCCCGTTTACCGTGCCGGCAAGTCCATGGGAGCAGCCAGCCCCGGCCAAAATCGCGTAGAGCGTGTTGCCCATGAACGCCACGTCGGCAACGCCGCTTACCAGGCTGCCCTGGTTCGCCGAGGTCTGGTCCGAGGGCAGGTTATCGGCGACTGTGGTAACGGTTCCGTCAGGGGTGACCTTCGAAATCCGTGCGGTAAACCCGCCGGTGTAGGGACCGATCGGAGAAACTACCTGTTTGCATACTCCGACGCTGGACAAAGTTCCCCCCGCGCCGCCTTCCGCAACATAGAGATTGCCGTCCGGACCGAACTTCAGACCACGGGGATTGTTGAAGCCCGTGGCGAAAACCGACACGTTGGAGGACATTTGTGCCACCGCAGCCAACGAAACGAGCACAACCATTCCTAGAACTACTAATCTAAAAGTCTTCATACAAGGTGTCCTTTCGAGCTCGATGAGCTCTTCCTGGCAATTCCTGCCAGGGTACTAACTGCCCACTACCCTCCGGCAATCGACAGACAATTTAACGAGACGCACTGTGAGTGACGGCGTGCCCCGCGTTGAAAATTCAGGAATTCAGCGGTGTGCGCCTCATGACGCACTCTCTAATGAACTTGTGCTTGCTGGGCCCCGATGCGGCTTCGAAAGCCAGAACCTAGGACGGGAAGGATAGATGGGCTAGGAACAGGCTCCCCCACAACGTGCTGGAACAATGCGCCCAAAGGGAGTCGTTGTCAAGGTGCCGTGAATTTGCGGCTCCCCTAATCGCTGCTGTACTCGGATAGTTGTTGTAACATCGCATCTCTAACAATGTCGGCGGTGTCAAACACTTTTTGAGCGAACTACGCCGTGCACTCGAACAAGAGCGCCATTTCGCTCTAGTGGAAGATGTGCC
>Ga0302323_100001114_pt1 | contig 21728 bp, 22 predicted proteins | sample Fen_T0_3_FD_201950 | JGI IMG/M metagenome (GOLD analysis project Ga0302323, IMG submission 201950) | Peat permafrost microbial communities from Stordalen Mire near Abisko, Sweden - Fen_T0_3 | ecosystem: Environmental > Terrestrial > Soil > Wetlands > Permafrost | place: Sweden: Abisko... | reverse complement strand
GATCGATGGCATCGAGCAACTCGCGCGCCTCCGCCACAGGCAAGTCGTCTTCTCGCACCGGAACCACCGTGATGCCCTCGACCTCGCCTCCGCTGGCTTCGAGGCGGATGCTCGAAGGCAAGGCGCGCGCGGGCAACACCGGAAACGCCACGACCTCGCGCCCCGACAAGGTCAGCGAGGCCGTGCGCGTGACCTGGGCTCGATCGCTGTAGACGATCGCCGACGTCACCGGCGCATCCAGAACGGCAACGGCCGGCCCCGAAGCCGTTGCCAACAACACCCATAGAGCCAGCATGGCGCGAGAATACAGCAAGCCTGGGCCGAAATGGTGTCCAGCTCTTCACGACGGGTGGCCGATGTCTTCTCCGCCTACCGGTACACTTCCCGCCGGTGGGCACCCACGCGACGCTGGACTGGCTTGCCCAGCGCGCCTAGATCGCGCTCCGCACTCGGGGAAAGCAGAACGGAATAGCGCGCGACCTAGAGACCGAGGCGCTTCTTCACCTTAACCAGCGGGTCAGCGCCACGCGCTCTTTGGCGTAGGAGGCGCGACCCCGCCCAGCACCTCAGACGTTGAACTTGAAGTGGATCACGTCGCCGTCGCGCACGACGTATTCTTTGCCTTCGAGGGCCATCTTGGCGTTCTGGCGGCAGGCGGCTTCGGAACGGAACTTGATGAGGTCTTCCCACCAGATCACTTCGGCCTTGATGAAGCCGCGTTCGAAGTCGGTGTGGATGACGCCGGCGGCTTGGGGGGCTTTGGCACCCCGGCGCACGGTCCAGGCGCGGCACTCGTCTTCACCGGCGGTCAGGAAGGTGATCAGGTCCAGCACGGCGTAGGCGGTGCGGGCCACCGCGTGCAGGCCGGGCTCTTTCAGACCCAGGCTTTCGAGAAAGGCGGGACGGTCGGCCAGGTCCAGGCCCGAAATTTCCGCTTCGGCGGCGGCGCAAATCGGCACCAGCAGCGAGCCTTCCTTCTTGGCGTGGGCGCGCAGGGCCGCGACGGCAGGATCGCTGTCCACGGTGGCAAGCTGGCCTTCGGCAACGTTGGCGACGTAGAAGACCTTCTTGTGGGTGAGCAAGAACAGCTCGCGCATGAGCTCGTTCTCTTCGTCGGAAAGGCCTTGCGTGCGCACGGGGAGGCCTTCGGCCAAGCCCTTCTGCACTTTCACGCAAACGTCCAGGCGCGCCTTTTCTTCCTTCGAGGCGCCGCCCTTCATGGCCGCCTTGGCGCGATCGATGCGCTTCTCGACGGTTTCCAGATCCTTGAGGCACAGCTCGGTGTCGATGGTCAAGACGTCGGAGACCGGATCGATGCGACCGTCCACGTGGACGATGTTGGGGTCTTCGAAGCAGCGCACGACGTGGGCAATGGCATCCACCTCGCGGATGGTAGCGAGGAACTGGTTGCCCAGACCTTCGCCCTTCGAAGCGCCACGCACCAGCCCGGCGATGTCGACGAAATTGACCGTCGCTGCCACCACCGACTTGGGATGGTAGAGCGCGACCAAGGCGTCTAGGCGCGGGTCGGGCACCTGCACTACACCGACGTTGGGCTCGATGGTGCAGAAGGGATAGTTGGCGACCGCAGCCCCAGCCGCCGAGAGCGCATTAAAAAGCGTCGACTTGCCCACGTTGGGCAAGCCGACGATTCCACAGGAAATAGCCATTACAAAGCGTAGCGCCCGCAGAGCGGGCAAACCACGTGCAACTAGAGCTTGCCTGCCAGGTTGAACGCGATCAGCAAGCCGTAGATGACCAACGACTCGATGAGCGCCAAGGCGACGATCATCGGGACGAAGATCTTACCCGAGGCTTGCGGGTTGCGAGCGATGCCGTCGAGGGCCGAGGCAGCTGCCCGGCCTTGACCGAGACCACCACCCAAGGCGGCAAGTCCGATAGCCAGTGCGGCGCCAATGCCGATCAGGCCCTTGGAATTGTCAGCGGCAGGGGCAGCCCCCTGAGCGAAGGCCGCGGCGCTGGAAAGGGCCACGAAAACAAAGGCGGCCAAAGGAACAAACATTTTGGCAACTCGGCGCATCTCAGAATCCTCCTATACGGGACATGGTGGGTGGGGCGAACATAGGGCTAGTGCTCCTCGTGAGCAATAGCGGTCGATATGTAAATCGTAGCGAGCAGAGAAAAAACGACCGCCTGCACGACTGCAACGAAGACGCCCATCACGAGGAAGGGCACGGGAACCAGGATCGGGACCAGCGCGAAGAACACGGCGCCAACCTTGTGATCCGCGGTGATATTGCCCAAAAGTCGCATCGAAAGGGATACCGGACGCGCAATATGGCTGACGATTTCGATAGGAATCATAAGCGGGGCAAGCCACCACAGCGGCCCCATGAAGTGCTTGAAGTATTTGAGACCGTGGGTGGCAACGCCAAACACGTGGGTCAGCACGAAAACCAGAGCAGCCAGTGCCAGATTGGTCTTCAGGTTCGAGGTTGGCGGCAGAAAACCGGGAATCAGCGACAGCAGATTGCTGAACAGGATGAAAAGGAAAAGCGAGCCGATGAGGGGAAGGTACTTGCGCGTGGCCTTGGTCCCCATGGGCCCCTCCATGAGGCCGAACACCATGTCGCCGAAGGTCTCGAGGAGGTTGCGCAAGCAGAAGCGAGGTGGCGGTACCGCGCCGTGGTCGCCGGAAAAGCGGATGCTCATGGCGTAGCGGAGGGCAAACAGGGTCAGCAGCAAGAAGACGAAAACGCCGCCCAGGATGTGGTCGATCTCGAAATGCGTGGACTGGAAAACCTGCCACGTCCACTTGCGCCCGAAGTACATCTCGAGATTTTCGCGCAGGGTTTCGTACCCTGGGAAAAGGCTGAACCACGTGGAATGCGGACCCATGACTTATGCCCTCCCCTGTTCGCCGGCGGCAGAGCCTATCCAAAGCCCCGCAAAGACCAACGAGATTGGCAGAACTGATATTCCGATGGCAAATGGCACGAGCGCGAGATTGTAGATGCGTATCGCCACCCACACCAGCGCGAATAGCACTATCATTTTGGCCCCCAGGGCCGCGATCAGCCAAGACGCCTGGGTGGTGTCCCCGGCTGCGGCCCGCGCCACGGCCCGCGCGCCCAACCGGCGCAGCACCCAAAGGTTGAGGCAGGCCAGCAGCGCGCCCGTCCCCCCAGCCAAGGCGCCCTGGTTGCCCCAGACCATGCCGACCAAAGCAGTCACGGCAACGGCCATCGTCAAACTTGCGAGATCCATCGTGCCGAAGCGTTTGCTCATCGTTTCTGGTCCGGTCGTTCCTGGTCGTCGTCGAGGCTCTTCTGGTAGCTGTGGACGACTCGAATCAACGCCTTGATGCCGGCCCCGACGCCCGCCGCGAAACCCAACCACATCAGCCAAGGAGCGACACCAAGTTTGCGATCCAGGTACTGTCCGCCGAGGTACCCTATGCCAATGGCCACCGCGATTTCAAGACCAACCGCACCGGTCGAGGCGGCGATTGTCCACATCTTCTTCGCTTCCCGATCCATCGCCTGAGAACCCTAGCAAATACGCTCGGAAAAGGGCCTTTTACCGTCGCGCTGTCAGAAGCGACTGCTGACCGCCAAAAAGGTCATCTTGTCGTTGGTTTCCCGCAAACGCGCCGAAAGCGTCCGAACGAAGCTCCACAGGAGGTCGTAGGCCAGGTCGCGGTCGACGAAAAGCAAATCGGCGACGCTCTCCTTCGTCAAGACCAGCAAACGGCAGGTTTCGTGGGCAATGGCATCGGCGCTGCGGGGAAAATCGTCGATCAGCGCCATCTCGCCGAAGTAGTCGCCCGTCTTCAAGATGGCCAGGGCTTCTTCACCCATGCCCGGAACCTGTCGACTGATGCGAATCGACCCCGACATAATGACGTACAGCTTGTCACCCGGCGTACCCTCGGAGAAAATCGTGGCGCCGCGCTGGTAGCTTTCCTCGACGCCCAAGCCGGCGATGCGCCGCAAGTACACGGCTGGCAGATCGGCAAAAAGGCTGACCTTGGTGAGGCACGAGGCGATGCGATCGGGGGTGATGACCGTTTCCCCCCCGTCCGACGACAGCGCCAAATCGACGACAATCTCGGGATCGTTGGTGGGATCGGCTGGCGGAGGGCTCTCGCTCATCGCGGCCGATTATGCTACCGCCGTGGGAAGACTACCAGACAGGAAACCTTGCCAGGCAAGTCAAGCGCGCAGGGCAAGGAACCGTTCGGCATCGATGGCAGCCATGCACCCCGTGCCCGCCGCAGTCACGGCCTGCCGGTACACATGGTCGGCCACGTCGCCGCAGGCAAAGATGCCGGGAACGTTGGTGGCGGTGGAACCGGGCTTGGTGTGGACATAGCCGGTCGCATCCATGTCCAGCTTGCCAAGGAAAAGCGAGCTATTGGGGACGTGGCCGATGGCGACGAAGACGCCCTGACAAGGCACCACGCGCGTGCTGCCGTCCCGCGGGTCGTGTACGCGAAGGCCGGTCACACCCGGCTTGGGAAGATCGCCCAGGATTTCGTCGACCACGGCGTTGGTGACGAACTCGATCTTGGGGTTTCTGCGCGCACGCTCCAGCATCGCACGCGACGCGCGGAATTCGTCGCGCCGGTGGACCACGATCACCTTGGTCGCCAGGTTGGTCAGGTAGGTCGCCTCTTCCATGGCCGTGTCGCCTCCGCCGACGACGGCCAGCTCCAGACCCTTGAAGAAGGCGCCATCGCAGGTTGCACACGCGGACAAGCCGCGATTGCGGAACTTTTCTTCCGAGGGAATGTCGAGCCACTTGGCCGATGCGCCTGTCGCCAGGATGACTGTCTCCGCTGTCAGCTCGCCCTCGCCGGTCACCAGCTTGAACGGCCAATCCGACACGTCCACCGACATGACATCGGTGGTGAGGATGCGCGCGCCGCTATGCTGGGCCTGATCGCGCATCAGCGCCATGAGCTGGGGGCCTTGGATGCCATGGGGAAAGCCGGGGTAGTTCTCGACCTCGGTGGTGACGGTCAGCTGCCCGCCGGGAATCGTCAACGGCTCTACCAAAAGACCCCCGCCCTCGATCAAGACGGGGGCCAGGTTGGCGCGCCCAGCGTAGATCGCAGCAGTGCAACCGGACGGACCTCCGCCGATGATTGCGACTTTGACGTGTTCCGTTCCGGACATCCTGTTCTCCTTTTGGTAAGCGTTACTCGCTGACGCCAGAAGGCCTACCACAAATTACCGTGACTTCCGGTCGCCTTTGTCCGACGGGATCAGCGCAGGAACGTTGACAGCCGGCCCGCCAGACTTGACGGCTGCACGGTGGTCGTATCATCTACCCAACAAAACCCTGCTGCCGTGACCACTTCCCCATCCCAGCGCATCCCGCGCATCGTTGCCTCCTTGGCCCTACTGGTCATGCCCTTGACCTTTCTCGCGGCCCAGGTCGACTTTCTTCGCCGCTACAAATTCGGCATTGCCCCCGAACGTTACTGGCTGCCCCAGCTCTTGCGGATTTGGCTTCCCGGCTTGGGGCTGACGCTGGTGCTCGGGACGCTGGCCTTCTTGCTTCACAGGCGCAGCCGACGCGTCTAGCATGCCCATTCTTCAGCAGAATGTTCCCGAATGAACTCTCCAAACGAAGGTAGCGTCAACATCGCAACTCTGACGGCACAGAACGGACAGCCCCGGCTCGGGAGTTCCTTCTTCGATCGATTCACCGAACGCCAGATGATCTTGCTGGTCATGCTTTTCGGCGTGCTGCTTTACGTTCCCTTCGCCGGCAGCTATGGCCTTTTCGATCCGTGGGAAACTCACTACGGCGAGGTCGGGCGGCAAATGGCCACCCGGAACGACTTCATCAGCCTGTACTGGCCCGGCTCGCCGCTCGATAGCGACAATTTCTGGTCGAAGCCGGTGCTGACCTTTTGGCTGATGGCTCTGTCGATGAAGCTCTTTGGCATCGGCGGACCACTGCTTCCCGCCGGGGAGTTTGCCCTCTCGACCCGCACCGAATGGGCAATGCGCTTGCCCTTCTGCCTGATGGCGTTGCTCGCCCTCATCGGCGTGTACTTGCCGGTTTCTCGCTTCGTCAGTCGGCGCGCGGGCGTTCTTGCCGTGCTTACCCTGGCGACCTTCCCCCTGTTCAGCCTGGTGGCACGGCAGGCTATGACCGACATGGCCTTCATCGGGCCCATGACGCTAGGCCTGGGCCTGTGTGCGCTGGCGCTGTTCGACGACAAGGACGATGAGCTGCCGCGCTTGCATTGGCGGGGACTTTCTTGGCCTCACCATCCCATCTACTACGCGACGGTTGGTTTACTGGCGCTGACCTCGCTGCCGCAAATCATCGTCGATTGCATCCAGCTGCACTGGACCTTGCCGTTCCGGCACCCCATCACGTTGCCCGGGTTCGTGTCCATGCTGCCCTATATCGCGGGCTTCGTCGCCTTCCTCTGGTTCACGGCGCGAACCCGGTACAAGGCGCCCTTCTACCTGCACATCGCTGCCATGCTGTGCGGGGTGGCCATGCTGGCCAAAGGACTGGCCGGGTTGGGTCTGCCTGTCATCGTCTTTCTGGCCTATCTGATCTTCACATGGAATTGGCGACGCCTGGCCCGCGCGGAGCTTCTGCGCGCCCTGCCTTTGGCCGTCTTGGCGTGCGCATTGGTGGCTGTCCCCTGGCACCACGCCATGTTGGCCCGGCACGGCTTTCCGTTCTGGAACGAGCTTTATGGCGACAACCACTGGCGGCGCTTGGTGACCGGGCGCCACGGTGACCGCGGCAGTTTCGAATACTTCATCCGCGAGCTTGGCTACGGCTTGTTTCCTTGGATTGCATTTGCCCCGTCGGCGCTTGCCTGGGTGGCCATGCGTTGCTTTGGCCAAAGCAACCACGGCGTTGCCGCTGCGGCGACCAGCCCGGACAGCGTGGTCGCTGCAGCGTCCGCCGCGTTGGCCAAACGGCGAGACATTCTTTGGTTCGGCGCCATTTGGTTCGTGGCCGGCTACGGCTTGGTTTCGCTGTCCATGACCAAGTTCCACCACTACATTCTTCCCGCGCTGCCTGGCCTTGCCATCGCCATGGGTTGTTTCATCGACGATATCCTGACCGAGCGGCGAGGCCGGCTGGCGTTGTTGGCGATGCTGGCCGGTGCCCCCCTGCTTGCCCTGGTCACGTTTGACCTGACCTCCGCGGGAAAAAGCGCACAGCACTTCATCTGGCTGTTTTCCTACGACTACATCAACACGCCCCAGGGCCGCCCTTGGCCAGCTGACATGAACTACATCAAGGTGCTGTGGGCCTTTGCGGGGGCCTTCACGGTGGCCGCCACCTTCCTGGCCTGGCAGCGCATCCGTCGTTATGCCCTGGTGGCGACTGTATGTGTAGCCATCGCGTTCACCTATTTTCTCCTAGACGTTTACATGCGAAAGGCCGGCTCCCATTGGTCGCAAAAGCCGCTCGTCGCACAGTACTACCGAGAGCGACGGTCGCCCAACGAACGCCTCATCGCGTGGCAGATGTACTGGCGAGGCGAAACCTTCTACACGCAAAACCAGATCTACGAAGGCCCGCACAACGAACGGACCGTCTTCCTGGGCGACAAGAACGCGGAAAACATGAAGGATTTCCTGGCCCGTCATCACGGCACGCGCATGTTCTTCATCATCGAACGTAGCCGATTCGACGGCCTGCGCGCTCTCCTCCCCGACGCCTCCCGCCCCAGCCTCAAAATCATCAACGACGACAACAATAAATTCTACCTCCTGACCGCCGACATCTAATCCCCCGCCTCCTCCTCAACCCCCCAGGCGGCGCCCGTTGCCTTCCAACTCCCTCATTTCCCCCGTTGACGACAGCAGAGCGCGTCATCCGTTGACAGGCGTAGGACCGGGTGGCAATATTCGCGCCCTCTTGACGGGGAGGGCTTCCCGCCAGGCGGAGGAACATTGACCAAGCCATTCGCCATATTCAGCGGAAACGCCAATCTCGAGCTCGCGCAATCGCTTTGCGCTCACCTGGGTCAACCCCTGGGCAGCGCCAAAGTCGAACGCTTTGCGGACGGCGAGATTTACGTCGAGATCAACCAAAACGTACGCGGCGTCAACTGCTTCGTCGTGCAACCGACGTGCACGCCGGTCAATGACAACCTCATGGAGTTGCTGGTCATGACGGACGCCCTCAAGCGCTCGTCAGCCAAGCCTATCGTGGCCGTCATTCCCTACTTCGGGTACGCGCGCCAAGATCGCAAGACCCGACCGCGAACGCCGATTTCCGCCCGTTTGGCCGCGGATCTCTTGACCGCGGCCGGTGTTCATCGGGTCCTGGCCATGGATCTTCACGCCGGCCAAATCCAAGGCTTCTTCAACATCCCGGTCGATCATATCTACGCCATGCCGGTGATGATGGACTACATGCGGACCAAGTTCACCAGCGACGCGGTCGTGGTTTCGCCCGACGCTGGCGGTGTTGAACGCGCACGCGCTTTCTCCAAGCGGCTCGACGCCAGCCTGGCCATCATCGACAAGCGGCGCCCGGCCCCCAACGTTGCCGAGCTGGTCAACATCATCGGCGACGTTCGCGGCAAAGACGCCATCATCATCGACGACATGGTCGACACAGCCGGCACCCTGTGCGCAGCAGCCAAAGGGCTGACGAACCAAGGGGCGCGGGCCGTCTACGCGTGCATCACCCACGGCTTGCTTTCCGGCCCCGCGCTCGAACGCATTCACGCGAGCACCATCAAAGAGCTGATCATCACCGACTCGATCCCGCCCCGACCCGATGTCAAAGCCTCGCCCAAGGTGCGCGTCCTCTCGGTCGCCAGCCTGCTGAGCGAGGCGGTCAAACGAATTCACATGGGGGACTCGCTAAGTTCCCTCTTCATCTGATAGAGATCCGCACGCAGCAAAAGGACGTCATCATGGACTTCGCCAAGGTTTCCGTAGAAATTCGCAGTCAATCGGGCAAAGGCCCGGCCCGCCGTTCACGTGCCATCGGCAAATTGCCGGCCGTGCTCTACGGTCACAAGCTGGATCCTCTTGCGTTGGTGCTGGATCCCGTCGAGCTGAGCCATGCCCTCGATAAAGAGCGCAAGCGCAACACGGTTTTCACGCTTCAGCTGAAGAACGCGGCCAAGCCGGAAGACGTCACGGCCATGATTCGCGACGTGCAGATCGATCCGATCTCGCGACGTCCCGTTCACGTCGACTTCATCCGCGTAAGCATGGAAGAGGAAGTCAAGGTGAGCGTCCCCCTGCTCCTGACCGGTATCCCGATCGGCGTGACCAATGGCGGAAACTTGCACCTCAGCCATCACACGCTGGCCATCGCAGCGCGCCCTGACAAGATCCCGACCAGGATCGAGCTGGACGTGACAGCCCTGGAGATCGGCGATGCCCTTCACGCCAGCGATTTGAAATTGCCCGAAGGCGTGCGCACGACTCTGGATCCCAAGGAATCGGTTGCTTCCGTCGTCGCGCCGCACGTCGAAAAGGTCGAGGTCGCTACCACTGCTGTCGCCGCAGAAGGTGCAGCTCCGGCCGAAGGTGCAGCAGCCGCTCCCGCAGCCGCTGGCGACAAAGCCGCAGCCGCAGCTCCCGGAGCCGCTGGCGCAGCCGGTGCCAAGGGTGCTGCAGCAGGCGCCAAGGGTGCACCGGCCGCAGGAGCCAAGAAAGAGGAGAAGAAGGGCAAGTAGCCCTTCTCGGGTTTGCCGGGGCGTTCCCAAGCGATGTGGTTGGTCGTGGGCCTCGGCAATCCTGGGCGGCAATACGCCGGAAACCGGCACAACGCCGGTTTCATGGTGGTGGGCGAGCTCCTGCAGCGGGCGGGCGCACCCGAACCTCGCCTGCGCATGGGCGCTGACCTCAGCGAAGCTGCATTGGGTGGCGAAAAGGTCATCTTTTGCAAACCCATGGAATTCATGAACACCAGCGGCGTCCCGGTCAGTCGGGTGGCGGCCTTTTGGAAGATCCCACCCGCCCGCACCTTGGTGATCCACGACGACATGGACTTGGACTATGGCCGATTGAAGCTGGTCGAGGGGGGCGGCAGCGGGGGCCACAACGGCCTACGCTCCATTGCCGGCACGTGGGGAACCGAGGCGTTTTGCCGCATCCGCTTCGGCGTGGGGCGACCGCCAGCGGGCTGGGAGGGGGCGGACTACGTTCTGGCAGATTTTTCTGCACAAGAGCGGCGAACGCTGCCAAATCTGATAGAAGAGGCCGCCGATGCCACCCAAGCCATCGTCAAGGACGGTTTGGTGGTGGCCATGAATCGATTCAACAGACGTAAGAAGACCGAAACCGGAGTCGCCACCTAGGGGGCGGTTCCATCACTCCTTGCTCGCGGGATTTTCCGCGGGACGTAGGCCCAAAGGGAGAAACACATGGCAGAGAAACGATTAGGATCGTGCCGGGACATTCCTGGCAGAACACGCGAGTACGAGACCATCTTCATCCTCAAGCCCGATGTCACCAACGACGTCATCGGCCAGGTCAACACCAAGATTCGCCACGTGGTCGAGGCAGGTGGCGGCCAGTTGCTCAAGGTAGAGAACTGGGGCCGACGCAAGCTTGCCTACGAGGTGAAGAAGCAGCTCAAGGGCATCTACGTGTTCTTCAACTACCTCGGCAACGCCGGGCTGGTGGAAGAAGTCGAGCGTAACTTGCACCTCACCGATACTGTCATTCGCTACTACTCGGTCAAGGCAGACGAAAACGTCGATGCGGCGACCAAGACATCCGCGGTAACCGACGAGACGTTTGCCAACGCCTCGGTTCCCGGCCCCGACGAAGAAGCCATCGCCACCGGTCAGGCAGGCGCCCGGCCGTTTGGGGACGAGGAAGAGGAAGGCGCATTCGATTTCGAAGAGGCAGTATTCGGAAAGGTCGACGAACCGATCCGGAGAGGGAGCTAAGTCATGGCACGACCAGAAGAGAAGGATGCAGATCTCGAGCAGGAAGGCGGCCGCAAGAAGAATTCGCGGCGCCGCGCTTGCAAGTTCTGCACGGACGAAAACCTCAGCATCGATTACAAGAACGCTGGATTGCTCAAATACTTCATCACGGATCGCGGCAAGCTCGTTCCGCGCCGACTGACTGGTAACTGCGCCAAACATCAGCGCGCCATCGCCCGTGCGGTTTCGCGCGCACGCATGATTGCACTCATGCCGTTCGCAGTGACGGGCAAGTAGTCGGAAAGGAAGAAACCATGCGGGTCATCCTTAGAGAAAACATGGACAACTTGGGCAAGGCCGGCGACGTCGTGACCGTTCGCCCGGGTTATGGTCGCAACTACCTTTTGCCCAGTGGAATGGCCGTGCCAGCCACGGAAAAAGATGAAGCACGTATGCAGCACGAGCAGCGAGTCATCGCCGCCCGCGTTGCCAAGCTGGCCAAAGAGCTCCAGTCCGAAGCCGACCGCCTATCTCAGGCATCGGTCTCGCTGGCGCGTGCCGTGGGCGAAGAGGACAAACTCTACGGCTCGGTCAACAACCGAGACATCGCCGAGGCATTGGCCGAACAAGGCATCAAAGTGGACGCCAAGAAGATCCACCTCGAAGAACCCATCAAAACGCTCGGCATGACCGAAGTGGCCATCAAGCTTGGCCACGACGTGGTCGCCAAGATCAAGGTCTGGGTAGTCAAGAAGGAAGGCTGAGCGCCTTCCAAGTAGTCGTACTCCCGCCTGGGAAGCGCCACGGCTCTGCGGTCGGCACGCCCAGCGCGGGGGCCCGGCGCGCGAGAATGATGGGGAAGGCGACCCGCGCGCAACGGCTCCCTCGCTCTAGCTACAAGATCCCCATCACAATCATCACCGCTTTCCTTTTCTAGCGTTACACTAGCCGGCCATGGCCGATCTTCCATCGATGGTCGACGGACTCTCTTCCGGGAGGCAAGCGCCTCACAATTTGGAGGCAGAGCGTTCCGCGCTGGGCGGTGTGTTGGTCAAGCCGTCTGCCTTCGACGAGATGGCGACGACCATTACCGCTGACGATTTCTTGCTGCCGGCGCACCGGGAAATCTTCGAGTCGATGCTCCTCCTCGACAAGCGGCGCCAGCCTATCGACGTCATTTCGCTCGGCGATGAGCTGAAGAACCGCGGCTCGCTGGGCCGGCTGGAAAATGGCCAAGCCTACCTCATCGAGCTGGCCAACTCGGTCCCCACCGCCGAGAACATCGGTCACTACGCGCGGCTGGTGCAGGAAAAGGCCACCCTGCGGCGGCTTATCGCGGCCTGTGCCGAGATTCAGTCGCGCGCCTACGGTGAATTCGGCGACTACGAGCAATTCCTCGACGATGCCGAGCGCATGGTCTTCCAAGTCGCGCAGAAGAACCGGCGCGAGAATGCCCGCCCTATCGGCGAGATCATGAGCGAGGTGCTGGAAAACATCGATGCGCGCGCGAGAGAGAGCCGCTCGATCACCGGGGTTCCGACTGGCTTCCACAAGCTGGACGAGATCACCGCAGGCCTGCAACCCGAAAACCTGATCATCGTGGCGGCCCGGCCGGGCGTTGGCAAGACTTCTTGGGCGCTCAACGTCGCAACCTACGCCGCCCTGAACCACAACATACCGATTCTGGTGTTCTCACTCGAAATGTCCAAGCACGAGCTGATCGAGCGCATGCTGGCGGGCGAAGCGCGCATCGATTCCAATCGCATGCGCCGCGGTCTCATCGAATACAACGAGTGGAAGAACAAGATCTACCCGGCGGGCAACCGGATTTCGCAGGCGCCCATCCTCATCGACGATTCTCCGGGGGTCAACATCCTGGAACTACGGGCCAAAGCGCGTCGATTTCGCAGTGATCCGCGATTCTTCCCTGCCGGGAAAGGGGGCAAGACCCCGCTTGGGTTGGTGGTCATCGACTACCTCCAACTGGCACGTGGCCTGGGGGGACGCAAAGAAGAGTCGCGCGAGCGCGAGATTGCCGAAATATCACGCGGCCTCAAGGCCCTGGCCAAAGAGCTGCATATTCCCATCATCGCGGTTTCCCAGCTGAACCGTGGTGTGGAAAAGCGCGAAGACAAGACGCCTCAGCTGTCGGACTTGCGCGAATCGGGCGCCATCGAGCAAGATGCCGATATCATTCTCTTCATTCACCGCGATGAAATGTACAATGCGGATCCTACCAGCCACGGCAAGGCCCTGCTCAAGATCGGCAAGAACCGGGCAGGACCAACAGGGGAAGTCGAGTTGACCTTTATTCGCGAGTACACCAAATTCGAGAACTATGCCGCCGAGGATGAGGAGGCGCCGGGCTAGGAATGCGCACGCCGCCTGAAGACGCAAAAGCGTCGCGCAGCAAGACCGGGGAAGAGCTTTTGCCCATTCTTTTCCCCGGCGCGCGCGTGGGCCGCTACCGGGTCGAGCGCAGGCTCGGCACGGGTGCTATGAGCGAGGTCTACCTGGCGTTGGACGATTCGCTGGGAAGGCGCGCAGCGGTCAAGGTGCTCGGGAGCAAGCAGCTCAACAACGCCACCGTCAACGAACGCTTCCTGCGCGAGGCACGCGCCCTGGCCCGTCTGTCCCATCCCAATCTGATTCCGGTCTTCGAGGCCGGACAAATCGGTGAACCGCCTCGGCCCTACTACGCCATGGAGCTCCTCGAGGGCGGGGACACCCACAAGTTGCTCGAAGAGCGTGGCCCCTTGCCAAGCGCCGTGGTGGCCCTGATCGGTGCCCAAGCTGCCACGGGACTGGGTGAGGCAGCCCGCGCCGGCATTATCCACCGCGACGTGAAGCCGGCCAACCTGGGCATTTCTCGCCACGGGGTTCTGAAAGTCACTGACTTTGGCCTCGCCAAATCCTATGCCGCCGACAAGAGCCTGACTGCGCGAGGTATGGTGGTGGGTACGGCGGACTACATCGCTCCCGAACAAGCCCGAGGCGAAGAGCTCGACGAACGTGCGGACGTCTATTCGCTGGGATGCACCCTCTTTCACCTGGTGACGGGCCACCCTCCCTACCGTGCGCAGCAGGGGCCCGCCGTCAGAGAATATCTCGAGGTCATGCGTATGCACCTCGGGTCGCCCATCCCGGACTGTCGAAGCGACGCGCCGGGGACCGATGTCGAGCTGGCCCAAGCCATCGCCACCATGATGACCAAAGACCGCAACAAGCGGCCGACCTTCGACGAAATCGCGCGCCAGCTGACCCGCATCGCCGATCGCTTGGGCGGCGAGCTTCCGCGGGTCACGCGCCAATTGTTTCTGGTAACAGCGGATTCGGTGCCAGGCGTGGGCGAGTCCTCGCTGGACCGAGCGCCAAGCACAAGGACCTGGCCCCGGTTCGTGGTGTTTGCCATCATCGTTGCCGCCGCTGTCGCCTTGGCCATCTTCCTCGGACGTTAAGGGAGGGCCGTGCGTCGGGTTGCTCTCATACCTGGTGGGGCACGAGGCATCGGAAGGGCGATCGCCATCGCCTTGAGCGAACGCGGATGGGACGTGGCCCTTTGCTATCGCAAGAGCCAGGAGGACGCGACCGAAGCCACCCTTGCCATCGAGAGCCGCGGTGCCTCTGGCATCGCCCTGCGTGCCGATGTCTCATCACCTGATGTTTGCGCCGAGCTTTTCGAGCAAGTGCTGGCGTGGCGAGGTCGTATCGATGCCCTCGTCCACTGTGCGGGCCCCTTCCATCGCGTCGACCTTTTGTCAGAAACCCCCGAAGACTGGCGCTCGATGTTCGCCGCCAACCTGGACAGTCTGTTCTTCCTGTCCCGCTTGGTAGCGCCCGGCATGCAAGAGCGGCAATGGGGCCGTATCATCGGATTCGCCATGGCCAATGCGGATCGCGTGATGGCGCAAACGCAGATCACGGCACACTACCTGGCTAAGATGTCGGTGCTCGGACTGATTCGCAGCCTGGCCAAGGCGCTGGCACCCGACCACATCACGGCCAACGCCATCTCGCCCGGGTTCATCGATTCCGGCTCAGTCGAGCTGGCCGAATTCAACAATATGGTCAAGAACATCCCCGCTGGCAACGTGGGCACCGTCGACGACGTGGTGGCAGCAGCGCTGTACCTGCTTTCCGACGAAGCCAACTATGTCAACGGCACGAACCTGCACGTCAGCGGTGCCTGGGGAATCTGACCAGCCCTATACCTCGTTGCGCCGGACCGAAATCGCCAGCCGCGCGACGCTCTTCAGGACATGCGGCACGCGTTTGAGGAGATTGATGGACGGCGGGCGCTTCTCGTGAACAGCGAAGGGGATCTCGACGACCTTCTTTTTTTCGCGATGGGCGCGGATGACGAACTCGCTGGCGAACACATCACGCTCGAGAATGCAGCGTTTGGCGGTTTCCAGCAGCGCTTCGCGTTTGAACGCCTTGAGTCCGTGAGTGTCCGTGCCACGGTAGTGGCACACGGCGCGCAAGAGCCCGTTGTAGACCTGCGTTCCCATCCGGCGCACCATCGGGCGCTGGTCGTTCGAGCCCACCATGGCCTTGGAGCCGACCACGAATTCGGTATCGGTCCGTTCGAGAAGAGCCAGGGCTCGGGCGTAGAACTCGGTGTCGCACAAATCGATTTCGTCACATATGACGATCTTGCCCCGCGCCTCCAAAATGCCTGTCTTCATGGCCAATCCGTAGTTCGGTTGTCCGATGGAGATCATCCGTACGACGCTGTGCTCGGCTTCCAGCTCCTTACCAATCTCGACGGTTCGGTCACGCGAGCCGTTTTCGCATAGGAGAAGCTCGTAGGTGAACCCGAAGGGGCGCAGCTTCTCGCGCAGTTCCAAGACCGACCCGCGCAGGATCCCCTCCTCGTTGTAGACGGGGATGACGATCGATACATCGGGAGCGGTGCTGGGGGCGTCCTGGCTCATGTCTTCTCTCTCGGGTGGAAGGCTGGGAAAGCGCCCCGATAGATAGCATGAGATGTGCTGAACGCGAAGCGCACACGCTCCCCCGTCATCCCGGGGCAAGCACAGCTGCGGGCCGCCTGGCCGGAGGCCGTTTTCCAAGGCGAACCCTCTACGGGAGGGGAGAGCAGTTTGCCGCCGCAGCTAGTCGATCACGGCAGGTGGATGCGCATGGTCGAGTTGTGGCAGCTGTTGCAGCCACCCGCCGTAATCGTGGTGGGCATGGTGGCCAAATCGGGGCACTTGCTGACGACCACGTTGGCAGGGAACGAAATCGCGCCAGTGAAGTAGAAATTTCCCGAGTTGCCCGTCACCTGCTTGGTGACCGCTCCTTTGCTATCCGTGATGGTGACCGTCGCTCCCGAAACCGCAGTGCCGCCACTTGCCTTCGAATAGACAGTGCCAGCAGCCACCATCTTGGGATTCTGACCCGAACCGTGGCACGAGATGCAATCCTGCCCGGTGTTCATGCCGCTTGGTCCGCCGGTGGCAGCCGGAACACAAGCCGCCGAGCTGCCGCCCGTGCCCGAAGCGCCGCCCATGCCGGCATTTCCGCCAGCGCCAGTTCCGCTGTCGGGTCCTCGCGCATCGGGCTGCCCCGCATCAGCCACCGTCGTGCCGCCGGACCCGCCACCCGTGCCGCTCCCGCCCGAGCCACTCCCGCCGGCCGAATGCCCGCCGTCTGCAACGGCAGAAGATCCGCCAGCCGCCGCGCCCCCTGTGGAGTTTCGGCTGGAACCGCCGGCCGATGATCCAGCGTTGCCCCCTTGGGAGGCGTTGCTGCCCCCCGCGGACAGTGAGCCGCCGCTGGCAGTGGTACCGCCACTGGCAGTGCTGGGTGAGCCTCCGTTGTTGGTTGCGCCACCATTCGACGCAACCGAAGATCCGCCACTGGCTGACGAACCGCCGGTCTCGGTGGGCTGGTAGGCCGTCGAGCTGCCGTTGCACCCGAGCAAAGCCAGCGAAATGAGCAAGAGCGTCCTTTTCATGACAGGCTGGTACCGCAAGCCGGGCGTGGGCAGGCAGCACAATGAAGAAAAACGGAGTCTGCAATCTTGAATAGTGGGCATGCTGGTTCCTCCTATTCGCGGCGCCGGAGTTCGTGCCAAACTCCAACAGTATCAGCACCAGCAAATTCGCCGCTACCATTAATGTGACCAACCTGGTCATCTTTCAGCCGCACCACGACCGCCACCCTACCCGGCCCCTCGATGGTGGCCTCCACTTTTCCACCTCCGGCCGCACCCAGGGACGCCTCGAAGCCGGGTAAGCAGGAAGGGAAACGACTCGATCCCCTCATTTCGACGATCGCCATACCAAGACTTCCTGGCTTTCTGGATCCTGAGCGCCTCCTTCCAGTTGGGCACCCGAATCGCCCGGAACAACGCACATCGACGTTTCAATGCTTTGTCCGTGCAAAATCGCACCAATTCCGCCAGACTCGGCGCGGATCGAGAATTACCAGGACTTCGAGGGAATTACCTAGGTACACCCCTTCTGATAACGCATATAGTCTGGACACTTCCATGGGCAAACCTTTTCATTCTGTCGCGTTAATTCCGGTCCTGGCGCTTTTCGGATGCGCGGGCGCCAAGGTGTCTGGCAATGGGCAGAACAATGATGGTGGACAGCGGGACGGGGGCCCGGCCGTATGCGATCCCTTCTCGAACTCGGGTTGCCCGTCCGACAAGAAATGTACGGCACTACAGCAGAGCGGCGGTGCCTTGGCCCTGGGGTGCGACAGCAGGGGCAGCAAGACGGAGGGGGCTACATGTACGCCAACCATCGTCGGGAGCGCCCAAACTGGCGACGATTGCGGCGATAGCCTCTCGTGCTTTTCGATCCAAGGCGATCCGGCGCCCACCTGTCATCGCTTTTGCGATGCCGCCAACGCTTGCCCATCGGGTAGCATCTGCGCCCTGCCCGTGGGCAATCTGGTCTTCTGCCGCCCGTCCTGCCTGCCGCTAGCTGCCTCCGGCTGCGTCTCTGGACAAGGCTGCTATTCGATTGAGAATGGCGCCATCTGTATGACTGCCGGCAGCAAGAAGCCCGGCGACACCTGCGCGGCTGCCAACGATTGCCAGCCGGGAAGCACCTGTGTCCGGGATGCGTCGGGCCACACTAGCTGTGCCTCGTTTTGCTCGACTGCAACTGGCGGCACCCCGCCCTGTTCCTCGTCCACGGGCGGAGCGACCTGCACCCCCCTGCCGGGCACCCTGCCCGAGCCAAACGCGGGTGTTTGCAGGTAGCCGAGTGATGCTATCTTGCGCCCATGAGTTCCTACCGCGCCCATTTCCGCTGCATCGCCCGCTGCCCGGGCGAGTACCCGCTCGACCAGGTCATCTACCGCTGCCCTACTTGCGGCAACCTGCTGGAAGTCGTCCACGACATGGAGGCCCTCAAGCAGCGCAGCGCCGCCGAGTGGAAAAAGCTCTTTGCCACTCGGTTCATGAGCACGCACTGGCCCTACGGCTCGGGCATCTGGGGCAAACGCGAATGGGTCCACCCCGGTATCCGCGATGAGAACGTGGTGTCCATGTTCGAAGGTGGCAGCAACCTGTTCTGGGCGCAGCGCTACGGCAAGGCGATTGGCGTAGACGACCTGTGGGTCAAGATGTGCGGGAACTCGCACACGGGCTCGTTCAAGGACCTGGGTATGACCGTCCTGGTGTCGTCCGTGAAGCAGATGATTGCCGACGGGAAAAAGATCTCGGCCGTGGCGTGCGCCTCGACAGGCGATACGTCCGCAGCGCTGGCTGCCTACGCCGCCGCCGCCGGCATTCGCGCCATGGTCATCCTTCCGCGGGGCAAGATTTCGACCGCCCAGCTTGTTCAGCCTTTGGCCAATGGGGCGTCGGTGCTGGCCCTCGAAGGCAACTTCGACGATTGCATGGCTGTCGTCCAACGCTTGGCCAACGAAGAAGGCGTGTACCTCGCCAACAGCATGAACTCACTTCGTGTCGAGGGGCAGAAGACCGTTGGCATCGAAATCGTGCAGCAGTTCGATTGGGAAGTGCCCGACTGGATCATCATTCCAGGCGGCAACTTGGGCAACGTCAGCGCCCTGGGCGCCGGGCTGACCATGATGCGCGAGCTTGGCTTGGTCAGCAAGAAGCCCCGCATCTGCGTGGCCCAAGCCGAGTCCGCCAACCCGCTGTACCAGGCCTTCAAGAAGGGCTACGACAAGTTCGAGGCCATGGTGCCGTCGTCGACCTTGGCTTCGGCCATTCAGATTGGCAACCCCATCAGCGTGGCCAAGGCCATTCGTACCTTGCAGGAATACGACGGCGTGGTGGAACAGGCCAGCGAGACCGAGCTGGCCGACGCATCGGCGCGAGCCGACGCCACCGGCATGTTCACGTGCCCCCACACCGGGGTAGCGCTGGCGGCGCTCGAAAAGCTGGTCGCAACCGGCACCATCAAGAAGTCCCATCGGGCGGTGGTCATCAGCACTGCCAGCGGTCTGAAGTTCACCGATTTCAAGGTCGGCTACCACGAATCGAAGCTGGCCAACGTCCCGGTCTGCAAATTCGCGAACACGCCCATTCACCTGCCCAACGACTACGTGCAGGTCCGCGATCAGGTGCGCCGGTTGCTGGAAAGATAGAACGCTGTCGGCAGGTTCGACGGGGCTGTGGCAGGCCGGGCCCCATCGAACTCCTCTCTTTGCGCCCACCCCTGGGATTTTGTACAGTCCACGGCTCAACCAAGAAAGCTGGATACCACAATGCAGATCGCGCTCTTCGACACAACGCTTCGGGACGGAACCCAAAGCGAGGGACTCTCCCTTTCGGTCGAGGACAAGATCAAGATTTCACGACTGCTCGACGGTTTCGGCATCCACTATATCGAAGGTGGCTATCCCGGATCGAATCCCAAGGATGTCGAATTCTTTCGCCGCGCCCCGGAACTTGGGCTCAAGCACGCCAAGCTGACAGCCTTTGGTAGCACTCGGCACGCCAAGCATGCGGCTGCCGACGATCCGAACATGCAGGCCCTGGTAGCCGCGGGAACGCCCGCGGTGGCGATCTTCGGCAAGACCTGGCTCTTGCACGTGACCCACGTGCTTGGGACGACGGCCGAAAACAACTTGGCCATGATTGCCGACAGCGTGGCTTTCCTGAAGAAGAACGGCAAGGAAGTCATCTTCGACGCCGAGCATTTCTTCGACGGCTTTCACGCGGACCGCGACTACGCCTTGGCGGCCGTGCGCGCGGCTGCCGACGCGGGCGCTGATTGGCTTGCCCTGTGCGATACCAACGGCGGCAGTCTGCCCAGCTTCATCGCCGAGGCGGTGCGCGAGCTCAAAAAACTGACCCCAACCGCCATCGGCATCCACACCCACAACGACAGCGACATGGCAGTGGCCAACGCTCTGGCCGCCGTCGAGGCCGGCGCCACCATGGTGCAAGGTACGCTCAACGGCTGGGGCGAACGCTGTGGCAACGCCAACCTCATCTCGGTCATCCCGGCCCTGCAACTGAAGATGGGCCACACCTGCGTGCCGGCAGCAAACCTCAAACGGCTGACCGAGCTGTCGCGCACGGCCAGCGAGCTTGCCAACATCCGCCCCCGCGCCCACGCCCCGTACGTCGGAGCCTCTGCCTTTGCCCACAAGGGCGGCGCGCACGTGGCGGCCGTCGAAAAGCTGTCGGCATCCTACGAGCACATCACGCCCGAATCGGTGGGCAACCATCGTAAAGCCGTTGTGTCGGAGCTCTCTGGCCGTGGCAACGTGCGCATGATCGCCCGCGATCTCGGCGTGGACATGCGCGGCTACGAACCCGCCCTGCTTGCCCGCGTGAAGGAAATGGAGAGCAAGGGCTACCAGTTCGAAGCCGCTGAGGGCTCGTTCGAGCTGATGGTTCGGCGCGCGCAGTCCGACTACGCCGAGCCCTTCGAGATTCTGGATGTCGTCGTCATCTCCGAACGCCGGCGTGGCAACGGCATGTTCGTAGAGGCCACGGTGAAGTTGAAGGTGGGCGATGAAGTCGCGCACGTAGTGGCAGAAGGTGCGGGCCCCGTCGACGCGATGGATCTCGCCTTTCACAAAGCGCTCGACCAACACTATCCCCTGCTGCGGGAAGTGCACTTGCGCGACTTCAAGGTGCGCATCCTCGACCCCGAAGCAGCCACCGCGGCAAAAACTCGCGTCCTCATCGAATCGCAGCTACACGGAGAAAGCTGGAGCACTATCGGCGTATCGCAGAACATGATCGAAGCCAGCTGCGAAGCCCTGCGCGACGCCCTAGAGCTCCCCTTGCTTCGCGGAGCCAAGGCGTGGGCAAGAAGTTGACCTGAGCACGCATCCCGCAGCCCGATTTCAGGGAACATTCCGAAGACGCCTGGCCGAAGACGCCTGGCCGAAGATGCCTGGCCGAAGACGCCTGGCCGAAGACGCCTGGCCGAAGACGCCTGGCCGAAGACGCCTGACCGTTTCGCGAATTTCCGCCGGCTGGTAAGCTGGGCGCATCCATGACCACCTATCCTCGTCGGGCGTGGGGTTTGCGGGGCCGTGAGCTCAGGCTCTTGTCTCCCCTCTTGTTGACCCTTCTTTCGCAGGTTTCTTTCGCACAGGCCGCTGGGGAAGGTGCGCTCGCCGACACCCACGAACAGCCGCCTGGCTATCCTCCCCACGCGGAGCCGATGCAGGCGTCTCCGCAAGCCGAGCCGATGCAGGAGCCGCCCGCTGGATCGCTCCCCATCCCGTCGACGCCCGTCCCCTACGCACTGGGTGCGACCTTGGCCGTGTCACTCGAAAGCGAGGCCGGTTCGACCTCGGCCATCTTCTCGCCATTGCTCGAAGGCGCCTATGCGGTCCACCCCCACCTCCTACTGGACCTGAGCTGGGGATTTGCCTGGGCGGTGGACGGGCAGGGGCTGGGTGAATCCGCTGCACG
>Ga0302323_100001113_pt1 | contig 21738 bp, 20 predicted proteins | sample Fen_T0_3_FD_201950 | JGI IMG/M metagenome (GOLD analysis project Ga0302323, IMG submission 201950) | Peat permafrost microbial communities from Stordalen Mire near Abisko, Sweden - Fen_T0_3 | ecosystem: Environmental > Terrestrial > Soil > Wetlands > Permafrost | place: Sweden: Abisko... | reverse complement strand
CGGCTGACGAACTGGCACGTGCCGAGGGGATCGAGCGTCCGCGGATTGGCGTGTGCGGGCTTAATCCGCACGCTGGCGAGGGCGGGATGCTGGGCACGGAAGAGCGCGACATCCTTGATCCGGCGCTTGATCGGTTGCGCGCGGATTTTCCCGGTCTCTCGCGGAGCGAGCCTTCCGATACGATTTTCGGTCGGTCGCTGCGCGGCGAATTCGATGTTATCGTCGCGCTCTACCACGACCAAGGACTCGCGCCGCTCAAGACGATCGATTTCGACGAGGCGGTGAACGTTTCGCTGGGCTTGAAGCACGTGCGCACCAGTCCAGATCACGGTACAGCTTTCGGCATTGCGGGCAAAGGCGTGGCGAGCCCGCGTAGTTTTGCCAACGCCGTGACTGTGGCGCGCCGCTTGATAAACCTGCGTTCCCGGCGATAGTGCGCGACGATGTTATTTAGCGAAACCGGTTCAGGAACGAACGAGAACGCAGAGCCAAAATGCGGACCAGAGGTTGCGCCAGTGACGGCGGTCGCTTTGCGTCTGCCTGAAGGTGTGCGCGAGGGAAACGAGAATTTGGTGAAGCTCACTGACTCGGCCGGAGTAAAGACGCGCGCCCTCATTGTTCGTGAGCAAAAAGGTGATTTTTTGCGCATCGCGATCACGGGCGGAGGCTGTAACGGGCTGAGTTACAAGCTGCGTTTCACGGCAGAACCCAAGCGCGGCGACATTCTCGTGCAGACCGGCGGAGTGCCTGTCGTAGTCGATCCCAAGACTGCGTTGTATCTGAAAGGCACGGTGTTGGATTATTCCAACCGCATGGTGGCGGGTGGGTTTAAGTTCTCCAACCCCAACGCCAAGGCGAGCTGTTCGTGCGGTGAAAGCTTCAGTGTTTGAGCCGGCGCTGTTCATCCGAAAACGCCTTGTTTGAGTGATACTGTTGAAACTCCGAGAAATAGGTGTTGTCAGCCTCTGTCTTCCTGTTGAAAAGTTTCTGTGCCCAACCCAAGCAACCTAATTATTGATGGCTAATTCGTTCCCTTCCTCCGGCGGCGGCGCCCGCCCCGGTCAGTATCAGCGTCGTACTAACAACGACCCTTTCGCGAGCATCCGTCGCAATCATCGCATCAAGGTCCCGCAGATTCGCGTGATCAGCCCCGAAGGTACTCAGCTCGGAATTCTAGCCACCGAAAAGGCGCTCCAGCTTGCCGTGCAGTATGGGCTCGATCTCGTCGAGGTCGCACCCAACGCGGTGCCGCCTGTGTGCCGCATCATGGACTTCGGCAAATACGTGTACGAGGAGCAGAAAAAGCACTCCCACGTGAAGGCCACTGCGAGCAAGATCAAGGAGATTGAGTTCAGCGCGCGCATCGCGGAGAACGATTTCTTCACCAAGCTGCGGCACGCCGAGCAATTTCTCGATCACGGCAACAAGGTGAAACTTCGCCTGAAATTCCGCGGTCGTGAAATGGCACATACGGAAATTGGCTTTGCCGTGATCACGCGGGCGCTCGCTGAGCTCGTGAACATGGGCCATCCCGACAACGAACCAAAGCTTTTGGGCAAGCAGATCAACGTCATGCTCACGCCGCTGCCGGTCAACAAGCGCAAGCCGAAGCTGCATGTCCACGGTCAGGACGAAGACATCGCCGACGAGCCGTCATCAGACGACGAAGACGAAGATTGACGTTCCACTGCGTCGTTCTAACTCACGACAAACCGACTGGCGTGCGCACAATTAAGAAGCGCTTTCTTGGAGCCGCGTTGGTGGCGGGCCTCGCGGTCACTGCTCCAGGCCAGTCGATTCATTCCGCACCCATGCGCTACCCGCCAACGCGGACGGTCGCGAACAGCGCCGGCTTGCGGATTGACGGAATCGACTATGTGCCGGTCTCGGAGCTTCAGCGCCGTGCCTCTTTGCAAAGCGGCTGGACGCAAAAAGATCAGCACCTTCTTTTGAAAAATGGCCGCTGGCAGATCGAGCTTGGCGTGGATTCCCGGGAGGCGGAAATCAATGGCCACCGGCTTTTGCTTGGTGCGCCATGCCGTTTGAGTCACCGCGTCTTTTATATCAGTCGGATTGATGCGGATAAGATCGTTGGCCCGATTCTGCTTCCTGGTTACCAGCAAGCGTCAGTGCCTGATCTGCGCGTCATCGTGATCGATCCTGGCCACGGTGGCGTAGACAATGGCACGACCAACAAACGCCTGGGCTTGTTCGAAAAGACAATGGCTTTCGATGTGGCAACCCGGTTGTCCAAACTGCTGCGCGCCGATGGCTACAAGGTTGTCCTGACTCGCGAGACTGACACGAAGATCGAACTGCCGCTTCGGGCTGCGATGGCCAATACCGTCGGTGCCGATTTGTTTTTAAGCATTCACTTCAATTCGCTGGAGAACGATACCACAACCAATGGCACGGAGATATTTTCGTTTGCGCCGGCGGATTTTCGCTCGACGGACTCCTGGAGCCGGAAGACCGATGACAGCGAAAAAGAGCCGTCTCCAGTCAACAAATACGATCACTGGAGTTCGGTTGTTGGGTATGCGATGCAGCACGAGATGCTGGGCGCGCTGAAAACTTTCGACCGGGGAAAAAAGATCGCCCACTGGGGCGTGCTGAAACCTTTGAACTGCCCGGGAATCTTGATCGAGTCGGGATTTCTTTCGAATCCCTCCGAGGCGCGGAAGATTTCCACGCCCGAATACCGCCAGCAGATTGCCGATGCGATCGCGCACGGAGTCCGAAATTACGCTGCGACGCTGGAGTCGCTGCGGAAGAGCCGGGCCGCTGCAACGACCCAAACGCCAAAGCCAAACTAAGGCTTCGGTGCAGCGCTGGCGGCTTTGCGCTGCAGCAGCTGTGAGTGCAGGTAGACGTCTTGCGGCGCCTCGCGCCAAGCCGTCAGCCAGATGCTGCCAAGCATATTGGCTCCGGTGAGCAGTTGGTTCTCCAAGAATGCGCGACCCTCGGAAACATCGGCGGCGTCGGCGTTGAGTTTCCCGTTTTTTTCCAGTTCGTAGAGCGGTTCGAGTTTGGTGTGCTGCTCGGCGAGGTAGTTGAGGACGTTGACGAACATCGCATCGCGCCCGCCGGAGTCCTTTGGCGGTAGCAGGATGGTTTCTGGTTTCTCGCGTGGAGCGAGTGCCGCCAAGGAAAGGCCGCCGGTTTTTAGGAAAAATCCGCCGTCGATCCATCCGTGGAAAGTGCGCGCTGTGGTGTAGCCATGAGGGTTCTCGCCGACCCAGCCGTTGAAATGTTTGGTGGTGTGAAGCGGTTGTGCGCCGTCGGCCACGTAATGCCCCATGACACCCATCACGTAAATGATGTTGGCCTGTGCGTTGGCGATTTCTTCTGGTGTGCCGAGTTCTTCGTAGGCTTTGAGGTAGGAAAATTCAGATTTTAGTTTGGCGTAGCATTCGGTGATCGTCCAAGGGAGAAAACCGATCAGCTCGCGCGTGTGGTCCTTGTTTTTTTCGGGATCGATCGTGGGGAATCGCTCGGGGTGCGCGGCGTGGCCAGCGGCGAGTTGGGCCGTGAACGAATATCTGAATTCGGTGAGTTGCGCGAGCGAGAGGCCGGCGTCTTGAAGATCCTCAAGGTCGATGAAATGATCAGGCGCGTTTACGTGGCGAAGCGTGGCGTCGGGAATGTTGCGCCAGCGATCGGGCTCGCCGCCGAGGAAGGCGATGCGTTCGCGAGCCTCTGCTGTGCGAACGAACGCGGGGAAATCGGCGGGCAGCGAGGCCAGTGCGAGTTGGTTCACTGTGCGATGGCCCTCGTAGTCCCAGGCGAAAGCAAAGCTGGTCGTAAAAACCGTCGCGGTGGTGGCGATGCAGAGCGAAATGAATTTGCGCATGGAAGAGTGAGATAAAGGTCGGCTCGTTTGATTCGAGAATATTCCAGTTACATTCATGCCTCGATTTGTTGATCAACTTCTTTCAGTTTTCGCGCGCGATGCTTTTGGCTGTCCTCCGATATTTTCTGCTGAGCGGTTTGTTTTTACCGGCTCTGTACGCCTGGGCACAGGAGGATTCTCCCGCGGCGCGCGTCATCGTGCTTGCCAACAGCAATGACGCCGGGTCGCTGCTGCTCGCCCGCTATTATATGGACAAGCGGAATGTGCCTGCGGCCAATCTCGTCGCCTTGCCCATGTCGGCGGACGAGACGATTGATTGGCGACAGTTCATCGATGCGATTTACCAACCGGCGCAGGATGAGTTGATCAAGCGTGGCTGGATACAGGCAATCGAAACATCGCTCACCGACAAAATCGGAAGGAGGCGCTACGCGATCTCCGGGCATCGCATTTCCTACCTCGTGGTTTGTCGCGGAGTGCCGCTGCGCATCGAGCACGATCAGTCTTTGTATGAACCGGCCCTCCCGTTCACCAATAATGCACAGTTTCGCACCAACAGCGGCGCGGTGGATGCCGAACTAGCGCTGCTCGCCAACAGCGGGTACGCAATCAATGCGCTCGTGCTCAACCCACTTTTTCGCAAAGAGCATCCGACGTTTCTCGACGAGGCGCAGGTGGTCAAAGTTTCGCGGCTCGACGGGCCGACTTATTCCGATGCGGCCGCACTGGTGGACAATGCGCTGAAAGCCGAGCAACAGGGGCTGATCGGTCGCGCCTACGTCGATATTGGCGGCGGCCCGGCTGCGGAGGGTGACAAATGGTTGGAGAACGTCGCTCTCCAGCTCGACGAAGCGGGCTTCGACCTGGAAGTTGATCGTAAGCCAACAGTTTTTCCCTCTACCGCGCGGTTCGACGAACCGGCGCTTTATTTTGGCTGGTATTCAGCCGTGATCAGCGGGCCGTTCACGGTGCCGGGGTTTCGGTTTCCACCCGGGGCCATCGCGCTCCACATCCACAGCTATTCGGCCCAGACGATGCACTCGGCGAGTGTCGACTGGTGCGGGCCGCTTGTCGCCCGCGGCGTGACCGCCACGTTTGGCAACGTCCACGAACCCTACCTGACCTTTACACATTATCCGCATCTCTTGTTTCATGCGCTGGCAGAAGGAAAGAATCTTGGCGATGCGGCTTGTTTCGCGTTACCGGCGCTGAGCTGGCAGGCGGTCGTGATTGGCGATCCGCTCTACCGGCCTTTTGCCGTGCCGTTGGCCGAGCAATGGCAGCGTCGCCACGAGTTGCCTGACGAACTGTTTCCTTACGTTGTATTCAGAGAGCTGAGACGCTTGGAGAAAATCGGCCAGACCGATCAAGCAGTGAAAACCGCGGTCGAAGCGCTGCACGAGCGACCAGGTCTGGTACTGGCGTTGCGAACGGCGGAATTACTCAAAGCCACAGGCGACATCGTGGGTGCGTTGCGGGTGTTTGAGTCCGTGCTGCCGTTGCGCATTGTTCCACTTTCGCAGGTGCCGGTGGCGGCGCAAGCGGCGGAGTTTTTTGCCGACAATGGCGCGTCGCAGAAAGCCGTGGAAATCTATCGCGCGTTGCTCGCCAGTGAAACGCTTTCGCTGGAGCAGCGGCTTGCGCTGTTGCCGCCGGCAATGAAGGCGGCTGAGGCTGCTGGCGCGCCTGAGACGCGGGAGCTGTGGGCGAGTGCGCTCAGCGGCTTGTCGAGCAAACCTCAGGCGTCGCCCAAAAAATAGACTCAAAAAAAGCGAACCCGTTTTCGCACGGGTCCGCTTGAGTTTAAAACGATTGGCTCTGGCGATTAGACCTTGTCGACGATCTTGTCGGCGAGACCGTAGGCGATGGCTTCCTGGGCGTTGAGATAAAAATCGCGATCCGTGTCGTGGTTGATGCGTTCGAGCGGTTGGCCCGAGGCGTCGGCGAGGATCTGGTTGAGCTCGGCCCGGATTTTCTCCATTTCCTGGGCCTGGATGTTGATATCGGTTGCGGGACCAACCATGCGACCGGAAATCAGCGGTTGATGGATAAGGACGCGCGAGTGAGGATAGAGCAGGCGACGGCCTTTGGGCGCACCGCACAAGAGAATCGAGCCCATCGATGCGGCCATGCCGGTGACAATCACGGTGATGGGCGACGTGATCAGTCTCATCGTATCAAAAACCGCCATGCCGGCCGTGATGGAGCCGCCGGGAGTGTTGATGTAGAAAAAGATGTCCTTTCCTGGAGCATCCGCTTCGAGGTAGAGGAGTTTTTCGGTGATGTCTTTGGCGGTTTCGTCGGTGACGGCGCCCCAAAGAAAAATCTTTCGCGCCTTCAGAAACTTCTTCTGAATCATGGCCGACACGGGGCCGGCGTTTTTGGCTTCCGGCGAGGATTCCTTTTCGTCGTCATCATCATCGTCGAGGCGGCGTGAAGGGCGGGCGGAAAGCGGCTGCAAATTAGTGATCGACATAGTGTCGTAACGTGTGTGTCGCGGAGTGTTTTGCCAGTCGAATTTTTAAGGTCGGCGGGTACATCCTCTAATTTGCGTTAAAAAATACCCCAGTGAGCCGATATACCGGCCATGCTTCCAGCGATCCTCAACCTCGATTTGTCGGTGCGTCCGTCGCCTGAAGAGGTTGCCGCTGAGCTGCCGCATTTGCCATCGTCGCCCAACGTGCTGCCGCGTCTCAGCGCGCTGGTGCAGCAGGAGAATGTGTCGTTGCAGGAACTGAGCAGTTTGTTGCGGCTGGACCCGGGTTTGTTAGCGCGGGTGCTGCAGTTGGGCAACAAGCTCGCCGGTGCCAATGCGCTGCACTGCCTGACGGTTGAGGACGCGATTAATTTAATCGGTTTTAACCGCATCGCCGCGCTGGTCAGTCAGGTGGCGAAAGCCCAGGTTTTTGCCCGCCCCGTGAGTCTCTACGGACTCGATGCTGAGGATTGGTGGCGTTGGTCGGTCTCCTGCGCGCTGGCCGCTGAGCTGCTGGCGGAACACACGGGCGAGGACACTAGCGTGGCGTACACGGTCGGGCTGATGCACAGCGCAGGTATCGTGGCGATCGACGAGTGGGCGCTGCACAAGGCGCCGTCGCTCATCTTTATGCCGCGTGGCGTGCTCTGCGAATTTATCGAAAGTGAACGCGCGCTGCTCGGCTACACACAAGCGGACGTCGGCGCCGCGCTGCTGCGCCAATGGGGCTTTCCGGCTATCATGGTGGAGCCGCTCCGCTGGCAATACGCGCCGCATGGCTCGGCCGGTTACTCGCGCATGGCCTGTCTTTTGAACGCGGCGAAATGGCTGCGCACCGTGGTTTGCACCGAGGACGAGCTTCGTCCGCCACCGCTGCCCGACGCGGTCGTGCTGCAGCCGCTGCGGATTACACCGGAACGACTGGTTCGCTATGTCGTGGAATTACGGATACGGCTCGGCGAAGTGCGAAATCAGGTCGAGGCCGTTGCGGCCTGAGAACGACAAGGCGGGAGTTAAGTAAGAGGCTGATTGTGCCGAACATTGCTCAAATGCGTGAGGCAATGGATGCGATTCGGCGTCGCAAAAAACCTGAAACCCAAGCGTCAATTCTGAGACGTGACTTTGGCGGAGTTATTGAGGTCGCAGAAATAAAATTTATCCGGCTGCTTACTTTTCTTCTGATGGTTGCGGGGCAAACGGCATTGCACGCCGGACCGCCGCTCTCGACCGGTGATGTGCCGACGGCCACGAGAGGGACTTTGGAAATCTACGCGGGCCAGCGGTATCAAGAAAACCCGGACGGAACGCTTGGCCGGGAAACCTCCATGGAACTCGCCTACGGTTTAAATGATCGGCTCGAAGCCAGTTTTGAATTGCCATGCATTTCAGAAGAAAGCGCGCGGGGTTGGGGCGACGTTACGATCGGAACCAAATATGTTTTCAAACCAGAGACGGCAGCAACGCCGGGTGTCGCCGGATCGCTCAAATACGAAGTGCCGTCCGCCAGCGCCGCGCGCGGGCTGGGTCGTGGTGCGGCGGTTTGGGCTGTGCGGCTGCGCATGCAAAAGACATGGGCGAGGCTCACTGGAATGGCCAATCTCGGCTATACTGTCGTTAACGAACCAGTTATTAGCGGTATTAAAAGGGCGCGCGAAAATCCATGGTTCGTGGCGGCGGCCGAAGAATATAAACTCAGTAAGAAAACTATTCTGGTTTCCGAACTCTACTGGCAGACGCGGGAGAAGCCTGGGGCGTTCAACCGCCTCGCGTACAACGTCGGGTTCAAACAAAAGCTTGCGCCCAATTTTAGGATTCACGGCGCAATAGGCGGAAGCCTGCGCCAGGGAGACGCGGGCGGTCCTCAGCTGCGTCTTTTTCTGGGATTTAAGTACGAGCTCGCGGTTCGGCCTCGACCGGCTCTTTGACCGTTGGCTTCACCTTCTTCGTCTTGGCGAGTTGGCGGTCTACCCAGCGCGCCTCGTCGTCCCAATCGTGGCCACGGTAAAAGCGCGCGAGCTCTTCGTAGCGGGCGACGGGATCAAACTGCACGTTGAAATGGAGTTTGCGCAGGCAGATCGGGCAGAGGTGTTGCGGGCAAAGATCCGCTTCGGCGAGGTTGTTGGAGCCGTTGACGAGGCATTCGTAGTAGATGCAGTGCGGCAGGCCAAACATGTGCGCGGTCTCGTGCGCGAGAACTTTGCAACTGCGCTGGAGAATCAATTGGCGGTAGTCGGTAGATCGGTCCTTGCCGAAAAATGTCGGGTCGTAGCGCGCGAAACTGTAGATTCCGACGCGGCTGGTGAGCGAAGCCTGGCCGAAGACGTAGTTCCACGCTGGAGACGGATAGAGGTCGTCCATGGTGACTCCGAGCAGGCAATTGGCGTCTGAAGGCAGCTGGGTCTTGAGATAAGACAGAATGGCGGTCGAAAGCCGCTGGCGTTTTTGCGTGTAGTCGTTGATTCGGGGCGCGAACTGACTCTCGTCGAGTGTAACGGCGGGCAGAATCTTGACCTCCAGCTGAAAATAGGCCTCGGCGTAAGCGCGCAGATCCTCAAGCGGTGGGCTGGTGTCGGTGGCGAATTCACCGATGGGTAAAAGGTAAATGACGTGGCGCGCAGCATTCGGACGGTTAAACCCGACCGCATGGTAACCGGTAAATGGCTGTCCGCGTTCATGGTGTTCAGCGAGCCAGTCGCCCAGCCCGGGCGTTCGAAGGGGCGCGAAGTCCTCGTCGGGCGTCAGCAGGCTTTGCAGAACGGCAGGCTCGTCGTCGAGCGAACCGAGTGCCTTCGCGCGATCGACGGCCGAGGGCGGCTCAAAAGCCGTTGCGAGCAAGACACCGAACCATAAATAAGCGACTAACCAGCTTGCACCTCTCATGGATTGAAAGGGTGCCGCAACTGAATCCCAGCGCCAAGCGGAAACACACGGAGCTGTTTGATCGCCAGAATATGTCCGGGCCGGACTTGTGCCTAATTTCCGTCCTATTCGGATTGGTAATATTCAGAAAACGCCGCGAGAGAGGCTTGAAATAAACGGCGATTTGCCGGTCATTGAACCATGCGGTTTGCGGCCGACCTTCATCTTCATTCTCATTTTGCGGGCGGTGTTTCTCCGGACATGACGATCGAGAATATCGCCCTGTGGGCCCAAATTAAGGGAATCGATTTGCTCGTGACGGGCGATTGCCTGCAGGCCGAATGGTTGAACGAACTGCAGGTCAATCTGCGCGAGGCGGAGCCGGGCTTCTATGCCCTGCGGGCCGACCTGGAAAATGCGATCTGGAATCGGTTGCCAGCGGTCTTGCGCCGACACTTGCGGTATGTCGTCGGCACCGAAGTCTGTTGCGCACCTCCGGGCACGCCGGCTCTCGGCGGCTTGCATCACCTGATCTATTTTCGGTCGCTCGCGAGTGCGCGGCGTTTTCGTGAGCGCTTGGCCAACTACGGCGACTTTAGCGACGGTCGGTCGACGCTGACGTTGAATTCGCAGCAGTTGTTGGAAGCGGTGCTTGGCCATGGCGACGGCTGCGAGCTTGCTCCGGCGCATGTTTTTAATCCCTGGTTCTCATCGCTGGGAACGGTGAGCGGGGCGAGGACGTTGGCCGAATTGTTCGGCGATCTTACATCGCACCTATTAGCGGTTGAAACTGGGTTGACCTCGACACCGCCCATGTGTCGCCGGTTGTCGAGTCTGGATCAGCATGCGCTCTTTTCCTGCTCTGATGCTCACAGTCTGCAAAACATCGGTCGCGAATGCACGGTCATGGAAATTGAGCCGGGCTTTGATGCGTTGATGGCGGCCCTGCGGTCGGGTTCATGTCGGCAGGTTTGCGGCACACTTAAATTTCCGCTTGAACGCACCCGCTATTATCGAAACCGCTGCGGGACTTGCGACGAATCGTTTGACGGCAAACGTTGCCTGCGCTGCGGGCGACCTCTGGTCGTAGGCGCTCATGATCGGTTAGAAATAATCGCGGATCGCGAGTTGCCGCAGAGCGGAGCGGACGCACCGCCTTTCTGTGAACTGCTTCCCCTGGCGCATTTGCTGGCCGATTTTTTTCGAGTGGGTCCGGCCAGTAAAACCGTGGGTAAGTTCTACACGCGAATGACCGAGAACCTTGGACCTGAACGGTACATTTTAACGGAAGCGACCTTCGATGAAATCGCCCGTATAAGTCTGCCTCAGATCGCGCGGGCGATCATCGAACAACGGACGATGGTGCCGTTGCCGCCGCAGTATGCTCCGACGGAAACAAAGTCCCCAGATGAAACCCAGCTGCCACTGGCGTTGAACTAACTCTTTTCAAAAAAAGTCGTAGCCGCGTCAATTAAAGCGCGGGGTTGCACGCTCCTTTGCTCGGCAACCGCTGCTTAATGGCAGCGGCTACAGTTTACCACATGCGGTAGTTCAAAACTTTCGCGAGAGGCTGAAGGTCGGGCCGAGGGCGTTGAGGCCGGGATTGATTTTGTCCATGTTGCGGTTGGAGATGTGCTGAAAATACAGCCCGGCGGACCATTGCCAGTCGCGGTGCGTGCGGATGCGCAGGCCGAGGTTGAGCAGCCAGTTTAGGTTGAAGTCCTGGCCTTGGGCGCCCTTGATTTCGTGGCCTTTGCTGTCCATCCAGCCGAATCCGCCGCCACCGGCAAAAAAAATCGAATAGCGCTTCGTCGGGTCGAACCATTCCAGATAGCCAGCCGCTGCGGTGCCGATAAAGTAGGATTCAGGGCCGGTGATGATGGGCTCGATCAACAGGCTGAGGCGCGTGCTGTAGAGCAGCGTTCCGCCAACCATAGGCCATTCCCTAATCGGCGGGCACCGCACTGTGATGATCTGGGGCGCGAGCGTGTAGGTCAGCGGAGTTGCGCCGCCGCCGACTTTCCAGAGCACGCCGCTCATGAATTCAATGGGCCAGCGGGTGGGGGAAGGCGTTGTTTTAAAATCGACCGGCGTATCACACGGCGCGGTGATGGCGGTTAATATGAAAAGGCAGGCGCCCGCAAAAACCGAAGTTGAGTAGCGGTGTGCAAGGGGCTGGCGGACGGGGTGAGCGGGCATGAAATTAGCGTTGGCTGAAGGCGGCGAGACGTAGACCGAGTAGAATGAAGACGGTGCCGGCGACGCGGTCGAATAGACGTGTTATTGTCGGGCGCGAACGTACTTGTTGCCCGAGCGCATCGCTGAAGATACCGACGAGCGAAAAGACCGCGAAGGAGGTGACGCCGAAACCAATCCCAAGAAGAATGAGCTGTTGGGGAATGGCGCCTTGTTCGGTGCGGACGAATTGCGGTAGAAAAGCCAGAAAGAACAGTGCGACCTTGGGGTTGAGCACGTTCATCAGAAAAGCTTGGGCGAAGATTTTGCGACCAGAGAGCGCGATGTGATTTTCTGGCAGCGAGATGAGGCCGCGCGAAAAGATCGCGCGAGCGCCAAGGTAGATCAGATAGGCTGCACCGAGAAGTTTCACGACGGTGAAGCCAGTCGCTGATGCGACGAGCAGGGCCGATAATCCGCAGGCGGAGGCGGCGGTGTGGATCGAAAGTCCGGAGCAAAATCCCGCCGCAGCGATTAAGGCAGGGCGACGGCCTTGTGATATTCCCTTGGCGAGGACGTATATGATGTCAGGCCCGGGCGCGATCGCGAGTGCGGCCGAGGTGAGGAGGAAGGTGGCGGTGAAGGGCGATGCGGACATGAACCTTGGCTTTCGCAACGATCGTCGACGGGCCGCTGCGATGCGCACACGGAACCTCATGGAGAAAAATTGTCGCCGCGGCGAGGCCTAGTTCCAGCGATTACGCGGCGTGTCGTAAGGGCGATACGCGGGACCGAAGCCGCGGCGAGGCTGTGGCCCGCGCAAACGTTCGTGCGTTTGGCGTTTGCCGTCGGCGCGTATGTTAACCTGGTTCTTGTCGATTTTGATGCGTTTTGGTTGTGGCGCGATGACGAACGTAAAGCCCAATGGCGCTCAGCGCGCCTCCGCCCAGCACGAACGCCGACACCCAAAGACTCATTGGGCTGGACGTTGCGCCGCAGATTTCCGGGCCACCGAACCCAAGCACAGCTCCAATGCCCGCGTACGCCGCTAGGCATAGGAAGCACTTGGGCATGAGCGCCAGCAGCGCCGCCGGCAGGAGCCAGCGGACGCTGCGGCGGAAGGATTTAGTGCGCGATGGCGACATCGGCAGACTCATAACGGTCGTGGTGGCGCATCCATTCCATACCGTATTCCAACTCGTCCTCGTCTCGGCCCTTCGGCACAAGGTCGAGGAGGCGGTAAGTGCCCATGATCACATCCACTCCGCGGCCATAGGTGGAATAGGTATGGTACACGTTGCCCTTGGCATCACGGGCGAAGACACTGATGCCCGGCGCCTCGGTCTTTGGGAAGTCCCTTTTGGAATAATTATAATCGACCTGCCCGCGGGCGATTTCTTCTTCCGTGAATGTGACGTGGAAGTCCCGGTTGAAGTCGGTTCCGTGCGACGAGACCCAGTTTACGGCCCAGCCCATCCGCGTCTTGAACGGCAATATCTCGCTGAGCGGAGCGTGGGAAATGGCGGCGAACGACACGTCGCGGGCGTTGAGGTGAACCACGGTTGGATTAAAATGATCCATCATAAAAGAACAGGCTTTGCAGCCTTCCTCCCAACCGGGCCCGAGCATGAAATGCTGGACCATCAGCTGGCCGCGGCCTTCGAACAGGTCGTCCAATGTCACACGACCGTTCGGTGATTCGAAGGTGTAGGCCTTGGTAATTTTCACCCAAGGCAGGTCGCGGCGGCTGGCGGCGAGCAGGTCGCCCAGCTTGGTGTATTCCTTTTCTTTGCGCAGGAGTTCGCGGCGGGCCGCGAGCCATTTGTCTTCGGAGACGACGGTCGGATTTTTGAATGTCTGGTTTTTCATTGGAGGTGGGACTGAGTTATAACGATTGATCGGACGGGTTATGGACAGGTTGCGTGTGAACAAGGCAGTGGCCTTGGTTGATTCTGACGGGAAGAGGAAGGGCGGCTTGCGGAGCCGGCCGACCGGAAATTTTCTATTGGTTTAGCTCTGCTGCGTGGTTGCGCGGAGTTTCTCGTAATCGCTTTTGAGTTTTGCGTGCATCGGCCAGAACGGCGGACGCGGCGCGCCTTCGAGCAACGCGATGAGTTGTGCGAGATGCGTGTGCCAGCCGCTCGCGTAGCCGTGGAGGAAAGGCAGATCTGCGCCGCGGGCGCGGTGCGTGAGCACGAGCTGCACATTTTTTCCCTGCTCGGTGAGCTCAAACGTGATGTCGGAATCCTCGTCAAACGTATAGCTCAGCACGCGCGGTGGCTCCCAGCGCAGCACGGTGGCGGCCATCTTGAAGCCCGGGTCCTGGACATTTTTGTGATCCTCCGGCGGTGTCTCGTCGGGCGCGATGTTCTTGTGGTGAAAGAACAGCTCCAGCTTGCCGCCCTTCTTTGGCTCCATCGGGCCACCGGCAAACCAGCGGGCACGCTTTTCCGGGTCGGTGAGATATTCCCAAATACGCTCGATAGGACCAGGCAGCGTGCGCACGAGACGCACTTCGCCCGGACCGGTAAACTTTCCGTGTTGTTCGTTGGATTTCATGAGGAAGATTTTATCTGGTTTCACCGGGGTGATAGCCCATTTCAGAGGTTGCCAAAGGGCATCTCTTCGCAGGCTTTTCCAGGAAATGCTTGATCACTGGGGTGACCCGCTCTGGTTCTGAAAAAGGACAAAGTGGCTCGCATCCGGGATCACGGCGAGTTCAGCACCGGGGATACGTTTGACGGCTCCGGCGGCGTGCTCAACGCGGACAAAATCATGATCTCCCACCACAACGAGCACCGGCGCTTTAATCGACGCCAACTGTTCGCTCGAAAATCCTTCCCATTTTATGCTGGCGACTTTCTCCCAAATTTTGGGCCAGTAATCCGGATCAGGAGCCACTTTCTTGTATCTCTCTTTCTGATACCGAATTCCTCTTGAGTCCGGAGTTGGCGGATTGTCGAAGCGTAGCATTTCTGTGTTAAAGGCATCGCTTGGCGGACCGAAGGTTGCGCCGCAGGCCACCACGCGGCCGACAAGTTCTGGGCGGTTTATTGCGATCGTGATCGCGGTGCTGGCGCCATAACTTTCGCCGAAGAAATCGGCCTTCGGAATTCCGAGGTAGTCCAGCAAGCCGATGACGTCTTGGGCGTATTGCCCAATCAAAAGCGACCGCTCTGGAATATCGGCTGTGCGTCCATTCCCTTGGAGATCGACCGTGATAATCGAATGGCTTTGAGCCAACAACGGAAACGATTTCAAACCGGCAAATCCGAAGGCCGGTGGAATATAGACGAGCGGATCGCCAGTGCCCTCGATCTCGTAATACATCCTCAGACCGTTGGAGGGCGCGTAGCCACTGGTTGATGGTTCGGCGTTGATCTTCATGGGGAAGATTTTTTCTTTTTTGCTTCCCGTTTGTTGGCCTCGTCCTCCGCGCGCAGTTCGCGTTCAAGGGCGTCGAGTCGGCGCGACCAGACGGAGCGAGTTTTTACCAGCCAGGTGTCGAGTTCGTCGAAACCGTCGGGGTTGAGTGCTTGGATGCGCGACTGGCCCTCGGCGCGGGTGGTGACGAGGCCGGCCTCGCGCAGGATATTCAAATGCTGGGAAATCGCCGGAGCGCTCATGTCGAATTCAGCGACCAGCTCTCCGGCCGTGCGCTCGCGTACGGCGAGCAATTCGACGATACGGCGTCGAGTGGGATCAGCGATGGCAAGCAGGCTTTGCATGCCGATACTAATTAAGCTAAAACTTAATTAAGCAAACGGTGAATAAAGATTTTTTTGTTTTTGTTTGGAATCGCTGCCGGCACATGAGCCAACTGATCACGGTCGGTTGGTGCTTCGATTCAGTCAGAGGAAAGTTAGGACGTTATATCAGGCAGGCCTGAAACCCAATGCCCTGCGAAACGGCATGCACATTGGGGCCCACGATTACCCTTGTATGGGGGCTGGGCCTCGGCGCTGGCGGAAACACCACAACTAATTGACAGATATCAAGAGGTCGGAGACTCAACGCTTATCATCCACAAAACACCTATCCGGTCGGTCACCATGCCAAATTTGGGCGACCAGAATGTCTTTGCCAGCGGCATATCGACTGTTCCGCCTGAAGAAAGGGCGGCGAAGACCTTGGCTGCTTCGGCCTCAGTCTTGTACGAGAGGGATAGCGAGAAACCTTCAAATTTGGCACCTGCTTCGTTGCCGTCCGATACCATGAGGCGCTTGCCGCCGATATTCAGAGAGGCATGCATGACTTTTGTCTCGAACCCGGGAGGAATAGAGCCAGCAGGCATAGGTTGCGGGCTCTCATTGTACCGCATGAGCATCTCGACTTTGGCTCCGAGTGCGGAGCTATAAAACTGAATCGCCTCATCGCAGCGTCCGCCAAAAAACAAATAGGGCTCAAGAGTCGTGTTGCTCATAGGCTGCGAAATTTGAGCGGATTTTTTGCGGCGTCAAAGGGGCGGAGCAGAAAACGGCGCTGCGCTTCCGTTTCCTGTTATGATGACGCGTACTTCTATGAACTCACGTTCGTGATCGCACGTGATCTTAGCGAGGATCGTAGTCGAGATACGGCCCGAGCCAGCGTTCGGCTTCGGCTTGGGTTTGGCCTTTGCGTTTGGCGTAGTCGGTGACTTGGTCGCGACCGAGTTTGCCGACGCCGAAGTATTTTGAATCGGGGTGATTAAAGTACCAGCCGCTCACGCTGCTCGCGGGCGCCATCGCACAACTCTCGGTGAGTGTGATTCCTGTGGCGGCTGTGGCATTTAGGAGTTCGAAGAGGATCGGTTTCTCCGTGTGGTCGGGACACGCGGGATAACCAGGGGCGGGACGGATGCCGCGGTATTTCTCGCGGATGATGTCGGCCATCGGAAGATTTTCCGTTTTTCCGAAACCGGAGAATTCGCGGGCGCGTTTGTGCATCAACTCGGCGAGGGCTTCGGCGAGACGGTCGCCGAGCGCTTGAGCCATGATCGCAGAGTAGTCGTCCTGTTTAGCGCGGAACGCGGCAGCGAATTCCTCGACGCCATGGCCCGCGGTGACAGCAAAGCCGCCCATGTAGTCGATACGGCCGCTTTCCTTCGGTGCGACAAAATCGGCGAGGCAGTGGTTGAACTGGTCGGCAGGCTTTTCTTGCTGCTGGCGGAGTTGATGGAAGGTTGTGAGAACCTGGCTGCGCGTTTCGTCGGAGTAGATTTCAATATCGTCTCCCACGGCGTTGCAGGGCCAGAAGCCGATCACCGCTTTGGCGGTAAAACGTTGTTCGGCGACGATGCGGGCGAGGAGTTTTTGCGCGTCGTTGAAAAGCTTGGTGGCTTCGGTGCCGACGGTCGCATCGGTCAGTATGTCCGGATAGCGACCGTGCAGTTCCCAGGCACTGAAGAAGGGGGCCCAATCAATGAAATCTACGATTTCATTGAGGGATAAGGGATAAGTTTTAAGGGTTAAGTCGGCGGGCGCGGTGGCGTAGGTACGAGAGCCAAAAAACTCAGGTCGCGGAATATCCACGGACGACCAATCGAAATTCTGGCGGCGTTCGCGAGCGGTCGATAGCGAGAGCAGCGGCTTGCGGGCGCGGCGGCTGGCGAAATCTTCACGCTGGGCTTGTTGCTTGGCGATGGTTTCGGCCATGAACTTCGGCTTTTGCTCCGGCGAGAGCAGGGCACTGACGACGTTGACGACGCGCGAGGCATCGAGCACGTGAACGACGCCGTGCTCGTATTCGGGCGCGATCTTGACGGCCGAGTGCGCGGTCGACGTAGTGGCGCCGCCGATGAGCAGAGGCACGGTGAAGCCTTCGCGTTTCATTTCCTTCGCAACGTGGACCATCTCGTCGAGCGACGGAGTGATCAGGCCGGAGAGGCCGATGACGTCGGCGCCAATCTCTTTGGCCTTCGCGAGAATCTTGTCGCAAGAGACCATGACGCCGAGGTCGGTGACTTCGTAGTTATTACAGGCGAGCACGACGCCGACGATGTTTTTGCCGATGTCGTGGACGTCGCCTTTGACGGTCGCGATGAGGAATTTTCCCTGGGCTCGGGTGGCTTCGCCAGCGGCGGCAGCGCGCTTCTTTTCCTCTTCCATAAAAGGCGTGAGGTAAGCGACGGATCTTTTCATCACGCGGGCCGACTTCACGACTTGTGGGAGGAACATCTTGCCAGCGCCAAAAAGATCGCCGACGACGCGCATCCCGTTCATGAGCGGCCCTTCGATGATGTCGAGCGGGCGCGGATATTTTCGACGAGCTTCCTCGGTGTCGGCTTCGACGAAGGCGTCGATGCCTTTGACGAGAGCGTGTGAAAGACGTTCTTCGACGGTGGCGTTTCTCCATGCGAGATCTTCTTTGATCTCGGTCTTGGAAGCGCCACCTTGGGTCGCTTTCAGATCGTCGGCGAACTTGACCAATCGCTCGGTGGAATCGGGGCGGCGGTTGAGCAACACGTCTTCAACGAGTCCGCGTAATGTGGGTTCAATCTCGGCATAGACGCCGAGCATGCCGGCGTTGACGATGGCCATGTCGAGCCCTGCCTCGATCGCGTGGAAGAGGAATGCGGTGTGCATTGCCTCGCGCATCGGGTTGTTGCCACGGAAGGAAAACGAAACGTTGCTCACGCCGCCGCTGACTTTGGCTCCTGGCAGAGTCTCTTTGATCAGGCGCGTGGCCTCGAAGAAATCGACGGCGTAGTTGTTGTGCTCCTCGATGCCCGTGGCGACGGTGAGAATGTTCGGATCGAAGATGATGTCCTCGGGCGTGAAACCGAGTTTGTCCACGAGCAGACGATACGCGCGCGTGCAGATGCGGACCTTTTCGTCACGGGTCGCGGCTTGGCCCTGCTCGTCGAAGGCCATGACGACCGCGGCGGCGCCGTAGCGCATGAGGAGTTTCGCGCGCCGGAGAAATTCGGTTTCGCCATCCTTGAGCGAGATGGAGTTGACGATGCCTTTGCCTTGCAGGCACTGCAGACCCTTTTCCAGAACCGACCACTTGGAGGAATCGAGCATTACCGGCACGCGGCAGATATCGGGCTCTGCGGCAATGAGGTTGAGGAGCTTCACCATCGTGGCCTCGCCGTCGATCAGCGCCTCGTCGACATTGATGTCGATCACGTTGGCGCCGCTTTCAACCTGCTGTTTTGCGATTGCGAGACAGGCGTCCCAATCGCCGGCTTTGAGAGCTTTTGCGAATTTTGGCGAGCCGGTGATGTTCGTGCGTTCGCCGACGACGAGAAAGGTGGAAGCAGATTTGTTCACAAGGAAAGGAGTCAGGATGCAGGAGTCAGGAGAAAGGAGATCGCCCAGCCGGTTGCGAAGGTTACCAGGGTGGTGAAAATCAACAGCTGGTAACAGCGGCGGATGTCGCGTTGATCTGCACCAGCGGGATCGGCGGGATCGCCCAACCAGAGATCACAGACAAGAACACCGTTTTTGTAGAGCGGACCGATCAGGCGCAGGCCGAGAGCGCCGGCCATGGTGGCCTCGGGCCAGCCACTGTTGGGTCCAGGGACAAGGGCGTGTTGGGCGCGGCCAAAACGCCAGGCTTTGCGTCCATGCAGACCGGGTAACAAAAAAGCGAATACGGTGAGCAAAAGGAAACACCAGCGGGCGATCAGGAAATTGGCGACGTCGTCGAGGCGGGCGCCGCACCAGCCGAAGCGGAGGTAGCGCTCGTTTTTGTAGCCGACCATGCTGTCCATCGTGCTCGTGATTTTGAAAAGCACGGCTCCGAGCGGACCAAAGGCGAGGGCGAAGGCGTGGGGGGACAAGACGCCATCGACAAGATTCTCGCTCATGCTCTCGACGGCGCCGCGACCGCAGGCGCGCAGGTCCATGGTGTCAGTGTCGCGACCGACCAGCATGCTGATCGCACGGCGCGCGCCCGGCAGGTCGTTCGAAACAATCGTGCGGGCGATACGTTCGCCGTGGGCGATCAGATCGCGCAGCGCAAAACAGGCCCACAGAATCAGCCCGGCGGCGAGATCGAAGACGATGGGGTGGATGGCGTGAGCGCCGACAAGGAAAGCGAAGCAAAGCGGCAGAACCGAACCTGCCAATAGGAGAAATAGCAGAATGCCGCCGAAATAGCCGTTGAGGCTGATCTTGAAGAGAACGTTCTCCAACGTACCGAGCCAGCGACCGAGCAGGCGGATGGGATGCCAGGAGAAAACGGGATCGCCGATCAGAGCGTCGATGGCGAGACCCAGTGCCGACCAAAAGACGAAGCGCGGCGCGAAACATCCAACGAGGTCGCTCAAGGTGCCGACGATCAGGCTATGCAGGTCAGTGGCAGGCATGGCGGCGAAGGCGCTCAAGCGCTCCACTTGCGCTGCCAGCCGAGGGCGATGGCGCGGTTGGCGAGGGCGATGGCAGCGGGTAACAGCTGTTCTGGGGTATAACCAAGATCAACCGGCAGGTGTGGGATCAACTCATGCCGGAAGGAGGCGAAATTGTCCGGCTGGGTCGCAAGTCCGGCTGCCATCAGGGCAGCTTGGTGAATGAGGCTTTCGCGAGCGGAAGCAGGGCCGATCGTTCCACAGAGAACGCGATCGAGCACAGCGGCAAAAGCGAAGGCGGCGGCGGCGAGCTGCGGCTCAAAGATGACGGGATTCCAGTTGGCTTTGAGCAGTTGAAAGCTGCGTTCTGGCAGCAGGCTTTCCTGTGCGAGCTTAAAGGATTCTTCGGTCAGGCCGAAGCGGCCCAGCGCATGAAAGAGCGAACGGGTATAACTGGGTTCAAGTCCGTTTTGCCAGCGGAGCGCTTCCAGCGTGGCTTCGCGCACGGCGAGGCCGACGAGTTCGCCGGCCTTGGTGTGTTTGCCGGTCCAGGTGCGGGGAGTCCCGCCGTCCCTGGGTGTAGCGATGGCGAATTGATCGGTTCCCGTGCCGGTGGCTGGACGCCACGAGCTTTTGCTGCCGATGGCGAGCTCAAGCAGGGCGCTGGTCTTGGCTTCAGTCATGGTCATGACCGCGCGGGTGAGCGCGCTGGGGCTGAGCGGCGAGGAGAAAAGCAGGATCGTGTTGATCGTGCCGTTGTGGGTGCCGGCTGGTTTTGCTCCGTGGGGCAGAGGCGAGGTGCGTTCCCAAGTGCCGTTGCGTTCGTCGTAGTGCGCGGCGTCGCCGGCCGAACCGGCGTTGCCGGTGACACCGGCGGTGACGATCGCGGTGACGGCGAGATCGGCCCACATATGAGTGACGACGCCGAGGTACTGCATCGCCGCGGCGGTGCCCATGAGCGCGGCCTGTGCGGGATCGAGCGCGAGTTCGGCACAGACGTGTTGATGATAGTTTTCCTGCCCGAGTCCGGTGATGAGTTCGAAACGTTCCTGATGCTTCACCGGCTCGCAGCTCTGGTGGTTGACGAGAAAACGCAAGTCGTCGCGCAGGCCGCCGTTGACGTGCGACGTGCTGAGCACGAGGGCGGGCGCGCGGAGCTCCACGATGGCGTGACGGCCACGGCGGCGCAGTTCGGCAAAGGACGAGGTGAAGAGCGGAAGATCGGACATTTCTGAGTGGTAAGGGGTAAGTGATAAGGGATAAGCGACTAGGAGACGACGAGTGGTTCGAGTCCGCTCAGGCGCAGCGCGCTGGACTGGACTCGGGTGGCGTGAGGCTTTTTGCCGTGAACGGCTTTGGCGATGGCGGCAATGTGGGCAGGCGTGGAACCGCAACAACCGCCGACGAGGTTGACGAAGCCAGCGCCGGCAAATTCACCGAGCACGGCAGCCATGTCGGCGGGCGTTTCGTCGTAGCCGCCGAAGGCATTGGGCAGGCCGGCGTTCGGGTAACACGTGACGTGGCACTCGGCGATCTGCGAAAGCTCCTCGATGTACGGACGCATTTGGCGACCGCCGAGCGCGCAGTTGATGCCGATAGAGAGTGGTTTGGCGTGGCGGATGGAGTTGTAGAATGCCTCGACGGTCTGGCCGGAGAGCGTGCGGCCGGAGGCGTCGGTGATCGTGACGCTGATCATGATCGGCAGGCGGCGTCCCAGCTTTTCGAATACGCCCTCGATGGCGAAGAGCGCGGCTTTGGCATTCAATGTATCGAAAATGGTTTCGACCAGCAGCGCGTCGACACCGCCCTCGATGAGCGCGGTGATTTGCTCGGTGTAGGCGTCGACGACCTGGTCCCACGAAACAGCGCGGTAGTCGGGACGGTTGACATCGGGTGACATCGAGAGCGTGCGGTTGAGCGGGCCGATCGCGCCGGCGACAAAACACTGGCGACCGGGCGTGGCGGCTTCTGCTTTGTTCGCGGCGTGGCGGGCGATCTGCGCGGCGGCGAGGTTGATCTCACGAACCAGCGCTTCGGTTTTGTAGTCAGCCTGGGAGATCGAGGTGGAGTTAAACGTGTTGGTTTCGACGACGTCGGCGCCCG